>Ga0302319_10013781_pt1 | contig 15134 bp, 10 predicted proteins | sample Bog_T0_2_FD_203319 | JGI IMG/M metagenome (GOLD analysis project Ga0302319, IMG submission 203319) | Peat permafrost microbial communities from Stordalen Mire near Abisko, Sweden - Bog_T0_2 | ecosystem: Environmental > Terrestrial > Soil > Wetlands > Peat | place: Sweden: Abisko, Stordalen Mire... | reverse complement strand
CCTGCCGGCGCCGTTCGTGTGTCCGTTGTTGTAAGACATGGGTTACCACCCACGCGTCTGCATCAGTTCGCTTTCCGGCAGCTTCGAAATATCGAGGCCGGGCATCGCCATCCCGAGTCCTTCGCTCGCTTCGAGAAGCTTGTGCGGGTCTTTGTAATACGTCGTCGCCATAACGATGGAGCGCGCGCGAGCGGCCGGATCGTCGCTCTTGAAGATTCCCGAACCGACGAACACCGCCTCCGCTCCCAGATGCATCACGAGCGCGGCATCGGCCGGTGTCGCGATGCCCCCCGCCGAGAAGTTCGGCGTCGGCAGCTTGCCGTGTTCGGCTACCCACTCCACCAGTTCGAGCGGAGCCCCGAGCACCTTGGCCTCATGCACCAGTTCTTCCTTGCCGAGCACCGTCAGTTGCCGCATCTCTTTCACTATGGTGCGCATGTGCCGCACGGCTTCCACGATGTTGCCAGAACCCGCTTCGCCCTTGGTGCGGATCATGGCCGCGCCTTCGGCAATGCGCCGCAGCGCCTCGCCCAGATTGCGCGCGCCGCAGACGAACGGCACTTTGAAGGTCTTCTTGTCGATGTGGTGCACTTCATCGGCCGGCGTCAGCACTTCGCTCTCGTCGATGTAATCGCAGCCCATCGCTTCGAGAATGCGGGCTTCGGTAAAGTGGCCGATGCGCGCCTTCGCCATCACGGGAATCGTGACCGAGGCCATAATCTCGCGCATCATGCTCACGGCGGACATACGCGCCACGCCGCCATCCCGGCGGATATCGGACGGCACGCGTTCAAGCGCCATCACGGCGCACGCGCCGGCTTTCTCCGCGATCACGGCCTGTTCGGCATTGACCACGTCCATGATCACGCCGCCTTTCAGCATCTCGGCCAGGCCGACCTTCAATCGGAAATCTTCGGTAAAAATCATGCTTCTGTCTCCTGAATTTTTTCGTCTAAACGAATGCCAGCGTCGGCCTGGACGCCTCGTCACGTGATGTTGTTGCGTTGCCGATCACGTCGCCAAGGATTTCGATGCCGCGCCGGATCTCGGCGGGTTCCAGACCCGCGAAGCTCAGGCGCAGCCCGCTATCGAGCGAGCGCGACACGGAAAAATAACGGCCGGGCAGGTAATCGGCGCCGGCTTGCCGCGCCAGTCCGCGCAGCGCGCCCGCATCCAGCCCGGCGGGCAGATCGATCCACATGTTCATGCCGCCATCCGGTACTCGATACCGGCACGTCGGCAGATACTTGCGGCTGGCTTGTTCCACCGCGCGCAGCTTTTCGCGCCCCGCCGCGACGACGATGGCTTCATGCTTCGCCAGACGTCCCGATTCGGCGAAGCGCAGCAGGAACGCCTGCGACAACTGGTCGGTATGAAGATCGGTCAGCTGCTTCAGTTCGGCCGCGCGCGCGATCACCGGCTTCGGCGCGACGATCCAGCCGACGCGAACTCCCGGAAACGCGATCTTGGAAAAACTGCCCAGCATGATGACGTTCGGATCGAGCGATTTCAGCTTCGGCAGGTTACCGCCGTGATAAACGAGGTCGCTGTAGATATCGTTCTCGATGACGACCGCGCCCGCTTCACGCGTCATTGCGATCAGAGCGCTGCGGGCGGCTGAGGGGATCGTAGCACCGGTGGGATTCTGGAACGACGGCGTGACAACGACCACCTTCGCTCCGGCCTCCAGCGCCTTGCGCAACGAGTACAGATCCAAGCCTTCACCCGCGACAGGCACGCCGATGAGATCGGCGCCGGCATCGAGAAAAAGGTTGCGCAACCCCGGGTAAACCGGCTCTTCGATCGCGACTCTGGTTCCGGGCTGCGTGAGCGCGCGCCTCAGAATATCGACCGCCTGCTGGCAGCCATTCGTGATCAGAATGTCGTCGTTGTTGCCGGCCGCGCCTTGTTGCCGCGCGCGCTGAAGCAGCCACGCTCGCAGCGGCGCGTGACCGAGCGGCGAGCCCAGTTGCAGCAGCGACTGCAGCCGCGGGTCGGCCAGCACCTCGCCGCAGCACTCCCGAAAATCCGTCAGCGGAAACAGGTGTTCCGACGGGCGCGAACTGGAAAAATCGACGACGTTCGAGGCCGGTGACCCGCTGGACGCGAACATCGACGGCGTCAGCGACCGCGACCAGTCGATGCCCTGAGCCGGCAACGGAATTCTCGCGGATGCCTGTGGATTCCCCAGAACAAAGCTGCCGCGGCCGACGGCGCCCTGAATCATGCCTTCGGACTCCAGCCATTCGTAGGCGGCGGAGACGGTCGTGCGGTTCAGTCCAAGTTGACCAGCCAATTCGCGCGTGGGTGGAAGGCGATCCCCGGGCTGCAAGTCGCCGGAGTTGATCAGACGTTGCACATAACCGCCCAATTGGCGGTAGAGGGGTACTTCCGACGTGCTGTCCAGATCCGGCCGGAGCTGCATGCCAGCCATCATACCATCCATATTGGACTGGCGCAAGCCATCCAATACCGAAAATGCCGAAAGATCTCTTGAGGGCAGAGAGGTGGCTTTCCGATGGGTTGGAGGGTGCCCCAAAAGCCATTTTGGGTGCCTGAAGTGGCTTATCAATGGGATCGACTGGGTTGTTCGTGGGATCTTCAGCCTCAGACAGTGATTGATTCCACGAGGTTTAATTGGGATCGCTCCGCGCGGGCATTTTTTTCGGACGGATTTTGGCCCGGTGGGCCGCCCGGAACGTCGGATCGCAGCGTCCGATGTGAGCCAGCCAATTCCGGAAGACGGACTGCCGGCGCGGCGGGAATCGGAGTTTTGGAGTGGGGCGATCATAATCCGGTTCGACTGTAACGCATGTATCCGGGAAATGAGGGCGCGCCGAGGTGTAAATGGCAGGGAACTCGCTGATTAGAAAAGGAAAAGAAAAATCTGCAAAACCTGTGACTGTAAATGTGCGCACCACCTGGACGGGATGATCCCTGGTCGCCGCCTACGCAACGACGGAGTCGCCAGAGACATCCCGCCTTCCGCAACGGCGCTGAAGCGGATGGTTCATCGTCTGTGGAGGGTTGGGTGTCGGACATCGCACACCATCGGCCAGCTCCCCGGCCCCGGGCGTAAATCCAGAGGGCCCCACGCTCAACATTGACGTTGCAACCGAAGTACTTAGCCACGAATTGGGTCGGTTTTTTCGAATTGCTCCACGACGCCGCAAACGGAGCGCGCGAACTCCCCTGGAGATAATGAGATTGCGCGTATTGGTCCTCGCGCAGGCAAGAGCGACAAGTCGGCGCCCGCCGCGATCCGGGCGATTATTTGCGAACCGGAAACCCGGATGAACCGTTAGGTACTATTTAGATGAATACTCGAAAAGCGCACAGGCCGCTCGTGTCCGTTGTGCGCGACCCCAAAAAACGAAGCACTTTACAGCTCCGGATACTGATACCCCTGCTCTCCGTCAGCCTGCTCCACGCCCAGTCGGCCATCCGCATCGACGAAGCTCCGGTCGGACGCTTCAGCTGGCTCACGCGCCCGTACCAGCCGCGCTCCGTGCCCCCGATCAACCTCGCCAACACGACGCGCATCGGGACTCTCGTCCGCAACGGCAATCTTTATCTGACAGCCCGCGACGTCGTCGCCCTCGCCCTCGAAAACAATATCGACATCGAAGTCCAGCGCTACGGCCCCTTGCTGGCGCGCGAAGTGTTGCGCCGCGCTCAGGGCGGGGGCGCGCTGCGCAGCGTCGGCGCGGGCGTCGCCGCCGGCCCCACCAGCGTCAGTCTGTCCGGCGTCAGCATCAACACGAACGGCGCACCCTCCTCTTCGGGCGGCTCCGGCGTCAGTTCCGGCGGCGGCATCGTCACTCAGCTGGGTCCTTCGGTCCCCTCTTTCGACCCCACCGTATCCGGCGTTCTCGACTTTGCGCACTCCACATCGCCGCAAAGCAACACCGTTCTCACCGGAACCACCAGCCTCGTAACGTCGACGAAATCGCTGCAGGCATCCTTTTCGCAGACCTTCCCCATCGGCCTGACCGCGCAGCTCACCTACGCCAGCAATAACATCCACGTCAACAGCAATTTCTTTACCCTGAATCCCTACACCTCCGGCGATATCGACCTGCAGGTGACCCAGAACCTTCTCAACGGGTTCGGCAAGGCCGTCAACACCCGCAACATCCGCGTCCAGAAAAACAATCTCAAAGTCACCGATCTGCAATTCAAACAGCAGGTCATCACCACCGTCTCGGCCGTCCTCAATCTCTATTGGGACCTGGTCAGTTTCGACGAAGAAGTGAAGTCCCGCCAGCAGGCCCTCGATACCGCCGACCAGCTCCTCAAGAACAATCAGGAGCAGGTGCGCATCGGGACGCTGGCCCAGATTGAAGTCACGCGGGCCCAGTCGCAGCTCTACTCCGCGCGGCAGGATCTGCTCATCGCCCAGACCAACCTGATGCAGCAGGAGACGATTCTCAAAAACGCGCTCAGCCGGGCCGGCGTCGCCACTTCCGAGCTGGCCGAGGTCCATATCGTGCCGCTCGATTCCATCGAGATTCCCGCGCAGGACGACATGCGAACAGTCGCCGAACTCGTCGGCGTGGCCATGGCGAATCGCGTGGAACTCGAACAGGCCCGCATCAATCTGGACAGCAATCACATGAATCTGGCGGGCGTCAGGAGCTCTCTGAAGCCGTCGCTCCAGGCCTTCGCCGAACTGACCAACAACGGACTTGCAGGCATGGCTTCGGCTGCCGCTCTCGGCCAGCCAGGCGTATCCTATTTCGACGGCGGTTACGGCGACCTGCTCGAACAGATCTTCCGCCGCAACTTTCCCAATTACTCGGCCGGTATTTCGCTCAACATTCCCCTTCGTAACCGCGCCGCGCAGTCCGACTATGTCACGAGTCAGCTGGAAATCCGTCAGAACGAGCTGAATCTTCAGAAGCAGGTCAATCAGGTTCGCGTGGATGTGCAGAACGCGGTCATCGGTCTGCAGCAGGCACGCGCCCGCTACGTGGCGGCGAAAGAAGCGCGCGTTCTCTCCCAGGAAACCTTTGAAGGCGACAAGAAAAAGTACGACCTCGGCGCGACGACGTCGTACCAGGTCGTTCAGGACCAGCGCGACCTGGCCAGTGCGCAAAGCTCGGAAGTGCAGGCCATGGCCAACTACACGCACGCGCGCATTCAGTTCGATCAGGCACTCGGCGCCACGATGGACGTCAACAATATATCCATCGCCGAAGCGATGGCAGGCAAAGTGTCGGCGCAGGCAACTCCGCTTCCGGCGGTGCAGCGATGACGAGGTCGACTGTGGGGCCGGCGATCCTGTCGCCTGCCATCCGGTCCCTCACGGCACTCACCGCCTGTTTCTCTCAACTGATCTTTGCCCAATCGCAGGCCGGTATCGATCCCGTACGCCCCACGGGCCGCATCTACGTGAGGTCTTACCAGCCTGCCACCATCCCGCCCATTCGCCTCGGCAACTCGGACCGGCTGCAGAGCCTCATCCGCGCAGGCAAGCTCTACCTCTCGCCGCACGACGCCATCGCGCTCGCGCTCGAAAATAACATCGACATCGAGGTAGCCCGCTACTCGCCGCTCCTGCTCGCCTGGCAACTAGAGCGCTCTTCGGCGGGCGGCGCGCTGCCCGGCGTTCCCAGCGGCGCATCGCAAGCCAGTTCCGTGACGAACGGCCAGGGCGTCCAGGGAAGCCAGGCCGCGGCGGGCGTCGGCGGTGGCGGCGGAACCAGCAGCGGAGGCAACGCCGGAAACGGATCGGTCTCGCAGGTCGGCCCCGTCGCACAAACCCTCGATCCGTCCATCCAGGAGTCATCCACGTTCGCGCATCGCACCAACCTGCAGGCCAACGCGACGCAGAGCATCACCCAGGCGCTGGTGGACGATTCCCGCAATCAATCGGCCACGTACCAGGAAGGTTTCCTCACCGGCGGATCGGTGAGCGTCGCCTTCAAAGACAGCTATCTGAAGGAAAACTCGCCGACCGATATCCTGAACCCGTCGGTCGCCCAGTCGCTCTCGCTCACGATCCAGCACAATCTGCTGCAGGGGCGGGGCATTGCGGTGAACGAGCGCAACATCGTCGTCGCGAGGAACAACCTCGCCATGTCGGATCTCGGTTTTCGCACCACGGTGCTGCGTACGGTCGCCACGGTCCTGAACGGCTATTGGGCGCTGGTGGGCGATTACGAAGATCTCAAAGCGAAGCAGGAAGCGCTCGATACCGCCCGCCGGTTCGTCTCGGAAAACGACAGGCGCGTGGAACTGGGAGCATTGGCGCCCATCGATCTCGTCACGTCGAAGAGCCAGCTCGCCACCAGCGTTCTGGATATGGTGACTTCGGAAACCGCGCTGGCGCAGGACGAACTCCAGCTGAAAAACCTGATCGGCCGCACCGGTACCGCGGACCCGGTGCTGGCCGGCGTGGCCATCATCCCCACAGGCGCCATCACGATCCCGGACGTGGACGATACGCTATCCGTCAAGACGCTCGTCGCCAAGGCCTTCGCCAATCGCAGCGACCTGCAATCGGATCAGGTGAGCCTGAAAAACGCCGAAGTTTCCAACATCGGCACCACCAACGGTCTTCTGCCCTCCGTCCAGGGTTTCCTGCAGGTCAGCGACCAGGGTCTCGCCGGCGCCGACCACACCGTCAACGGCCAGTCTGCGAATTCGTTCCTCGTCGGAGGCGCAGGCACCTCGCTCCGCCAGGTCTTTGGACGCGATTACCCGTCGGAGGTCATTGGCGCCTTCGCCACCATTTCCGTCAATAACCGCCAGGCGCAGGCCGATTTCGGCATCGACCAGCTGCAGTTGCGGCAATCGCAGCTGACCACCAGCGGAACCCGCAACCAGGTGGAAGTGGATGTTACCAACTCGGTGGTCGCTCTGCGTCAGGCCCGGGCCCGCTATGAAGCCGCGCACGCGAACCTGGCACTGCAGCAGGAACTGCTCGACGGCGAACAGAAGAAGTTCGCGCTGGGCGAATCGACGTCGTTCAACGTCATTCAGCAGCAGCGCGATCTGGCCGCGGCGAAAGCGTCGGAGTTAAACGCACTGGTGACTTACCAGAGCGCGCACATCAATCTGGATGCGATCACAGGCACGATCATCGAGGCCAACGGTATCACGCTGTCGGAAGCGAAAACCGGCCGTGTGTCCCGATAGCGTGCTCGCAGCGCCTGAGTTTGAGTTCCAGGCTTCGCGGGCGCCGCCCGCACACCCGAGCCCCGCGCGCCCTCCGCACGCCCAGGCCCCGGCGATTGTGGTTTACTTATAATCATGCGTAAACTGCCTCTTCTGGCACTACTGGCGACCCTGCCGCTCGCCGCCCAGGTCACCGTCGATCAGGGCACCAACGAAATCAGCGTGTGGATCGACGGACAGCCATACACCACCTTCTACTACGGACCGGACGTTGCCAAGCCGTACCTCTATCCCCTGCGTGCGCCCTCCGGCGTTCGGGTCACGCGCGGATATCCCATGGACACCGCGCCCGGCGAATCGCTGGACCATCAGCACCAGCGCGCCGTCTGGTTCGCCCACTCGCGCGTCAACGGCTACGATTACTGGAACAACGAGTTCTCCTACACCGGCCAGAAGCTCGGCCATATCTTTGTAACGAGTATCGACAAAGCGCAGAGCGGAGCGAAGACGGGCGAGATCGACGCCACCGCGGAATGGAAGCAGCCCGATGGCAAAGTGATTCTGATCGAGAACCGCAAGATGATTTTCCACGCGGGCGGGCCGAATCGCGTGGTCGATTTCGATTTTACGCTCACGGCGAAGGAAGCGGCCACGTTTGAAGACGAGAAGGACGGCGTGTTCGGAATTCGTCTCGCGTCGGAGCTCGAAGAAGCCAATGCGCCCGGCACGAAGACGCAGCCGAAGGAGCCCACGCGGACCGGCGTCATGACCTGCGCAGGCGGCAAAACGAAGGAAGCTCAGTGCTGGGGCACGCGGGCCGACTGGATGGATTATTCCGGCTCCGTGCAGGGCGAAAAAGTCGGGATCGCCATCATGGATCATCCGGACAATCCGGGTCACCCGACCTATTGGCACGCGCGCGGTTACGGTCTGTTCGCGGCCAACATTTTCGGACGCAGTTCGTTCACGAACAAGAAGGAGCCGTCGGGCGAAGTGACGCTGAAGCCGGGCGAGAAGATGCGGTTCCGCTATCGGCTGGTGATTCATCCGGGCACGCTGGACGATGCGAAGATTGCGGATTTGTACAAGGAATACGCCGCCGGTAAGTAAATAGTCCGGTTGCGGTTCCGCTGCCCTGTGGGGCCGCCTGAAAGGCGGCTGCGGCCACGATTGGCCGCCCCACAAGTTGGTTTTGCAGGGAGAGACGACTTATGTTGAAGCGACTATTCATTCTTTCGATCGCCGTTGCCCTCGCCGCCATTGCGCAGACTCCCCCTCCGGGAGTGACGAAAGGCCAGTCGATGGCCGGGATCACCGAGTATTCGTACCCCAACGGATTGCGCGTCCTCCTGCTGCCGGATTCGTCGAGCACCAAGATCTCGGTGAACATGGTCTATCTGGTCGGTTCGCGCCACGAAGGCTACGGCGAAACGGGCATGGCCCATTTGCTCGAACACATGAACTTCATCCTCTCGAAAGACGGACGGAGCATCAAGAAGGAACTGACCGATCATGGCGCCAGCTGGAACGGCACCACCGACTACGACCGCACGAACTACTTCGAAACGGTAAACGCGTCGGACGACAACCTCAAATGGGCGCTCGGTCTGGAAGCCACGCGCATGGTGAACATGCGCATCGAGAAGGAACTGCTCGATACCGAGATGACCGTGGTGCGCAACGAATTCGAGCGCGGCGAAAACAACGCGGCCCAGGTGCTGGATGAGCGCGTGATGGCGACTGCGTATCTGTGGCATAACTACGGGAAGTCGCCGATCGGATCGCTCGCCGATATCGAAAAAGTCCCGATCGACAGGCTCGCGGCGTTCTACAGGAAGTACTACCAGCCCGACAATGCCGTGTTGATCGTCGGCGGGCAGATCGATCCCTCGAAGACTCTCGCGATGGTGGCGGATTCGGTGGGAAAGATCCCGCGCCCCGAACGCAAGCTCGACGCAACCTACACGACGGAACCGGCGCAGGATGGCGAACGCACGGTGGAGTTGCGCCGCGTAGGCAACGGGCAGAACCTGATCATGGTCTATCACGGACCGGCCATGGCGCATCCCGACGCGGCCGCGCTCGAAGTGGTGGCGGGCATCATGAACGGGGCCGGTGGAACAGGTCGGCTGTACAAGGCGCTCGTGGATAACAAGAAGGCCATGTCGGCGACGATGTCGGTGGCGGAACTCCACGATCCGGGCGTTGTGGAGTTTTCGGCCACGCTGAGTAAAGAGCAGAAACTGGACGATGCGAAGAAGACCATGCTGGATACGATCTCCGGACTGATCACCGAAGCGCCCACCAAAGAAGAAGTGGAGCGCGCGAAGCAGCGGATCATCCAGCGCATGGATCGAACCATGACCAATACTCAGACGATGGTGGTGAACACTCTGACCGAAGTGGCAGCCGATGGCGACTGGCGTCTGTTGTTCACGAATTACGCCGAGATTAAAGACGTCACCCCGGAGGACGTGGTCCGCGTGGCGAAGCTGTATCTGAAGGATTCCAATCTCACGGTGGGCGAGTTCATTCCCGTTACGGAGACGCCGGATCGCACGGTAGTGCCGGATGCGCCTCCCATCGATAAGCTGCTGACCGAATACAAGCCGAACATTACCGTGACGGAGGGCGAAGTGCTGGACCCGACGCCCGCCAGCGTGGAGAAGCGCGTCGTACGGTCGAAGCTGCCGGGCGGCCTGAAGCTGGCGCTGTTGCCGAAGGCTACGCGGGGAAACACGGTGGAGCTGAGTCTCAATATCCGGTTCGGCGACGAGAAGTCGCTCGCCGGAAAGAGCGCGACGGCGCAGCTGGCGGCGGCGCTCCCGATGCGCGGGACGAAGACCATGAGCCGGCAGCAGCTCCAGGATGAGATTCAGAAACTCAACGCGACGATGTCGGTCTGTGGCGGCGGCGGAGGCGGCCGGGGCGGCGGGGGCAGAGGCGGCGGTGGCGGGTCCCTGTCCAGTTGTTCGGCGTCGATTCAGACTACGGCGGAGAATCTGATTCCCGCCATGGGCCTGATGGCGGAAATTCTGAAGGATCCGGCGTTTCCGGAATCCGATTTCGAACAGATCCGGCAACAGGAGATCACTGCGATCGAACGCGGACGAACGGAACCGGCAACGCTCGCGGCGCAGGCGCTGCAGGCGAACCTGAGCCCGTTCCCGCGAACCGATGTGCGGCACCCGAGAACGATCGACGAGCAGATCGAAGACCTGAAGAAAGTCACGCTGGACGACGTGAAAAAGTTCTACCAGCAGTTCTACGGCGCGTCGCAGGGGGATGTGGTCGCGGTGGGCGCTCTGAAGCCGGATGAAGTGCAGAAGGCGGTCGAGGAGTTGTTTGGTTCGTGGAAGAGCCAGAGCCCTTACGCGCGTATCGAGTCGAAGTACCTGCCCGTGACTCCGATCGACACAAGGATCGAGACGCCCGATAAGGAGAACGCCCAGTTCAGCGCCGGTTTGCGGATACAGATGCGCGATACGGACCCCGATTATGCCGCCATGGTGTTGGCGAATTACATGATGGGCGGCGATATCACCGCTCGCTGGCCGGACCGGATTCGCAACAGGGAGGGGCTGAGTTACGGCGCCAGCAGTGCATTCTCGGCGCCCGCGGATGGCGATGCGGCGCTGTTACAGGCGAGCATCATCAGCAATCCGAAAAACTCGCCGCATGTCGAGGCGAGCTTCCGCGACGAGTTGCGCAAGACTCTGGCCGAAGGATTCACCCAGAAGGAACTGGATGCCGCGAAATCGGCGATCCACGACGCGCGCGTGCTCGGACGTTCGGGCGATGCGCAGATCCTGGGCCTGATCGTGGCCCGCGCCGAGGTGGACCGCACGCTGGACTGGGACACGCAGATGGACGCGAAACTCGGGGCGCTGACGCTCGATCAGGTGAACGCCGCGTTCCGCAGGCATATCACGAACGACATCTCGATTGTGCAGGCCGGAGATTTTAAAAAGGCCGGAGTCTTCCAGTAGAAGCGATTCCCGATGCCGAGGCTGAACCGGATCGATCAGGAATTCTTTTTGCTCGATTTGCACTGCGACTGGCTGGCGTTGATCTTGCCGCAGGAGAGAGCCATGGTCTCGAACGCGCGCTCCTGCACGAACGCGGGTTTCACGTAGGGCTTCTTTGTTCCGGGCACGGCCAGCGCGCCGGACTGCTCGGGAGCCTTTCGGGTCTCGTCCATGCTATTGGAGTCCCGCCTGGGTCAGTTTGACGAGACAGTTACCCGCCGCAGTGGTTCCGCCCGTATACTCGGTGCACGACTGGGCGGCCAGGGTTCCGAAATACATATTGGTCTGGCTGGCGTTGCCGCTGCTTCCGTTGCTGACGTTGTCGATGATGATCCCGGTCGTTCCGCCGGTCTCGGCGACACTGCCGGCGACGGCCGTCGGGAAACCGCTGGTCACGTCGAACTCTTTGACGCATCCGCCGGCGATCGTAGCCGAACATTTGGTATTCACGCCCAGAAACACGTAGTCTTTACTCCCGGACTGGTTCAGGACCTCGGTCAGCGGAGAACATGCGGCAGTTGCGGTCGCGAGCGCCAGAGGTCCGTGAGCGGCGGTTCCGGTATTCATCTGAGTGCCTGTGAATGAGATCGCGTAAAGCTCGGGGATGTTGCCGGCCGTCGTCCCGCACACATAGAGCAACCCGGTCGCGGGACTGTTGTAATAGGCGTTATTGAAGGTTCCGGCGTGGACAATCTGCGAACCGTTGGGTCCCACGAAGGCAACACGCGAAGTGCTCAGCGTCGTCGTGGTCTGAACGACCGACGAATTCGCGGTACTGGGGGCGCTTCGGGAGAATACAAACACCGTTCCGCTGGAGGAGTCGATGAGGGGCGCATCGAAGATCTGCGTGCCGTTCGCCGCGTTCAGAGTAGTCGCTCCGATACACGGCGGCGTGCCGGTCGAGCAGGTCCCGCTGGAAGTGGCGGTGGTCCGGATGTAGTAAAGAAAACCCTTGGCGTCGGCCACGAACACATTCTTCGAGACGGAATCGTAAACCGGCGGCGTCATGGTGGTCTTGCCCGAAACGGTGAGGGAGAACGTGACTGCCGGGGTCCCGGTACCGAATACGGGATGGATGGCTGCCACCAGGCCCGCGTCATCGGTGACGTATGCCGTGTCGCTCGCGTAATCGACAAACGGAGACGACAGCGTGGCGGCATGCGTGGAATAAACGACGCTGTATTCGCAGGGCGACACCGCGCCGTTGGTCGCGCAATTCGGCAGGACCGCCGTATTCCACGGCTTTCCGAACGTTGTGGCCGTGTTGCCCGATGCCCACTTCAGCACGTGCAACTGCGGCGACGCGGAATTCTCGATAAACGCGATTTTGGTGCCGTCGAGCGACAGCACCGGAGACGAGTCCAAGTGACCGGTCTTCTGCGATGCGTTGTAGGTGAAAAGGGCTTTGGGCGTCGTTCCCGGGCAGGTACCGGTCGACGTGTTGTTGACGTACAGGTTGTTGAACGCGAACAAATTCGCGCTCCCCGCGGCTTCCGTGGGCAGAGTAAACACGACATAGTCGTTGGTGCAGTTCGGCGTCGGGTTGGCCACGTTGAACGAGTACTTGGCCGGATTCGTGACGAGATTGGTAAAAGTGAGCGCGGTCGTCGAGAGGGACTCGGACCAGTCGACCTGGCCGGTGGGATCCACCGGGAAGGAGGGCTCGTCTTCCGCCCACTGCCGGAAACGATCGCGATAGAGTTGATGCCAGAAGCGTGGATCGGCCTGCACGGCTTTGAGCACGTCGAAACCATCCGGCTGCGAAAAGACCGTGTGGTGATGGGACCAGTCGTAAGGCAGGCCGATTCTGCCGGAGTCGTCCTGGTCGTCCTGCGCTCTCGCCCCGGTTGCCGCCAGAAGGCAAATACACATCAGCCCGAAAAACCGGTCGCGGGAAAGCACTTTTTCAGTATATAAGGAATTCCGTCCGGTAGCCGCGAAGATGGTTCTGGTACCCCCGTTTTTTCGCGACGCCGCTCATCGGATCAGCTGTAACAGATCCCGATCGGGGGCGAAAAGCCAGAGAACGATGTAGCGGGACAGGGCGAGCTGGCTCCCTCCCAGATTCCACTGAAAACGACACCGGTCCCATGCCGTGCGGTCGGGCGTTTCTCCGGAGAGAGCCTTGCGGACGACTGCGCGAGCCAGAGCCAGGATGCGTTCGGGAATCCCGGTGCGCGCTTCCGCGAACTGCGGAATTCCTGGCGCCAGGGCAGCCGACGCCGCCACGCCGAACTGCACCATCGCGGCGGCTTTGGACTTCGGATCCACCAGGCGCAGGCTGTTCCTCCCGATTCCGGGCGATCGCAAGGCCAGGCTGGCAACGTCGAGCAGCCAGTTCAGGCTCGACCACCCGTGTTTCGCTCCATGAAAGCAGAGGTAGAGAAACGTGTCATCTTCCCCCAGAGTGCGGACCGGGCAGCCGCCAACCGTCGCCGTGCGCGTCCGCTGCCAGAGATTCGGCGGCAGTGAAGCAAACCAGTCCGGGGGTGTGAGTTCCCGGTGCAGATCGACGTGGATGCCGTTTTGGGTGTTCTCGTAAGCGAATTCAGTGAGTCGGGAAACTTCTCCGCCTACCGGGAACCGGTCGGGGCCGGAGGGCCGGTAACCGCAAACGGACAGAACTCGCTGAGCTTCGGACAAACAAGCCGAAGGGACGAGCAGATCCAGATCCGAAAAGACGCGGTATGCCGGATCGTCGTAAAGGGTCCATGCGTTCACCGGACCCTTTACCGCCAGCGCCGGAACGCCCGCGGATTCGAACTGCCGGAGAATTCCGTTCAATTCTTCCGACATGACGAGCACTCTCCGGGCGTTCTCCCGGAGCGCGCGATCGAGGGCCTGAAGAACCCAGGCCGGGGCCTGAACGCCGAGGGAATCGAAACAGCCCGCCACGACCGGCAGCAGTCCGTGAGCTTCAGCGGCAGCGAGCAGCCGGGGCCACTGCTGGAAAACGCGCGTTGCCTCGGCTATTCCCGCCGAAGAGCGGACGCCGAGAACCCATGGGACGCAGGCGGCGAGTACGTCTCCGGCCTGCGAAGCAGTCGCTAAGGATGTGGCGCCCAACTTACCCTCTATTATCTCCGCCATGCCCGTGCAGCCGATCTGGTAGTGTCCTAAATCTGCGTTGAGGTGATTTGCTAGCGGAAACAGCAAACGCTTGCATTGCGGTAAAATTCGGACATGGCAGCAAGCCCGTCAACCCGCCGCGACCTGAAGGCGCTCCGTAATCTCATCAATCAGGCTGATCTATCGTTAGCTCTGGTTCCCGACCATTCATCCATCGCATCGGCCCGCGAATCCCTGAACGCTGCGCTGGCGCTATCCAAAGACCTGGCTGATCGGTTCGCCGATCCCCTGAAGGCCGAAGCCGCCGCAATGGGGAAAAAGGGCGGATCCAAGACGGCGGAGCGTGGGCCGGAATACTTCGCCAATATTGCTGCCATGCGAAAGAACCGCAAGGGCGGCAGACCCCGCAAAATCAAGTAGCCCACTTCGTTACAATCAGTCTTTACAAATGAAAAGCCCGGCACGAAGGCCGGGGCTTCTCGGTGAAGACTAGACACCCTCATCGTAGCCCCTAATTGCGCCGGATTGCAAATCCAGCGCATGAAGCAACCGGACTCCGCGTTTGCCGCACGCCTGCGGCAACTCATCAATGCCTGTCGCCTGACGCAAGAAGAAGTTGCGGAGGCAATCGGCGTTAAGCCCAGTACCGTATACAGACACGCTGCGGGTCTTACGACGCCACGGATGAAACAGGTTCGAGGGTATGAGCGTTTCTTTTCCAGAACACTGAAAATATTGGTTCGCTTTGAGTGAATGCAAGCCAATGCAAGTGACGGCACGCACATGAAAGTGAATGCCTGTAGCCCCTAATACGTCGATGTCGATAAGGGAGAGGTGAGGTGGTGAACAGATCGCAGAGAGGGTAATGGAGAGCGGTCTTTCGATAAAGGAGGGCTGTCGGAAACAAAAGCACCC
>Ga0302319_10013779_pt1 | contig 15136 bp, 10 predicted proteins | sample Bog_T0_2_FD_203319 | JGI IMG/M metagenome (GOLD analysis project Ga0302319, IMG submission 203319) | Peat permafrost microbial communities from Stordalen Mire near Abisko, Sweden - Bog_T0_2 | ecosystem: Environmental > Terrestrial > Soil > Wetlands > Peat | place: Sweden: Abisko, Stordalen Mire... | reverse complement strand
ATCGCCAAAGACGGTGCTTTCTTCCTTGGTGAAACCCTTCACGGTCTCCACCAGGTTGGGGATCAGGTCGGCTCGCCGCTCCAACTGCACGTCTACTTCAGACCACATGCTCTTCACGTTCTGATCTTTCGCGACCATCTGGTTTCTGGCGCTCACAAAACTGCCAAACACCATCAGGACCACGAGAATCAGGACCCCAAAAATTCCAAGACCAACCATCAGTCCACGGTTCATATCGTGCTTTCTCCTCCTGCCTTCATTCGGAAGGCCTCCTAAAAAATTCAAAACTTACCAGTCGCCGCCCGCGCCGCCGCCGCCGAAGCCGCCGCCGCCAAACCCTCCAAAACCACCGCCGCCACCGCCACCGCCTCCACCTCCCCCGCCAAAACCACCGCCGAAACCGCCGCGACCCATTCCGGAGAGCAATCCGAAACCCAGCAGGAACCGCAACAGGTGGAAGCCGCCAAAGAAGACCAGGATCACGATCAACAGGATCAATTTAGCCAGCGCCGGACTGTGTCTCGACTGGGTCTGGACTGGCACCGGCTCCGCATCCGTGAGTGTAACCTTGGCGTCCGCGGCGATCACCTGCGCTATCTCATCCACAGCCAGCGTCACGGCGCCATCAAAGTCGTTCGAGCGCAGGTCGGGGACCATTTCCCGGCCGATGTCGCCAAGTTTCCCGTCAGGGAGAATGCCCTCGAGACCGTACCCAACGTCGATGCGGCGCTTGTGGTCCTGAACCGCCAACAGGATCAGTACGCCCTTGTCGGACCCCTTGCGGCCGATTTTCCACTTGTCTTCAAGCTGGTTGGCATACTCGGCGGCATCTTCCCCGTCGAGGGTGTTGACGGTTACGACGGCGAGTTGCGAATTGGCCTGGGAGTGGTCGAGCTGGGCGGCAATGCGATCGATGCGCGCAATCGCTTCAGGCGAAAGAACGTGAGCATTGTCGCTGACATAGTCCGTGGGCGTGGGAAGAGCGTCGACGGTCTGCGCGACGGCGGGCGCAACCAAAAAGCCCAGGCACGCGGCGAACATAAACGGTAAAGAGAGCAAAACTGCGCGGCAAAGGCCTTTCATCGCTCTTAATTGTACGCGGGCGCGATCAGAAAAGTTCCCTCGTGGCACGGCCGAAAGCAAGAAGCTGCCCTTCAAAGCACTACACTAAAAATGCAATGACCGACACCCAACTCCCGTTGCCCCCCTTCGCCCGCAAGGAACACACCGAAACTACATTGCACGGCACCGTCCTATCCGATGACTACGCGTGGCTGCGTAACAAAGAGGATCCTGAAGTCACCGCTTACCTCGAAGCTGAAAACGAATACGCCGAAAAAGTAATGAAGCCTTTGGCCGATCTGCGCGAAAGGCTCTACGAGGAAATGCTTTCGCACATGAAGCAGACCGACGTCTCAGTTCCGTTCCGCGATGGCGTTTGGTGGTATTACACCCGCACGGAAGAAGGCAGCCAATATGCGATTCACTGTCGCAAGCGCGGCGGACCGGATGGCTATGAAGGCGCTGCTGAAGAGGTCCTTCTTGACGGCAACAAGCTGGCGGAGGGCCACGCATTTTTTTCGATCGGCGCGACAGACATCACCGATGATGGCCGTTGGCTTGCGTATACAACCGACACAACCGGCTTTCGCCAGTACACGCTGCACATCAAGGACCTTCAAACAGGAGAAACACTTGCCGGAGAAGTGGAGCGGGTCGGCTCCGCCGTGTGGGCCGCGGACAACCGAACGCTTTTCTATACGGTTGAAGACGAGGAGCAAAAGCGCCAGTACCAACTTTGGCGGCACAAGCGCGGCATATCGCACGCGGACGACGTGCTGGTATTTCAGGATGATGACGAGCGCTTCAACGTTGGCGCAGGACGCACTCGAGATGGAAAGTTTCTGGTGATGGAGTCGGCCAGTCATACAACAACCGAATCGCACGTGCTTTCAGCGGATGAGCCGGACGGCGAATTCGAAATCATCAGCCCTCGCGAAGATGAGCACGAATACTCCATCGACCATCGCTATGGACTTTGGTTCATTCGCACCAACGATCACGGGCGCAATTTCCGCCTGGTCACTGCGCCGGCCGCCAACCCTGCCCGCACTAATTGGACGGAGCGAATTCCCCACCGCGACGGAATCATGCTTGAAGAGATAGATCTGTTCGCAGGATTCTTTGTTGCATGCGAGCGCGAGAACGGCCTGCCCCAGTTGCGCATCCATTGCTTCCGCGGGGAAGGAGCGGAAGCCGCCTCCGCCGGGGAAATTTCCTTTCCCGAACCTGCCTATAGCGCAGGTCCGCACATCAATCGCATTTTTGACACGAACACGTTCCGGTATGGCTACCAGTCCCTGGTCACGCCGAGTTCGGTGTACGAATACAATGTCGACTCGGCTACATCACGGCTGTTGAAGCAGCTTGAGGTGCCGGGCGGATTCGATCGCACCCTGTATGGCAGCGAGCGCGTTCATGCGACCGCTCCTGACGGAGTTCTGGTGCCCATCTCGCTCGTCTATCGCAAAGACAAGCGCACCCCCGGCCACAATCCGCTGTACGTTTATGGCTACGGTTCTTACGGATACTCGCTCCCGCTCGGTTTCAGCTCCAATCGGCTGTCCTTACTTGATCGCGGCGTGGTCATGGCCTACGCGCACATCCGCGGCGGCGGCGATCTGGGCAAGCCCTGGCACGACGCCGGCAAAATGCTGGTCAAACGGAATACGTTCACTGACTTCGTTGCTGCTGTCGAGCACCTGCTTGAGTCGGGATACGGCGATCCAGCCCGAGTTGCAATTGAAGGCGGCTCGGCGGGCGGCCTGCTGATGGGCGCTGTCACAAATCTACGTCCCGACCTGTTTCGCGCCGTGCTCTCTCATGTGCCGTTCGTCGACGTCATGAATACCATGCTTGACGCTACTCTGCCGCTCACGGTTCCCGAGTATGAAGAGTGGGGCGACCCCAATGACGAGAAGTATTTCAATTACATGCTGAGCTACTCGCCCTATGACAATTTGAAGCCTGCGAGTTATCCAGCCATGTTAGTCAAGACATCGCTCCACGACAGCCAGGTGATGTATTGGGAGCCGGCAAAATACGTCGCCAAACTGCGTACCCTGAAAACCGATGGCAATTCCCTGCTGCTGGTAACCAACATGCAAGCCGGTCACGGCGGAGCCAGCGGCCGCTACGATTATCTGAAAGAAATCGCACTCGACTACGCGTTTCTGCTAAGAGAGTATGGGATGGCCTGACGCGATGCGAACGGCCTGACGGTTTAATCAAGATGCTGGACCCAGCGCGCCTTATCCCTGCCGCCCGAGAAATACCGGCGCAATGTGACGTGAATACAAATTCTCCGTCACGTTTTTCGCGATCACCGTCTCATTCGCCTCGAGCAAATCGAGATATCTGTTCCCCATCTTGGCCGCGACTTTAAATCCCACATGCAATAACTGCCGCAGGCTGCTGTTATAACCCGCCGCCCCTTCCACATGCCGCAATGCGCCGGTGTATTGCTCCGAAGACCATCCGCGAACCACTTCGGGCGACGGAAGCTTTGCCGCATCGATATCGATTACCGTCGCATAAGGCGCGCAAAGTTCCTCTCGATGCGCGAAGGCTTCCGCATAAATCTCCCTCGCCAGTGCCAGCCCATCGCCTCCCGCCTCCGCTAAGCCGATAAGCTCTTCCAGCCAAGTAGTTCCCGCCGTTTTCAGGTGCACACCCGCGTCGAATCGCTTGAGAGTGGAGTGAATCGCCGGATAGATTGAAAACTTGTCGCTCCCGGAATGAACGCTCAACTTAAGATTCTCCGGCAAACCGTAGCACCGAACCGCATACGCAATAGCTCCGACATCAAGCGCGAACTCCCGCCCAAACTGTGCCGTGTCGCCCACATAATCGACGCCTTTGTTAAACCGTCCGCTGAACTTTGGAGCAATAGTCTGAATAACGATTCCTTCGTCCGCGATAGCAGCCAGAATAATGAGGAGTTCCGCCGGGCTTTGCGCGCTGTCTGTTTCGTCCATTGAAACCTCGGCGATAAAATTCCCTGGCCCATGCGCATTTTCAATAAGACGGAACACTTCACCTGCTCGAATCACGGCGAAAAGATACTTCTGCGCAGCTTGATGAACATCGCTTTCCGTAATCTTGATAGGCGTGTCTGCGCCGGGCAATTGGATGCGCCCCACTAGTTCCGAATGGCGATTTACAAAATCTCTAATCGCCGCTGCCGGTGCCGCCTGGCCGATGAAGTCCGCCACATCGATTGTGTAGAAATCGCACGAATCAATAAACCGCGCTACCGTCTTCAACGTGATGTGATCGGCATCGCAATAGTAAGGAAGCTTCCATCCGAGCGCCTCAACCGCCGCGTCCGCAGCCTTCCGCGTAGCCGCAGGGTCCGAGCCGATAATCGTATGTTCGCGGTTCGACTTGTTCCACACCGGGACAATCTCAATCCCCTCACTGACTGCCTGCATACAGGCCCGCAGCTGTGCCTTAGCCTGGTGTGCAAACCTGTCTCCGGTGCCAATGGAATACTTATTCAGCTTAAAATTTGTCTTTTTCATTCCTGCAACCTTACTCATAAGGCGATGGAAGATCGTAGTCCGTTCTACACCAAGGCCAGACCACAGTATACTCACCGATGTTAAGAAAAATGTTCCCCCGCCTGGTTCGAATTTTGAATTCGTCTCGCAGGAAGCGGAAATGAAAAATTGCCTCCATCTTGCTTGGTCACTCTTGCTGCTTGCGATAATGGCCAATCCATTTTTCTATTCCAAAGCGGAAGAGCTTCCGCTATCGCAACGCGCGGCCAACGCAGCCATTGATCGCTGGCCAAACGGGCGATTCGCGCCCACAGACGACGCGCGGCCGTCGTCGAAGGATCAACTGGGCATACTGCTGCAAGGAATGGATGCCGTGTGGTTGAATACCGCCGACGCACGCTACTTCGACTACATCAAGACGTCCATTGATCAGCTTGTAAGATCGGATGGGTCCATACGCACCTTGGATGTGCAACAGAATCACCTCGAAAACATCGCGCTTGGAAAGCAATTTCTCCTGTTATACGGCGTCACCGGGAACGAACGATATCTGAAGGCAGCAATTCTCCTCTTCCAACAGCTTGCCCAGCAACGACGCAATCTCTCCGGCGCGAATTCACGGCAAAACGATCCGAAACTGGCGCATTTGGAAGGGCTCCATTTCGCCGATCCGTTCTATGCGGAATACGCTTCAATCTCCCATCATCCAGAGGCGTTCAACGACATCACGCAGCAGTTCGCATTGACTCACGAACATGCCGGAGACGCGAAGGCGAGGCGGCAGTTACTTAAGACAACAGTTGCTTCAGATATGAAGGCCCTGGTCGATACACTCGATTATTTTCCAAAACGTGATGTGGGTCGCGCACAATTGATCACGCTACTGCAGGAGGATGCCGCCGCAGTTGCACGTTATCAGGATGGCGCAACCGGCCTCTGGTCTCAGGTTATAGACAAGCCGAGAGCGAAGGAGAATCTTCCCGAGGGTTCCGCATCCTGCTTGTTTGTGTATGCGCTCGCAAAAGGAGTACGGCGGGGCTATCTTCCCTCGAGCTATGGCGCAAATGCGGAACGCGGATACAACGGCATTCTCAGGCGTTTTATCAATAGGTCCAATTCCATCGATCAGGAAACACACGACAACAATCCCACGGCAGTCGGTGCATTCCTGTTGGCTAGCGTGGAAATGGAAAACGCACAGAACGCCAGGCTGGGTCGCGGCGATACGGTGGCGGTGGACGCATGGTTCAACAGTCAGAAACGAACCGATGCCTTCGGTCAGCAGGTTTATTTTCACTACAAGTGGGACGACCTCAGCAATAACGGATTCTCACTACTCGGCAACCTCTTTAAAAACTTCGGTGCTGATACCGAGACAATCTATACCGAGCCCAGGTTCGAAACGCTTCGCCGCGCGCAAGTTTTTATCATCGCTTCTCCAGATATTCCGGTAAAGAACCCAAACCCCCATTACATGCAGGCAAACGACGCAGCGGAGATTGCGCGATGGGTTAAAGCGGGCGGCGTTTTGGTTATGCTTGAGAACGATCCGGCCAATGCGGACATCGACCATTTGAACTTGCTCGCGGAGAAGTTTGGCATTCACTATAACGACATAGTGCGCAATCATGTCGACGGCAGCAGATGGGAAATGGGGAAGATATCAATCGACGCCGGCGGTACCATCTTCAATGATCCGCACACCATCTATATGAAGGACACGTGCACGATTTCAGTAACGCCACCGGCCGTCGCCGAACTTCGGGTTCAGGATGACATCTTCATGGCGATTGCGAAATACGGGAAAGGAATGGTCTTTGCAACCGTCGACCCATGGCTCTACAACGAATACACCGATGGCCGCAAACTCCCGGCAGAGTATGACAATTATGCGGCGGGCAAGGAGTTGGTTCGGTGGATTCTGCTTCAAGCACCGCCTGCCGCGAACCGCGACAAGGATAAATAGCACCGCGGTCGTACTACTCAGACCGCAGTGCCTCCACGGCGTTCACCCTTGCCGCGCGCGCCGCCGGAACGGCCGACGCGATAATCGCCGCAACGAGAATCACCATGGCTGAAGCGAAGACAGACAGCGCTCCCGGCTGGTGCACCTCAGCAACATATTTGCCGATTACCTTTGCAAAGCCATAGCCGACTACCATCCCGGTAGCCACCCCGATCCCGGCAATCGCCAAACCTTCCAGCAGCACACCCGTCAGGATGCTGCGCGGCTGCGCGCCAAGCGCGATGCGGATGCCGAACTCCCGCGTCCGTCCACTGACTGCAAACGCCAGTACGCCGGCCACGCCTACCACTGAAATCAAGAGTGCAACCGCCGCAAATCCGCCAAACACTATCGCATTCAGGCGGTCGGGCGCGAGCACCTCTGCGCGAATATCTTCAAGCGTGCTGGCACGTTCCACCGGCTGGTCTGCCGACATCTCATGAATCGTGCGTGTAATGGCGGGAACCAGTGAATACGGATCTTGCTTAGCGCGCACAAACAGCCGCCCCTGCCATCCTTCCTGGTCGACCGGCTGATAAATGGTCATGCTCGGAGACGGAATAATGTTTTCGTCATCCAGGTCAGGCACAACGCCAATGATTCGCCGCGGCTCATAGCTGATGCCGATAAATTTCATTACGCCGTCAGTCCATCGCAATTCCCGATTCACCGCGTCCTGCCCGGGGAATAGCGACTTGGCAACGCTCTGACTCACAATAACCACGCGTTCAGATCCGTCCCGATCATTGTCTCTGAAGTCGCGTCCCTCAAGGATCGGGACTCCCAGGGTGCCAAAGAAGCCAGGCGAAATAGACCGGAATCGAGCGCGCGAATCCGCCGCGCCGTTCTCGCGTTTCGCACCCTGCACCGTGAATGCAAAGCTGATGTTGAGTGCCTGACCATCGCGCCATGGAACGCTGAAGCCGGTGGCCGCGTGCTCAACGCCTGGCAGCGCATTGACTCGCCGATTCACTTCACGATAGAAATCCTGCACCTGCTCGGGCGTCTTTCCATAGGACAACACGGGCAGATTTACCGCCAGAACTCTTGAGGTATCGAAAGGGGGCCGTGTTTTCTCGAGTTCATACAAGGTCCGCATCAGAACGGCAGATCCCGCGAGGAGCAGGAATGACGCCATGATTTGCATAATCGCGAAAACGCGAAGCCGTTTGCTGCTTCCTCCCGTAACTCGCGTTCCCCCACTCGCGAGTCCGCTCACATGCAGTGATTCCATGGAGGGCAAGCGAGGAATAAACGCCAGGAATACGGCCGCAACCAACGCCAGGCCAATTCCAAACCACACCAGGCTGAAGTCAAGCGTCATCCCGGTAGCACGCACTGAGAAGCGCGAGGCATAGCGACCCAACACCGAAACCATGGGAACGGCGATGATCAAGGCTGCCAGGGCTCCGCTTCCGCACAGCACAATGCTTTCCGCCAGCAATGAGCGGCGCAGGGTGGCTGTGCTCGCTCCCAAGGCGGATCGAACCGCCAACTCCGGTTCGCGGCGCACGGTGCGTGCCAGCACGAGGTTGGCAACATTCGAACTCGCGATCACAAACAACAACCCCGACGCCGCAAACAGTACCCACAAAATCGTATTTGCGCGTGAATTGATTTGATCGTGCATCCGTGTCACATCGATTCTGAAATGGTCTTCGGGCTTGTACACCTCGGGATGCGCGGACACCATGGCGGCGTAGGTGGTTTGCAGCTCGGCACGGGCCGCGTCCAGAGACGCACCCGGAGCCAAGCGCGCAAACACTTCTGTCATACGATGCTCACGCCCGGTGACCATGGTGGCCGACAAATGATGCGGGCTGGTTACAACATTTGCAATGATCTCCGTCGCCACCGGATACGGTACAGACGGCTCCAGAACCCCGACAATCACAGCCGAACGTGCGCCCGAAATGCTCTCAAGACGCACTGTCTTTCCAATCACGCCAGGATCAGAATGCATCGACTCGCGCCAGAACTTATACGTCAGCACAACCGCGCCCGCGGCATTCTGCCCGTCGTCCGCGGGAGTCAACAAGCGCCCAAGCACGGGACGAAGCCCCATCACCTGGAAATAATTGCCATCGACGACCCCGGCTGGAATTTCACGCGGTGTTCCCAGCCCCACAATCGTAAAATCAATCTCCGAAAATGTTCCCAGGTCCTTGATAGTCTTCAGCCCGCTGCCAATATCGTGGATTTCCGGAACGGAAAACGTGGCGTTCGGTAATCCGATCCCTGGAGCGCTCTGGCGAATGTAAAGCAATTGGTCTTCGTCCCGATTCACAAGCGGACGCAGCAACACGGCGCGCACCACGCTGAAGATCGCGGCGTTTGCACCAATTCCCAAGGCCAGCGTGAGGGCGACCGTGAACCACAACGCGGGAACTCGCGCCAAAGAACGGAAAGCTACTTTGAAATCACGAAGGAAAGACACGTGGAACCTCCATTTTTTGAGCCTACCAATTCGCCTTTCATGGCGCGCAAAATGCTCTGGGGAAAAACGCAGTTGACGAATATGTTGATATCAACTAATGTGGAAGCGTGTCAAGTCAAAAAACAGTTCCGCTCGAAACCACGCTCTTGGTTCGGGACTGTTGTCTATGCCTCCACGTGCAGCGCGCGGCGCGCGCACTTGGCCGGCGCTTCGATGAAGAATTGCGCCCCTTCGGCCTTACGAATGGGCAGTTTTCACTCTTGATGTCGCTGAATCGTCCTGAGCCACCACCCATGGGACCCGTTGCTTCATTACTCGCGATGGATCGGACCACCTTGACTGCGGCATTGAAACCTTTGGAGCGCCGAGGATTGGTCAAGGTGTCGCAAGACCCGGCAGATAAACGCAGCCGCATACTGATACTCACGGGAAAAGGAAAAAGCTTACTGGCACGCACGGTTCCGGTGTGGGAGCGCACGCACCATGAAATCGAGCAGCTGGTCCCCGACGAAGGCCCGGAGGCACTGCGGAGGAGCTTGCGCGCTCTTTCTTAGCGCAGAGTGCCGGTCAGGTTCACAAGATCAGGCGCTCAAATCCGACGGTGGCTCCACGGTGCAGTTCGAATTGCCGCCCTTTCGACAGGTCGCACCGCGCCCGGATTTATGATTGTCCTCATGTCGATCAGGACGAAATGGACGCGAACACAACTGCTGCTGAGTCTCGCCGTTGTCATGGCAAATTCGGCCCCGGCGCAAGTCGATGCGTTTCGCCCACGCTTTGAAAGCGTCCTTACAGATCACGGAATCGTGGGGGGCGGGTTTGCATTCGTGCACAAGCAGGACACGGCGACGGAGTTCTTCTTTGGCGAGGCGAGTCACGAAAGCCACGTCCGCGTTGACGCAGAAACCGCATATAACTGGGCTTCTATCACCAAGACCTTCACGGCCATCGCGATACTTCAATTGCGCGATCACGGCCGTATTTCGCTGGATGAACCAGCCGTTCGTTACGTTCCCGAGTTGCGGCAGGTTCATGACGCCTTCGGCCCGATTGATGCAATAACCATTCGCGATCTTTTGACCCATAGTGCAGGATTTAGAAATCCAACCTGGCCGTGGGACTGCGACGACCAAACCAATTGTGATTGGCAACCGTTCGAGCCGACAAAATGGACACAAGTGGCCGCAATGTTGCCTTATACTCACGTTGCGTTTATTCCGGGAAGCCGCTGGAGTTATTCGAACCTGGGTTATGTATTTCTGGGTCAGATTATTGAGAGAGTCAGTGGCGAGGACTTCGAGGTTTACATCGACAAGAACATTCTGAAACCTCTAAATATGTCCGCGAGTTACTTCGACCAAGCACCGTACTTCCTTGAGAGTCATGTTTCGTCAAGTTACTTGCGCTCTGGATCGAATCTTACCGTTCAGCCCTTCAATTTCGACACAGGCATAACTACATCGAATAGCGGATTGAAAGCTCCGATTTCGGATATGGTCAAATATCTCCGATTTCTGATTGGCGATTCGGCAAACGCAGGCTATGAAATCGTGTTGAAGCGCAGTTCCATTGAAGAGATGTGGACAGGCGTAGTGCCGATTGAAGAGCCGGACCAGCCAGCAACTGCTTATACGAATGGACTTCATGGCGAGCGGCCGAAAATGGGACTGGGATTCTTTGTGGTTGAGACAGGCGGTCACCGTTACATTTATCACGACGGCGACCAGGGTGGCTTTTCATCCGAACTGCTGATCGACCCCGCAGGTCACAGCGCCAGCATTCTAGCTGTAAACACGACCGACAATGGGAGCCAGGCTCCAGCAGCAACGCTTCATCCTCAGTCGAATACTGAGCCAGACCCGCACACCGACCTGCGTGAAGTCTTGAGAAGTGTGCTTATTGAAAAGGTGTTTCCCGACTTCGCGAAGCATCTTTGAAAAGCGTCCTTCAATGAAAGCTGGCTCATCCCGCGCGGGCATGGTTTGCGTGTACCCCAATTCAAGATTCCTGTTCGTACCGCCCACTCCACATCGCCAAAGTTTTCGCGATAGCCAGGACGCAGCGGCACGGTACTAAGGTTCGTTTTCTTTCCGCGATTGGGATTGCGTTGGTTCTTTCTCTTTTGTCAATCTTTCTTAGCAACATGCATTACAAACCCGTGTTCTTGTAAATAGACCAAAACAAACTCCGGGAAACAAGAAGGCCCAAAACCTCTTCCGAACCCGAACATGGAGAAAATGCAATGACTCTTCGCACAAGAACGCGCGCGCTTATTCTCGCTCTCGCTATTACGATGCCGATGCTCACACTTTCGCCCCCGCAAGCGCACGCGGGCGTTTTTATTTCTGTAAATATCGCGCCTCCTGTTCTGCCTGTGTATGTGCAACCAGCGTTGCCTGCACCTGGCTATATCTGGACGCCCGGTTACTGGGCATACGGGGACGCGGGCTACTACTGGGTTCCCGGCGTGTGGGTTTCGCCCCCGCGCGTTGGCGTCCTTTGGACCCCCGGCTACTGGGGATTTGTGGGGGGCGCCTACGCATGGCACGGCGGATACTGGGGCCCGCACGTTGGCTTCTACGGCGGTGTGAATTATGGCTTCGGCTACGGTGGCGTCGGCTTCTTCGGTGGTGAGTGGCGTGGAGGCGGCTTCGCCTACAACCGCGCGGTCGCCAACTTCGGCAGTGTCCACGTGACCAATGTCTACGAAGACCGCACCGTTATCACTCGCAACACGATCGTCAACGAGAATCACGTGAGCTTCAACGGCGGCGGCGGCATCGCATCGCGTCCCTCGCCGATGGAGATGCAGGCTGAGCACGAGAACCACATCCAGCCCACTGCCAACCAGGCGCAGCATGAGAACTTCGCTGCGCAGGACCGCTCACAGCTCGCGTCCGTGAACCACGGCACACCCGGGACGATGGCGGCTTCGAATGTGAATTCCTACCACCAGGTAGCCCAGCAGCACGCGCAGTCGCAGCCCATTTCCTCTGCCGATCGCACCGCCGGCAGCCATTACAACCCGAACACACGAGAAGCCAACCAGGACCAGCGCATTTCCAACGGACTCCGCAGTGGCCAGATGACTTCAGGCGAAGCTGCACACGCTGATCGCACCCAATCCAACATCGATCAGCAGGTGCATAACGATCGCGAAGCCAACGGCGGCAAACTCACCGGCCAGGAACGCACGCAGATCAACGGCGAGCAGAACGCCGCCAGCCGTCAGATCTACAACGAGAAGCACAATGGCAATACTGTCGCACCCAATGAAGTGGACAACCGGGAAGCCAATCAGCAACAGCGAACTGCCCAGGGCCTGCGCAGCGGCCAGATGACTTCAGGCGAAGCCGCGCGCACCAACCGCAATCAAGCGAACCTGGATCAGCAGGTCCACAATGAGCGCACCGCCAACGGTGGCGCACTCACAAAGCAAGAGCGGCAGCAAGCGAACAAGCAGGAAAACAAGAACAGCCGTCAGATCTACAACGAAAAGCACAACAACAAGACGGCAAAACCAGCCAAGAAAGAACGCTAATCGTCGAAGAAAAAAATCATTCAGCTGACGGCTGGCAGCCCTGCCAGCCGTCAGCCATTGTTGGCCCAATTCAAGAGGGGCCATATTGCTCCACAACTGCCATAGATTGGGCTTTTCGCATTATCCGCGATGGTTGGCTGAACACAAGTTTTAACAGGTCTGAGGCGTGGTGGGCGGTCAGGGACTCGAACCCCGGACTTCCTGCTTGTAAGGCAGGCGCTCTAACCAACTGAGCTAACCGCCCACGCGTGGCTGCAAGAGGATTGCCGCCTTTCAAAATCATACCAGTGGGCGCGCTTTTAAAGTTCGTTGGTATATGAGTTGATAAACTCAGGCGGTGCGCCGCTTGATCATTAACGCCGACGACTTTGGGCTGACGGCCGGCGTGAACCGGGCTGTGATTGAGCTTCACCGGGCGGGTTTCCTCAGCAGCTCTACGCTCATGGCGAAGGCGGCAGCGAGTCATGAAGCGATAGAATTGGCGGCTTCTCACCGCTCCCTGGGCGTGGGCTGCCACGTTGTTCTGGTGGATGGAGAGCCGGTGCTTTCGGCGCAGCGCGATATCCCAAATCTTGCCGACCCGGTGAGTGGACGTCTTCGGTCGTCGTTGACGGATTTCGTGTTCTGGCTCTACGGGAAACAGGCAATGCATTCCTGGTCGACAAAATATGTTACGGAGATTGAGGCGGAGGCAGCGGCGCAGATATCGCACCTTCAATCGCGAGGAGTTTTGATCACGCATGTCGACACGCACAAGCACACGCATATGCTTCCCGCGGTGTTGCGATCGGTTTTGCGCGCGGCCAAAGGTGCGGGGATTGGTGCCGTGCGCAATCCATTTGAGCCTGCCTGGAGTTTGCGGGCAACAAGGAGCGCTCCTTTCATTCGGCGTATGGAAGTGGCCCTTTTGCGGCGATTCGAGCCGTCTTTCCGGCGCATTGTGGCGGAAGAAGGCTTGGTGACAACGGACGGGGCGATGGGCATTCTGGCGACCGGGACACTTGATTCGGAAGCCATTAAATCCCTCCTTGGCGCAATGCCTGAGGGAACATTTGAATTAGTCACCCATCCGGGATATATGGATGGTGATTTGGCACGGGCGGGAACGCGGCTCGTGAAATCGCGGGAAGTCGAGCGGATAGCTCTGACTGTAGTACGAGAATTTCCGGAGATTGCTCTTATCTCGTTCGGAGACCTGACAGGCCACAAAAGCAAGCGGCCTGCATCTTCGGCATAGCAGCGAACGTCAAAGAAAACGGACCTCGCGTCAAGTTGCGTAAATTGAGGGAATTATGCGGATTGGAATCACTTGCTACCCGACCTATGGGGGATCGGGAGTGGTAGCGACGGAGCTTGGAATCGAGTTGGCGGGGATGGGGCACGAGGTGCATTTTATCTCGTACTCACAGCCCTTTCGGCTAAACGGGCGGGATGAGGGGATTTATTACCACGAGGTTCCGGTGTCGAATTACCCACTGTTTGAGTTCCCTCCATACGATTTGGCACTGGCATCGCGGATGGCAGAAGTAGCTGAATTCAATAAGCTTGACTTGCTTCATGTGCATTACGCAATCCCACATTCTGTGAGCGCATTGCTGGCACGGCAGATGCTGGCGAGCCGGGGAAGACGATTGCCGTTTGTTACGACGCTGCACGGGACGGACATAACGCTCGTGGGGCTCGACCGCAGCTATTTGCCCATCACGAAGTACGCGATCCAGGAAAGCGATGGCGTAACCAGTATCTCAAAGTATTTAAAGGAGAAAACGATCGAGGATTTTGGAGTGACACGGGGGATTGAAGTGGTGGAGAACTTCGTCAACTGCGATGTTTATATGCCTATTAAAGACCTCAAGAAGAGGGCGGTCGCGAGGAAAAAGCTGGGGAATCCGAACGAAGCCATTCTTATGCATCTCTCTAATTTCAGGCCGGTTAAGCGGCTGCTGGATGTGGTGAGAATTTTTGCGCGGGTGGTGCGAGAGGTGCCGGCGCGGCTGGTGTTGATAGGGGACGGTCCTGACCGGTCAGCGGCGGAATGGCTGGCAACTGACCTCGGAATCCACGAGAAGGTTCATTTTCTGGGGAAGCAGGAGCGCGTAAATGAACTACTTCCCTTGGCGGATATCCTATTGATGCCAAGCGAGTTAGAGTCCTTCGGGTTGGCTGCGCTGGAAGCCATGGCGTGCAAGGTCCCTTCAATTGCGACGCGGGTGGGAGGAGTTCCTGAGCTGATCGATGACGGCGTAACAGGTCTCCTCTACGAAGTAGGCGATGTGGATGGTATGTCGCAGGGAGTACTGGAGTTATTGAAGGATCGGGAGCGGCTCGATGCGATGCGGAATGCGGGCAGGGAGACCGCTCGGACACGATTCTGCTCTACGTTGGTGGTCCCGCATTATGTCTCCTATTATGAGTCGGTGATAGGGTGAAGTCGTGACGGGGCTACAACTGCTTGACATCTATAGAAAAGGGAAGAAATGGGGCACTGCAAGGCTACAAAAAGGGCGGCCGGCGCCTCAAAGGTCGAAACATACTACTGGAGGCCGACAAAAACTCTGCTTATGTCGGTTCCGAGGCGGAGAAAAACCATA
>Ga0302319_10013778_pt1 | contig 15136 bp, 11 predicted proteins | sample Bog_T0_2_FD_203319 | JGI IMG/M metagenome (GOLD analysis project Ga0302319, IMG submission 203319) | Peat permafrost microbial communities from Stordalen Mire near Abisko, Sweden - Bog_T0_2 | ecosystem: Environmental > Terrestrial > Soil > Wetlands > Peat | place: Sweden: Abisko, Stordalen Mire... | reverse complement strand
CCTGGCCATAGGCTTCCGATGACGGAGTCACGCTGGTGACGGCGATCGAAGTCGAGGTGACTACCGGATTGACGATCTGGTTGAGGTAGCTCCCCGAGCTTCCGCTGTGGTTGGTGTCGCCCGAGTAGGTAGCCGTAATCGTGTCGCTGCCCTCGGGTAGAGTGGTGGTGGTGCACTGCGAGGTTCCAGGATTGCCCGACACGGTGCTGACGGCGCATCCCGTGTTCGAGCTCCAAGTCACAGTCCCGCCCACGTCCAGCGGATGCGCTTGTCCCTTCTGAGTCACGCTTCTCTGGGCCGCGCCTCTCTTGATCGGACCCACGCCGCCGCTAATCACCGCTCCATTGCGCTTCACGATCAGCCCGTACTCGCCGTCGATGGTGGCGGTGAACGTCACCGACTGGCCCACGCTCGAAGGATTCTGACTCGACATCACGGACGTGGAGGACGTCGCCTGCGTGATGCTGAAGTTGTTGATTTGCGAACTGCTGGAACCGGTGTAGTTGCTGTCGCCGGAGAATGTTGCCGTCTCCGTGTAGGTGGCGACTGTATCCGCGCCCGTTGGGGTATACGTGGCCGTGCAGGTGAGGGTGTCCCCGCTGGGCACGCCGCAACTGGTTCCGCTATAGCCGTTCGGCCCGTTGCCGCCGATGCTTACATCGCTGGCGGTAGGCGCGGGGCCGCTGCCCGTCCATGAGAGCACGGCCGTGATCGTGACCGTAGAATCCAGGCCATAGGCCTCCGAAGACGGACTTACACTGTTCACCGAGATCGAGGTCGAGCCCTTGCTTACCGTCAGCGTAAAGCTCTGCGTGGCGTTCGGCGAGACCCCGTTCGAGGCCGTGATAGTGATGGGGAACGAGCCTGCCTGCGTCGGCGTGCCGGATAAAACGCCGCCGCTGCTGAGATTCACTCCGGTCGGCAACGATCCGCTATAGCTGAACGTCGCAGCGGGATAAGTTCCCGCAGCGGTCGTCACGGTGAAGCTGCCAAACGTGTCGAAGCTGAACGTCGTGCTGTTGCCGCTCGTAATGGACGGGGCCTGGTCTACCGTCAGCGTGAAGGTTTGCGTGGCGTTGGGCAGGAAGCCGTTCCCGGCCTGGAAGTCAACAGTGTAAACCCCGCCCGTGCCTCCGGCCGGTGTGCCGGAAAGAGTTAGCGTGCCGCTGCCGCCGCTGGTCTGAACTCCGCCGGGCAGGCTGCCTCCGGTCTGGGTGATGGTCGGCGTGGGCGCGCCGCTGGCGGTCACTGGGAAGCTGCCGTCGGTTCCCACGGTGAAGGTCGTGCTCGTGCCGCTGGTGAAAGCGGGCGGTGTGCCGATGTTGATGGTCACATCCTCAATCTGGTTATCCACCGTTACCGAGGCGGTGGTCGCGCCAGCCGTGGCTCCCGCGGTGAAAGTCGAGGTCGCCACGCCGCCGGTGAAGGTTGTGCTCGTGGGGTTGACGCTCCCCAGCGAGCCGCCGCTGAACGAGGCGCTGGTTCCGTCGGGCACGTAGCACGCGTTTCCGTCATAACCGCTGCATGTGCCGCTATTGTTGAGTTTGGCGGTGAGCGTGGTGCTGGCATTGGGAGAGACTGTGGTCGAGCCAGCGCCGATGCTGAGCGTGAGCACGGGCGTGAAGCTGCCGCTGGTTTCGATGTACACCGAATCGCAGCCCGTATTGCCCGGGCCGGCGTTGCAGCCCCACCAGTTGTTCTCCAGGTTGGCGGTGGTTGAGTCCATCACAGAAACCCCGGTCGCCGGGTACAGCGTGCCCGATGCTTCGGTGTTGCCCACGATGCGCGAGTTGCTCACCGTGGCATAGGTGGCCGTGTTGTCGTACTGCTCGACGGCAATTGCGCCGCCGTCCCGCCCAGAAGTCAGGACCGCATTCCCGGTGAAGGTCGATCCCGTGACCGTCATCGGATAGCCCGTGTCCAACATGACGGCAAGACCGCCGCCCTGAAGTGCGGAGGTGTTTTTAATGAAGGACGAATTGGTAATCGTAACGGTGCCTTCGACGTCAGGCGGATAATCGGTGTAATAAACGCCGCCGCCGGTGCCATTCGCTTCGGCGCCTGACTGTTGGTTGTTGGAAATATTGTTGGAGATCGTGCAGTTCGTGATCGTGAAATTGGAGCCAGCGTTATTCAACCCTCCGCCCCAGTCCAGCTGGTCGGTGTCCTCGACTGCCTGGTTGTTGTACACCACCACATTAACTACAGTGAAGTCGTCGCCCGGCATCCCGCCAACCAGCACGGCGCCGCCGCCGTCGTCGCACGAGTTCCCCGATGTGCACTTGCCGTTTTGCAGGGTCACGTTCTCGATGGTGATCGGGTTGCTGCCAGTGAAAATGTAGTCCCCTAAGAGGATGCGATCGAAGCCGTCGCCCTGCTCAATAATGGTGTTGGCGGCCGTACCCTCGCCGATAATCGAAAGCGAGTAGCCGGGTCCGTTGGCGTCAACCAGGAGTTGACCACCTCCCGCCTCGGCTAAGTTGGTCAGGGTGTAGGTGCCCGAAGGAACGTTGATGGTGGTTGTCTCGGCGTTGTTGTTGGCTATGCAAACCGCCTCGCGCAGACTGAGCGCGCCTGACGCCGTCTTGACGCCGGGATTGGAACAAGCGCTGTCGGGATCCTCGTCAGTGACCGTGGTCACATTCAATGTAAGACCCGATCCCGAAGTCACCAGCAGCGGCGTAGCCTGCGAGGAAGTGAGCACGACAATGTCGCGATCCGAGTTGATCTTATTCGGCAAAGCCAGAGCTGCGACCGGCGTGCCGGAGAAAGAAATGTCGGCGCTCGGGCTGGCGGTCTTACCGGAGGTGTCGAGAATGTGAAGCTGGTTGCGCGCCGCATCGACCACCATTAAGTCGTGCGTGGAAGAGCTGGCCAAATGCGGTGAGTTAAACGCCGAGGCCGCGACTGGCCCCGAGGGTGCCGTGCCGGAGTAGGGCAGTTGTTTGGCTTCGGTCCAGGGGCCGAGCGCAGTGGGATTGGGCGCAATCCCCTTTTGCAGCCGGCGCTGCGCCATGATCGCGTGCCGGCGGCCGGGAATTTCCGCAGCCGTCAGCGGCGCTGTGTTCAGCGTTCCATGCTGAAGAATGTGAATGGAGCCATCGTCGGCCAGAACGGAGATCCCGGTGCGGGCGTCGCGGTTCCAGATGAAATTGCCCAGAGCAAGTCCCTGCACCTGGTAAGAAAGGGTGACGGTCTCGGTCTGCGGCTTCGATGTGAGCGCGCTGTAAACCATCACCACGTTGGAACCCGCGCCCACAGCCACGTCGAGGCCGCCGCCCAACAATCCCCACGCCACGGAATTAGCCTGCGCCGGCAGCGGATAAGTTGCGCGAACGATCAAGACTTTCGAAGTGAGGCCTTGCGAAGTGAGGCCTTGCGAAGCCAGACCCTGCGAACTGGGATCGAGAATGGCTAACTGCGGGCCGCTCGGTCCGTCCATGGTTACGGCCACGTGGCCGTCGGCCGTCACATCCAATGCCCGCACCTGCCCGAGCACCGGCACAGCTTGCGGGGGGAGAAGATTTCCGCGTCCATCTCCGAGGAGTAAATAAAGATTGCTGCTGCCGCGCGCCGCCACTAATACATCTTTCTTGCCGTCACCGTTGAAGTCTGCGGTCGCCATTAAATCGGGAGACTCGGGCAGGCTGAACGCAGTAGCTGTGGGCAGAAACGTGGGCGGAACTTTGCCCTGAAGAATGGCCTTGCCATATAAAGTCTGGTCGGTGGGAGCGAATGCGTCGGGGTTGGCGTGAAATATGGCGAGCGCTCCGCCAGTCTTACCGGAAGAGCCGGTGGAGTAGCCGGCGACCACATCCACAGCGCCGTCGGCGTTGAAATCGGCCGCAGCGAGTGCCGTCGGCGATGCCGCGCCGCCTTGCAATGCCGCCACCGCGCTCGCGTCCCCGCCATACGTTAGCTTGGGAGCGAGCGAACCCTTCAGATTGACCAGCGGCTTGCCCGCACTGGGAAGAATGGTGGCCCCGGAATTCGCCGCCCGAATCTTACTAAAAGGGAAATAAGCCAGGAGAATCAGGGTAACAACCGCGAGCAGGGCGAATGACAAAGTGCGGGACGGACGAGGGCACGGCACCATGGGTGATCTCCGACGCTGATATTTGATTTCTCACCGGGCAGACCGCATTGGGGGAACGCGGCGCGCACCAGTAACGCTAAGCTGTCGATCTGAAGAGCAAATCCCTGGGGTCTGATAACTGTGTTAGCGGCCAGCGGAAGGCCGCCAAAAACGCACGGCAAGGATCGTCTACCTTTTGGCGGGCTAAGTCAAGTAAAAATCTGGCCACAAGCGCTCTTTGCGGCTGCCGGTCGACTCCCGCGGTGGGGCCAAAAACATCGCGCTGCACAGATACTCGAACAAAACTAGGCCCAAACCTCGTCCTATAACTCAACGGCCTCTGGCATAAATCCATCGAGATCAAACAACGTGCGCGTACTTAAACCCAATCTATAACTCGACGCTTTCCCCATCGACAACTGCTCCTTACTCTCATTCGACAAATATTTACTTGACAAGTAACGTCTTTGTTGCCAGAATTCCCCCGCTCCTATCCGTTCAGTTGCGAGCCAGCTTTCCGGGTATGAGTTCTGTCTCTGTTTATTTGTGTTGGTACTTAGCCATGTTAGAGAGTAACTCCGCCGCGACGCAGTTTAGCTCCGCCAACCCGGGGAAAGAACCCGGTGGAAGAATTCGCCTTGATCGCACTCTGCCCGCCGACGAGCCTCTCCTCTACCAAACTTTTGCCAGCACGCGAACCGAAGAGATGGCACTTACCGGCTGGAGTTCTGAACAGCAGGAATCTTTTCTACGAATGCAGTATGAGGCGCAACGGCGTTCCTACCTCGCGCAGATTCCCGGCGCAGAGTATTTCGTAATTCGTTGCGGCGATAGTGGTATGGGAAGGTTGATCGTCGATCGGCGGCGGCAAGAAATTCACATCGTAGATATCTCAGTGCTGCCGCAGTTTCGCGGGCGCGGTATTGGCTCAACCTTGATGGCGGAGTTGATGAAAGAAGCGGCCGAGTCTTCGAAGGCGGTAACTTTGCACGTAGAGCGCTTCAATCCCGCCCTGCGCTGGTATGAGCGCCTGGGCTTTATCGTAGTGAACGCCGGACCGATTTACCTGGAAATGAACTGGCATCAAAGGGTGGAGGAGCCGAACTTCAGCGCCGTGTAAAAGCGTCTCATGCCCATCTATCTAACAAAATCGATGTTCGAAGAAACACTCAACACGCGCTTCTGGCTGCTCGACGGGAGTTCACAACCCCATGCGCTGGACCTGGTCGAACTCGCCAACGGGCATGCCAACCAGCGTCAGGAGCAATTCTCGCTGCGCTTTCGCGGCGACCGGGAGCAGATTTTTCCGCAACGCTTGTACGCGATGAAGCACGAGTCCATGGGCGATTTCGATTTGTTTCTTGTTCCCATTGGCCGCGACGACACCGGAACGTTTTACGAAGCAGTGTTCAATCGCATGATCACTCCACAAGAACAGGCGGCGAGTTCACCGCAGTTAAGTTAAGCGAGAGCAGGAGGCAGACATGGCGCAACCCTATATCGGCGAAATTCGGTTGTTCGGGGGCACTTTCGCTCCCGCAGGATGGTCTTTCTGCAACGGAGCGACCATGAGCATCCAGCAGAACGACGCTTTGTATAACCTGATAGGTACCACTTATGGCGGAAACGGCCAAACCACTTTCAACCTGCCCGATCTTCAGGGCCGCGTTCCAGTGCATCAGGGACAAGGCGCGGGACTGCAAAACTACGTCCTCGGCCAAAAAGGCGGTGCGCAGACGGTAACGTTGACGGTCGCGCAGTTGCCCTCGCACCCGCATACGGCCGTGGGCAGCGCCAGTGGAGCAGGCACAGGCAGCCCCGCCAACGCCACCTGGGGCAACTCGGGTATTGGCAATGAATCCTTCGGTCCAGGTACATCGGCCTCTCAAACCATGAATGCGGCGTCTACATCGTTTACCGGCGGCAATCAGCCCCACGATAACATGCTGCCCTTTCTGGCTGTCTCTTTCATCATCGCTCTACAAGGGGTTTATCCGTCGCAGAATTAGGAAATCGAAGCGCAACGATACTTCGGGAGAGAAGACTATGGGTACACCGTATGTTGGCGAAATTCGCATGGTGTCATTCCCGTTCGCGCCCAAAGGCTGGGCCCTGTGCAACGGGCAGACGATGCAGATTAATCAGAACCAGGCGCTGTTTGCGCTGCTGGGAACCATGTACGGCGGCAACGGCCAGACTACCTTCCTGCTGCCCGACTTCCGCGGGCGCACGTCCATCGGTGTCGGCGCCCAGAAGCAATCGCCCAACTTTACTCAGGGCCAGGTGGGCGGGGAAGAACTGCACACTCTGGCGCTGAATGAGATGCCGTTACACACTCATTTCGCCGTTGCCAGCAGCGCCGCGCAAACTCAGGTCAGTCCCAGCGGCAATTTCTGGGCGACTGGGCCATCGCAATATTCCACGGCTGCGATCAACACGAATATGGCGGCCAATGCCATCGCCAATGCCGGATCGAGCCAGGGACACGAAAACCGTTCGCCCTACACGGTCGTCAATTTCATCATCGCGTTGACGGGAATATTCCCTACGCGCAGTTAAGACCATAGGAGGATTCGCCATGTCCGATCAATATCTCGGGGAAATCAGGATGGTAGGTTTCCCCTTCGCGCCCCAGGGATGGGCGACCTGCAGCGGGCAACTCATGTCCATTTCTCAGAATACCGCCTTGTTCTCTCTGCTCGGCACAAACTTTGGAGGCGACGGCAAGAGCAACTTTGCCCTGCCCAATTTCCAGGCGCAGGCGCCTGTTGCTTTTGGGAATGGCGCCGGCTTGCCCCCGCTGATGGTCGGCGAAACCGGCGGCGAATATACCTTCACTTTGAATTCGAGCCAGATGGCCGCCCATAACCATGGGGTAAATTGCATCGGCGGCTCAGGCTCGGCCAACTCGCCCGCCAATGCGGTTTGGGCCAGTGCCCAGGGAGACCGGAATGCCCCGAAGCTCTACGCCCCCGCCGCCACCAGCGTAAACATGGCCGCCGCCGCCATCGCCAACAACGGCGGAACCCAGGCTCACAATAATCTGCCGCCGTTCCTTGGCATATTGTTCGTCATCGCTTTGCAGGGTATTTATCCGCCACGGGGCTAGGCTGCAAAGGGCCGGGCAGCGTCCTCGCCTTGATCCTCCATCGGAAAGGCGAGCCGATCCGGGAGCACTTCGACGCCATCGAATCCAGCGGCTGCAGCGTGAGCCTGTTTACGGACTGGCAAAAGCAACGCATCAACGAACTGTGGATCAAGAGCCGCATGGAAGAAGGGCAGGTATTTCACGCTACCCCAGAGTTTTACGGGGCGAAGCTCGCCACCCGCAATATGCACCTGATCGCTGCACTGTCGGCTGAGAATTGTACCGAGCAGATGGGAGTTCCCGGTCCGTGGTACGAACGCCTGCCGCACTTTCGCATGGGTTTCACTCCGAGCGCGGGCAAGGGACTTCAGTCCGAATACTTCGTGCCACGCCAACATGCAGTAGAAGCGATCCTGCCGGTCGAGAAGCTTCGCGATCAAGTGAGTCCATCGCTGCTGATTACCGAAATCCGCACAATCGCGTCTGACAAGTTGTGGATGAGTCCGTGCTATGAGCAGGATTCCAATCACCGGCACATCCAGGTGTCCATGCCGGACCATATGATAAAGAGCGGGGAAGATTTTTTTTATGGGCTAAGTCTCCCATGGCTCCGAATAGAACCAGAGCATCGGCTGGCATTGTTTCTTCTGTACTCTTTCCCTTCGCGCATCCCTGTCTGAGATCCGGCATAAATTCCTCCTCGGTGGTTTACGGACAGAATTGCATTGTTCAAACTCGGCTGCCCAACATTCGGTCCAGATTGAATGCGGCACTGATCGGCGCTGGATGTGTAAACTCGGCACAACCAAACAATTCGTACGGCTGCGGGCTCCCTGACATCATCTTCCGGAATTTAGGTTCATTTCACTTTAGCGAGCAGTACGACGCAAGCGCCGTTCCAAGAGCTTTTGCCGGAGGATGCGGGCGCGGTAGCATTCAGCGGCATCAGCCCGATGTTCTTGGCGCTGAGATGAAAGTGTTCCTCAAGGTAGTGCGCGACCAGTATCGAACGAGATCTCGATGCAACCATTTCATCGGCTGCCAAAGCCTGATTCGAATAGCCTTCAACGATGATCGGTTGGTCGGCGGCCGAATTCTTGACGGTGCCGATGATCTGATCGATTTGCTGCTCGCCTGCGGGGGAAAGGACTTCATTGCCCTTGGCGTCCGTCGCGAACGCATCCGCCGCATTCAGCCAGGCGCGTTGGCTTCTTTGGCTTTCGAAGTAAGAGTTGCTGCGATATTGATCGGGAGTCAGCTCTTGCAGACTATAAAAGCCTCTCTTCTTGAAAAATCCCCGGAAGAAAAACTCGTGTTTGAGGGCCTCGGTATCTTCCGCCATGTTGGCGGTTGCGAGATTTACATTCGCCAGCGATTCCCTGATATTCTCCGCGGCGTTATTACCGGCGCGGTCAGGACCCAGTGCCTCGTTCAACGCTACGTTCAGTTGCCGGGAGGTTTGATCGAGATTCCGGGAGGCGTCCTTGGCGTTGTTTAGCGTGTCCTCGGCTTTCTGGGAGAGGTCTCGCGACTGGAAGTCTGTCATCATCTGCTTCGCCTGAACGGATACCTGATCCAAATTGGCGGTGGCCTGCTGCGCATTCCCCACTGCTGCTCTTACTGAGTTCGATGTTTGCTGGTCAGTGAGTAGCATGCCCACTGTGCCTTTTCCACTCCGGATGCCGTCCACGATTCCGTTCGCGTTGTTGACCGTTGCGCTAATTGCATCGAGCGTGCCATCGGCTTTGGTCCTTATATCGCCCATGGTGGCGTTTGCCTGATCCATGACGCCTGTCATCTTTGCAATCACGGCGGAGAGTTCGATCGGTTCTTGGCCGCGCAGCGTGGCTCCGCCGGGTGCCTGCCGAGCCTGGTCGCTGCCATCATGGACCAGCAAGAACTTGTCTCCGACAAGGCCGTCGGATTCCACCGTAACGAACGAATCCTCGCGAACGAGGTTATGAAGTTTGTCGTCGACATGCAGCTTCAACCTAAATTTGCCAGACGGACGATCCGGTATATGAATTGCGCTGACCTGGCCCGCGTTGAAACCAGAGACTTTTACCTTAGACCCTGGCGAGATTCCGTTCGTGTTGGTCAGTTCAGTAAAAAAATCCACATGATGGCTAAAAGCTTCGTGGCTGTTTCCGATCAGGAACAAGCCGACACTGAACAGCACCACAGCAGAGAAAACGAACACGCCGATGGCGGCATAATTGATTTTCATATACAGGACTCCGAGACAAGTTGTCGCACGACTTCGTTGTCGCTTTTCTCTAGTTCAGAGGCCGTGCCAAAGCCGACCAGGCGACCCTGGTCGAGTATGGCGATGTGGTCGGCAACTCTCCGCGCGCTCCGCACATCATGGGTGACGATGACGAGCGTCGTATGAAGATCTTTCTTTAGTTGCATCAGAAGGTTGTCTATCTCTGAAGCGGTGATCTGGTCCAGTCCGCTGGTGGGTTCGTCGGCCAACAGCAGCTTCGGATTCAGAACCAGAGCGCGTGCCAGACCCGCCCGCTTGCTCATGCCTCCCGAAAGCTCGGCCGGCATCTTGTCCCTGTCGTGATCGAGTCCCACACGCTTGAGCGTTTCCTCTATGGCGTGCTGGATCTCGTCGGAAGACTTCGTCTTATCCAGGCGGTGGAGCGGCAAAGCAAGATTCTCTCCCACCGTGAACGAGTCGAACAGGGCGCCGCTTTGAAAGAGAAAGCCAATGTTGCGCCGAACACGTGAGAGATCTTTCTCGCCAACCTGAACGATATCTTCCGACTCGATGCAAACTTTTCCGCTGTCCGGCTTGAGCAGCCCATCCAATAACTTGAGAGTGACGGTTTTGCCCGTGCCGCTGCGCCCAAGAATGCAAAGCGCTTCACCTTCGCCAAGCTTGAACGATACGTCGTCCAGGACCTTTTTGTTCGCGAAGGTTTTGGAAACGTGCTGGAACTCAACTGCCACAGCATCGCTCATAGGGCTTGCCCGGGAAAGAAAAAGAAGATGACCTTCACCAGGATGACATCCACCACGATGATCAGAAGGGAGGATAGGACCACGCTGTTCGTGGCAGCCCGCTGCACTCCCTGCGATCCTTCGTTGGTGGTGTATCCGAAATAACCCGATACTGTACCGATGATGAGACCGAAAACCGAGGTCTTGAGTGTGGGCGGAATAAAGTTAGCCCATTCCACGGTCTTGAAAGCGCTGGTCATATAGAGTTGCAGAGAGATGTGAGAAGTAGCGTGCTCCGAGAAAAATCCTCCCGCCAAGCTGGCGAAGTCCATGAATACAGTCAACAGCGGCAAAACGAAAATGCAGCCGACGATCCGCGTCACCACAAGCATTTTGAAGGAGTCCACCGACAAAGACTCGATGGCGTCGATCTGCTCGGTCACACGCATATTGGTTAAGCCAGCGCCAATGGCCGCGCCTACTCTTCCCGCCACCAGCAGTGCGGTGACCAACGGCCCCAGTTCGTTGAAAAACGCGGCCGATTGCAAAGTCGGAATCATGGCTTCCGCGCCAAACTGAACCAGCGTGCTCCGGGTATGCATCGACATCACAACACCGAGAGCGAAACCAGCCGCTAAGATGAGCGGGAGCGAACGCCAGCCAATCTCCTCAATCTGGCCCAGAAAAAACTCCCATTCCAGCGGGGGCTGAAATGCGCCCACCAACGCCTTCAGGCCAAACCAGCTTACTTTTCCAATGAACGTGAAAAAGTCTCTTAACCTCAAGATTGCTGACTTCGCGAATTCACGATTTGATGCCCAAAATGCGAAATATTGAGTTTCCATCCAAAATTCCCCTGCCATCAGTTGCCGCGATCAAGTCTTCAGTCGAGGCGAGCCTTAATCCAGATGAACCTTGGGCTCGACGGACATGCCGGGGCGCAACTTGTCCAGGTCGCGCTGATTCGGGTTGAAGCGTATCCGCACGGGCAGCCGCTGCACGATCTTGACGTAGTTACCGGTTGCATTCTCGGGCGGGAACAGGCTGGATCGATCTCCAGTGGCGGCGGGCATATACTCTACCTCGCCATCAAACGACTCACCGAGTGAATCTACGTCGATGCTCACGTGCTGGCCCACGTGCATTTTTCGGAGTTGTGTCTCCTTAAAGTTCGCGGTCGTCCAAACATTGTCAATCTGAACCACCACGATGAGCTGCTGCCCTTGCGAAATTCTGCCGCCGATCTCCGCACTGCGCTGGCTCGCGATGCCGTCGACCGGGGCCACGATGTGGCAGTAGCTCAGGTTGAGCAGAGCCGTATCCAGCTGCGCTTTCGCCGAGTCCACGCTGGCTTTGCGAGAATCGACGGTTGCCTTGTGAGCCGCGAGCTGACGGGGTAAATTTGCCTTGTCCTCGGAATGCTTGGTCTGTTGCTGGCGCAGTATCGTTTTTTTCTCCTCGACGATCTGTTCCGAAGACGCGGCCGCGTATCGGCTCGCCTCAACTGCCGCCTCATCCCCACCTGCATTCGAAACGTACTGGTCATAATCGGATAGAGAGATTTCTCCCTGGTCGACCAATTTCTTATAGCGCACCAGATCGGACTGGGCTTTCCGGTTGTTCGCCTCAGCCTGACGCTGCTTTGCGGAATTGCTGTCGTAGTCGCGTTGAGCGCTGGCGATTGCCGCCTCCGCATTGACAACTTGCTGCACGTCCGTATCCACCGTGGCTTGGTTGGAAGTCACCGTGATGGGGACGTTCGGACTTTCTGCAGCCGCCTGAGCGATGGCTTGTTCATAGTCCGCGCGGGCTTGCGCCACCAGTACCTCGTAGTCGCTCGGATCCAGATCGACCAGGGGTTGGCCGGCCTTCACCGGCTGGTCATTTTCAACGTAGACCGCTTTCACCGTCCCGGCCACGCGTGAAGCGATCGCGTTGAGGTGCCCGTTGATTTGCGCGTCATCCGTCGACTCGTAGGTGCGGGAGTAGAGCCACCACGCGATCCCAGCCACGAGCACAACGACCCCGACAGCGATCCCGATAATGATTCTTCGCCGTTTGGTGGCGGGATCAACGGGCTTCTGCTCTTCTTTTTTCTTGTCGTCGTCCTTCTCTCCCTTCTTGTCGTCGTCCTTCTCTGCGGAATCGCCCTTCTTGTCCTGATCTTTGTCTTTCTGATCGCCTTCCCTCCGGCCCCCGTCGTTGTGACCATTGCCTTGCGATTTGTTTTCCTGGTCGCCGGGCGACTGCTGCTTCTTTGCTTTCTCGCCCTTCTGCTGATCGAGCTCTTGCGGCTTCTGATCTTTCTCTTCTTCGCCAGTCGTGGTAGGCATGGTCAATTTCCTTTCAGCATGTTCGGGATGAATTGTTCGGCTTGTCCGGTTGCTCTGGCAAGGCTGATCCGCGCCAGATTCAGAGAGAAGAGAGTGCTGACATAGTCCCGCTCTGCCGAGGCGACGGTCTCTTGCGATTGCACGACCTCCACTGAATTCGTAACCCCGGCGGCGAATCGGTCGAGCGACTGGGTGAGGATTTCGGCAGCCACTTTGCGATTCTCTATGGCGACGGCGATCTGTTCGGTCGCTACCTGCAAATCGACGTACGCTTGTCGTACATCAAGTTCGACCACACCTTTTTCATCGGCATATTCCGCCTGTCGCTGGCTGAGCGCGGCATCGGCCTGTTCGACATCCGCTTTCACGCGGCCGCTTTGAAAGATCGGGATGGTGACCGTGGCTGCGGCCTGAAAAACAGAAACTCCCTTGTTCGGGTTTATCCCCTCGATCCCGTAGTCGCCCTTGACCTCAAGCGACGGGAGATACTCCGCCTTCGAGGCTCTGTGGGCTTCGCTTGCGGCCTTCAATTGCAGCCGGGCAGCCTTAAGATCGGAGCGCTCCTCGAATGCAATTTTCAGCGCCTGTTCGAGCGAGACCGCCTCAGGCACCTGAGCGGGCAGGTCTTCACTCAAGGTGAATACCTGGCCCACAGGCAGACCGATAAGTCTGGCCAGTTGCATGGTCTGCTTCAACAAATCCCCGCGCAAGGAGGTGAGCCTCTGTTGCTCGGTGTGATATTCGACAAAACTCTTATTCCGGTCGATGGACGCTTTCGTTCCCGCCTGGAACTGGTGTTCGGACTGCTTGAAGGTCGCGCCCGCCTGCTTGACCTGCGCTTCCTGCGACAGGACATTTGCTTTGCTCGCCAGGACTCGAAGGTAAGTTCCGCTGACCGCTAAAATGATGAGTTCTCGCGCATCATGGGCGCTCATCTGCGCCGCATCTGCCGAAGCTTGTGATTGACGCAGATTGTACAGCGAAGTCATGCTGAGTTCCTCGCTGAGATTGGCGAGCGCGCTGTAGTAGTGGAACGGGCCGACGGCGGTTGGGAGTGGAATACTGCTGCCGAACGTGCCGGGAGTGAGCCCTTGCGTTGCGAGATCGATCTTGGCCCCGTCCTCAGCCACCGTCCCATAGATGTTCGGCAGCATCTTGCTGAGCGCTGCCAGCCGCTCTCCACGCAACTGTCTCACCGACGAGTTCGCGCTGATGGCGCCCAGATTGAAGCGAAGGCCTCGGCGGATCGCATCCGCAATGTTCAGGGTAAGCGGACCTTGCGGTGCATTCGGATCAGGAATGCTGCCCTGGTAAGAGCCCGAGACTTGTATGGTGCTGTTGACGGTGTTGACGCTGGAACTGCCGCCGTTTCCGCTGGAAGACTGCTCCGCTTGAACAGTGCTGCCACTCTGCGCCCTGCCGGACGGAGGCAACTGATCGGCCCTCGGAAGCGAAGATGAGTCGCTTTGCTGGGCCAAGCTCGCGCCGCAAAGCACAACAAAAGCAGCGGCCAGAATGCCGCAAAAGATAAGGTGAATGGGGAAGCGCCGATTCATTCTCCGCTTCCCCGGAGCATAAGTTCGCTCCTGGGCAAAGCGGCCGCAAAGAATGCGACCTGTACTGGGAACCGTATTTATGCATGGCAATTTCAAGTGTGATTTCTCCCTGCCGTTTCGCGTCGGGCCGCTCCTCACTCTGCACCTCACTCCGCACCGGCGGGTGCTCCCTCGCCGGGTTTGTTCTTGCTCAGCAAGAAAGCGCATAGGACCATTCCCAGAGACATCCAACACAGCAAGCGATAGACGTCCGCATATCCCAAGACCGCGGCTTGTTGATTGAGCTGACTGTAAATCTGTCCACGGGCCATCGCATCCCCTCCCGGACCGCCGCCATATGCACTGGAGAGCGCGCCGAGCCGTTGCGCAAAGACTGGGTTTGCCGCCTGCATATGATCGGCGAGCCGATTTTGATGAAATAGGGAACGATTCGTAACGATGGCTCCAGTAACCGAAATGAAGATGCTCCCTCCGACATTGCGGGCAAAGTTGATAATGCCGGAGACCTGATTGCTCGCGTCTTTGGGCAGGCCCATGTAGGCGGCGTTGGTGATCGCGATAAAGCACAGCGGAATGGCGGCGACTTGCAACATCCGCAACCACGAGCCGAAGCCGAAGCTCATCGACAAGTTGACGTGGGTGGAGCTGTAGTAGAAGGCGGCGGCAAAGAAGGCGAATCCGCCTACGGCGAGATTGCGTGCGGCAAACTTGTCGGCAGCGATCCCAGATAGCGGCGCGAGAACCAAAAGGACAAGGCCCCCGCCCGTGAGTGCCTTTCCGGCAACGGTTGCGGTATAGCCCAGAAGCTGCTGAGAGAACTGCGGCTGTAACACAGTGCTGGCGTTGAGAAGTCCGCCAACCAACAGCATGAGGAAGGCACAAATAGCGAAATTCTTAAACTTGAATAATTTGAGATTCATGATCGGGTTCCTGGCGTCCCACTCCCGCCAAACCAGCCCGATCATGCCCAGCACAAAGAGCGCGGCACATACTCGAATCAAGCCAGAAGCGAGCCAATCGTTCTCTTCTCCTTTATCGAGCATCACCTGCATGCCACCCATGGCGACTGTCAGTAAGCCCAGACCGATGTAGTCGAGCTTCTTGAGATTAGCCAGCGTCGCTTTAATCCAGGGCG
>Ga0302319_10013777_pt1 | contig 15137 bp, 14 predicted proteins | sample Bog_T0_2_FD_203319 | JGI IMG/M metagenome (GOLD analysis project Ga0302319, IMG submission 203319) | Peat permafrost microbial communities from Stordalen Mire near Abisko, Sweden - Bog_T0_2 | ecosystem: Environmental > Terrestrial > Soil > Wetlands > Peat | place: Sweden: Abisko, Stordalen Mire... | reverse complement strand
CAAGAAAGGTGCGAGGCTATCGAATCCGCTCCAAATGGCGCAGGACTCCCGCAGTTCCTGGATCAAAACCACCGTGTGCCTCTATGGACGTAAGGTCAAGGTTTGGTATCAGTCCATCGACGCGTTACCCGAACAGGACTTTCACCTGTTAGAACATTGCGTCTTCCAGGACGCACCATGGGCCGATTCTAACTCCCTGGCGGATGCAGCCGGGTGGCGCCGCGAACGCGTAGAATGAAGTGAGAAGAGGTCATGGACGTAACGCTGCCGGCGGATTTGACCAGGGAGGTCGAGCGGGAACTCGCTAACGGCACCTATCGGAGCCGCGACGAACTGATCGAACAGGCGGTCCGACATCTCTTCGGCGAGCGCCAGCGTGGCCAGCAGCGGCTCGATGCGCTCCGCAGGATTGGCCAGGCGGTTGACCAAGCGGGCTTGTATGAGCGAGTCCTGATCCCCAGTCAGGAATGACGGGCACACCGCTCGTGGTCCTGGACGCGTGCGTCCTCGCCAACTTTTCTTTGTGCGATACGCTCCTGAGGCTCGCTGAACCACCTCGCCTTTTCGAGCCGAAATGGTCGGAGGAGATCATTCGGGAAACAACCCGCCCGTTGGAATCGAAGCTCGGGTGGCCAGGTTCTCTGACCGCTCATCTCGAAACTGAATTGCGCGCCCACTTCGGTGAAGCGTGGATCAGCGGTTACGAGCCGATGATTCCCCCGATGGCGAATGACGAAAAGGATCGTCACGTGTTGGCTGCCGCGGCCCATGGCCAGGCGTCGATAATCGTTACCCTGAACCTTCGCCACTTCAGACCAGCACATGAAGCCGTGGGATGTCCGGGCACTACACCCGCAATCGTTCCTGAGCGAAATCTTCCGGGAGGATCGGATGCTCGTGGTAAAGAAACTGGAGCAACAGGCAGCCGACCGCGGTCGTAGCTTGCGCCAGCTTCTCAATATCCTGAGCGCGTCCGTACCCGAATTCGCGGCGTTGGTTTCCAGAACAATCCCCGGAGAATAGGGCTTATTTCGCTGATCGGCAGATTACCCGATTAGTCGCCAGCGTTTACCCATTCCTGACGAGAACAGCCTCCTCCGCCACGTCCCACCCATTTGCGCGAGGCACCCAAAGGGCTGAGACGTTTGCGCGCAGTCTGACCTGCGGCCTTTGCGCCAGCTGCGTCGAAATTGCGGCGGGAGGCGCCGTCGACGTGATCGAGATCGACGCGGCGTCCAATCGCGGCATCAACGAAATGCGTGAGAATGTGCGTTACCAGCCCGCGCGACCGCTACAAGGTCTTCATTATCGACGAAGCGCACCAGATTACCAGCGAAGCCTCTCGGCCGATGCCATGGCGCAGCGGCACGAGACAGGCAGCGAGCGGAATGGTGTAGTGGAAGCCGCGAAGTGCGGGCGTTCACGCAAAATTCTGCTGTGCCAGGGCGGCGCTCAACGCAGCGCGGAAAGAAAAGGGCCGGAGAATCGGAGCGGCGGTTGCGGCTGTGGTCGGCAGGCCGACCAGAACGATACTCTCCACAATGGAACTCACCGACAAAGGAATTCCCGGCGTTACCTTCTGGAAGGAATCCAGTGCCACCGCCACATCGCGCAGAGACCAGGCGGCATTCTTGTCGAACAATTCCGTGGTGCTGCCCAGTATCGCGCGCACCGCCTGCAGGCTGTCCCAGACATCCCCGAATCCGGCGTGCGCATACCAGTTCTTCCAGTGCTGCATGTTGTGGAGGCCGAGGCGGGCCCGAAACACGGCGCGCGCAAGATCCGACAGGATGAAGCCCTGATCGAAGAACTGTTCTACATTTCCCAGCCGCGCGTAGATGTCGACTACACCCATGCGGCGTCCGTTGAGATCCCATGCCTGGAGTTCCGCGTCGTTCTGCGGAACCGGCACGGCAACGACTCCGGCGACCATCGTGGCATAGACATTTTCAAGGCGGGACTCCATTGCCGTTACTTCAGCCTGGCGGATTCGCGCAACAATTGCATCCGTCTCGCTCTCAGGGCGGGCCTTGTTGAGAGCAAAGACGAATCCGCAACGAATCTGAACGGCATAAAGGAACGCAGGCAGGGTCAAACGGTAATCGAATACCTGCGGCAGGCCTGGCCCGAGGGACTGATCCAGCGGCGGGGTCGGACCCTGAAAGAATGAGAGTCCGGCGCTGTCCACGATCGTCAGGCCATCGTAGAAAGGCCGGAGCCAGTACATATCCTGCTGCGCCAGCTCGTTGGCAGCCGTGGAAGTGTTCATGTCGATTGCCGCTACGTCGACCGTCGGATTGCTGAAATCGAAATTAACCTCCAGCAGGGTTCTCCAGTTTGTCCGCGCGTCAGCGGTCAATGCCTCGATCTGAAACATGTGTTCCTTCTCAGCGTCGGCCACTTCGAAGTGCAGCACCACATCCAGTTTCTGCCCGATAGCCGCCAGGGCCACGGTAACAGGATCCGGTTGCCCCGGTATGAATGTCTTGAGCAGCTGCCCGACCACATCTCCGAGCCCCAGGAGACTGGAGATCTTCGAGACGATACCCAGCGCCGTGGAAAGCTTGCCCAGCGCGGACGAGAACTGCTCGATAACGTCGGGGGCGTCCTGCTGGACCTTCTGGAGATCTGGCATACTCGTGCGTGCTCCTTTGAGTGGCTGTGAGGCGATTCGGGAGGCGATGCCGGCCCGCGCGCTCTACTGAAGCGAAATCACGATCGGGATGAGGCCCCTACCGCGATCCAGCCCGGCGAGCGCTTTTCCGATGACGGCTCCCGTGCTCTTCAGCGCGTCCTTTGCCTTCATTGCATGGCCACAGGCAGGCGCCGATGTCAGAAGGTCGCCGATTTCTATCCGTGCCTCGTCCGCATCCGCCATGCAAAATGCCGTGCCAACCAGGGCAATGCCGACGACCGGACCCGAATCCGATCCGTGACCGAGCATGACCGCGGGCCGCAGCGTGCCAGCCCCGGATACCACTCCCACAACGCGTTTGTCGTATGCGCGATCGCAAGGGGAGAGCCCGCCATCGGCGCCGACAACCATCACCATGCCCGGTTCGCATTGAGCCGAGGGAGTCAGTGCAAACTGTTCGGCTATGTCTTTGTTAGCGAGCAGAACGTCGCCCGTCACCGAGATGGACCCGTCAACCTTGACGTCACCGATGAAGTTACCCGCGAGCCCCGAGCCAAATCTCTGCCCCTGAACGCCAACGCCGTCGAAGGTTTCTCCGCGCACGCCAATACCGTGCGTGGCGCTTCGCCCCGTATTTCCGCCGTAGACGCCGGTCCCCGCATCGCTGGTGCTGAGTCCGATCACGCCCTGCTGGTCGCTCTGTCCGTAGACGCCCGCGTGCTCACTGAAAACCGGGTCCTGTCCCGCGAGGAAACCGCTGGCTCCGGTGCCCTTGCTGAACCCGGCGACTCCGTGACCCGGGCCGTCGCTCTGACCGAAGACTCCGTTGTCGAGAGCAGCCGAGCTGGTTGTTCTTCCGAAGACGCCGTTGGTAACACTTTCACCATAAACACCCGCGCTTCCGTTGAACACGGGATCTTTGCCGCCCATAAAGCCAAAAGCAACGATGCCATCGAAAGTCGGGGACGGGACAGCGGTTGCGAATCCGGCGACGGCGGCCGAGAATGGCACGCCCATGTTACGTCCCAGCACGTCGCCGACAAAAGTCGAGACATCGGCCGACGCTCCCGTCAGGCCCATAACCCCGACGCTGTTGACGTTCTCGGGGACGCCATCCTGCGTATGAGTGAACTGCGACGGAGATCCGGTTCCGAGCACTCCGCATCCAAACTGGTCGCTGTCATCGCCTCTCGATGTGGACATATAGAACCTTCTCTCTGGTCTCGCCTTCGCCATGGGCGATTCCGGGGCCGCATTCAGTATAGCTATAACTAACTCCCTGGCGGATGTGGCCGGGTGGCGCCAATGGCTGGAGAGCCGGATTGGCGGGATGCCGCACGCGGGACGAGATGGCCTTCAAACCCTCTGCGCTGGTCCGCCGAACCTTCCTCAATGGGACTTGCGCGGCGTCTGCTGGTGGTAATGGGATCTCTCGTCGGCAATCGGTTCCTGAACGCCGCGCCGTCGATCATGAGTAAACCGCCCGGACATGGTGCAACCGACACTTGAACTGTCTTTTGTTTGTGAACGAATCGGTGCCGGCTGCGTAAGGACGTTTGAGGGGAATCTTCACTGTATGCCACCAGGTGGGAGTAGCGGTGCCGATTTTGTCCTTTGGCACCCGGTTCGCCGCCGCACCGCTTTATCCGGGCTACAGTTTCCTGCGCCTGGATCCGGACAGACGGGATTAGCGGAAGCTATGGATCGTCGACACTTTCTCCTTGCCGCGATGGCCAGCGCCAGTCTCGCATGTCGGCGTGGGCCAAGCGTGCCGGCGGATCGCCCGGCGGCGATAGGCCGCCTTTTTGCCCGACACCACGAACAACGCCTGTTTGACGGCGAGGCGGTAGTGGCTGAAAGCGGCACCGTGGTCTACAGCGGTGCCTTCGGGCTGGCCGATCGGGAAGCGAAGTTGCCATACACAACCAACACGCCGTCGTGCCTCGCTTCTCTCTCGAAACCCATCACAGCGGTAGCCTTGATGATGCTCGCGGAGAAGGGGCTGGTAACATTCGACAGCCAGCTCTCACAGCTGCTGCCGGGCTTCTCCACCGCTATCGGAGCGGTTACGGTTCGGCAGCTGCTCACCCACACCTCGGGCGTCCCGGACTATCCCGATCTTGGGGTTGACCGCCCTGGCGTGTCGATCGCGGAGATCCTCGCGGCGTTGCGGCGAGTGACAGCTCCCTTGTTCCCACCGGGATTGAGATATCAATACTCCAACAGCGGGTATGTATTGCTCGCACTGATCATCGAGAACCTCTCGGGCACCGCGATGCCTCAGTTCCTTGCCGCTCGCATTTTCAAGCCGCTCTCTATGAGTTCCACTTTCGTGTTGACGAGTCCGGCTGACAAGCATGCCGGGGTTGCGCGCGGGTACGACAGGAACGGTGGCGTTAACGACTTCGAAGGGCCCGCTACGGGCGACGGTGGTGTGTATTCGACCGTCAACGACCTCTTGCGCTTCGACCAGGCGCTCTACGAGGATACCCTCTTGCGCCGCGAGACGCTTGCGGTTGCTTTCAGGCCGGCTCAGGTCCGCGAAGGTTCGACCACGTACGGGTTTGGATGGAACATCGGTAACGACACTTCGGGCTTGAGGGTATGGCACCAGGGCAACACAGCAGGATTCCGGGCGTTCATTGAACGTCGACTGTCGAAACGGATCACGGTCATCATGCTGACAAACGGCGGCGACACCAATCGCATGAAGCTCAACGACGACATCCAGCGAATACTCGGATAGCGCTGACGATGTTCATTAGCTCGTGCAAAGTCGCGCACCGTTTACCATTCCTGGCGAGCAGAGCCCCTCCGCCACGTCCCGCCATTTCCGTGTGGCTCCCCGAACGGTTGAGACTGTTTGCGCGCATTCGACAGCGCTGCTTGTACCATAGTGTGCCCCCCAAGGCACAAGCCGCACGGTCGCGCCGAAGAATGGATTCCCAAGACCCTCCATTGGCAGGCTTCCCGACGGCCCCTTGGGCCACAATGCGGCCGATTTCCCACCGCGTGCTAACCTGAAAATCGTCAGGTCCCGGGCTCCGTGCAACGGGCGGCTGCAAACCCCGCCAGGTCTGGAAGGAAGCAACGGTAGTGGCTCTAACCGTGTGCCGCGGATTACCCGGGGCCTGGCATAATTCGGCCCGCCCTCATGTATCAGGTCATAGCCCGAAAATACAGACCGCAGACGTTCGACGACGTCCTCAATCAGGACCACATCAAAACTACCCTGCGCAACGCCATCGCGCAGAACCGCATCGCGCACGGCTACATTTTTTCCGGCCAGCGCGGGACGGGGAAGACCACAACCGCGCGCATCGTCGCCCTGTGCCTGAACTGCGAAAAGGGTCCCACCGATAAGCCTTGCGGAGTATGCGCCAGCTGCGTGGAGATTGCGGCGGGAGGCGCGGTCGACGTGATCGAGATCGACGCGGCGTCCAATCGCGGCATTAACGAAATGCGCGAACTGCGGGAGAATGTCCGCTACCATCCCGCGCGCGACCGCTACAAAGTCTTCATCATCGACGAAGCGCACCAGATTACCAGCGAAGCGTTCAACGCGCTGCTGAAGACGATCGAAGAGCCGCCCGAGTGGGCCGTGTTCATTCTGTGCACGACGGAGTCGCACAAGATTCCGGCAACAATCGCGTCGCGCTGCCAGCACTTCAGTTTTCGTTCGGTGGATTTTCACGATCTGATCGACCGCATGCGCGAAATCTGCGTGCAGGAAGGCATCGAGACCGATGACGAGACCCTGGCCGTGCTTGCCCAGGCGGGCGAAGGCTCGGTGCGCGATTCGCTTTCGGCGCTCGATCAGGCCATTGCCTGCTGCGGCAACAAGCTGGATGCGGCGCAGGTGCGCGCACTGCTCGGCGCGTTCGGACTCGACGCCATGGCGCAGGTGACGACGGCGCTGTCGGCGCAGGATGGTTCGGCGATGCTCGCGCTGGTGGACGAACTGGAACGCAATGGCGGAAGTCCGCAGCATTTTTCGCGCGAGCTTTCGCGCTATGTGCGCAATCTGCTCGTCACGAAGATATCGGGAGAAAGTTCGCGGCTGGTCACGGCCAGCGTGGCCGAGAAAAAGGAACTGGCGCGCATCGGGGCCATGTTCAGCGAGGAAGATCTGACGAGGTACCTTCAGCTCTCGCTCGATCTGTTCCGCGATCTGCAGTTTTCCATGCAGCCGAGGTTTCATCTCGAGATCGGGTTGTTGAAAATGATTCAGGCGGGCCGGCTGGTGGCGATCGAGGAAGCGCTGGCGAATCTCGGCGGGGAACCGCGCGCCGTTGCGGCGCCCCCGGCGCCAGCCCCGAAAATGGCCGCCGCACCGCCGGTCGCTCCCAGAACGGCCGCACTTCCGCAAAGACCGCCAACGCCGCCGGCGCCCGTCGTCGCGGCCGCTCCGCCGTCCGCCGACGACGACTGGCGCGAAAAGCTGCAAAGCGCAATGATCAAAGCGGGCCTTCAGTTCTCGGCCGATGCCATGGCGCAGGCCGGCGCCGCGCTCGTGAACAACGAACTGATCGTCACCGCGCCCAAACAGTTTCAACTCGACCTGGGCCGCGAAGAAATCCTGACAGCGCTGAAGCAGATCGGATATCCGGCGCTTCGGTTTAAGGTTGTCTTCGGCGACGTCAACTCCGAAGGGCCTGCGCCCGCGGTGAAACCAGCGCCTAAACCGGCGGCGCAGGACGCAGTGACCGAACGCGCCCTCGGCCATCCCGAGGTGCGGCGCTATCGCGATTTGTTTGGCGGCGAAGTTCGAAATGTCCGCAACTTGAAGGAGTCCTGAACGAAAATGAAGATGCCAGGCAACATGCAGGCCATGATGAAGCAGGCGCAGCAGATGCAGGAGAAGATGCAGGCTGAGATTGCGCTGATCCGCGTGGAGGGTTCGGCGGGCGGCGGAATGGTCACCGTAAAGATGGACGGCCATAAAGCCGTGACGGCCGTGAAGATCGATTCCGAAGTAGCGGGCGACGTGGAGATGCTGCAGGACCTGGTACTCGCGGCCTTCTCCGATGCGGCCAAGAAGGTGGATGAGGAATCGCAGCGCAAGATGGGCGGCATGCTGGGCGGCATGGGTCTGCCTCCCGGGCTGTTTTAACCCCTTCGAATCGCCATGCCTGATTTTGCCGAACCGCTCGCGCGGCTCATTACCGAATTCAAGCGGTTGCCGGGGATCGGCCAGAAGTCGGCGCAGAGGATTGCGTTCCACATTATGCGCTCCGGGCGCGGCGATGCCGCGCAGCTGGCGGAGGCGATTCTCGATGTAAAGGACAAGCTCACTATGTGCGCGATGTGCAACAACATCGCCGACAGCGAGCTGTGCCAGTACTGCCGCGATCCGCAGCGCGACCAGTCGGTGGTCTGCGTGGTGGAAGATCCGAATAACATTGTGGGCATTGAGGTCACGCGCCAGTTCAACGGCCTTTATCACGTGCTTGGCGGGGCTCTCTCGCCGTTGCGCGGTATCGGGCCGGAGCAACTGCGCATCAAGACTCTGATCGACCGCATCGCGCGGGGCGGCGTGAAGGAGATCATTGTGGCGACCAATCCTACCGTGGAAGGCGAGGCCACGGCGGTTTACTTATCGAAGCTGCTGAAGCCGCTCGGCATGCGCGTCACGCGGATCGCAATGGGCGTGCCGGTCGGCAGCGACCTGGAATTTGCGGATGAAGTCACGATCTGGAAGGCCATGGAAGGCCGTCGGGAGATCTGATCCGGGCGAGTCGCGCCCGCTGGAACGGGGATGCTCCGATAAGATCTTTGCTATGGACGGAAGAACAAGGATCGAGCGGTGAAGCCAACGCATATCACGGCGGAACAGATTCAGGAGTTGGGCCCTCCCTGCTACGAGACGGTCGCGCGCGCCGATTGGACCGACCGCAACGAGCACATGAACATCCGATACTACGTCGTTGTGTTCGATGACGCGGGCGACGCGTTTTATCCGGCTGTCGGGCTCAGCGACGCATGCCACCGTCTTCGCGAATCCGGAACCATGGATCTTGAACACCACCTCCATTTTGTCCGCGAGGTGCGCCCCGGCGATCGGCTGGCCGTTTATCTGCGCATCGTCGGAGTCGGCGCCAAGCGCTTCCATTACGTGATGTTCCTCGTGAACCAATCGACGCGCGAGTTGTCCTCGATCTTTGAATGCGTCAATACATTCGTCGATCTGGCGCGGCGAAAGAGCGCTCCCTGGCCGGACGATGTTCGCTTGGCCCTGCTCTCGCGCCTTGAACGGCACGGAGCCTTGTCGTGGCCGGCGCCTGTTTGCGGGTCGATGAGCGCCTGACCGGTCGATCAGTGTGACGCGTTCCATTCCACATACCGGTCCAGCGCCGCTTGCGGTCCGGCGTTGTACCAGCTGTAGCCATTCCGGCGCTCGAGCGAAATCTCGTTCACATCGTCGTGGATGCTCTTGTCGCGGTCTCCGAAGATCGGACGGTCGGCGCCGATTTCATAGAAGCGCGACCAGACGGGCCCCGCGCCTTCCCTTGTTGTCAGCGTGCGTCCGTTGGGACCGCGCTCGAACGCTTTGCCGTAAACGGCCGTCCGCTTCAGCCATGCCGCCGCCGCGCGGACGGCGTCCACCACCGCCGGGCTCGGCTTTAGCAGCTTCATGAGAAACAGCATGATGCTCGCGCTTTCGCCGCTCGAGAGCGACGGCGGTTCGTAATTCCGCGCGCCCACCGGCTTCAGGTCCAGCATGTCGTACTGCTGCCCCCACGCCGTGCGCTCGTTAACAGCCGTCATTCGGTCCTTCACGACAATCTGCGTCGCCAGCGTGGTCTCGATGCCTTTCATGACCGCAACTTTGGCCCGCGCGCGCACCTCAGCCGGAACCGTCGCAAATTCCGCGCTCCCGTCCGACGCATCCAGCAGCACGTCCATCGCCTTCGTCATCGCATCGTCGTTGAAAGTGATGGCGTCGTGATACCCGCCCTGCAGCGGCCAGATCTGCGGCCATCCGCCATTGGGGTATTGCGCCGCGAGGATGTATTCGATCCCTCTGAGAAAAGACGCGCGCCACGCGTCGGCGTCCTTTCCTTTGCCGCCGGCCGCGGCTGCCACCTTTGCCAGGAAGCGGATCTCGGTGGTGGTCGCATCGTTATCGAGCGTTCCCACGTATTCCCACTTCGGGTCCATCGAGGTATCGAAATCGGCCACGCCCGGAACCGGGGAGGCATTGATGCCTGCGAAGTGCTCACCAGGCCTGCGCGGGTGATCGGTCAGATTGAGATTCTTGCTCCACCCGCCCGCCGGCGTCTGAAACGAGACGACGATATCCGCAATGCGCCGCGCCTCCGCCCCCGCATACCATTCCGCCGGCTTGTCGAGCGGAATGCTCTTCGCCGCGGATGCGCCGGGAGGAATCAGCGGCACGCTCAGGCCCGCGCGCTTCATTTCAGCCTGCAGCGCCGCGCGGTCGTTCTGCATCTGCGCCACAGATCGCGCCAGGTACTGCCGCCACGCGGACTGTTGTGCGCGTGGCAGGGCCGCGATGCGTTCTTCGGTCAGAGGCAGCGCCGCGACGTTCGTGCCGACGACGGCCGCGAAGGCGCAGATCGCCCCAAGCGCGAGCGCCGGAACAGCGAGCAACGCGAACACGCGAAACGTGCGGAACGAACGAGGCATCATCGGACTGGCGACTATTCTATTACGTTGCCGCGGCCCCGAGGCCCCTATTGCGCTCTCAAAGGCTGAATGTACACGTTGCTGAACACGGCGGTTTCCTGCGCGGCGGAATCGGACGATGCCATTGCCAGGCCCACGTAGACCGGGCCGTTCATCGTGACAGTAACGGGCGAGCTGAACGGAATCGCCCCACCCATCTTGAGCCTCTTCCCGGCCATCATCGTAAACGTGTCGCCACGCCTTTCGAGCGACACATAGACGGTGCTGTTCAGGTCGGCCTTCGCGTTCACCTCCGTGCTCTTCGATCCCGCACCGGTGTCGGGACGATACTGGAACGCCGCCAGACCGTCGCCACGCAACACTGCCGCAGCGTAGGTCGAGCGAGGGTCGAGGGTCTGGCGGATCATGAGAGCGGCTTTTCGGTCGCCCGCGGCGGCGTTGCCGGTAAACCGGATATCCGCGCCGATGACAACATCGCCGGTCATCTTTTTCCAGACATAGTGAAATCCGTCGGACGTTCCACCGATGTCTCCGGCGCCGGTGACTGCATACTCGCCGGAGACGGAGTTGAATGCAACGTGGCCGATTTTCCGCGTCTCGGCGACGCCGCTATCGTCATCGAAAGTGCCGACCGGGACGGCGAAACAGAGTACCGCGAGGAGCGATGGCGCCAGGATCTTGAGTTTTGACAGACCAGGAACGGTTCGTAACTGAGTTTCAGGCATGCCCATTAGACGGGCCGCCGTTCTCATTTCTTCCCGCCCGATTCCGGCGATTATAACGGACCACCGATCGGCCGTGGTTAAGAGGTCAACCGGCAATAGTCCGTGCGAGTTTCTGCGCAATCTGAAGACGAAGGTCCTGTTGAACTTCGGCGGCGGAGCGGGTGCCATCGACGATCACGACTAACTCTTTACGGCGAAACAGCTCCAGGATGGGTTGTGTCTTGGTGTGATAATCCCGAAGCCGCGTCTGAACCGCTTCAAGCGTGTCGTCGGAGCGGGCGATCAGCGATCCGCCGCAGATATCGCAGGTATTGGCCACCGCGGGCCGGTGGAAGATCAGGTTGTAATCCAGGTTGCATCGCTGGCAGAGCCGGCGGTTGAGGATACGCTCGAGAACCACGGCATCGGGCACATCGATCAGCAGCACGGCGTCGATATCGTAACTCTCCAGGAAGAACGCCGCCTGCCGGGAATTACGAGGGAAGCCGTCCAGAATGAAACCGTAATTCCAGTCGTGTTGATCCAGCCGTTGCTTGACAACTTCTTCGACAACTTCGTCGGACACCAGTTCGCCTTCCACCAGGGCTCGCTTGATGCGGGCGCCCAGTTTGGTGCGGCTTTGGATGTGCCACCGAAAAATATCGCCGACACTAATGTGCACCAGATCGAGCGACTCCTTGAGCAGGCTCGCCTGAGTGCCTTTTCCGCAGCCCTGAACGCCCATGATGATGTACTTGTGCATGCGTGAAATATTCTCCCAAACCTTGAGCTTGCGGCAAGAGCCTTCTTCACGCCATGCCGGCCGCCGGGGAAGTCCAGGATACCACATCCTGGGATGGCCTGGGTTGCGGGGGCGTCCGCCCTACCCTGGTTTGTACGCTTCGTCCAGAATCTCAATAACGTGGGCGACGCGCACGCCTTCCTGTCCCCATTTCCGGACACCGGCCCGCAACTGCAGCATGCATCCGGGATTCGCCGTCGCCACAATCTGAGTGCCGGCTGTGTTGACGTTGGCCATCTTTTTTTCGAGGATCTTCAGCGACATATCGGTATGCAGCGCATTGTAGATGCCGGCGCTGCCGCAACAGGCGTCGGCCATCGGCATCTCGCGGAATTCGATTCCGGGTACCGATCGCAGCAACTGCCGGGGAGCGCTGCGGATCTTCTGCCCGTGGGCCAGGTGGCAGGAGTCCTGATAGGTGACCGTCGCGTTCACCGGTGTCATGTCGCGATTCAGTTCGATCGAGGCGAGAAACTCAGTCGCGTCCTTCATCATGGCGGAGAACTGGAGAGCACGCGTCGCGTAGTCGCCGTCGTGCGCCAGCAACTCGCCGTATTCTTTCAGCGTGGAACCGCAGCCGGCCGCGTTGCTGATGATGGCGTCGTAGCCGCCGGCTTTGTCGGGCGAGCCAAACGCGTCGATGTTCTTCTGCGCCAGCCTCCTTGCCACATCGCGGATTCCGGAGTGAACATGCAACGCGCCGCAGCAGGTTTGCGCCGCCGGGATGACCACCTCGCAGCCGTTGGCCTGCAGCACGCGCACGGTCGCTTCATTCAACCGCGCGAAGGACACGTTGGCGACGCAGCCCGCCACGAACGCTACACGATATCGTTGCTTGCCGCGCGCGGGGAACGTCTTGCCGTACTCGCGGAAAAAGAAAGGGATCTCGGCATCCGGCAGCAGCGCTTCGCGCTCGCCCAGCGGTCCGAAAAGACGCGGCAATCCGGTTGCCCGGACGATCCTCTGAAGTCCGCTCGCCTGGTAGAGGTAGAGCAACGCCCCGGCGGCGGTCAGCAGCGCGGGCGAAGGCAGCAGCCGGCCGAACAGGAATGCGCGCGTCTTTCGTTCCAGCCAGCCGCGCTTCGTATGGATTTCGATCTCCGCCCGTGCGTCTTCCACCAGCCGCCCGTAGGGCACGCCGGACGGACAAGCGCTCTCGCACGCGCGGCAGGCGAGACAGAGGTCGATGTGCTCGCGATAGGCGTCGTTGATCGGCTCGCCGGCGGCGACACGGGCCATCTGGTAGATCCGCCCGCGCGGCGAATCCATCTCCACGCCGAGTTCGCGATAGGTGGGGCAGGCGTTCAGGCACAGGCCGCAATGGACGCAGCGGTCGAGATCGACCTGATGAGGCTTGTCGATTACGGCGAGCGGATTGGGATCGGTGGATGGCATCGGGTTCAGTGCGAGAGCGGGGAGTTCGTGCGCTCCTGGCAGGGCGGACGTGGGCGTCCGCCGCGGGTCTGGGGACCCGTCCTGCAGCTAGAGCAAACCATAGAGGCGTCCACGATTGAGCAGTCCTTCGGGATCGAACATCTTCTTGACCCTCTTCATGATCTCAAAGTCCCCGCCGGGAGCGGGCCAACGGACGAGGCCGGGCCGTCCGCCATCCTCTTCGGCTCCGGGGGCAACGAACTCGATGACCCCTTTCCAGCCCCGCTTCACCGCGGCATTCAGCCAGCGGGAGGCGGCCTCGGGTCGGCTGAACCAGGCGCGCACGACTCCTGCCGCGGCCATCGCGCAGCCCGCGCCTTCGACGGTCGCCAGGGCGTCCGCGCATTCCGAAAGCGGGGCCGATATGCGGGCGACCGCGCCATCGTGGAACTTCTCCAGATGTTTCGGCGTGACCTGCGCAACGCCGGTCCAGAAGCGTTGCTCGTCTCCCGGAGGCAGCGCGCGCAGGTGCCCGGCAGCGCCGCAGAGTGCCGTCGCCTCCCGCGTGATGCGCTCGATTGCGGCGTCGTTGCCGCCGAACTGCACGGCCAGCACGAAACCCTTGATACCGAACTGGGCCGCCAGTATGGGATTCAGAATGTCTGCCGCCAGGGGGTTCAGGCCAGCGTTTACGACCGCCCGATATGCGGTGAACGCGGAGTTCAGATCTTCAAAATGAAGCAGCAGGGTGCGGGAAACGGTGGGGATCGGCAGCAACTTGAAGTTGATCGTCGCGATGGCCGCCAGCGTGCCAAACGACCCGATCATCAGCTTGCCCATGTCGAGTCCGGCCACGTTTTTGACGACCATGCCGCCGGACCGCACCAGTTTTCCGTCCAGTGTGGCGAATTCCATGCCGATCACCAGATCCCTCGCGGTTCCGTATCCCCTCCGCCGGGATTCGCTGATGTTCGCCGCCACGATGCCGCCGATGGTTGCTTCGGCCGAATAGGGCCCGGCCAGCGGAATCATCTGACCGTGGTTTGCGAGGACGCGGCTCAGCTCCATATAAGGAACGCCGGCTTCCACGCTGATGGTGAGGTCGCGCGGTTCGTATTGCAGAATGCGATTCATGGCCGCCGTGCTGAGCCGAACGGTCGAGGGCGCGACAGGACCAGCCATGAAACGCTTGGAGTTAGCGCCGAACAGCTCGATGGATCGGTGGGGCGCGGCCGCCCAGTGCAGCATGCGTCTCAGTTCCTCGGAACTGGCGGGATAGAGGATTTCGGACAACCTTTAATACTGTAGCCTGGGGCGGATGGCCGGGCATTTTCGGTTTTTTTCGGTTGCGGGACTGTTCGTACTTGACACAGGCAGGCAATGACCGCTATGATCGACGGTATTAGAAAATCTTAAAACGCGTCGCCACGCCGCGCGGCACGTTCTCTCCGGGCTCCTGGGTCTGTAGCCCCTTTGTTCCGGCGTCACAAGTTCCTGACGCTCCCCCCCTCTAACATCCGCAAACTGGATTTCAAACCGGAGTGGCAACACTACTCCAGGAGATTGCAGCCTCATGGCTCTCAGACCGAAACTCGCAGAATCCCTCTTAGAACGTGGATACTCCCGGCGGCAGATCGCGAAGATCGCCATGGGAGCGGGAGCGGCGATGCCGTTCTTCAATGAGTTTGCCCTGGCACAACAGGCCATCCAGGTGCAGAACAATGCCGGCGGTGGCAGAGGTGGCGGCAGAGGCGGCAGTGGCGGTGGCCGCGGCGGATTTGGCGGAGGCGGTGGCCGCGGGGTTTACGATCCGGAAATGGTTGTGATCACTTCCAACGAGAATCAGATGGGCCCCTGCAAGGAAGGCCTGGAAGCGCTTATTAAGGTAGCGCCGATGGGTTGGCGGTACGGGCCTCAGGGCGACAATCAGGATTTCATGGGCCTTCTGGCCAGCACGGAGAACGTTCCGCAG
>Ga0302319_10013772_pt1 | contig 15140 bp, 14 predicted proteins | sample Bog_T0_2_FD_203319 | JGI IMG/M metagenome (GOLD analysis project Ga0302319, IMG submission 203319) | Peat permafrost microbial communities from Stordalen Mire near Abisko, Sweden - Bog_T0_2 | ecosystem: Environmental > Terrestrial > Soil > Wetlands > Peat | place: Sweden: Abisko, Stordalen Mire... | reverse complement strand
TATCGACGCGGCGGGCAACGTCAGTGAAAACGGTATTCTATCCCCAGTCCCCTGGTGGAGCTACTCCAAGACGGTTCTGGCTATCGCTGCATTGCGCCTCTGTGATCGAGGATTGCTCGCTCTGAACGAGTCGGTTAACGGGCAGCCATTCACTTTGATGCACCTCCTTAGACATGAAGCCGGACTCCCAGACTATGGGGCTATTGCTCGGTATCATGAGGATGTCGCGGCGGGGAAGATGCCATGGCCGGTTGAGCGCCTTCTTGCCGCGGTGGACGTGAACCGCTTACGTTTCGAGCCTGGAAAGGGATGGGCCTATTCCAATATCGGTTATCTCAAGGTTCGAGAATTGATCGAACAGGCGTCAGGCATCACTTTGGCCGAAGCTCTCGAACAGTACGTCTTTACACCTGCTGGCGTGACGACAGCGCGGCTTGCCAGCGTTCCGGCCGACTTGTCCAATGTCCAGATGGGCGAGGTCAGAAATTATCATCCAGGATGGGTTTATCACGGCCTGGTCACGGGAACAGCAGTCGATGCAGCTCGCTTGTTGCGCGCATTGCTGAGTGGTTCCCTTCTGAGTTCTGAGACGTTTGCCACAATGCTCGAAGGTCACCCGCTGCCAGAATACCGCAATGCCATCGACACAAAACCAGCTTATGGGCTTGGCCTCATGCAAAGTGCGGAATCTCCTCTCGATCATCCCTTGGGTCACAGAGGTGCGGGCCCCGGAAGCACCATCGCTGTATATGCGAAGGGTCTTAGGACCTGTGCTGTCTGGGCTGCAGCACTGCCAAACCCGGATATTGTCATTGAGCGAGCCTTCAAACGCCTGGCGAACAACAATCTAAGCGCGTCAGAACAAATATCGTCGGCGAAAGAAGTCTGAACGCCGCTTTGATATTTTATTTTCAACCATTCGGAGAGCCGATTCACCGTCCGGTTTTGGCCGCATTGCATTCACGGAACCTTCGGTGGGAAGGATTGGCCAAAAAGCCGGGATCACACCATCAATTTTCTAAGGAATTTTGTGGCATCTCGCCTCGGGTCCGTCAGCCATGCATTTTTGGCATGCTGCGTTCATGGATGATGCCGATGATCAGCACGCTATCAGGCTGTTCGTCATAGAAAATAACATGCTGTGCGTGCTCATGACGGCGCGCGCCCGATGCAAAGTTGTCGGCTTTTCGACCAAGGCGCGGATTTTCGGCAAGAAGCTCAAAACACCGGACCATGCCTTCGCGATAGTTTTCGGCCTCGGCCAATCCAAAACTCTCGAAACCGTACAGAAACATGTTCAAGAGGTCGGCTTCGGCCTGAAGGGTGAGCCGGTATTTAGCCATGTATCAAGCCGCGCGCCTTGGCGATATCGCGGGCTTCTGCAAAAATTTCATCAACCGTTCGCGTGCCGATGCCGCTCTCCCTGGAATCCGCCAATTTCTTGCGCAACGCGTCCAGGGTAAGCTCCTGTTCGCGCCGGTCCCGGTCGCGCCGCACCAGGTCGCGGACATAATCGCTGACACTCGCGTAATCGCCTTGTCGGATCTGGGTCTCGATCCACTCTTTCATAGGATCAGGAAGGGACACTGTCATAGTTGCCATGGGGCCTCCTCGTTCGACTCAGGATAGCAACGATAAGCAAATTTCACAAATATTCTTATGACATGGCCGGGCTGAGCCGTCGGTGGTTCCTGCGACGAATGAGGCCAATTCCGGAGTGCGAGGTAAAGTGCGAGGTTGCGAGGAAAGTGCGAGGTTGGACCGCACAAAGCCGCCATTTTTCAGGGTGGAGATTGGCCAAAAATGAGAATTCTTGCGTCTCAAACCTTTGGAAAACCTAATTGATGGCGGCCTCTGACTCCGCCAGCCTAGGTTCGAATCCTAGTCCCCCAGCCATCCTTCTCGGTATTATGCCCAAAACAAAACGGGCCCGACCCGCAGCACTTTCCCATTGGCTTGTCCGTGGTCTTACGAACAGATCGTTGATGATGATTTCTGGCCTGAGCGCAACAACTGAACGCGCGTCAAACCCTCCGTTTTGCGAGCGGACTCAATAGTCCGGGGGAGATCAGGGGGAGGGGTCATGGTGGGACGTGATTTCACCGTGGGGGAGTCCGACAGCCATTGCCATAACGCGTAATAGAGCTGGCTGGGCTCCACCGGTTTGCTGATGAACCCATTCATTCCTGCCTTTTCGCAGGCGTCGCGGTCGCGCTCGAAGGCATTGGCGGTCATTGCTAGAATAACGGGCTGACTTTTGTCGGTTTGCGCGCGGATCGCCCGCGTCGCCGCCAGACCGTCCATCCTCGGCATCTGCATATCCATCAGGATCAGGTCATAGTGAAAAGCGCGCACCCGCTCGAGCGCCTCGACGCCATCTTCGGCGACATCGAAACTCAAGCCGGCATTGCGCAGCAATTCCTGCGCCACCTCGCGGTTGATCGGAACGTCTTCCACCAGCAGCAGACGCGCGTTGCGGCAATGTCGCCTCAGCTTGTCGACGCAATCTTGATCAGCCTGTGCCGGTCGCCTGGTTTCCGCCGGCGCCTCGCCCCGGCGCACCCTTGCGGTGAACCAGAACAGGCTGCCCTCGCCGGGCACGCTGCTGGCGGCGGCCTCGCCGCCCATCAGCTCCGCCAGAGTCCGGGTAATGGTAAGGCCGAGACCGGTGCCGCCATATTTGCGTGTCGTCGAGCTGTCGCCCTGTTCGAAGGATTGGAACACACTTTCCAGGCGTTCCGGCGCGATGCCGATGCCGGTATCCTCCGTCTCGAAACGGATCAGCAGATCCGCGGCGCTTTCCTGCAGCACAAGGGAGCGGATGGTGATGCTGCCATGCTCGGTGAATTTGATGGCGTTGTTGGCGTAATTGATCAGGGCTTGCCGCAACCTGGTCTGGTCGCCGCGCAGATAGGGTGGAACATCGCTTTTTTCGACGTGGATAAGCAAGCCCTTCGCCATGGCAGCGCCGGAGATCATCGCGACGACGTCGGCGAGCAGCTGCGCCAGCGAAAAGTCGCTCTCCTCCAGCTCGATTTTTCCGGCGTCGATTTTGGCCAAATCGAGAATGTCGTTGATGATGGTGAGGAGATGCCGGCCGGCGCCGCTGATCTTGTCCAGTTGGTCGATCTGGCCGGGCGCCGCCTTGTCGCGCATCAAAAAGGTCAGCCCCAATATGGCGTTCATCGGGGTGCGGATCTCGTGACTCATGTTTGCCAGGAAATCGCTCTTGACCTGGGCCAGCCGCTCGGCGGAATGGCGCGCCTCGACCAACGAGCTACGCATCGCGAATTCGCTGCGCAACAGATATTCCCGCCACCAACCCACCCCGACCGACAGAATGAACAGGGTAACGGCGTGGTAGGACCAAAATGCAGTGGCGGCTGGCGATGCGCCGAAGGCAAACCAGATCGCCACTTCGAAGGCGATCAGGATCGCCGTTCCGGAGATCAAGGCATAGGTGAATTGGACGCCGAGAATGACGAAGCAGTAGAATTCCAGAAAGGTGAAATTGAGAATTCCGACCCAGCTATCGAGGCCTGCGCCGCCCTGCAGCTGGATCTGGTACAGGATGGCGAACAGGCTGAGCGCCGACGCGAAGACAAAAGCCGCCATGATCGGCTGCCAGGTGCGGCGAGCACTGCGCGTAAAGGAGTAGGCAAGCCCGCACAGCAGAATCGGCAGGCAGATCGTCAGGCGCAGACCATTGGCGGCGAGATTGGGCTGGGCAATGCGGTCGACCAGGAAATCACCGCAGACTAAAATCATGGCAATGAACAGGCTGGCCTGGGCGTAGCGGTGATAGAACCCGACATAATGCTCGACGAAGGCTTTTTCGGCTTCCGGCTCGACAAAGCACAGCAGCAGACGCAGCGGCAATTGATTGCGGCACGAAACTGTATCCATGGTGCTGTCCACCCCTGCACTGCTTTTTCGCAAGGGTATTTTGTCAGCAATCCGTCGCGGTTGGATGTCCCCGTTTTGGGGGGGCAACCGACATTTTTCAGGTCACCTCATGGTATGAAAACCTTCGGGTAAGGTTTGGCCGCCTATAATGCCGGTGGCATTCGGGAGAGTGCGATGACCTGTCGAGTCAGGATGTCGGTCGCTGCCATTCAGTTGGTCCGCCATAGTACAATCTTAAAAATTGAGTCGATGGCGTGCCTATCCAGGATTGGATAAATTCATTATGACAAAAGAAGAAAATGCGATAATCCGTGACAAACTTAGACCAGAAACGCTCATTCCTCCAGACTATATTAACATGTATTGCTATTGTGCTTCTTTGGCAATCGATAAGCCCGGCGATATTATCGAGATTGGTGTTTATAAGGGGGGATCTTTATTCAGATTGGCCGAATATTTACAGGATTCCCAAGCTGTTGCGATGGCGACCAAGCGACTGATCGGCATCGATACCTTTGAGGGGCATCCCTACGATGACCCCGACGAACCCGATCACCCAAAAGGTCGGTTCGGCGATGCTTCCTATGATGCCGTTAAAAACGCTCTTGCGATCTTTCCGTTTGTCGATGTGCGTAAAGGTATCGGGTCCGACGTCTTTTCAACATTCAGTGCAAATCATCAATTTTGTCTGGCACACATCGACGTAGACATAAAAAAAAGCGCAATAGATACGTTGAATTATATATATCCGAGAGTCTCATTAGGTGGCATTATTATTTTCGACGAGTATAAAGGGTATGGTCAGGAATCTTATATTACCGATTTTTTCGCCGATAAACCCGTCAATAGCATTCAGCGCCCTGAAGGGCATGGTCATGGCGGCTACGGGCTGATTGTTCAGAAAATGGGGTGATCTCCGAATGCTTCGCGGCGTCTTTCGCGCTGCGTCCTTGCAAACCACCGGCGCCGTGCTACGGTCTGCCCGCTTCGACAGCGGTGCCATTCCCAAGGACACCGGAAAAAAATTCTAGGAGACCGTTCCATGCTACGAACCCTGTTCGATCGCCGCGACTTTATCGCGGCGTCGCTGGCGGCCGGCGCCGGACTGCTGGCGCCACCGCTTTGGTCCGCCCCCCTTCAAACCGACAGCGAAGGTTTGGTCGCCTCCGATGTCATGGTGCCGATCCAAGGCGGCCAGATTGCCGCCTACAGCGCCTATCCGGCCAAAGGCGGTCCATTTTCGACAATATTGGTGGCGCACGACCTCGCCGGCGTCAATGAGCACATCAAAGACGTGGTGCGGCGCCTGGCCAAGCTCGGCTATTACGTCCTCTGCCCGAACCTTTTTTCGCGCCAGACCGATCTCGGCAAGAACGCCGACATGATGGACGTCATGCGAATGGTGGTGTCGAAGCTGATCGATGCGCAGATCTTGTCCGATCTCGACAGCACCGTCGCCTTTGCCAAGAAAACTGGCAAGGCCAGTGTCGAGCGTCTCGGCATCACCGGTTTCGGCTGGGGTGGCCGCGTCGTCTGGCTTTACGCCGCGCATGACGCGAAAGTGAAGGCCGGCGTCGCCTGGTGTGGCTTCCTGACCGCGCCGCGCGATCCCAACGGCCATAGCGCGATCTCGCTGGCGGCCGAGATCAAGCCGGCGGTGCTCGGACTTTATGCCGGCAATGACGACTACATCATGAGCGCCGACATCGAGCAGATGAAATTTGCGCTCAAGGGTAAAAAGTCGGAAATTGTCGAATTTCCGACCGTGCGGCACGGGTTCTATGCTGATGACGACCGCAATTACGACGCCAAGACCGCCGCCGACGGCTGGGATCGGATGCAGAGCTGGTTCAGACGTAATGGCGTGACCTGACGGGGGTTTCCGGGCTTGGGATCCGCCTGCGAAAGCGCCGCCGTCAGTGCAGCTTGACGCTCGGGGTAGGCCGTTGCAATACCAGGCTCACGACACTGCGCCAGAATACGGTGGGGCCACCATGCAGCGCAGCTTCGTGCATCTTGTAGAGCGAGCGGTACATGACGCGGGCGAACAGGCCCTCGATGAACATGTTGCGGCCGACCAGGAACCCCATCAGATTGCCGACGGTGCTATATTTGCCGAGCGACACCAGCGAGCCGAAATCGCGATAGCGAAAAGGCAGCAGCGGCCGGCCGGCCAGCCGCGCATCGATCTGCTTCACCATATGCGACGCCATCTGATGGGCCGCCTGGGCGCGCGGCGGTACCGGCTGTTCACCCGGTCTCGGACAGCTGGCGCAGTCGCCGATGGCGAAGATGTCGGGATCCTTGGTGGTCTGCAGGGTCTCGGTGACCAACAGCTGATTGATCCGGTTCGCGTCCAACCCGTCAAATCGTGCCAGGAAGTCGGGCGCTTTGACACCGGCCGACCACACGGCCAATTCCGAGGGAATGAACTCGCCGCCGGCCAGCACGATGCCATCGGCGCGCACTTCCGCCACCCTTGCCCGCGTGCGGACCTCAACGCCGAGTTGCTTGAGAAGTTGCAAGGTTGCGGCCGAGATGCGTTCCGGCAAGGCCGGCAAAATCCGGTCGGCGGCCTCGATCAGCACGATGTGCAGGTCGCGCGCCGGATCGATGCGGTCCATGCCGTAGGCCACCACGGCGCGGACCGTGCGATGCAGTTCGGCGGCCAGTTCGGTGCCGGTGGCGCCGGCGCCGATAATCGCCACATGCAGCTGGCCGGGCCGTACCGGCTCGGCTTGTGCATTGGCCCGCAGGCAGGCATTGACCAGCCGGCGATTGAAGCGGCTGGCCTGTTCCGGGGTTTCCAAAGGAACGGAAAACTGGGCGGCGCCGGGGGTGCCGAAGTCGTTGGTGATGCTGCCGATCGCCATGATCAGGGTATCATAGGGGAGCTGGGTGGCCGGCGTGATCTGCCGACCCTCCTCGTCGACCATCGCCGCCAGCTGCAATCGCTTGGCGGCGCGATCGACGCCGACCACCTCGCCATAGCAATAGGTGAAATGATGCCAATGCGCCTGCGCCAGATAGTTCAGTTCATGCTGCGAGCGGCGCAGGCTGCCGGCCGCCACCGAGTGCAGCAGCGGTTTCCACAGGTGGGTGCGCGCGCGTTCGACCAGCGTGATGCGGGCGCGGCCTTGCCGACCGAGTTGGTCGCCCAGCTTGGTGACCAGTTCGAGACCGGCCGCCCCGCCGCCGGCGACCACGATGCGATGCGGTTCCACGTTTTTCTCCCCCGCCCCCGGCCACTGCGGCGCAGGGCTGCCCGGCAGCCCAGCCGCGATAGTTGGGGTTCCGGTACCCCTTCGTCAATTGCCGCGTCGACATAGCCTGCGAATCTTGCTAGCAAGTCTGATGACGACATCGCACCACAGCCTCTATCGCGAATATGACATTCGCGGCATTGTCGATTCCACTTTGTTCGCCGCGGACGCCTTCAAGATTGGCCGATCCTTTGCCGAAATCGTTTGTGCGAAGGGGGGAAAGCGGGTGGTGATCGCCCGCGACGGACGAATTTCGAGTCCGGCCCTGGCCTCGGCGCTGGCGGCCGGCCTTGCCAGCGGCGGCGTCACGGTCGAGGATGCCGGTCTCGGTCCGACGCCGATGCTCTATTTCGCCAGCCACAGTGTGAAGGCCGACGGTGCCGTCATGGTCACCGGCTCGCACAACCCGCCCGATCATAACGGCTTCAAGATCGTGCTGGGCAACAAGCCGTTCTTCGGCGCGGCGATCCAGCAGCTGCAGCAGCTTGTGGCGGGGCAGGACATGCCGGGTCCTGACGATGAGCGCGCAGAGCCGGCAATGCTGCCCGAGGTCGCTGGCGACTATCTCGCCCGTCTGCTGCGAGACTGGCGCCCGGGCCGGGATCTCACCGTGGTGTGGGACCCCGGCAACGGCGCCACCGGCGACATCGCCGCCCTGCTGGCGGCACGATTGCCGGGACGCCATATCGTGATCAATCAAACCATCGACGGAACCTTCCCGGCGCACCATCCCGATCCCACCGACGCCGCCACCCTGACGCAATTGCAGGATCGGGTAGCGCTGGAACGCGCCGATCTCGGCATCGCCTTCGACGGCGACGGCGATCGCATCGGCGTGGTCGACGGGCTGGGCCGCATCTTGTGGGGTGACCATCTGTTGCTGCTGCTGGCCGAGGAGGTTCTCCAGGCCAGGCCTGGCGCCACCATCATCGCCGACGTGAAAGCCAGCCAGTCGCTGTTCGACCAGATCGCGGCACTCGGCGGACAGCCGCTGATGTGGCGCACCGGGCACTCGCTGATCAAGGCCAAGATGGCGGAAACCGGGGCGCCGCTGGCCGGTGAGATGAGCGGCCACATTTTCATCGGCGACCACTATTACGGCTTCGACGACGCGCTCTATGCGGCGATCCGCCTGCTGTCCATCATCGCCGGCTGGCCAACCGAGACGCTGGCGCAGCGTTTCGATCGCATGCCGAAACCGCTCAACACGCCGGAGCTGCGCTTCGATTGCCCGGACGATAGCAAATTCGCCGTGGTCGAGGAGGTTCGGCAACGCTTGCGCCGAAGCGGCGCCCAATTCGATGATCTCGACGGCGTGCGGGTCAAGGGCGGCGACGGTTGGTGGCTGCTGCGCGCCTCGAACACGCAGGCGGTGCTGGTGGCGCGCTGCGAGGGGCAGGATGCCGCCGCGCTGGCCCGCATGAAAGGCGAATTGGCGGGTCATCTGCAAGCGGTCGGTGTCGCGCTGCCGCGCGGAATTTTGGATTAGCGTTTACGCGTCACGGCGGGCGGCAGTTTGGCGGTCGCCTTTGAATCATCGCCGTCGCGACCTTGACAAGAGGCGCGGCGATCTGGCACCACACGACAGCTTTTTACCGCTCGCGGCCTGGGCCGCGAGCCTTGCAGAATGGAGTGCCCGATGGCACAGATCATGGTCGACAAGGAAACCCTTGGCAACAAGCGGCTCAAGCCTCTGGCCGGCTATCAGTTTCTCGCCAAATTTCCGGTCTGCGAGGTTGTGATGGGGGAGTTCAGCGCCGCTGCCACCACCTACCCGATCTTTTTTATCGAACGCGAGGGCAGCTATACGCCGATGGCGCTGTTGTCGCTGATCGACGGGCAAAATGTGTTTGTCGAGGAAGATGGCCGCTGGAGCGGCTATTATATCCCGGCGGCATTCCGCCGCTACCCGTTCAGCGTCGGTCCCGGCAAGGTCAACGGCCAGGAAGGACCGGTGCTGCTGGTCGATGACGAGGCTTTGTCCGACAGCGACGGTGAGCCCTTGTTCCCCCTGGACGACAAGGATGCCACCAACAGCCCGATCGGGCGGGCGCTCAAGCTGATCACCGACACCGATCGCAGCCATGCCCATACCCGGACCCTGGTCGCCGAATTGGCGGCGCTGGATTTGATCCGCGCCTCCGATCTGACCGTCACGCTCGAAGGGCAAAAGCACAATATCGGCGGTCTGTGGGGGATCGACGAGGCCAAGCTCGGCGCCTTGCCGGATGAAGCGTTTCTCAAACTGCGCCATTCCGGCGCGCTGGCGATGGCACATATCCAGCTCCAGTCGGTCGGCCAGATCCAGCGTCTGATCCAGCGCCATCATCTGCGCGACCAGGCCCAGCGGGGTGCTGCGGCCCAGTCGGGTCCGGTCGATTGACGAAAGGCAGCATGGCCGACGGCGGCCTGCTCTACCCGGTTATTCTGTCCGGGGGTGCCGGCAGTCGTCTGTGGCCTTTGTCGCGCTCGCTCTACCCAAAACAATTGCTGCCCCTGGCGTCCGAACGCACCATGATTCAGGAAACCGCGCTGCGCACAATGGCTGATGGCTTTGCGCCGCCGCTGGTGATCTGCAACGAATCGCACCGTTTCATCGTCGCCGAACAGATGCAGGAAATCGGCGCTCAACCGCTGCGGCTGGTGTTGGAACCGGTCGGCCGCAACACGGCTCCGGCGATCGTTGCGGCGGCTCTGATTTTGCTGCAGCTTGATCCCCAGGCGGTGATGGCGGTATTGCCATCCGATCATGTCATCGCCGACCATGCCGCCTTTCTGGCCGCCCTGGGTCGCGGCCGGATGGCCGCCGCCGCCGGTCACCTGGTCACCTTCGGCATCACTCCCTCGGCGCCGGAAACCGGATATGGCTATATCCAGCAGGGCGCGCCGCTCACCCCCGGCAGCTATCGCGTCGCGCGTTTCATCGAAAAGCCCGATCGCGAGCGGGCCAGCGCCATGCTGGCGCAACCCGGCTTTCTGTGGAATAGCGGCATGTTCCTGTTCAAGGCGGCTGTGCTGATCGAGGAAGTCAAACGGCGCTGTCCGGAGATCTATGGCGCGGTGCTGAAGGCGGTCGAACAGGCCAGGAGCGACACCGATTTTCTGCGTCTCGACGCCGCTTCGTTTGCGGCGGCGCAGTCGGCGTCGATCGATTATGCGGTGATGGAACATACCGATCTGGCAGCGGTGGTGCCGGCCGAATTCGGCTGGAGCGATGTCGGCTCATGGGCGGCGCTGTGGGAGATCAGCGGCAAGGACGATCAGGGGATGGTGCGGGTCGGCGACGTGATGACGGTCAATTGCAAGAACAGCTATCTGCGCGGCGACGGTGTGCTGGTGGCCGGTGTCGGCCTGTCGGACATCATTGTGGTGGCGACCGAGGATGCAGTGCTGGTGGCAGAGCGGCGGCACGTGCAGGAAGTTCGCAAGATCGTCGAGTCGTTGCGCGAAAAGAAGCGCAGCGAAGGCGATCTGCACCGCAAAGTCTATCGCCCATGGGGCTATTTTCAAAGCGTCGACGCCGGTGCCCGGTTTCAGGTCAAGCAGATCACCGTCAATCCCGGCGCCCGGCTGTCGCTGCATATGCATCTGCACCGCGCCGAACATTGGGTGGTGGTGGAAGGCACCGCACTGATCACCAGCGTCGACAAGACGTTCCTGCTGCGCGAAAACGAATCGACCTTCATTCCGGTCGGCACCAAGCACCGCCTGGAAAATCCCGGCAAGGTCCCTCTGAAACTGATCGAAGTGCGCTCCGGCAGCTATCTCTCGGAGGATGATATCACACGCTATGAGGACAATTACGGGAGGGTGTGAAGGGGGGGATTGGTCCGACTCTCATCTCAACCAATCTTCCTCGTCATCTCCGCTGGTGATCGCCTGGCGGCCAATAAAGAGATGTTGTTGGCGTCATCGAATCTTTGGTGCCAAACCGGTGCGGATCCGGGACGACGGAATAAACGTCAGCCAAGACATTCCGACTGTCGCTGCCGCCTTCCTTCAAAGTCACCCGCGATCTTCGAGAACCATCGCTGCAACCGGTTTGGCATTGCCTCGCAGGGCGATTACCGCTTCGATCGGCTTTCCTCCCTGCCAGCTTGCGACTCCGTCCGCCGGCAACCGCGCCACGCCGACATCACCGGATTGCGTTACCCCGACAAGGCGTGGCACCACCTTGCCGCGCGATGTCACCTCGATCGTCTGGCCTGATTGGGCGTAGCGGACATATTTGGCCAAACGTGACTTGAAGTGGCGGATCGAGACGATCATTGGCGGCCTCTTATCTCAATATTCCCACGTGCCTTCGCTGCCCTTGATGAATTCCTGCAAGGCGCGTTCGAGTTCGCCGGTCATTTCGTCGCCATGGTCGAGGCCGGGCACCGGAATTTCCTTGGCCAATACCGCTTTGGCGACGGCGCGCACGCCGCGGTCGATTTCCTCGGCCATTTCCCGATAGAACCGCGCTTCCGCCACTTTGCCGTCAAGGTCGGTGAGATTGGGTTGCACCAGATACAGCACGGTCATCAAATAGCGGGCGCGAATTTCGGCCTGCAGTTTGACCAGATCGATCAGTTCGTCCTGCTTGACCTCGGTCAAGCGGGCGACGAAGCGTTCCCGGGTGATTTTCTGGCGGAACTCGTCGACCAGCGCCACGAAGCGTTCCGGTGTCAGGCCGCTTCTTGGTTTCATGAGGCCAGACTGCCATGCTGCAGAGTTGGGCTGTCGGCTTCCTGCAGCCAATCGACCTCGCCATCGAGGTCCCACGCCGCAAGCCGCGCCAATTGGCGCAGACTGGCCAGCAAGCGGTGCAGTTCGCCGCGCGACATGATGAGCGCGCGGCTGCCGCCTGCCCGATTCTCGAAGCAGAGGTGAAATCCCTCGCCGCGGATTTGGATGTCGAGCCGGCTCAGCAGCGGCCAGGGCGGGGGCGGGCGCGGTCCGCTTTGCACCGGGAACGCATCGGCATCGTCCGACCGGGCCGGCTGGCGCGCCGACAGATGCTCCCATACCAGCATTTCGGTCTTGTGACAGGCCGGCACATGCGCAGGCAATGAACCCTGACGCGCCAAAATTCTGGCCACGCCGGTGATCAGCCGCCGGGTCAGGCGCCTGGTCAGCAGCACCGTCTCGGTGGTGGCGGCCATGCCGAGATCGAGGATCAGGCGATCCTCGCTCTCCAGAAAACTCAATTTGACGGTTAGCACCGGCGTCATTACCCGACCATCACGCTCAGAAGATGAAGGGGTCATCCTCTACAATGCCGAAGACTTGATCAAGGTTAAGCTTGCCCTGCGTCAGCGCCTGACGACGCGATTCCTCTTCCTCGCGCTCGGCGGCCAACCGGCCGAGCGCTGCCAGCTTGTGCAGCGAGAATTGATGGGCATAGGCCAGCGGCAGCGCCCCCAGCGTCAGCAATTCGGCCAGGCGGTCGGCCGGCACCTGCGACAGCTTGGCGATGTCGATGCGGAACAGACCCGACACCGTCTGCGCGGTGCCACGACTGCGGTTGACTTTCAGCGCGAAGGGGACAATCAGGCCAAGTCGGTCGAGCGCGGCGCAGGCCGCCAGCGTCGCCGCTCCTTCCCGCTCCAGTTGTACCAGGAAGCGCCCGGCCTGATCGAGGATCGCGGTTGGCGCCCCGTCCTCGTCATAGATCGGCTCGCCGTCGCTGCTGCTGATGAGGTCGCTGGTTTCGTCCAGACACAGCACGCGATCGTCGCTGTCTTGCAAGCGGGCCAGGCGAAAGGCACCGCGCCGCCACACTGCCGGGATGTAGTCGACCAACCAGCGGCCGCGCGAATCGACGAACAGGTTCTGGCCGTTTCGCAAGCCGAGCAGGCCGGCCGGGAAATAGCCTTCCGCCTCGGCGGTGAAGACCACCGGGAATTCGTGGGCGGCGCGCAGCGCCTCACTGCCATAGAGCGACACCGCGGCGGTTTCGCCGACGAACAGAAACGAAGAAAGCGGACGCAGCCTGAGCTTGGCGTGGGTGTCACGGGTGATCGGAACAAGTTTCACTTTTCTCTCGATTCTGTTGCAATTTGCCAGGCCCGATCTCTGTTGCAATTTGCCAGGCCCGATCGCCGCCAGCGCGCCTGATTTGGCGGCCTGGCCCGTTAAATTTTGGCGGAATTCTGCCGATGTACAGTAACTGTTGCACTTCTGGTTCCTGTTATTATATAGTTATGGCAACAGGCTGGGCAAGAAGCCCGATTACCGGCTGAAAAGGACGTGACCCCGATGTATTCTCACCCTCAACAGGCAGCAGGCCACGACGTGCATGCGCTCCGCCGCGAAGCAGGTCGCTGGCTCAAGGAACTGCGGCTCAAGCAGAATCTGACTCAGCGCGAATTGGCCGATCTGGTTGGTGTCGAATATTATACCTTTGTGTCGCAGTTGGAAGTGGGGCGCGGCCGCATCCCGCCCGATCGCTACGAGCTGTGGGCGAAGGCATTGGGGCTGGAACCAGCAGAGTTTGTTAAACAATTGATGCGATTCTACGACCCTGAGACCTACCGAATTTTGTTCGGCTGAACCATTAAGCGATAGGAAAATCGCCAATGTTCTGTTAGGTTTTTTGCGATTTCGGTAAGCCTGAAGGGTCAGCCGCCACTTTGACAGCCAACGTACTCGCCTTTCCCAGCCGCGGTCTTGGACCGCAACCCTGGACCAACGACGAATTGGCCGAACTCTACCGGGTGGTGGAGATTCTCGGCCGGGCCGGGCTGGCGGTGGAAACCGACATGGGGATGTCGGACGAGGGTGACCCCTGGTTCGTGTTCTGCCGGTGCGACAGCGGCGACGTGATCGCCCATTTCGCCCGCATTGGCGGCCAGTTCGTGGCGGCCAGCATCGCCGTCGACGAAACCTATCGCGGTGCCAATTTCCGCCAGATCGTCGAGCGCATGGTCGAAAGTCAGCCCCTTATTCTGCCCCCGCCCGGTAGCGGCACCCGCCTGCTGATGCATCCGGTGGTGATTCTGACGGCGTTCGTCGCCACCGCACTGGCGCATTCGGAAAAGATGGTTTCGTCGGATTGGTTGCGCTCGGTCGAAGCGGGGTGGGATCATTCGCCCAGCCAGGACACGTCCGGCGCCATCAAGCATGCCGGCAAGGTCGCCTGGTTCGATAATTTGCAAACACTGTTCAAGACGTCGTTCGGTGACGGCAAGCTGTCCCACGACGGCGGCGCCAAGGAAGGCCAGGCGCTGACGCTGGTCTCGCTGATCGCCATCGCCATGACGGCGCTGCAGCCGATCGTCGAAAAGATTTCTGCGATCTCGGCGGCCCTGGCGGATGACCTGGCGGGGAGTGCCCATGCCTCCCCGGTCAGCGAGGCAGCGAAGGCCGCCCAGCTGGCGCAGGATGTCCAGCTTGCCGATGTCGGCACCGCCCATGTCGACAAGACTGCCGCCGGCGGCTTGTCCACCGATGATAATCCGCAACAGCACCACAGCGCATCCGATTGGTCGGGCGACACGCAAAAGACAGCCGTCGATCTGACCCAGCATAGCGCGGCGGTCGCAATTGCCAAACCTTTCACCGCCGATGATGCCGCGCATCCGGTAGCGATTTGGGCCGCGAACGAAGCCCAAGCCGACAGCAGTGCCGCTTTCGTGATTCTGCAGCAAAAACTGGCCGCGGCGTCGGCGCCTTCATTGGAAACCGCCCCTTCCAGCCACGGTGACAGCGGCGCCGCGCCGCTGGCCATAACCCTCGATGATGTCACCCCGCAGGCGATGATCATTCTTGGCATCCAAAAAACCGCAGCGGGTGCCGGCAATGGCGATGCCCATTTGGGCGTCGCGCCCAATCAGGGGGGCAACGGCGACGGCAACGGCACGGCCGCCATGGTTCAGCAACCTCAGCAGGCACCGAACCTCCATATCGATGTGGCAAACGCCAATGGCGCCGACGTGATCAACGCGATCGCCAATTTCGTCAATTCCGGTGACCACATGGTTTCACAGT
>Ga0302319_10013771_pt1 | contig 15140 bp, 13 predicted proteins | sample Bog_T0_2_FD_203319 | JGI IMG/M metagenome (GOLD analysis project Ga0302319, IMG submission 203319) | Peat permafrost microbial communities from Stordalen Mire near Abisko, Sweden - Bog_T0_2 | ecosystem: Environmental > Terrestrial > Soil > Wetlands > Peat | place: Sweden: Abisko, Stordalen Mire... | reverse complement strand
ATCTTTTCAACTCCTCCATACGCTTACCGCCATCGAAAATGTAGAACTGCCCTTGCTCCTAGCGCATCACCCACAAGCCCGCGCACTTGCCAGAGAGCGTCTTCGCTGGGTGGAACTGAATGACCTGGCTGAGCGTTTTCCGCATCAACTGTCCGGCGGCCAGCAACAGCGTGTTGCCATTGCCCGGGCGCTGGTACATAGTCCTCGTTTGCTGCTTGCTGATGAACCTACAGGCAACCTCGATACCACTACTGGCGATCTCATCCTTAGTCTCTTACGTCGCACGGCAACGGAGTTTTCCGTTGGCGTGATCATGGCCACGCATTCCGTGGAAAGCACCACAGTGGTTGACCGCGTTGTCCGCATGCGAGACGGCCATATCGAAGCATGAACGCCGCCTTTCGCCTTTTCGCGCATTTGATTTTGCGGCCATTGAAGCGCGAACCGGTGCGAACTGCACTCACCGTTTTTGCTGTCGCTCTTGGAGTGGCCGTAGTGGTGGCGATTGATTTAGCAGGGCAAGCGGCGGCGGGAAGTTTTCAATCCTCCGTCGAGTCACTAACTGGAAAAACTGATCTTATTCTTTCTTCGACTGGTGGCATTGATGAAGCACTTCTCGCGAAACTCGCACAGCTTCCTTATCCGCTGGATTTCGCTCCGCGCATAGAAGATTTCGCCTCAATCGACGGCAAAGGGGAAGCGATTCCATTCATCGGGCTCGACCTGATTGGCCATCATTTCACGCAATTTGATAATCAGAATCCTGAGCAAGCCGCTTTGCTTCTCTCTGCCTCCAATCCAATTTGGGTGGGCTCCCGTCTCAATTTGCAGTCTGGCGCCGTGGTGCATCTTCTGATCAATGACACGCTGCGCGCTTACACAGTAGCTGGCGTCCTTAAAGCGCAAGCAGGTGAGATTGGTGAACAGAATGTAATTGTGGCCGATATTGGTCTGGCCCAATTGGTGACCGGCAAAACCGCTAAGCTAGACACGATTGACGTGCGCGTTCCCGCCGGTAAACCAAACGTTGATTGGCGGCGACTCATTGCTGCGCAAGTACCTTCTTCGGTCGACGTTGCTCCGCAAGGCGCGCGCACTGATGAGAATCGGAAAATGCTTTCCGCTTTCCGCTGGAATTTGCGAGCGCTCAGCTACATTGCGCTGGTCGTGGGAGCGTTTCTCATTTACAACACAATTTCGGTTTCTGTGGTGCGCCGTCGCCATGAAATCGGGGTGCTGCGGGCCATTGGCGCCACCCGCGCCATGATTGGCCTCGGCTTTCTAGCTGAATCTCTGTTCTTCGCCCTCGCGGGCAGCGCGCTTGGCCTCTTGTTGGGGCGAGTGATGGCGGTGGGAGCAATAGCGTTGATTGGAAAGACAGTGGAATCGCTCTATGTGAGCAGTCAACCATCTCCCATTCATCTCACCGTTGGGAGTGCTTTCGCAGGCGTTGCATTGGGAGTGATTGTCTCGTTGCTTGCTGCACTCGCTCCCGCCATTGAAGCGTCGCGTGTCGCTCCAGTAGAAGCTATGGCGCGCGGACGCGAAGAATTCGATGCCGCCCAGCGCACGCATACCATGATTTGGTGGGCCATCTTGATGTTAATCGCCGGGGCAGCGCTCACTCAACTCCCAGCTTTTAATGGTCAGCCGCTTGCTGCCTACGCCGCTGTCTTATTGCTCATCGCCGGTACCTCCGCGGCCATCCCTACTGTGGTTACGGCCTTCTCGCGATTGGCCGCGCGGCCCGTGCAGCGGATTCTCGGTACGGAAGCGATGCTGGCTCTTCGGTCGCTGCGCGCCTCCCTCGGCCGAACATCGGTCCTGACAGCAGCGCTCACGACTGCCGTAGCCATGACTGCTAGCGTCGGCATTATGGTTGGTAGTTTCCGCCAAACCGTCTCCGTTTGGATGGACAATCAACTCACTGCCGATTTCTACTTACGACCTGCTGGTAACTCTTCAGCCGATCGTCACCCTACCATGGCCGCTAGCATTGCCGACCGCATTGCCGAACTGCCAGGTGTGGCTAGTGTTGATCGTTTTCGTGCTTACCCTATTTCCTACCAAGGTCTTCCGGCGACCTTTGCCAGCGGCGAATCGAAAACCAGTACGCATTTTCTGCCGGGCGAGAACGCGGATGAGATTCTGCGTCTTTTGCCAACCGGCGATTACGCTGTGGTGAGTGAGCCCTTCGCCAACAAACACAATGTTCATGTGGGAGACTCAGTCACTCTGCCTCTGGCGGACGCTACTCACTCGTTTAAAATCCTCGGCATTTATTACGATTACTCCACCGAGCGCGGTTTCGTTATCGTTGCGCGGCCGACTCTTCTGAAATATCTCCCGGACCCTGCGTCGTCGAACTTAGCCGTCAATCTAAAACCAAACGCCAATCCCACCGCGGTACGGCAGGGTATTGATAGCGTCATCGCGGGGCGCGCCGTGATGGTTTTTGCGAATGCCACTCTGCGGCGCGGCGCCATCGAGATTTTCGACCGCACGTTCCGCATTACATATGCTCTGGAAGCTGTCGCGATTAGCGTAGCGGTTATGGGTATTGCGGGTGCACTGCTTGCCATGGTTATTGACCGCCGCCGCGAGTTCGCGTTGATTCGCTTCTTAGGCGGCGCTCAACCGCAAGTGCGCAGCATCATTCTTTTTGAGGCAGGCTTACTCGGTTTGCTGGCCAATGTCATCGGTCTCATCCTGGGCGCGCTACTTTCGCTAATCTTGATTTTTGTGATCAACAAACAGTCTTTTGGTTGGACCTTCCAATTCCATTGGCCGGTAACGATGTTGCTCTCAGCGCTTACGGTGGTTTACATAGCAACGGTGCTGGCGGGGCTTTATCCAGCCCGCATCGCGCTTCGCATGAATCCCATTGAGGTGATCCATGAAGCCTAGCGCGCTGTTGCTCTCGGTATACTTGACCGCTCTTCCTGGCTATCATTACCAATTTCCCGAGGACCATTTCAACCATCCCGAATATCAGACCGAGTGGTGGTATTACACCGGCAACATACAAGACACTTCCGGTCATCGCTATGGATTTGAACTCACCTTTTTCCGGCAAGCGTTGCAACTCCCGAAGTCCGCCGTAGATTCAACCGGTCCAGTTTGGCGACCTGACCAAATTTATCTCGCACACTTGGCTCTTACCGATATTGATGGGCGCTCCTTTTATCACACCGAACGCCTGAACCGCGCCGGTCCGGGCATTGCCGGTGTGGACCAGAATGCGCGCAAATATTGGAACGGCAATTGGCAGGTTTATTGGAAGAATCTGTCAACTGGCGAACAGCAACTGCAAGCAACTTGTGATCGCTTCACGCTCGCTCTCAGACTCGCACCGCTGAAGCCGCCCGTCATTAACGGTAAAGGTGGCGTGAGTCAAAAAGGGCCAGGTCCGGGCGAGGCCTCGCATTACATATCTTTCACCCGCTTGAATGCCCAAGGCCAACTGAACGGTGCCAACGTCACCGGCTTAGCTTGGATGGACCACGAATTTTTCACACAACAACCGAATCCAACACTGGCCGGCTGGGATTGGTTCGCCATTCAACTAGAGAACAACGAAGAGCTCATGCTTTACCGTTTGCGCAACAAGTCGGGCGAAGTGAGCCCTTACTCATCTGGAACGTATGTAGATGCGAAGGGCGTGGCACATCATTTGAGCGCGGACGAGATTATCTTTAACCCAGGCCGCCTTTGGCGTAAATATCCAGTGGACTGGCAGATTGTTATCCCTTCGCTTGGTCTGCAACTCGCAGAGCGAACCGCGCTCGACAATCAAGAGCTGGCAACGCCAGGTAGTCCGTCGCCGAGTTATTGGGAGGGAGCAGTGACTTATGCCGGTACGATGCAAGAACAGCCAGTAAAAGGCCTCGGCTATCTAGAAATGACGGGCTATGGCGAACCCATTCGCCTTGGTCACTGACGCTTGATTTCGGTCGATAGCAGTGCCGATATCAGGCAACAGCCAACAACCACCAACAGCGCGCCGCGCAGCGTCATTACTTGCGATAAAAATCCGATAGCCGGTGGACCCGCGATAAAAGCCAAATAAGCTATGCCAGAAACGGTCGCGATTCCCGCGCCGGGCGAAACGCCTTTGACTCGGCCCGCTGAGCCAAAAACCAACGGCACAATGATCGAGAAACCGCAGCCGGCCAATCCGAACCCGGGCATTGCCCAGAGCGGTTCCTTCATACACAACGCCCAAGTTACGCCGATGCCGGCCAACAAACTTCCGTTACGCACTGCTCGAAACGGTCCTAGCCGTGCAGTGACGATGTCTCCCAAGAACCGCATAGTCGCCATGGCCGCCGAAAACACGGAGTAGCCGAACGCCGCAGTTCCTTGTCCTGCTTTCAACACCTGTCGCAAGTAGAGCGCAATCCAATCCGCCATCGCTCCTTCTGAAAGAAACATACAGAACGCGATGGCACTCAACGCCAGCAGAACACGCGGCATTTTATTGAAAGGCAGACGGTGACCGACATTCTTGTGAGTATCATGCGTTTCCAACAGCCCTCGGCTTACGGCTAACACGGCAATGGCGTTCACTAATCCGCTCAAAGCGAAATGCCCAACGGTGCCATACCCGCGGGCAGCCACGGCCCCGCCAATAGCGGCGCCAATCATTGCTCCCAAACTGAACATGCCATGAAAACGGGACATGGTGGGCCGTTGAAGTGCATTTTCCACGTCCACCGCTTGCGAGTTCATGCCCACGCCCATCGCTGCGGCCCACGCGCCATAAACAAACAGTGCCGCTGCCAGCGTCAAGGCGTTCACAGCCAGCGCTGGAAGAACCAGGCAGCAGCAAAACCCGATGCTCGCGATGCCGCTCACCCGTTTGCTGCCGAATTTACCGACAAACATGCCGGTCACTGGGATAGTACACAGTGCGCCGATCGCTGAACTCAACAGTGTCAAACCCAGAACAAAATTATTTAAGTGAAGCGTGCTCTGCACTGCGGGAATACGCGAAATCCAAGTGGCCACCACCAGGCCGTGCACTAGGAACAACACAACCGTGCCCCACCAAGCCGCGCGCGTCTGCTTAGTGTTCATCGGTTCGCTTACGCAGATAGATGGCAACCTCTTGCCCATGCAGGCTCCAAGACATGCTCTGCTCTAAACCTAACTCTCTGCATTGATCAGGCGTAATATCCGGCTCCCACTGGTAAAAGCGCGTTAGAAAGCCGCGAACGAACGCGTTATCCATCACGCTAGGTGCCGGGACCCACTCGCGCGTATAAGTGATAAGCATGTCGAAGCGCTCGGTGGGTATTTTTTTCAAGGACGAATAATGGAGATCGTGCGTCTCTACGGTGCGGATGTGATGCTTCACAAAGCCCATATCCGGATTGCGCAACGCGCCTGTGTAGGGCCACGCCGTGGCGATCTTTCGATCGCGCAAATTTTCATCTACATAACTGCTGGCCAATTGCTGCAAACGTAGAAAATCGACCATGGCATAGTTATTCTCGAACGGAAACGGATACGGTGGATTCCAGCGGATAAAAGAGACGAGAGCCGCTAACATAACGGCCGTGGCCACAATCGCCAGCGGCTTTCTAATCGACATCAGGGCAACACTCACCGCTATATAAAACAGTGGTAAAGCAGGCAGAAGATAGCGTTCCAGCTCCGCGCCGCCCAATACAGAAACCAACACGACGTTCAATCCGGCCACCAACGCAACAACAGCCCAGGCACGTGTGTGGAAAGTCTTGCAAGTTTTAATTGTGGCAATGAGAACCAGGGTGCCGATGAATCTGGTCTCGGCAAAGAAGAGATAAAACACTCTACGTGCCAGAGAGACCAGCATGCGCGCCGGCTTTAGCGCATAGCTCACGTTATAGCGCGCAAATTCCGGATCGCCTAGCCAATAACCTGTCTTCGCGTGCAGAATCAGCAACCACATGAACAGCGCCGCTGCCGGCGCCACAAACCAACTCGCGCGCCTCCAATCTTTCTGTCGCGCCAACAGGCAGAAGAACACGAAGGGCGTCACAATAGCAGTTTCTTTCACCAGCACGGCGATGACGCAAGCTCCAGCCGCCCAGGCATATTCTTGCTTGATAAAAAAGAATAGCGCCAGCAGGGTGAACACCATACAGGGCATGTCCAGCTGCGCCATCATGCTCTGCGTGAAAAACAACGGCGACGCCAAAAGAAACACGGGCGGCAAAAACGCTGGCGCGCCCTTCGCTCCTTTGCTCAGTTCAATCGCCAACAAGAACGTCAACATCAAGCCGGCGGCCGCCATCAACAGCATGGCCGAGCGCGTCACCTCACTGGAAAACCCGAAGACTTTGTAGAAGAGAACCAAGTAGGCTTCGACTCCAGGTGGGTGGACGTTGGGGATTACCGAGTGCGGCACCAATGCACCGGTACGCCACAAATCCAGTGCTGTCGGCACGAACTGTCCCAACTCGTCCCAAAAATAGGGCAGGTTCAGAACCGGGATATGGATGAGAAAAAGCGGAACTCCAAAAAACAGGAAAAAGATGAGAAGGTGAAACGGCTTAGGCTTCCTCGATGGCTGCTCCTCCATTAGCGCGAAGGGAGGCAACTTCGGCATCGGGGGTCGAGGTTTAGCCGGCATTCTCGATGGCGGGTAGTGGCACTGGAAACCTACTGAATGACGCGGCCTTGGCTGTCGACCTGTGCATCGAGGCGTATTTCGCCAAAAGCGGCTTCATACTGGCTGAGATTCTGTTGCAACAGCTTGGACAAAGCTTTCGCCTGCTGCGGACTCAAGTAGATGCCTTGGAAATTTTGGATCGTCACCGCGTCAGGCGACGTCTGGTTGGCCATCCCGAACAACAGAAAGAAATCCCACAAGCTCACCCGCATCTGCACGCTATTAGCGTAATTTTCCCGGTATTCTGCCGTCTGCGTAAGCTGCAATTTCGGAGCTGGATGTCCCGGTGTCATAGGCGATGTCGTTCAAAAATGCTGTTGCGATGGCTGATAAAGAGGCTGGCGGGGACGACGGGGCTCGAACCCGCGACCTCCGACGTGACAGGCCGGCGTTCTAACCAACTGAACTACGTCCCCTTGCTCTTAATGAAAAACGTCGGACATTTGAAGAATACCATAAGCCGCCGACAAGCGCGATGCCGGCGCTTCTGGCCGAAGTTCCTGAAGGCGCTCACCCTACAATGAGAGAAGAACCCCACGCACGTCATCTCAACACACTTGATGAAACTATCCAAAAGACTGGAGGGTGAGTTTAGCGCCGCCATCCGCCAGCGAGGGCTGACCTATTATTGGCAGCATCTCATTCGCATCCGTAGCGGTGACGCACGTCAGGTGCAAGCCGAAGTCACAGGCACCGAACGCTATGGCGTCACGCTGCATTGGGATGCTCCTTTTCTGACCGTGTGGTGCGATTGTCCGCACTTTGAAGGCGAAGGGCCGTGCAAGCATTTGTGGGCGACCATCCTGGCCGCGGAAGCGCAGAACTATCTAGCTGAGGCTGTTTCTTCGCCCGAACTGATCCTGGATGACGGCATGTCCAGCTATGAAGAAATTCCGTTGGAAGAGGAAGAAGATCCGCTTCCTCCCGTGAAAGCTACGGCCAAAAATGTCGAGCCTGCCGCTTGGAAGCAGGAATTGAATAGTCTGCTCATGACGAAAGTCATGCGCGAACGCCTGAGCGACACATGGCCCGCGAAACGCGAGATCGTCTATCAAGTGGACGTGCAAGCCAGTCTTGTGGCGGGTGGTCTTGTGCTGGCGCTCGAAACCCGCGATCGCAAGTCTGACGGAACCTATGGCGCGCCCAATCGCGCCTCGATTAAGCGCGGCCATCTGCGTAACATGCCGCCCGCTGATCGCAACATTCTTTCTCTGCTTGCCGGGGGCTTCGAATATCACGGCTGGGGCGATCCTGACGCATACGGTCAAGTTCCCAACTCCAGCTTGCTCACGCCTGCATTGGGTGCCGTTATTCTGCCCCTTGCTGTCCAAACCCAGCGTTGCTTTCTCAAGAAGCCCAAACAAGCCGCCTCTCCAACTCCACTCGAATGGGACGACGGAGAGGCGTGGCGCTTTGAACTCGAAATCAAAGAACGCGAAATTACCGGCTGGTCCGTGATCGGCTTTCTGCGGAGGGGAGAAGAGCGCGTCGAATTATCAGACACGGTTCTGATCTGCGAAGGCTTCGTCTTCATCGCCCATCGCGTCGCGCGGCTGGCGCCGGAGACACAAACGGAATGGGTTCGGCACATGCGCCGGATCGGCAGCATTACGGCTTCCGACCGAGATGCGGACGCGCTCATGGCCGAACTGCTCACTCTTCCCGAAGCCCCGCCGTTAACAGTTCCGCGCGAACTGGCGTTTGAAGAAATCGCGCCCGAACCTCGCAAGCTCCTCAAGATCCGCGCGCGGGGAGGCGCCGCTCAACAAGCGAAGGTTTGTGCCGACCTGATCTTCGATTACGAAGGCACCATGGTGCCAGGCGCTGACAAGCGCCGTGGTGTTTATGACGGAGCCAATCGCCGCTTCGTCAAGCGCAACCCCGTTCTTGAAGAGGAAGCGGCCGCAACTTTAAAGGAACTCGGCTTTCGTCAACCCACCACGCATGATCCGCGCGAGGACGGCAGCTGGCACACCCACACGAACAAGGTACCCGGCATTGTCAGAAAGCTCATTGAATCCGGTTGGCATGTGGAAGCAGAAGGAAAAATCTTTCGCAAGCCCGGCAGCTATCGCATGGAAGTGGCGTCCGGCGTGGATTGGTTTGAACTCCGCGGCGAGGTGCAATATGGCGACACTACCGCTGCTCTGCCCGAACTCCTTGAGGCTGTGCGCCGTGGCGAAAGCACGGTACGTCTGGGCGACGGCACATATGGAGTCTTGCCCGAAGATTGGTTAGCCCGCATCGGCTTAGTGGCCGGATTAGGAACCGCGGAGAATGGCCACATCCGTTTTCGCAACAATCAAGCAGGTTTGCTGGACGCGCTGCTCGCCACCCAGCCCGAGGTTTCCTGTGATGAAGCCTTCTGCCGCGTCCGCCAGCAGTTACAACATTTCGAAGGCATCGAGGCAGCCCCTCAGCCGGAAGGTTTTTCCGGTCAGTTGCGCGATTATCAACGCGAGGGCTTAGGCTGGATGGAGTTCTTGCGCCGCATGTCTTTCGGTGGTTGCTTAGCCGATGACATGGGTGTCGGTAAAACCGCTCAAGTCTTGGCGCTTTTGGAAACTCGCCGTGAGCTGCGTGTCAAAGGAGAGCTCAAGCAGCCTTCTCTGGTAATAGCCCCGCGTTCGCTTGTGTTCAACTGGCGCGAAGAAGCCGCTCGTTTTACTCCGAAATTGAGCGTTCTCGATTACACTGGCGCTGAGCGTGGCGACGATACTTCGTTCGAAGGCTACGACGTTGTGCTGACCACCTACGGCACCCTGCGCCGCGATGCGCCACGTCTGAAAGACATCGAATTTGACTACGTGATTCTTGATGAAGCGCAGGCGGTCAAAAACTCCGGCACCGAATCCGCCAAAGCCGTGCGGCTGTTGAAAGGCGCGAATCGGCTAGCGCTGAGTGGGACGCCTGTTGAAAATCATCTGGGCGAACTTTTCTCGCTTTTCGAGTTCTTAAACCCGGGCATGCTGAACGCCGCGAACGTGTTCAAGCTCGCGGGCGTGGGCGGTAGCGGCAGCGGTCTGCGTCATATTGGTGCCGATAGTTTGGCGTTGCTGGCACACGCTCTGCGCCCGTTCATTCTGCGCAGGACGAAGGAACAGGTAGCCCGCGAATTACCGCCCAAAACCGAACAGACGATCTATTGTGAACTCAAGCCCGCGCAGCGCAAACTCTATAACGAACTGCGCGAGCATTACCGCAACACGTTGTTGGGCAAGATCGCCAAAGACGGAATTAACAAAGCGAAGATCCAAGTGTTGGAAGCGTTGCTCCGCCTCCGTCAGGCTGCCTGCCACCCTGCGCTGATTGACGCGAAACGCGGCGACGAAGCGAGCGCCAAAATGGATGTGTTGATGGCCCAATTGCGAGAAGTTTCCGCAGAAGGCCATAAAGCGCTGGTGTTCTCGCAATTCACCAGCTTTCTGAAACTCGTGCGCAAGCAATTGGATGAGGAAGGTTTGGTCTACGAATATCTCGACGGTGCCACGCGCGACCGTCAGGCTCCCGTAGAGCGTTTTCAAAACGACCCCGCCTGCAAGCTTTTCCTGATCAGCCTCAAGGCTGGCGGCCTCGGCCTCAATCTCACCGCAGCGGGCTATGTGTTTCTGCTTGACCCTTGGTGGAATCCGGCTGTGGAAGCGCAAGCCGTTGACCGCGCCCATCGCATCGGCCAGAGTCAGCAGGTGTTCGCCTATCGCTTAATTGCCCGCGATACGGTTGAGGAGAAGGTTCTCGACCTGCAGAAGACTAAGCGCGACCTAGCCAGCGCGATTATCAGTCAAGACAACAGCGTCATCAAGAATTTGCAGAAGGAAGATTTGGAACTGTTACTGTCGTAGGATAAAAGGGCACGCGCCCGGGTGGCGAAATCGGCAGACGCAAAGGACTTAAAATCCTTTTTCTCGCAAGGGAAGTGCGGGTTCAAGTCCCGCCCCGGGCACCAGCTTTAAATTTTTTTTGACAAAAATCCCGCGCGAATACGCTTCTGTAGTTGAGGATAATCGATCATGACATCGATAGGAAACCAGCCCGCTACACTGAATCAATTCGCCGTTCGTCTTGCTCTGCTCGCACTCCTTGCAATGGGCGAAGCGTGCACCTCCCCATCTGCATCCACTCTGCCCGAAAGCCGCCTAGTGGCAAAAGAGCCAATCAATTGTGAGTGGCGCGGTCCAATTTGAAGGCGGCAAATCTGCAAGTTATCGTCTCGATGTGAGTCCCGATATGCTCGAAGCCTCTATTAAAGGCAGCTTCACTGCCACGGGTGGAAGCGGAAACGATGTGCAGGTCGCCATCGGCGACCAAATGAATATAACCAACTGGACGAATGGCCACCAGTCTTCGGTGATTTGGGAAACGCCAGGACAAGTAACGACCGGCGCGTTTGATGTGAAGCTGAAGCCAGGCACATATTTTCTAGTGATCAGTAACAGATTCTCTGTGCTCAGTGATAAATCGGTTACCGTCGAAGCGAATCTGGGCTACAGCGAGAACGAGTTGGTAAACAGGCAATGATTTGGCAACCCGCTCATCACCTATAGCAAAAATAGCCAAACACTCCCACAAGTGCAGCGCATCCAGCACCCAAAAACTCCGCATGACCCATTTTCTTCGGTGCGAGAAGCGGCTCATGCGTCCCCTTGACCGCCACCACCGACCCCAGCGCCAAGAACAATATTCCCCGAGGCCAAATCAACACTCCGTGACCGGACGATACCCGATCGGCTGCAGAATCCAGTTCGGAAAATAGCGATACCCCACCAGCACCCACGCCGCCCCGAACAACGCCCACAGCCACCCTTCAGCCGTTCCGACCCCGACCCGACCGTCCGCATCCGCAGCCCATTCTTCTTCGTCGCACTAAAACCAAGCGCGCTCTTCAACTCAACCGTCAGCGGCGCATTCCGCGAACTAACGAAATATACTCCTGAGCATTCTCCGCCGGATCGTTCACCGCCTGTCCAGCGTCATCACGCGGCCGCAAGTCCTGAAAATCCCACATCACTTTTTCTACCGAATCGCGCTCGCAGCTCATTTTCAATCGTCTCCAACTCCCGCAAAGCCACAGACACCCGCTTCGCCGAAAGCCGTCCGCCATAAAGGTCATTGAGAACGGCAGGGAAACGCGTTCCCCACCCCCGCGGCTCCAAACGGTAGCTCACCGTAGCAAAAAACGCCTCGGTCACCCGTCCCGAAATGCGCGCAAACACTTCTCCGCCGATCCGAATCTCGCTGTCACGCATGCGCTAAGGCCACTTGCCTCAAGGCCCACGCCGCATGCCGCCGTCGCCGCGCAAACTTCGGAACAAAAATCAGCGTCATAATTGCAGCTAAACCGCCAATAAAGGGTGCCATCAAAAAACCAATATAAGCGCCCGTGAATGGGCTGCCTGCGTAACCAGCACCCTTCCATCTCCAGTACAGACACATCACGTGCCCGGTATCCAAGTCAGTCGAACGCTGCTTCAAAGTAGCCAAGAAAGTCGCTGGCAGGCCAAGCGCCGCCGTTGGTTCCACAATCCCCGTTATGCCGTAGCTGTCACTCGCAATATCGAGATTTCGCGGAACCAGGATCATCACGTGGCCTTGCGCGCTCTTTGTGAGGGCCACGGAATAGTCAGAGGTCGGAAAGCCTTCCGCATCCGGCGGCACCGTAACGCCACTTGGCACGGGCAGAGCCGCATCTGCTGAAGCCACTCCTTTCACCGCAACACTGTCTTTCTTCCAGGGCGCTTGTTGCCACTCGCTCAGACCCATAGCCACCGGCTCCAACTCGTGCACTGCAGTAGCCTGATGAACACCCCAGTAACTCTTCAAACTGACGCCTAAGATGCCCAGAGCGATGATCGCGTACAGCCCAACCATTCCTCAATCAACCGGCGGCGGGCGCGTCCGTACACATGATAATCATTCTTCTTCAGCTCCGGTTGGATGTTCTGCAACAGTTCCGGCAGCGCTTCGCCGAAACTTTTTTCTCTTGCCAGAGAGTCTGAAGAAACTCCGGCAAGATTCGGTCCTGGCCGTCTACCTCAGATTTGATTCCGAACTTCGCCGGATCCGACATCGCCGAATCCCGCACCACCTTCACTGAGCGGTGTACCATGTTGTACACCTCAATCGTAGGTGTGGTCAATCGGTTGTTTCTCCAAGGGTTCTGCCGCGTTGAAAGATCCCTCTATGCGCACGCGGCGCGGCACCCACATCTTGACAAAAACCATAACCAAAGCATAGAAAACTCCTGTGAAGATTAGGTTCAACAGCATTTCAAAACGGGTACACTTCTTTCCGCTGCCATGGCCGTCTCATTTGCCCACTCTGCAACAAGACGGAAACGCCGATCAAGAGCTTTTAATGTTAACACGCCAGCGCCAAATGCGCACGATTCGGCTTAGAACACCAACTTCGCTTTCTTAGCCTCAATTTTCGCGGCATCCAGCCCCGGCACTTTCTTCAAATCATCCACCGACTTGAAATCTCCGTTCGCTTGCCGGTATTGCAAAATCGCATCCGCATCTTTATCGGAAATCTCCAAGCCGCTTTGCAATTCTTTCGGGGTCGCTTTGTTGACGTTGATTTTTGCCGCTTCTACTGACACAGTTTTCGTCAAATAATCCACAATGTCGGCAAACTCATCATCTGTACCCTGCGCCCCCCGCTGGATCATGTTCATTACAATCTGGCTCCAGCCATCGCGCGTCAGCTTCTTGCCCAAAACAATTTCCGGTCCGTGACACGCGCTGCAAATCCGCTCCATCGTTGCTTTGCCAGGTCCGTCCGGCAATTTGGGTTTGTCGGCAGCAGCAAGGGCCGTCGGAACAAGAAGTCCGCCCAGAAAGACAAGAGTGATAAACCGCATACTTCTATTATCAGCTCAACTTTTTCGGCGGAGCGTCCGGATTGCCCGGTCCGAAATGTTTCAGCATTACCAGATTTTCGGTGTCGCTTTTGTTGGTAATTACCACGCCCTTCGCAGCAGCATCCGCCGTCACGAACAACTCATCTTTCGTCATCTCACCAAAACGGATCAAACTCGGCGTTTCAATCTCGTGCTTGCCGAGCAAGCCATACCCTTGCACCAAAATTAGTCCATATGCCGCCGCATCCTTAATAGTCACTGTCTGCTTTGGAAAGACGGTCAGTTCTTTCGCTGAATAGTGGGGCGTTGAATACACTACCCAATTCTCGGAATAGCCAGCCGCCTTCATTTGTTCTGGCGGCGCTACCGGGAGCGGATGGAAGTGGCGGTGCTCCGCAAATTCCGGATCATTATTTCCAGGCCAGTCCATCATGTCCAGCAAATATTCAAGATCATTCTTGTGCGCTGCCGGAACGTCTTTCACCAGCAATTCCCAACCCACGGCACGCCCTTCCACCAGCGATTGGTACATTGCGAAAACATCTGAATTCACCTGCGGCTCATAGGTCACAAGCGAACCCGGCGCGTGCAAGATGCCCGGGTCGACCTGCCAGCCAGTGCCCGGCTGCAATTTATAAGCGCGCGATAAGTACAGAATCCCGTTATCCCCTTCGTTCCAACGTTCCAAGCAACGCTTCACATCCGCGCGAGTCACTCCCGGATTCAGGCCCATGAACGTATACGGAAAATTGTTGTCTTTGAAGTTGTATTGGGGCGGGAAGTAATAGGCTTCCGGCTTGCCCTTTTGCCCTACCCGCGCCGCAAACTCATCGTTTTGGTGAAGATGGTGCGGAATGGGTCCCAAATTATCGAAAAACTTGCAGAAAAAATTCCAGCCGCCGTATTGTTGCATCACGGTCGAGCCCAGAAACTGGTCTCCCACCGTGTCGATCGCCTCTTTGAACAGCCCCTTTTTCCCGTTAAACTCGACGTAGCTCAACCCCTCGTCCTGCGTTGTCAACGGCCCGTTGGCAGCCTTTGTAGTCGAGGAAAACCAGCGCTCATCAATACCACCGCGATGTGCTCCATACGCGTACAAGTCCCGGCTATCGAGCTTCAAGCGCCCACCCGGCATCAAAAAGGAGCGCGGCACCCAGCAAGGCGCCAGTCTAACGATACCGCCGCCCGCAGCGAGCGCATCTGTAAAGAAACTTTGATTCGACATTAGTATTCGCAGTGGATTCGAGCTTTGAAACGACTCAAATCAACCGCCAGCATATATTGCCCCACATCGCCTGTCAACCGAATTCCCGGACCCAGCCTAAAAAATACCTTTCCTCCCATGTCCTATCTGTGGTAACGTTCAACAGTTTCCTGGAAAAAACGATGAAAAAGACACTTCTCGCCCTCGCTCTTTGGCTGCTGGCCAGCACCTTGCTCATTGCCCAAGGCGCGCCTCCGCAAAATGCACCGGACCAGCCCTACACCCTCGAATACTATTACAAGGTTCAGTGGGGCCACCAGCAAGAATTCCTCCAACTTTTTCTAAAAAACCACTATCCCCTCCTCCGCAAGAATGTTGAATCGGGGCGCATGCTTTCCGTAAAGATCGAAACGCCTGCC
>Ga0302319_10013769_pt1 | contig 15141 bp, 17 predicted proteins | sample Bog_T0_2_FD_203319 | JGI IMG/M metagenome (GOLD analysis project Ga0302319, IMG submission 203319) | Peat permafrost microbial communities from Stordalen Mire near Abisko, Sweden - Bog_T0_2 | ecosystem: Environmental > Terrestrial > Soil > Wetlands > Peat | place: Sweden: Abisko, Stordalen Mire... | reverse complement strand
TCAGCGCAGTTCTGACTTTGACCGACAGGCTGGGAGCCACCCCCTATTTTTTCAGCCGGTAGAATCGTGCGCCGCCACTGGCGTTGTTGGTGACGACGAATTGGTCATTGAGCGTCGTCGGCGTGGGTGAGGCCGTCAGCCAGGTCGCAGCGGTAAGATTAGTGGTGACCTGCAGGGTAAACCCGTCCTGATTTGTCGGCCACGAAACCAAAACTTTATTCCCCGGCAGCTCCGTTACGGCCAGTCCCGGATAAATCAGACTGAAAATCGTGCCATTGGTATTGGCGCCATAACTCAGGGTGGTTCCGTAAAAACAACCATCCCTGCCGAGAGAAAGGCCGGCCAACGGACTCTCTCCGCCATAGCCGAAATTGCTCTGGGTGAGGGCAAACTGCGAGAAAGCGTGCAGCGTGGTTAGCACTCGGTTAGTCGTGATAACAAACAATGTGCCTTCACCATCATAAACGCCGCCACTTCCGTGGAACCATAAAAATTGCCGTCGCGGCCCTGGAACAAAGCCGCGGAAGGTAGTGTTCCATCGCTGACCATATTGAACGTGTGTACTACCGTGAACACGCCGCCGGTCGTGATTTGAAAAATCGTGCCGTTCCCATTGGTCCCGCCCAAAGTGGCGGCTCCCCAAAAAACACCGCTGCCGTATAGCGTCAACCCCGCTAACGGATTCGCGCCATCGGCATTGGCGTAATTAACGTCTACTGCTCCAAAGGTGTGCAGCAGGGAAAAAGCGCCGTTGTTGGTATTCAAACGGAAAATAGTTCCATAGCCGTTGGTCCCCCCGCCATAAGTCGTGCCGTAAAGCCAGCCGTCGCCACCGGCCAGCAAGGTCCCGTAAGGTTGGTCGCCGTCGAAATTGGTCTCCACATTCGACGCGTTGAAATTGACCTGTGCAAAATCATGCAGCGACCGGAACGCGCCGTTGGTGTTCACCCGGAAAATCGAACCGCTGTCGTTGGTCCCCCCGGACTCCGCCGAGCCGTAAAAAGTGCCTACGCCGGCGGGCGTCAGGCCGGCGGCGGGATTCTCGCTATCGCTCAGGTCAAAGCTGTGCAACAAAGTGATCGAGCCATTGGTGGTCATTTTAAAGACCACGCCGTAATTCTCGTACGCCCCGCCGCCTACGGCGGTCCCGTAAAAATTCCCGTCGCTGTCCTGGACCAGTTCGCCATACGGGAACGCGCCGTCCGCATTGGTCCAACCCGAGAAGGCGCTGAAAGTGTGCATCACCTGGAACGCGCCGCTGCTGGGAGTAAACTTAAAAATCGTGCCGCTGCCGTTCGTCCCACCACTGCTGGCTGTGCCGTAAAGACTGCCGTCGCGGGCCAGCAGCAGCGATGACGAGGACTGCGCGCCGTCGCTGTTCGTATTGTTGACCAGCGCGCTGAAATCATGTCGTGTCACAAGCAGCTGGGCGCTGGCGCTGGCTGTGACCAGCCCCGCCAAGGCGATTAAATAATAGGTCTTAAGTGTTTTCATTTAATGCTTCCATTTGTTTTCTGCCCACAACTCGGGTGATCGGTCAGCCGGATGCGAGCGGCGCGATGAGCGGCGGACAGTATTCCGTGACCGGCGATGCCGGCCGTGCCCAAGCTTATCGTCGTGCCGAACGGGGCCAACAGCGTGATCGGAATTGATCAGTCGCACCATTCCGTGGCTTTTGGGTGGCTTGTTGATTACGGCTGGAGCGATTCAGTTTCGCCCTTCATAGCGCCGCGTGCAAGCTGGTGCAAGGCGTGGTGTACCCGAAATTTTCGGCCTCTCGAGTGCGCTAGTTGCGGAAACCGCACCCAAGGCACTGTTTTCCGGAATCACGCTCGGGTCAGCGAAGTCGCCAATGAGGTGGGTTTTCAATCTTTGACGCATTTCAACCGCGTGTTCAAATGCATCTTGGGTCACTCGCCCACCAATTATCGCGAGGAACTGACACGCAATTGAACCCATCTAATATTCAACAGCTCATGATCAGGCTTGATTAGGTAGGGCAGATAAGGATTGAATCGGTTGAGTGATCAGCATTGTTGACGATGTTTCAAGTGAGCGCGAGTGCCAAAAAAAAAGCCAAGGAATTGCAATTGCTACGAGGGGTCTTTGCCAACGGACTCGCGGGTTAAACCGCTCAATTTAAATCCCGGCCTATTTCGCAAGCAGCTCTTATCAAATCGCTTCGATAAGGACCGCAAAACCCCCATTCAGATTTCCAAGTCGGACGTGCCAATAAACAGGTCCTCCGCGGCATTGGCGGCCCTCGTTGCGTCCATTTGGTCCTGATCAAAACAGCATAAAAATTTGCCACGGACAGGAACCTCTCGAAGGTTAAAAGTGATATTGCCGTAACGTCCGCCGGGATGCAAAATGGACATTGTGAAAACATTAATCAACCGTGTTTTCTTGGTATTCGCCCTTGCAAGTAGCGACGCCTTGGTGTCCGCCGCTGAACTCAACGTCGGACCGAACCAGCATTTTGAGCGAATTGAGGATGCTCTGGTGCAAGCACTGCCAGGTGATATCATCGCCGTGTATCCGCAGCCACGGCATCAGGTATACGAGAAGGTAGCAGTGGTTGTGGACAAACCGCGTATCACGATCCGTTCCGCCGCGCCCGCAGGACTGCGCGTGTCACTCAGCGGAAGCAACTTCAATTTTTTAGGGCAAGGCTCCTTGTCGCGAGCCGTTGTGCAATTCAACAAGAACGCCGACGGCTGTGTGCTGGAGGGATTTGAAATCTTCGGCGCGCACAATAAAAGTCACAATGGCGCGGGCGTGCGGATCAATCAGGCCAACAATATAACAGTTAGTGGTTGCGAAATTCACGATAACGATATGGGCCTAATTTCGAACGGCGATGGGACACTTGAAAGCGCGATGAATCAACGGATCGAGCATTGTGTGATCCACCATAACGGCGACCGCAGCGATCCGGGCTACAGTCACAATGTGTATCTCGGCGGCGCAAGTGTCACGCTGACCAACTGTGAAATCTATTCGAGTCTGGCCGGCCACAACATCAAGAGTCGCGCCCACAAAATCGAAGTTCGCGACTGTTACATTCATGATTCAGCGAACCGCGAACTTGACCTGGTTGATGCGCCGGAAACTGCGTTTCCGGACAGCGATGCCGTTGTTGCTGGCAACAAGATTATCAAGGCTACGGATTGTCCCGGAAACCGAGAAGTAATCAATTTCGGTCAGGACGGCGGCAACGCGCGCAACGGAACTCTGCGGCTGGATAATAATGTCATTCGCACACCATTCATTTCGCCAGTGATCCACCTTTCCGCCCTGCGAGCGCGCGTTATGCTCTGTCAGAATACCATCGAAAATTCCGGCAGCCAGAAGTCCCGGCAGCAACTCATTGAAGCCGGTTCCTCGGCTGCGCTGGATGCAGTCCAAGGCGACGCCAACAAGATTTCAGCGAGCTTCGCCGGTCCTGCTCTCGAGGCTTTAAAATTAGAACATACGATGCTCACAAACCCAACGCTACCCTGACAGTCGGTCAAAAACAACAAAAGGCACAACACATTCTCAGGTCTGCTAGCAAGGTGGACGGTCGCACAAACCTCCTTCCTTCATGATCAACGCGACCTTCAAGGTGCCGAACGCTGCCCAGATGGGGGGATTATCTAGACGAAAACGAGATCTGAATCAAATTGTCGCCATGCCCCATATTTGGGGAAAAGTCCTGATTGTTCGTTGATTGATGGTTGCAAACTTCACTTTTATATACGGAAGTCTCCCCCGCCTTACGATGACCAAAACCAGCGCGAGGCCGACTGCTGTCACCATCCACCCCCGGTCATATTTGCCCACTCGGCAGGCGGTTGGTTGCGTCCTGAGGTTCGGTCACCAGCTACTCCGGTACGGGCATCTCAGGCAGGAGAGAATTGAGTTTGACCATCTGAATACGTGTCCTCGGGAATGCATAATCTAATCCTGGTCAGCTCAATCCATTCGTGGAACTTCATTCGTGAGGGTGGACAGCCCTTGTCCGACGTTGCCTGTCAGACTTGTTTGCATGAAAAGCAAAAAGACATTCAAATTACCGAAATCCCCGGACCAGATGATTGGACAATTCGGCAGCGTTAAATTATTGCAGACCCGTGATGGCAAACATTACGTGACTGGCGGCTCCGAAATGGAACGCAGAATTGTCAAAAATTGGTGTAAACGGCTTGCACCATTCTTGAATTTTACTGAGCCGAAGGCTGAACAACATGTTTTGACAGAGTGAACGCGAAGTTGAAGTTTGTCTTCTCTCGCTGGCGACATCGGAGGCGGATTTAGCCGTCGAGCGGACAGTATGAATTCAGAACGCCTCAGCCAGCACGGAGCGGAAATGGCTCGCCAGCAGCATTGGCTCAAAGGGTGAGTAGATCTGCGGCAATCTTTGATTACCTGCCGGCGCGAAAATCGTTTGCTCCGTTTGTTGTGGTTGGCCGTGAAACCTCCAGCGCAAGGCATAATCTTATCTTGGCGGCACCACAAAATAGGATTGACCATGGTGGCAAAACTGGGATATTGCATCTACTCGGTAAATGAAAAGCATCCGCCTTTGGTTGCAGCTTAGCGTGCTTGTTATGGTGTTGCTGCCGCCCGCCTCGGTGAAGGCGCAATATGCGTGTTCAACAAACATTGATGGCTCGCTCACCATCACTCAATACACCGGTCCGGGTGGCGACGTCATCATTCCCAGCACAATCAATGGCAATCCGGTCACAGGAGTGGGCCCCTTTGCCTTCCGGTTGCCTGGCGACTATACTGCCGGCTACGGCGCCAACCGCATCGCGGTCCCCAACAGCGTCACCAATTTGGCCAGTAGCGCCTTTGCCCAAGTTTATACTTATTCCAGCCAATTGTCTGAAATCTACTTTCAAGGCAACGCCCCGGTCTGTACAAATATCTTCGACAGTTTCAGCACCACTTTTCCCATCGTCCATTACCTGGCGGGTACAACCGGGTGGGGCACCAATTTTAACAACCGCTTCGCCCAAGTCTGGTATCCCGGCGAGTTGAACATGACACTGTTGCCCACCAACGCGGTTATTAACGGCGCAGAATGGCAGGTCGACGGCGGCACCTGGCAGACGAATGGGGCTATCGTAGAGAACCTATCAGAGGGCAATCATGTCATCAGCTACAAGAGCATTCCCGGTTGGCGGACACCCGCTGATCAAATCATGTTCGTGGACACGAATTTCATAAACTCGACGAATGGTAGCTACGATTTGCCATTACCCGGTGTTCAGCAGCAGACCCTCTTCCAAGTAATCCATGCTTTTACCGGCACCGAAGGGTCGAATCCCATGGGCGGGTTGATCATCTACAGCAACCGACTTTACGGGACGACTTCCGCCGGCGGCATTTCCGGGAATGGGACGCTGTTTGCCATCAATACCGATGGTACTGGTTTTACCAACCTCTATCAATTTCCCGGTGGCGCCGGAGGCTACGATTCGCACGCTGGATTGGCTCAATCAGGAAATGTCTTTTACGGAACCACCCTGACCACCGTGTTTATGGTCAACGCGGACGGGTCGGGTTTTACCAATTTATGTAATGTGGATGATGCGTACTCCGGAGTCGTCTTATCCAGCAACCGGCTTTATGGCACGACCATTAATGGGGGTACCAATGGCCGGGACATGCTTTATGCCGTGAACACGGATGGCTCCGGCTTTGAGGACGTGCATGACTTCGATGGCAGTGCGTTTCTGGCCTATTCGGGGGTTGCCTTATCGGGGGACACACTTTACGGGGCGACCCTGGAGGGACCGCACGGCGGATGCATTTATAAATTGAAGACCGATGGCACCGGTTACACGGTAATTTATCAAAAGCCGTTCGAATCCGCGCTGTTGCAGTCCAAGATGATGATCTCCGGCAACCTGTTATATTGGGGAAGTACTTTCTCGATCAATACCGATGGCACTGATCTGGCTTATCTGGGTGACGGGCAAGACTATGGTCCCAACTCGGTTTTATCGGGCAATACCTTCTATGCCGTCGATGGCTTTGCCGGTCCACAATCTAACGCCCATGGAACCATCTACGCCGTCCGGACCGATGGGAGTGGCTATACCAATCTTTATACTTTCACAGGTGGCAGCGGGGGGGGGATTTCCCGTACGCAACCCTCCTGTTATCGGGCACTATGCTGTACGGAACAACGTGGGCGGGTGGCATCAGTACCAACGGCCCCGCGTATTATAATGGCACGATATTCTTCCTTACCTTCCCTTTGCCACAACTCGCGATTGCGATTTCCGGCACCAATATCGCTCTGACCTGGCCCAGCGGAGTTGAGGGTGCGGGATATGACAGTTTTATGCTGCAATCCACCACGAATTTGCTTCCGCCGGTCATCTGGAACACGAATCTGCCTTCACCCGTTCTCATCAACAATCAAAACATAGTGAATCTCCCGTTGCCAGGCGGCCAAACTTTTTATCGATTGGCAGAGCCACCGGATTCCCCCCACAACGCCGGTCAGTAATATGCGTAAATGTTACCTCGTCATGCGGCGGCGCCACGCGGGCACGGTCGCCGCCATCCCCGTACTCGGGCAAGCCGAACACCTCGCAAATTATGATGGATTGCAAGATCTAAATCGTGGGTGGAATCATTTTTATGTCGGCAAGATAGCGGAACTCCTCTGAATCTCAGCTTTACAGAGGATTTGAGTCCGGCGTCAATCGTGCCAGCAGCCCGGAAAAACGATTGCCGGTTTTGTTGTTCCTGACGGCCATGGCCAGGGCCTTGCGCTGGCCGATCAATATCACAAGCTTCTTGCCCCGCGTGATGCCGGTATAAATCAGATTGCGTTGCAGGATTGCTGCATGGCCAGCGGCGTGACGATTACCGGAAATTCTGATCCCTGGCTTTTGTGGATGGTAATGGCGTAGGCCAGCGAGATTTCATCCAGTTCACCGTAATCATATACGACCTCACGCTGGTCAAACCGGATGGTGACCTCCTTTTCCATCGCGTCAATTTTCACGATCTGGCCGATGTCGCCGTTGAACACGTCCTTGTCATAGTCGTTCTCGGTCTGGATCACCTTGTCGCGGTGCCGGAATTGCCAGCCGAATTTTTCCACGATTGGCTCGTCGGCGCGGGCGGGATTCAACTCATTTTGGAGCCGTACGTTCAGTTCGCGGACGCCGAGTGAACCCCGGTTCATTGGACAAAGCACCTGCACGTCACGGATGGGGTCGAACCGGAACTTGGCGGGAATCCGGGTCTTCACCATTTGAACAAGGGTTGCGGCAATCTGGTCCGGCTCGTCCCGGTCAATGAAGAAGAAATCCGATCCATCGCCGCTGGCGGAAAACTCGGGCATGTTGCCTGCATTGATCCGGTGGGCATTGATGATGATGCGGCTGTTGGCGGCCTGCCGAAACACTTCAGTCAAGCGCACCACAGGCACGACTTTGGATTCAATCAGGTGCCGCAACACCATCCCCGGACCAACCGAGGGCAACTGGTCAATGTCGCCGACCAAAAGCAGGCTGGCTTTGGGCGGCAAGGCACGGAGCAAATTGGCCATGAGCGATACATCAACCATTGACGTCTCGTCCACTACCAAAAGTTCACAGTCAATGGGATTGGCTTCGTTCCGCCCAAAGCTGCCGGTGGCCGGTTGTACCTCCAACAGTCGGTGGATGGTCTTGGCCTCGACACCCGTGGTTTCCGAGAGACGTTTGGAGGCTCGACCGGTGGGCGCGCAGAGCAAGCACATCACTTTCTTGGCACGCAGAATCAACAGTATGGCATTTACCAGCGTCGTCTTACCAACGCCAGGGCCGCCCGTGATGATAAGTGCCCGGCTGGTGAGCGCCAATTTAAGCGCCTCCCGCTGGCTGGGGGCGAGCGCCTTGCCGGTCTTGTCCTGACACCAGACCACCGCCTTGTCAAAATCTATGGCAGGGAAAGCGGGCTGCATGCTGCCAAGACTTCTGATACGTCCGGCGATGATTTCCTCAGCCCGTTTCAAGTGCGGGAGAAAAATGAGTTCCTGCCCGCTGATCATTTCCTTGACCAAATCCTTGTTTGCCAGAGTGCGTTCAAGCGCTTCGGTGATGATCTTGTCCTCAACCAACAAGAGCTTACCCGCCTCGTCGCGGAGCAATTCCACAGGCAGTGCGCAATGACCCTGGCCGGTCGCCTCCATCAGAACATGGCTCAAGCCGGCACAGCCGCGGATCAGGGAATCCACCGGGATGCCAATTTTCTGGGCGATCTGGTCCGCGGTCTTGAATCCGATGCCGTGAATGTCCTTGGCGAGCGAATATGGGTTCGCCCTGACTTTTTCAATGGCATCTTGGCCATAGGTTTTGAAAATCCGCACCGCCCGGCTGGTGCTGACGCCGTTGCTATGCAGGAACACTATGATTTGGCGGATGACCTTCTGTTCCGCCCATGCGTCCTTGATCCGCTTCCTGCGTTTGGGGCCGATGCCCTCAACCTCCTCCAGCCGCGCTGACTCGCTTTCGATGATGTCGAATATCCGCTCACTGAATTTCTCCACGAGTTTCTTGGCATAAACCTGCCCGATGCCCTTGACCATGCCGCTGCCAAGATATTTCTCGATGCCTTCCTTGGTGGTCGGCGCGGTGGCGTTAAGCATTTCAGCCCGGAACTGAAGCCCGAACTCGCGGTCCTGCACCCAGCGGCCTTCCGCCGTCACCCATTCACCGGCGCTGACGGACGGCAGCGAACCAACCACGGTGACGTTGTCGCGGTGGCCTTTGGCTTTGACCTTTAGCACGGCCTAGCCACTGTCCTCGTTGAAAAAAGTAACGCGCTCAATCAGGCCGGAGAGGCTTTCGGCGTGTTTGTTTGGCGGTTGATTCTGCAACCCGCCTATTCTGTGCGCGGTCAACGCCATTGGCAAGACGGGCGCTCGTGGTAGTAGAGGCCGCCGTTTCCTACTTTCCATAACTTTTGGACAATGCTTTAATAACCCCCTATGAGCATATTAAATCTGACATCAACTCAACTACGCCATGCCGCTGATCTCAAGGAAAAGATCGCTGGTTTGGAAGCAGAACTTGCCGGTATAATCTATGTTGGCGGTAAAACTCACATACCGGCTCGCGCACCAGAACTGGCCAAACCGGTGAAAAGAAAAATGAGCCCAGCGCACAAAGCCAAGATCAGGGCTGCCCAAAAACTGCGCTGGTCGAAGGTCAACGGAGGCAAAGCCACACCGGTTGCTGCTGTCAAAACCGAGAAGAAGGTGCGCAGGAAAATGAGTGCGGCGGGCAAGGCAGCGATTTCTGCTGCGGCCAAGGCTAGATGGGCGAAGGTGCGTGCTGCGAAGAAGTAAATTGAGAAGATTCAGAATGAGAAAGGCCACCCTTATTGGGTGGCCTTTATTCTGGTTACGCACGATGCGTCCGACTAAGGATTTAGTGAGGACGCCTTCGCACCATTCTTCGGCAGCCGGACGGCATTCACTTCGACAGAAGGCGGTAGTAAGCCATAGTGCCGGTAGCCGTATTAGTATAGACATATCTGGCGCCATTATTATTAATACCGCTAATTATGTTTATCCATCCTCCGGCAGACAGGTCGGAGGTAGTTTGCAGGACGTAATTTTGAAGCCGAGATTGACCATGAAACAACGATTTGACCGCCTGTTTCGGGAACTTTGCGGATGGAGTTTCCGGACTTCGGTGAGCAATTCGATGCCATTCATGCCGGGCATCTGCATGTCAGAGACAACGACGTCGAAAGCCGATTGCTGGATCAGCTTTAAGGCGGTTTCGCCGTCGGGTGCCAGTGAGGTTTCCCATTCGGCGGGACAATCCACGAGCAGGAGGCCGTAAAGCTCCCGCAGCAGTTCATTGTCTTCCACGAAGAGAATGGGTTTCATTTGGATGATATTCGCTGATTAACCATAACATGCCTGCCACGACTCGCATACGGAAACGAGTGGTTTAATTCAAATTCGCCCCAGGCGGTCTCAAGTGGTTTAGTTGTCGCGGAGCCGGGCGCTGAAAGCCGGCAGGTCGGAAAGTGCGCAATCAACCGTGCCAGCCCAATCCGGGTTGCCCACGATGATGGCGAGGTAAGAGGTTGTCTCGATTTCAGTGTCAAGCGGAAAGGCGCAATAAGTAAAAAACCAAATCGCCTCTTCCAAAGGTTCGGCGCTGTGCCAGGTGCTCATCAACGTAAAGTCTGGTTCCCGATTTCCGTCGCCAAGATTAGCCCAGTCAAAGATGTCATGGACCCGCTCGCAATCCGGTCCCCAAATGCAAATGTAAATGAGGCCCGAAGCTAACAACCGCTGTGCGACGCGATTAACTGTGTCGCTGGAAACACCGGAAGAATCAGAAACGATCAGTAAAACGGTATGGGCCGACGGCAAACTAACCTGCTCGAGTGCAGCAAAGTCGGCCACGACCTCCGAATACAGCGGACACTCCGGAGTCGGATTTATGCCGTGGTGTTTCATAGGAGACGCAAGGCCGGCCAACAGCGACGATCTGATGGTGAAGGATACTTGGGCGTCACCGAGGGTCAAGCCCTCAATGGCGGACGCAAATTCATTTCGATCCAACTGCACCCTGGCAGGCAACACCTTCCCAAGCCCGGCTGGCCAGGGCGGGGCGATCGGTAAATTTCCAACGAAAAGAAGAACTACCGGCTCCCACCATAAGAATTCTTCTTCTGAAGCGCGGTTATTCTGGCTGGTTTTCCGGATTTTAATCGGGCTGGTTTTGGCCGCCCCGCAAGGCAGGGCATCTGCACCTAAACCCGGCTTTCATCCGGTGCGCCGGGAACGATGATTTGATGCTCCTGTTGTCCGACGGCAGAGTTATGGCGGCAAATAATCTATACCAGCGATCTTTTATCGACCAGATTCATGGGGTAACCATATACGGGAACAAGTGGTTTGCGCTCACGCCGGATCAAACCGGTCACTATGACAATGGTTCCTGGACAAATTTGCTAGCATGGCAGACACGGGGCTCGGGTATGCCAGCCAGGTGCTAACGAATGGCAAGGTCTTTGTGGCGGGCGCAGAATACGGCACGGATGGAGCAAAGGCAGGGCTCCATGACACGGCCTTCAACGTTTGGATACCGCTTCAGCTTCCGGCGAACGCGATAAATCCTGGCCAGACCGCCTCGGGATATAGCAGAAACCAGGCCTTCTACGACTGTGACTCGATGCCGTTGCCCAATGGGAACGTTCTGCTCGCTCCTGTATTCGCGAACGCCCGGTTCAGCACGGTAAACCGAGAATACTCCGGGTGCGCTGATCCATCGCCAGTCAGCAACCTCCGGCAAAGCCGGAGGCTTGAGATAGCGTGAACCGCTCAAAGCGGTTAAGAACGGGAGGCGCTCAAAGCGCCGCCAGCTCCAGTGGTTCGAGGCGTTGATCTTCCTTTTCCTGGTCTTGGATGTAGCGGCGCACGGCAGCCTCGTTCTTGCCGACCGTTGACACCCAATAACCACGCGCCCAAAAATGCTGGCCGACAAAGTTCCTTCGTCGTCCCGCATACACCCGGGCAATATGGATCGCACTCTTTCCCTTGATAAACCCCATCACGCTCGACACCGAATACTTCGGCGGCACGCTCAACAGCATATGCACGTGATCGGGCATCAGATGCCCCTCTTCGACCTTGCACTCCTTCTGCTCGGCCAAATCCCCAAACACCGTCCCCAACTCCCGCCGCAATTGCGCATACAGCGTCTTGCGCCGGCATTTCGGTATGAACACCACCTGATATTTGCATTCCCATGTCGTGTGCTTCAGACTTTCGTACGTTTGCATGGCTTGTCCTTTCGTAAACTTTGAGCGGTTCACGAAAGACAGCCTTCCAACCGACTCCCGGAGCTGTCAAACTTCGGGAGTCCTCCGGCAAAGCCGGAGGGTTTCCCACTGGACTAATTAAGAGAAAGATGCACCGCGAGAACAAGCACGACAACTTCTTAACGATTTGCTACCGCGCTGCGACATATTTACAAAAAACTGCAAATTTGTAGATTCTTAAAATCGGAACCGTAACCCTATGAATGTAACCAGGTAAAAAAGGCACGCACAATCCAACATCTTGCGAACAGTTAAGCGGCCTGCGGAGCCCCCGTGTCCATCCTGGTTGAGTTCGGCCCATCAGCGGGTAAAACATGGTGTTCCCGGATGCCGCCAAAGTTCTGCCGCACCGAGGCGGCCTTGGCGCATGCGGACCTTCCGGCTGCCGTCAAGGAGGCGTTTGTTGGAGAAATCCTGAAACGCTGTTGTTGATCACTTCAATGATCCCGTCGAAGGCATCGGACAATTGATTCCGCAGAAGATTCTGGTAACAAACCGCAAATTCCCCGGTCAACCGGGCGCCGGGCTTGGAATTATCTGGATCAACTTTGCTGTTGAAGGCGGCGATTTGCGTGTCGTCGAGCCACTTGATAATCAGGCCTTCGGAGTAAACCAGCGGCCGTTCATTCGATCCCAGCCCAGCAAATCCGATCTTGTTCAAAACCACTGAAAATAATGGCGTGACATTCCTCCCGCGTTCGACCCAAGGTACGTCGCGAAGACCGTCTGAATCGGCCGGCTTGGGCTCACTCAAAAGGCTTTGCATCACCTGATTGGCGGTCGCGTCTCCAGCGGGAATCTGGTTTTGCCTGATCATGAGGAATAACCGGCACATCTGCCGCACCGTGGTCACTTGCGCATCGGGATGATCATTCTCACAGGGAATGCGCACATAGCCTGTACCCTTCGCGTAGGTGCCAGCCAGCCAAATACCTTTGGAAGTGGGCGAATCGAAAAGCCCCTGGGCCTTAAGCGCCGTGTTGATGTAGCCATACCCGAGCGCCCTTATGCATTGCGCCGCGCCACCGTCGGTGCCCAAGCCGATCATGCTGTTCAAGCTGTCGCCATATGTCTTGGTAAAAGCCACCGCCGGCCCGCCGGCGGATCCAAAACCGGTGATCTCGAGGATCGCCTCAACGTTGGGTTCCAGCCCGATTCCGGCGCTCAAGATACGGTGATCGGCGTTGGCCTTGATCCGGGCCGCGAGGGAGGTCTTAAAGGCGGAAAGATAGGCATGCAAGGTGGCATGGCCATTGGAAAGAAACGCCGTCGCCTCAGCGTGCAACATGGCCGCGGCGAACAAAGCAGCCACTTTGAGCAGACTCGCCGAGAAATGCATTTCATCGGGATAAACGCTGGCATCGTAAGTAGTCTTCGCGCCCACGCACACTGCCGCGAGGTAGAACGGCACATGAACCGACCTCACGTTGACATCCAGGTTTCCGCGGGGAGTCAACTTGCCTGCGGAGGTGAGTAAGGCCTTGGCGAGATAATTCTGAAATTGAATCGGCTCCGGCACTGGCGTTTCCCCTTCCCCAGCGATCCCCGCGCCGGGGAAGCCTGTGAACTCCGTCGTTTCACGGTTGTTGCCGGCCACAAACTCTCGATCATAAAGCTCCGCCACTTCACCGCAAAGCCGGCCAATCATACGCAAATAGGCGGGCGGTGAAAGTTGCAAGCCAGCGATCCGTACCGGCTGCGGCCTGGCATCAGGTGAAAGCATGCCCGTCATGGTCTGCATCGGGTTGCCGGCCGCCAGCAGCCAGTGGAGCAGGGCCAGCGGCTGGCGCCGTCCCAGGAGCGACCTCGCGTCGTCAGCGTCCGACACGGGTTCAGCGACACGGAAAACCGGTGGCGACACGAATTCCATTTCGTTGGCAGCCGGGATGGGACCAAGCGCCTGGTCAACCTCAGTTTTCATCTGTGCCATCAGGCGGCTATAACTGGCTTCGGCGGCGGTATAATATCCGGCCAGTTTCAGGACGTGGGCGGCCGCGCTCGTATCCCCGGCATTGAGGGACGAAACATAACTCGAATTTTTTTGGCTGATGCGCTGATGGAGGCCCAGCCATTTTTGAGCCCCTTCTTGCAGCGAGGCATAGGCGCGAAAACGGCACTGCGAATGTGGAGGGGAATAGACCACCACGGCGCTGGCGCATTTCCAGCCGTGCTTTTTGATCTCTTCATCGGCGGGCAACCGCGCGAGCCCTTTCCCCTGGTCCACTTGGGCTTGGGCCTGCTCCTGGCCAAAACACTCCCAAACATTGCGGAGATACATATGAGGCTCGTTTGCCCCCGCCTTGACATTCCCGAGGTTCCAATTATAGCAATTCTTCCCTCGATTCGTCTCCAACATGAACTGGGCGGCCAGGGTGCGCGCGCCGCTCTCGGTCAACGCAGACCAGTTGCTCAACACCAGGTCAACGACTTGCCGCGCCGTCGGCGTCGTGGTCTTCGTCACCTGCTCGTTCGGATTGGAAGTAAAGGCGCCGCCCGACGAGGGGTTTGGTTGGCCAGCGGATGGCGGCGAGGCCGGGGATTTCCCGGTCAGCGCGGCAAACGTTGCGCCACCGGGGTCCACCCGGCCATCCGGAGTGTTGGTCCCGAGGTTTGTCCGCTGAAAAGTCTCGATCGCGAAGATCGTCGCCGGACCGCAGATGCCGTCCTCTTTCAGCGGTTGCAACGGCACCGGCAAATGGGCGTTAACCAGCCGTTGCACCTGCGCCACGTCGCCGGCAAGGTTCACACCCCCCCACCCCACCGAAGCGCTGATGGAAGGATCAGCGCCGGACTCGAATTCGCCCTCACCGGCCGATAAGAAAGGGCTGTTGAATTCGTTCGCGGATCCGAACGGTTCGCGCCCCACGTTTGCCCCTCGCTCCATTTCGTCGGTTTCGGCTTCGAAAGCCACAGCTTTAAATGGGTGGTTCGGCTCGGGAAATTCCAGCTTTGTTTCGTACCCGTTCATTCCGTTTCTCATCATGGTTTGATCCTCGTTATGGCTCGCGCCAGACCCCGCGGCACGATTGGTTGGCGCCTTCCCGGTGCTCCCGCATCCACACTGGCACTGGGGTCCACACATGTCTGTGAATGCGTCGTGCGCAAGTTTACCCTCACCGCACGTCTGTCAACGGGGTCGGTTATGGTTTTAAGACCGGGAGTCGGTTTCCGTTGCGGTGGCCGACGGTGGCGCCCCGGGATAATTGGCCGGCGGGCAGCCGCCGCGGCAGGCGCGAAACTCCCGCCCGCTCCACCAACGAGGCCGGCTGCGCCTTGAGATCGCGCCCGGTTGCCAGCGAG
>Ga0302319_10013767_pt1 | contig 15143 bp, 15 predicted proteins | sample Bog_T0_2_FD_203319 | JGI IMG/M metagenome (GOLD analysis project Ga0302319, IMG submission 203319) | Peat permafrost microbial communities from Stordalen Mire near Abisko, Sweden - Bog_T0_2 | ecosystem: Environmental > Terrestrial > Soil > Wetlands > Peat | place: Sweden: Abisko, Stordalen Mire... | reverse complement strand
AACGAGGACGGCCGTTGCGGGAATGGACCAGATTTTCTTCCTGAACGATCTCACATTGACCGCATCGCGACTGGACTGCAGCATTCGGGCAACCGTCAGAACGACAATACGACCTTGACGGTGGCGTCGACGTCGGCCTTGTCGATGTAGCCGACCAGATTCGGATCGGCGGCCACCGCCTTCTTGACGGCGGCGGCATCGGGCAGCTCCTTCGGAGGTTTTCCACGCCCGGTGAATATCAGCCGGGCCCAGACGGCTCTGATCTGTGCCGCGTCTCGACCGGTCGCCTTCCTGTAAAATATGTCGCGAGCGGCGCTCGAATCGGGCAAATCCACCGGCTTCAATTCGGATCCGCGGCCGAGAAAGATCCCGGCAACCTGTTCCTTGGTCAAAGGAGCGGCGACCGGTCCCATGATGGCGACCACGTCGCCGGCGACCGCATGCGAACCGATGGATGCAGCGATCGTAAGAATCAAGGAGGGCGCAGACAAGTAATGTGTGTTCATGATGGGTGGCTAAAACACAAAGTCCGCGCCGAGGGCAACGACATCCACATACCCTCTCGCCGAGGGGTCCGATGACTTCCAATACCAAAAACTGCCCTCCGCGGCCCGGGTAACCTGGGCTTTGAGCGCCACGTTGCGCGCCACCTCGTAGCGCAGCGTGATGGATTCACTGGTGTAACTGCCCGCGGGCAACGCAAGAGAGAGATCCGGTTTCGAGTTCGCCACCATGAGCAACGGCGTGAACTTGCCGAACCGCCAGCCGCCGGCGACATACCAAGCCTGGCCCATGAATATCGGCAGATGCACGATCGGTAGATAGCTTTCGTCCCGCTTGGACCATTCGCTCAGCACGAGAGCACTGCCGTCATCGTATTGGAAACCAAGCGACAGATACTTGTCGTGCTCGTTGAAGTTCAACACGAAGTTGGGGGTGATCGGCTGGACGACCGGGTAGACCAATTCGGTCTGCGCGACCCGCAGAAGAAAATTGCCGAATTCGAACGCCGCTGAAGCATTGAAAACATTGTGCGCGGTGGTCTCGAGTGTCGTTCCCAACGCGGCCACGTCCGCGGTGGTGGTGCCATAGCTCGATTGCAGCGTCACACCGAACTCACCGAGGCGCTCGTGCCAGAGGACCTGGCCGCCGTCCACATATTGGAATGGCTCGGAGCCATACACTTCGTTCGGAGCATGGAACCAGGGATCGGCATAGCCGACCAGGCGCGAATCGGACAGGAGAAACGTCCCCAGCGCCACGCGCCCGAGACGCAGGGTCCAATCCGAGCTGGGCGTATACTGGGCGTAGAACCACTCGGTGCCCGGATCGAAGGTCTTGTCGCCGCGTTCGCGCACGACTTCCTGGACCGTCACCGAGAATTTTGCGCCGAAATCGAATACTGCTTGTACTCCGAGTCGCGATTCGAGCCCGATATCCAGATCGTTGGAGGCACCCATGTACTCGCTGGGATCATGGCGGTAGGCATAATTGCTGTCGCTGGTGAAGCTGCCGCCGACGGTGCCGTACCCGCTCAAGGTCGTCGTGATCCCGTCGATCCCGTCCGCCGAGGCAGCCGTTGCGATTGCGAGAAGCATGACGGCGCACCATGATGCGGGGGCCATTGGCGAATTCATGAACAGCATCGGGATCCTGGTATTGCGAACTTAACTGCTGCGCGAGAAGGTAACCGGCGCAATTGAAGTGGAAACACTTCGATGGGTGGTTTATCGGCCGGCGCAGGTTCTTCTTGAGATCAGCTCGCATCGGCCGACGCGTTCAATCTCATTTTGGCGGCGCCGGGAGCCGGTCATTCGGGGGCGTTGCCGGTAACCGCGACGGCTCCAGCCTGGCTGCAATACCTGTGGAATGCCGGTTCCGGCGTGAACTCGAGTCCGACCGGTATGGCCACGTTTGGCGTATTCTACGGGTCCCCCGCCAGGATCTACCAACGCGAGGTGTTTTGACCGGATTTTGGCCAACCCGCTTGACATGGCCGGGGTATGAGTCTGTGATGGAACACCGATTGCACACCGGGAGAATTCAGCATGGCGGACTCGAGCGCACCGCGGCCCACCTACACGACGGAGTTCATTCCGAGCGCGACCCGCAATGCGGTGTTCCTCGGCAATCCGATTCTCGACGGCATGATGCACTCGATTCTCGCGCTCGGCGCAGAGGTCTGGGCGGACAAACGCCGGCTCAAGATCATCGAAAGCCTGCTCACCGAAAAGCGCGAAGTGAGCTTCGACAGCATCGAGAACTATGTGCCGACCCCCGAGCAGGAGAAGGCCTGGACCGCCGAGCGCGACCTGATGATCAAGACGACATTCGGCTCGCTCGTCAACATCGCTGCCGTTCCGCCCAGACTCTGAGGAGCTTGTCATGGTCGATCGACGCTCATTCCTAGCCGCGACATCTGCGCTCGCGTCCGGTCTGTCGTTTCTGACCGGTAGCGGCCGGGCACGGGCACGGACGGCGGCGCTTCCGGCGGCGTACGATCCGCGCGGGGAAATAGGTCGGCTCGAAAGACTTCCCTTGCTCGATATCGAGAGCAAGCAGGATTTCATGGCCGGCGTCACCGCCTTTGCGTACGGCGATTTTGCCGCCGCTGCCCGCGATCGGGGTGAGGCGATCGTGAAATCGAAGGGCTTGGACCCGATGCAGCCGCTGACGGTCGAGGCCGCGACCGCCCTCTTCGAAGCCGATCCCGTGATCGGCATGCGCGATCGCGTCTGGTTCAGCGCCCACAACTACGAGCACGACATCCTCGATGGGCACTTCCAGCACAATCGCGAGACGTATCTGGCGCTGCTCGAGGCGGCCGACCGATTGGGCCCGGGACGGCTGGAACTGAATGCTGCAATGGACGTCCCGGAGTATGCCCGGCATGAAATCCACCAGCAGCCGGGCGGCTATGTCGGAAATCCATTCGCCGGCTTCATTTATCACCATGCGACGAACATGTTCTACCGCGGCACCAATGACCAGGATCAGCGTCATGCGGGCTATGCCGCGGGCTGCCCGCTGCCGGCGGACGGCCGGGTGCACCGCATTCTCGATCTCGGAACCGGCATCGGGCAGCTTGCGGTCGCGATGAAAGAGCGCTTTCCGGATGCGGAGGTCACCGGACTCGACGTCGCCGCCCCGATGCTGCGCTATGCACACATGCGCGCGACCGATCTCAATGCCGACGTCACCTTCACGCAGCGCCTCGCCGAAGATACCCGCTACCCAGACCGGCACTTCGACATCGTCATCTCCTACATTTTATTTCACGAAGTACCGGCCGACATCAGCCGCAAGATCATTGCGGAGGCCGCCCGAATCCTGCGCCCCGGCGGGGTCTTCTATCCGATGGACTTCAATCTGGCCGCGCAACCGACGGCGTTCAGGCGCTACGGCGAGTGGAAGGATCACCACTGGAACAATGAGCGCTGGCGATTGGAGCACGCCACTGTCGATTTCGATGGCGAAATGCGCAAGGCCGGCTTTGCCGTCGATGATCGCAGCGACAAGACCAGCGTTTTCGGCAAGATCATCGGGGTCAAAACGGCCTAATCGGCACCGCGCGCGCCTGCCGGCGGTTGCGGGGGCGATTGATCGGGAGCGCCATCGGTAACCTGCCGAAGACAACGGCGATTCTGTTCGGTGAGAAAGGAGTGTTTTTCGCTGCACGGGCGAGACGATCTTGAGTTCCATCTTCATGGCGCCGAGTGCCCCGCTCGAGCAGGCGGGCGACCCGGTCGCGCGGGGTGAGCTGGGAATCAAAGGTGTTTTCATGCATAGCTGCGGCTGATGAACCAGTACATGTCGAGCCCCACCAGGCCGGTCGACAGCGTGTCGACCACGATCGGGCGCGGCGGTCAGTCGGCCGGGGTGCACGCATTCGCCCACGAGACGGGCGTCGCCACGCTCATCTCCAGGACCATCTGGCCGTAGGCCTTGCCCTGCGGGTCGATGCGCAGCGAAGCCATGCCGCCGCCGCCGAGCGCCTCGTCCACCAGAAAATTGAGGGCGTTGAGACCCGGGGCCTCGAAGCGGACCACCGGGCCTGCTGCGAGGTGGCCGAGTTGGGCGAGAATGCGCTCGGCGGTGACCTCGCGGCGCAACAGCGGCAGGAAGCGGGGCTGTCGCGCGATGATGGCGATGTTGGAGGAGTTGCCCTTGTCACCGGAGCGCGCATACGCGAGGCGCGAGAGCGGCACCGGGGTGGTCGGCTCGTCGGGGATCGCGGAGTCATCCGCGACAACGCCCGGCGGCGGCGCCACATAGCCGCCGTCGAGCGGCACCGGCACCGCGACTGACGGTGCGGATCCCACCGTCATGCGGGGCGCGGCCGGCTTGTGCTTGTCGAGATAAAAGGTGAACAGCCGCACCACCGGCGTGGGCTTGGGCCGGCCGCTGTAGATGCCGGTGGTGCCGGGCGCGCAGGACAGGCCGATGGAGCCCGCTTCGCGCGCGAAAATGTCGATCGCTTCCCGGCTCGGGTGATCGACCACCAGCCGCAGCATGACCTCGCGCGAGGCGCGGGTGGCGGAGCGGGTGCCATAGGACGCCTCGGCCCCCAGTGCCTCGACCTGGGTGGCGGAAAATGCCGGGAGTCCGCGGGCGGCAAAATTCGCCTGGGCGCGCGCGATCATGGCCGCGGCGGTGCGTTCGGCCTTGCGCGCGGCATCCACCCCCACGATGGACACGGTGAGCACCCCGCGCCAGCCGTCCTGGTAGGTGGCCGAAACCTTATAGGTGCCGGTCGGCGGACGGCCGCGCGCGCCGCTCACCCGCACCTGGTCGGGTCCCAGCTGGCTCAGCCGCACCTGCGAGAAATCCGCCACCACGTCGGGCAGGATGTAAGCCGCCGGATCCCCGATCTCGTAGAGTGTTTGTTCGGCGATCACCGCCGGGGTGACCATGCCGCCACTGCCCGCGGGCTTCCCGACGACGAAGCTGCCATCGGCACTGCAGGTGGCGATCGGATAGCCGATGTTCTCCCACCCCGGGACGTCCTCCCAATCGGTGAAGTTGCCGCCGGTGGCCTGCGGGCCGCATTCCAGGATGTGGCCGACCAGGCTGCCGGCACCGAGCTTGTCATAGTCATCCACGGTCCAGCCGAATTCATGCATCAAAATGCCGAGCGCCAGCGCGCTGTCGGCGCAGCGGCCGGTGATGACGATGTCGGCGCCCGCGGCAAGGGCGGCGGCAATCGGCAATGCGCCGAGATAGGCGTTGGCCGTGAGCAGATTCGACGGCATGCCCGGAACGCCGAGTTCCTGCGCGATCGGCAGCAAGTCATCGCCCTCGATCGCCGCCACTTTCAATGACAAACCGGACTCGGCGATCACCGCCTCCATCGCCGCCTTGCAGCCGGCCGGGTTCACGCCACCGGCATTGCTCACCACCTTGATGCCGTTGCGCGCCATCTGCGGCAGTGTGCGCTTCAAGTACCCGACGAAATCCGGCGGGAAGCCGAACGCCGGGTCCTTGAGGCGCGCCCGCGCCAGCAGCGACATGGTCACCTCCGCGAGGAAGTCCATGACCAGATAGTCGACGCCCGCGGCCAGCAGCTGCGGGACGGCTCCCGGGCTGTCGCCCCAGGCACCGGAGGCGCCGCCGATGCGGATGGTGCGGCTCATGGGCGCACCTGGTCCGGCTCCGCATCCTGGCGGCCGCTGGTGACGTAGAACAGCACCGAGACGAGCAGCGCGAGAACGGCGACCAAGGTCAGGCCGCTGCGAAAATCACCGCTACGGTCGCGCAGATAGCCGATGACCGATGGAGCGATGAATCCGCCGAGCACCCCCATGGCGCTGATGGCCGCGATGCCGCCCGCTGCGGAGGCTCCGCTCAAGAACGTGCCGGGGATCACCCAGAACGGGGCCACGAATGCCAGGGTGAAGGCGAAGGCCCAGGCGATGGCGATGGTCTTGAGCAGTGGATCGTGGAGCACGGTGGCCGCCAGCAGCGCCGCACCGCCAAGGAAATTCGCGAGCGCAGCATGGCCGCGGCGCTCCTGGCTCCGGTCGGAACGCCGTCCCCACCAGATCAACACGGCCAATGCGAGGAGATTGGGGATGGCCACGACGAAACCGGTCTGAAGATTGGTCAGGCCGAAACCCTTGACGATCTGTGGCAGGAAAAACGTGATGCCATTCATCAGGCAGACATTGCTGAAATACATGACCGCCAGCAGCAACACCCGTGGATTGGTGAGTGCCTGCGCCACCGAATATTTTTTGCGGCGCTCGAGCTCGCGATGTTCCTCGTTCAAGGTGGTGGCCAGCCAGCTGCGCTCGGGGGCGGACAACCACCGCGCTTGCGCGGGACCATCCTGCAGGTACCGCAGCACCACGGGCGCCAACAGCAATGACGGCAGTCCCTCGACGATGAACAGCCATTGCCAGCCGTGCAGGCCTAGTCTGCCCTCGAGGGACAACAGTGCGCCGGATGCGGGCGCGCCCACGATGCCGGTTATCGGAATGGCCGCCAGGAAAATGCCGAGCACGCTGCCGCGCTGCGCACGCGGGAACCACAACGTCAGAAAGTAGAGAATGCCCGGGTAAAACCCGGCCTCGGCGGCGCCCAGCAGCAGCCGCAACAGATAAAAACTGTTCGGACCCGTGACGAAGGCCATGGCGACGGCACAGATGCCCCAGCTGGCCATGATGCGTGCTATCCAGCGGCGCGCACCGAAGCGGTACAACAGCAGATTGGACGGCACCTCGAGCAGCGCGTACGTGATGAAGAAAAGGCCGGCGCCGAGACCATAATTGGCCGAAGTCAGGTGGATGTCGGCATTCATCTGCAGGGCGGCGAAACTGATGTTGACCCGGTTCAGCCAGGCGACGAGATAACACAGCATCAAGAAGGGCAGCAGCCGCCATACGAGCCGACGGATGAGCTGCGCCCGCTGGGACGCGTGAAGGCCGCCGGTCGGATCGCCGGGCGCCGCCACGGCGTCTCGGATGCCGCTGGCCGGGTACGCTGCGGGCGTCACGGTAGTGGTTGCCGGTTTCATTGTCTCTCCCCCATGATATCGATCCGCAGCCTGCATTGGACTGAACTTCGCCATAGTATTGCGCTATAGCGCATTTTTTAGCAAGCTGGCGCAACCCGCCTCCACCTGCAAATAGGTTGCCCAACAGGCGCGTTGCTCCCCAAAAGGCAGCGCTCAGGATAATTTCGAGAGGAATCATGTCGAAGATCGTCGGACGCACCCTGGACTTTCTCGAGCTGTTCGCTGACAAGCGCCGGCCGCTGTCGCTATCGGAAATCGCGCGACTCCTTGATCTCCCGATTTCCAGTTGCCGCGATGTGCTGCTGACGCTTGAGGAGCGCGGCTACATTTACGAAACTGCGGCCCGCTTCGGCTATTACCCAACGCTGAAGATGATGGACGTCGTCACCATGATCGCCGGCCACGACCCCATGGTGCTGCGGGCGGAGGTGGTCCTCGAAAAACTGCGCGACGCGGTCGATGAGTCCGTGCTTTTCGCCAAGACCGGGCGTCGCGGCGGGACCTATCTTCTGTCGCTCGACCCGTCACATCCCTTCCGATTCACCGTCAAGATCGGGCAAAAGGTGAGAAATATCCATGCATCTTCCGCGGGAAAGGTGATTCTTGCCCATTGCGAACCCGCGGATTTGGAGGCGTTTTTTAAATCCAACAAACTGGTCGCGATCACGCCAAAGACCATCACCTCAAAAAAAGCCTTGCTGACGGAGTTGGAGGCTGGCCGCGCGCGGGGCTGGTTCGCCAATCTCGAGGAAAGCGAGCCTGGACTGATCACGCTTTCGGCGCCGCTCAAGTGGGCCGGAGCAATCTATATCGTGACCATCGCCGGCCCAGTCGCGCGCATGAAAGACCGGATGGAATGGGCGGCCGCGCAACTGATCAAGGCGTGCAAAACATTGGAAGCGGGTTAGCCGCTGGGCTCGGCGATCCATGCGGGTTTGCGCTTTTCGTTGAACGCCGTGATTCCCTCTCGCGCATCGGTGCTGCGCGAGGCCAGTGCGATTTGCGCTTCGGCGAACGCGATGGCCTCCGGGAACGCCATCATCTCCATTGCGAAAATCGCCTGCTTGCCCCGCCGCACCGCCATGGGCGAAGCGCCCCTGAGCTTGCAGATCAGTGCCTCCACCGCGTCGTCGAGCGCCGCCATTGGCACGACCTGATTGATGATGGCCATTTCCGCGGCGCGATGGGCTGAGATCAACTCCCCGGTCAAGCACAGCTCTGCGATATGCCGGGCCCCCATCACGCTGCGGAGAAAGACCAGTACCTGCATCGGAAACACCCCGACCTTGACCTCCGGCAAGCCGAAACGGGCGGTGTCAGCCGCGATGGCAAGGTCGCACAGCGACAGCAGGCCAAAGCCGCCCGCCACGCAGGCGCCATTGACCCTGGCGATAATCGGAATCCCCGCCAGTCGCACCCGCCGGGCGAGCCGTCCGAAATCGGTGGTCGGCTCATCCGGAGCCGCATTGAAGGTGTCGGCACCCTGACTGAGGTCCGCGCCGGCGCAAAAGGCCTTTTCGCCGACTCCTGTCAGAACCAGGGCCCTGATGGTCGGATCGGCGGCGGCGGCGTCCAGCGCGGCTCCGATGCCATCGAGCACATTGGTATTGAGCGCGTTGCGTCGCGCTTCCCGATCGATCCAGATCCACAGAACGTCAGCTTTGCGTTCCAAGCGCACATCAGGCCGTGTGGCGTCAGCCATGACTTTGTGCTCCTTCGTCGATCTCGGATGGATTTTGGGGGCGGCCGTCGCGATCGCCCGCGAACACTTCGCAGTTGTGCTCTCCAAGATTCGGCGCCAAGCGCCGCACGGACGCTGGTGAGGCGCTGAATTGGACCGGAAAGCGGGCGCTTTTCAGCACCCCTTCCGTCGGATGGCCTATGTCCTCGAAAAAGCCCACGGCCTTCAAATGAGGGTCATCGAACAGATCCTCGATCGCGTTGACCGCGGCGACCGGAATGTCCGCATCATGCAGCAATTGGAGCCATTCAGAGGTCGTTCGCTCCAACAAATGGCATGCCAGATAGGAACCCGCTGCTTCCGCATTCAACGTGCGGGCTTCCTGCGAGGCGAATCGGGGGTCGTTGTCGATGATGTCCGGCTGTCCGACCAGTTGGCCGAACGCCCGCCAGTGCTTGTCGGTGTATACGACCAGGGCGATGTATCCGTCCTTCGTGGGATAAGGACCTCGCGTGCGCGACATCAGGCGTTTGTAGCCCATGGGGCCGATGGGCGGCGTGAAGGCGCTGCCGCCCATGTGATCGGCCAACACGAACTGCGCCATGGTTTCAAACATCGGGACCTCGATCTGCTGGCCCTCGCCGGTGCTGAGGCGGTGGTAGAGCGCTGCTGTCACGGCGTTCGCCACATACAGGCCGACGATCCGATCGCAGATATTCACGGGCGCGTAGTGGGGCGCGCCGTGCACCACGCCAAACAGACTCGCTATTCCCGAGGCCGCCTGCATTAGATCGTCGTACACCGCTTGGCCCGAGGACGGGCCGGCCGAACCGTACCCAACCGCCGAGCAGTAGATGATCGAGGGATTCGCCTGTTTGACGTCCTCGTAACTTAGTCCCAACCTCGACAATCCTTGGGGCCTGACGTTGGAGACCAGCACATCGGCGTTTTGCGCCAGCAGCAGGGCCCGGCGCTTTCCGTGTGTCGTTTTCAAATCCAGAACCACGCTGCGTTTATTGCGGTTCGCCTGCAGAAACAACGGACCCATGCCGGGCGTGCGCCAAGGCCCGATCCAGCGCATGGTGTCTCCACCGGGCGTCTCGATCTTGATCACATCGGCGCCAAGATCGCCCAGCATTTGCGTTGCCGCCGGGCCCATCACGACCGTGGTGAGGTCCAGAATTCGAACGCCTCTCAAGGGTCCGGTCACCGCCGGGCCGTGATGTGGCCAAACTCGCTCTTGTTGCGTCGTCATGGCGATCAGGAACCTCAATAAATATGCGCACACAAGTAAAATATTGCGTAATATCGCAAATCTGGACGGTTGGCATGGCCTTGTCAAGCGCCCCGCTGTGATTCTCTGCGTTGGAAGCTCAAATAAGCAATTCACCATGACCACCAAATCGCCCTATGTGATCCATCCCTACGAACAGCCGTTCTACAGCCCGGCCAACCATACGGGCACGCGCAATTATCGGCTGGTGGGGCCGCCGACCAATGGCTCGAAATATCTCGAGATCGCCCTGGGCGACATCGAACGGCATGAAGGCTCGCCGACCCACGCCCATCCCGACCTCGAGCAGGCGGTCTACATCATCGAGGGCGAGGCCACTGTCGAAATCGACGGCATCGTCGAGAAGGTAAAGGCCGGAGACCTAATGTTCTTCCCGCCCAAGGTTTTCCATAACATCAAGGTGAAAAGCGAGCGGATCAAGTTGCTGGTGATCTATTCGCCCCCCTTCATGGAAGCGCCCGTGATGCACCGCGAATGGGCCGGGCCGTCCTCTAGCGGACAGTGAAGCCGATCCAACGGCCGCAGATGATGACCGTCGCCCAGAACAGCAGGGACAGCGCCGCGGCGATCTTGGCCGCCATGGGCGTATCGGGCTGACCATCCCAGTCCGCCACGCGCCGGTAGGCCGTGAAGTGGAAGATCAGCATATTAACCCCCGCCAAAGCAATGCCCAGCATCATCATTTGAAACGGGAAATCGGCGACATAGATCAGGGGCTTGGAGATGAACAAGAGGCCTCCAGTCAGGGCCGCCAGGGCGAAGGCGCACCAGGTGAAGGGCAGCATGTCGTTGGAAATCTGGGCAACGCGGCTGTGCCTGGACGTCAGATTGAGCAGACGCAGGTCCACGATCGTGACGGTTCCGACCACGGTGGTGATGCACACGACGTGGCAGGATTCTACCCAAGGAAACCCCTCCAAGGCGACCCACTGGGCCAAGGCGGTGTCCTGCAGCCAGGTAGCGAAGGAAAGCAGCATTTAGGAGAAGTGCCTCACAGTCACTGGTGCTCGACGTAGCCGATCCAGCGGCCGCAAAAAATGATGGTGATCCAGATGGCCAGGGTGCCAATGGCGAGCAGTCGCGCCTGCCACTGGTTGGAAGGTGTGTTGCCCCAGGCCGACGCGTTGCGGCTGACCGTGACCTGGAAGGCGCCCGTCACCGCACAAACCAGCACGATCAGGACCATCTTCAGCCGGAACACCCAGTTGAGCAGTTCGCGCTTGGGTTCCGCGGCGGTCAGGGTCGCCCCGGTCAGGAGCAGAACCACCAGCGCCACCCAGATCCACGGCAGGAAACGCCGCGTCGCGCCGGAAATCGGCGAGCCGCGCCCTACCGCGCCCAGCAGTTTCATGTCAACGGCCAGCACCGAACCGACTATCACCGTGACCGCCATGATATGGATCGACTGCACCAGGGGAATGATCCAGGACACGCTCTGAATGATCAGGCTGACCGGCGTGTTTTCGAGCCAGTCACAGAAGCTGGAGATTGCGCTATTCACCCGCTTCCAACCCCGGCAAGCCCGTCACGAACATCATTTGAAAGACGGCGCGCCCGTCGGACTCACGTTACGATTATTGTCTTCGCAAACGTATTCCTCGAGATTCAGATCGGGCCGATAACGATAACGCTTCGTCATGGTCCACGGCTTTTCGTAGACGATGGGGTCATCCACCGTGATGTCGTCCTGCAGAATGCCAGGCTGAGGTGCACTGAAACGCTCCGTCAGGTGCATGCTCAGCGACTGGGGAAGCCGCGTCGCGTCAATGACCAAGTCTCCGCGCGTTTGCACGGTGTCGACCACGAGCACATCGCCCTCCCAATGACCGATCGAATGACCGGCGTAGGTCGGCAATGCGTCCTCATCGCGAGGATGCTTCCGTCCGTCGAGCCATATCCGACGTGATTCCGCCTGGTACTCGCTCGTCATGGTGACCTGACCGGGCGTCTGCAAAATCTCCAACCCATAGGTTGCCCCCATCATCCGCGGCATGCCTGGCGGCAGGCAAAGGGCCGCATCGTCGTAGGTAACCTTGCCGTCAGCTGTGTCCTTCTGAATTTGTTCGTACTTCTCTTTATAGGGAGACTTCAGCAGTTCGCGCGAAGCCGCTGGAGCGCGAGCCGGGTTAGGCGCGCCTGGCGCGCGCGGCTTGAACCCCGGTCCGAAGTCTCGGTCAAGAATGCCGCCGACTGGGGTCCAAAAGCCCGTCCAGTTGGGGTTTCCGTCCGGCAGTCTCGCCGGCGTAGGCGCTGCCTGTTTTTCGGACTTGGCTGGGTACTGCGCTCCCGCCGAAGCCGCCGCGACGACACAGAAAGCCAGCGCCGCGGCGCAGCCCAGTGCATTGGTTTTGAGCCTTGCCAAGGTTCTAGCCCGCGCCGCCGCCCAAGGTCGAACCATCGGGCAGGGTCACAGAGATCAGGTTGCCGCCATGCGACCCGTCACGCATGGGATAGATCAACAACGTCACTTTCTGCCCCGGCACGAGCGAGGTCCTTTTCCATCCACTGCGGCTCAGCACATTGGGGCTCAACGCCTCGATCGTCCACTCTTCCTCGGCGCCGGCCGGCGTCATGACGACCAACTGAATCCACGAATGCGGGTTGCTGTACTGAAAGTCCTTGACCGTGCCCTCCAGCGTCACCTGCTTGGCCTTGTCGAACATCGCAAAGGAATGGTGCGACCAGGCGGGCGAAGCCGCTGCGGCCGCCAGGCACGCCGCCAGAGCGACAATTCCAAATTTCGAAACCATACCGCTCTCCTTAAAATCTATTTAGCGCTGTGCTCCGGGTGAGTCGCCAGGATGTGGTCGTTCGTATCGGGAAGGCAGTGAGATTCGCCCACATCCTCCCCCTTCGCCAACACATATGTCTTGGTGTTCTTCCACTCCCCAATCCAGTTCACCGGATCGGTCATGGTCAGCTCGTCGGTGAATGACTGGCCGTCCTTCGACATACGGATGCGTTCGACTATGTGCAGCTGATCCGACGCCGGAACGCCGGGTTGAATCCAGTGATGTTTGGATTGTACATTGACGGTGTCCACCACCAGCGTGTCGCCCTCGAACCGGCCCACCGAGTCACCGCTGTAGCTGGGCTCGGCGATATCGGGATTGGCATGGCCGCGTCCATCCAGATAGATCCAGCGGGGAGCATTGAAAAGGCCCTGGATACCCACGATCACCGTCGGATACTGCATCAGCTCAATAGGCCAAACCCGCGTCAGCCACCGTGGCATTCCTGCAGGCCAACACTGGCCAGTGTCGTCCTTGTAGGATTTGCCTTCGATGTTAGCCTGGTGGTTGGCGTCGAACTCCGCCTGGGCGACCGGCGTGAGCTTGGGCACCGGCTCGAAGCGAAAGTCGCCTGTGGATTTGTCGCGGACCATCCGCCACGTGCCCGTAAGGTTGAACGGCGGCTTGGGCCGCCGCTTGTCCAGGTTCTCCTTCTCGAAGACGCCGAGAGACCAGAGACTCTGCTCCGTCTTGGGCCACGAGTCCGGTGCTGATGCTCCGTCGCCCCGGGCGGCGCCGAAGGTCCAGAGGCAGAGACACAGAGCGGCAGCGATGGGTTTGGCGATATCAGCTTTGGCGTTCATCTTGAAATACGGCATGAATTGTAAAACCGTTGGTCTGGCGAAAGCCTAGAACTTCCCGCGTACTCCCAAAGTGAAAGCCCTGCCGACAATGTCGTAAAGGCTCCGGTTGACATTGATTGCATCACCCGGCTGGCCGGAGGGCAGTTGATAGAAGAACGGTGGACTGACATTGAACAGGTTGTCGATCTTCAAAAACAGAGCCGGCTTGCTCGGAACGTCCTCGAATTGGTAGGCGATGTTGAGCCCCGTATACTGGATGGCCGGCGAATTCGTATGGTCCGCCAGGACATACTGGTCCGTGCGATGCAGAGAGCTGATGAGCTGTTCAGTGACCGAGACAGCCACGGGCCCCCTGGCATAGCCGAGGATGATCGTCCCCTCGTATTTCGGAACCCCGGTCTGGGTCAGCGTCAGGGATTGATTCAAATCCATATTGCCGAGGTAGTTGATCGGCGCCTGACCCGGAGCATTGGTCTGCTCATACTGGGTCGGGCGGCTGACGATGACGCGCCCGAGGAACTGCCCACCCATGATCTGCCGGTGATAATTGGCCTCGATATCCACACCGGCGATGTTGAGCTGCGCGACGTTGAGCGGCGCGATTTCAACGGCGGTCGCATTGTTAGCGGCGGAATGGTCGCTGAACGCATTGGGCCTCGTGATCAGGGCGCAGGTCGGGTCTGTTCCTCCGCTGTTTTCGCAGACCTGGAGAATTTGCGCCGCGCTGTAGGGAGCGCCGATCGCGCCCGAAATCTGGATCTTGTAGTAGTCCACGGAAGCCGAAAACCCTGGGATTTCGCTGGGCTCAAATACAATGCCCAAGGTCTTGGTATCGGCAATTTCCGGCTTCAGATTGCGGTTGCCCTCGGTGATGGTAAGAAGGGCGGCGATCGGCGTGCCGGAGTGCGGATCGGTGAAGTTGCCCGCGTTGGCGTAGGACGCGCCCTGGTAGAGTTCGACGAGGGTTGGCGCGCGGATGTCACGCGATTGACCGGCGCGGAAACGCAGATCGTCGATGGGCTGCCAAACCAGGCCGTACTTCCAGGTTGAAACCCCGCCGCTCACGCTGTAATGGGTGTAACGATAGGCTGCGTTCAAATCGAGCGCCTTGGCGAAAGGAACATCCTTGAGCAGAGGTACGAGGGTTTCCCCGTAGATCTCGGCCACATTTTCGCTGCCGCCGCCGACGCCGAAGTTGCCGCCGACATATTCGGACCCGGCGAAGCCGCGAATCCCAACCGGTTTGACAAATGTCGCCGGATTGGAGTTGCTGGTCTGGTCGTAGGTCTGGGTGCGATAAGCGGCGCCGGCGGCGCCCGTGACCGGACCGGCCCACTCGTTGAACAAGTCGCCGCGAAGATTGGCTTCAACCACGTTCTGATCGAAGTCGGTTTGTTGGAGGGCGTCGCCGTGGATATAGGCGATCGCTGCCGCGGAAGCTGACCCCTGGCCTAACAGGTTGAGCGGCACGCATCCCGGATACAGGCCCGGATTGGTCAAGGTCACATTGCAGACGATCTGGCCATTGGCCGGATTGACCACGGCGTCGATCGCTGCA
>Ga0302319_10013766_pt1 | contig 15143 bp, 12 predicted proteins | sample Bog_T0_2_FD_203319 | JGI IMG/M metagenome (GOLD analysis project Ga0302319, IMG submission 203319) | Peat permafrost microbial communities from Stordalen Mire near Abisko, Sweden - Bog_T0_2 | ecosystem: Environmental > Terrestrial > Soil > Wetlands > Peat | place: Sweden: Abisko, Stordalen Mire... | reverse complement strand
ATCGTAAGAGCCCGGAGGTACCGCCGCAAAAATGTATTTGCCGGCGCTATTCGAAACCGCGGAAAGCTTTACGCCCGCCGACGCATCCGTCAGGGTCACACTTGCGCCTGGAATCACCGCGCCGCTGGGATCGGTGATCTCGCCGACCACCGTGCCGTTGTTCGTTGCCTGACCAAACGCATGGCTCGCGCCCGCACATGCGAATAACACTGCCGCGACCATTACGACGATCCACCGTAGCCTGAGTTGCATCATTACAGCTCCTCCGTAAAGAGTTTGCTTGTTAAGGGCTTATTCGCTTCGCATCATTCGAACCGGGGAGAAGATGCTGCCCGGAATTGCCTGCCGATCACCCTGACCCCGGAATACGGAACGCCCTGTTCCATACTCCAAAAACCAGAGCAGGTACTGATTTCCTCACCAACCAGAGCAACTGAAGAAAAAGGGATAAGGACTGCAACTTTCGGGGAAGGCTCGTACCACCTATAGCAATTGGGTGTCCATTTATGGGCACTTGAAATCAACGACTTAACCGGTATCCTGGGGCCCCGCAGGTTAAAATCTATTGAAATCTGTAAGTGATTCGTGGCACTTCTCCGGCTTTCGGAATCCCCGCGCCACCGAGCGATCCGGGAATCCAGCTATCCGGCCACCGCTCTATCCCGCTCGCGCCTGCCGCCGCGCCCCTATTCCACCCTCGGGTTCGTGAAACTATAAGAGGGGACCCGCCTCAAAAAGAGGAGGTAAATATGAACACCTTCAAAACAGCTCTTCTGCTCACTGCACTCACTCTGCTTCTGGTTCTGATCGGCGGCCATTTTGGCGGCCAGAACGGCATGATCTTCGCCTTCATCCTCGCCGCCGCGATGAATTTCTTCAGCTACTTCTATTCCGACAAGCTGGCCCTGCGCATGTACAACGCGCAACCCGTAACTCGCGAGCAACTGCCTCGTGCCTATGCCGTCGTCGAGCGCATGACCCAGCGCCTCGGCCTGCCCATGCCAAAGATCTACGTCATTCCCACCGAAGCGCCCAACGCCTTTGCCACTGGACGCAACCCAAAACATGCCTCTGTCGCCGTCACCCACGGCATCCTGCAACTTCTCAATGACGATGAGCTCGAGGGCGTCCTCGCCCATGAGCTGGGCCACGTGAAAAACCGCGACATCCTGACCAGCTCCATCGCCGCCACGCTCGCCGGCGCTATCGTGCTGCTGGCCCGCATGACCTGGTGGGCCGATATTTTCGGAGGATTTGGCGCCGGCGCACGCGACCGCCGCGGCGGAGGCATCAGCGCGCTTTTCATGCTGATCCTCGCGCCTATCGCAGCGACGCTCATCCAGCTTGCCGTCTCGCGCTCCCGCGAATATGAAGCCGATGCCACCGGCGCGCATATCACCGGCAATCCTTACGCTCTCGCCAGCGCCCTCGAAAAACTCGACGCCTACTCGAAGCGCATGCCGATGCTGGGCTCGCCCTCGACTGCGCACCTGTTCATCGTGCAGCCGCTGCTGAGCGGCGGCGATTTCGCGAACCTCTTCTCAACGCATCCGCCGACTACTAAACGCATCGAGCGCCTCATCGGTAGGCCCAGCGTCTACGGCGCTCCCCAGCGCTGATCGGAAGCCAAAAAGGGCGGTTCAGCGCGAACCGTCCCTCCTCAATCTGCTGTTGCCTGTTGTCTGTTCCCTATTGCCTATTGCCTGTTCCCTGCGTCGCCGACGAGGCGACGCTCACGGCGCCCAGCCCATCCCGTCCGCTCCCTTGCCCGCGTCGATCAACTTCTGCACCTTCCACTGCTCCAGATCGATCGCCGCCACCTTTCCCGCCGTCATGCAGGACACGTACGCTACGCGCCCACCCGGTGGCACCAGAATCTCCTGGGGGTCGGCCGCCACGGCCACCGTGCGTGCCACTTTCATTTCGGCCAGGTCGACCACGGCCACTTCGTCCTTCGATGGAATCGCCACTAACAGCCAGCGGCCATCCGGCGTCACAGCCGATCCATACCCCAACCCCGGCAAATCCACCCAGCTCTCGACGCGCCTCTCCGCTGTGTCGATCACCGCGAGCCGCGGGCTCGTCTGATCCGACGTAAACACCAGCCGGTCATCCCGCGAAATCGCAATCCTCTGCACGTCGCCCGCCACCGGAATCACCGCCAGCGTCTTCCGCTCGACCATGTCCAGCACCGACACCGTCCCCGGTCCCACGTTCGCCGTGTAGCCCAGCTTGCCATCATGCGAAATCGCCAGCATGTGCGATTCCTTTTGCCCGGTCGGGACCTTCGCCACAATCCTCAGCGTCTGCGGGTCGATCTCTGTGATCGCATCCTCCAGTTCCGTCGTCACGTAAAGCATCCCGCTCGCCCCATCCACCACTGGCAGATGCGGCCGAACGCCGTGCCCAAAATTGACGACGCCCGTTACCGTCCGCAAGCCCAGATCGATCACCAGCATCTTTTGTCCGTTGATGCCCGGCTTCCCCACACCCGTATTGCCGTAAATTGGCAGATACGCGCTGTGCCCGTCCTTCGAAACCGCAATCTCATGGCCCCACTGCCCTTCGATCCCCTCGGCGACTGTGTCCTCGTCGCCTGTCTTCGTATTGATCACGCTCACCGTGCGATCACCCTGATTCGCCACCAGCAGCGTTTGCGCGATCGACGCCGGCGCCATCCCGCTGGCGCACCCCACGGCAAACAGCACCGGCAAAACCAAGCTCTTTTTCATAACGCGAACTATATCGTCAAATCCCAATATCTGTAATCAATCGCCTGGTCGTTCCCCCCTCTGCTGTACCCTGTCTTGCATGAAAACCCTGCTCCGCACCATCGTCTGGCTGGCTCTGGTCGTCTGGCTCGGCGGTCTTCTCTTTTTCCCCATCACTGCCTGGGCTTCTTTCAGTTCGATCGCCGATACCCACACCGCCGGAACCGTCGTCGCGAAATGTCTCCGCATGCTGCACTATGAAGGATTCGCGGCCGGAGCGGTCATCGTTCTCCTGCTCGCCATCGGGTGGCCCCTGAGAGTTTTCCGCAAGAGCGGTCCGCCCGCCATTCTCGTCACCGTCATCATGCTCGGGTTCACAGCTTTTTCGCAGTTCCGCATCATTCCGCAGATGGAGAAGGATCGCATCGCGGCGGGCGGAGCCATTGACAGCGTCCCTTCCAGCGATCCCCGTCACGCGGACTTCGATCGCCTTCATCACGACTCCGAGCATCTGGAAGAAGCCGTTATGCTCAGCGGCTTCGTCCTTCTCTTCCTGCTCGCACGCGACTATTAGGCCGTGCATTCATTTCGCTGCCGAAGACCTCGTCGCATGCGGATCGGGAGACTCCAGCAACGTCGCCAATCACTCCCCCGCCCTCGCCGCGAAACCTTCCGCCACGCCGATATTCTTCATCAGCTCTTCAGGCACACCATGCCTCCGTTGCAGGTAATCCGGGCTGTTCCACGACAGCCACGCTTTCCCCTCCGGGTCTTCCCACACCAGGATCTTCAACGGCAAATCGATCGCGCTTGTGGGAGCCGCCAGCATCACCGGCGTTCCGCCCACCGGATTGCCGAATATCAGCAGCTTGGTGGGGCGCATCTGCATCCCCACTCGCGCCGCTTCGCCGCTGTGATCCACAAGGGCAAAAAGGGTCACGCCTTTCGCTTCCAGCAGCCCCTGCAGCCGTTGCACCGTCTCCCCCACCGAATGTTGGCTGCGCTGGCTTTTGATTCCGCTTTCCATCTCCGGCCTCCTCGATCCACTGCAAGGATGCGCCAGGCCGCCGCCGGAATCAAAGCGGCTGCGCTAAAGCTCAGAGAACGGCCGAACCGTGGAACAAGGAGTTCACGCTCGCGCCACTTCTTCCATCAACGCCAGCACATTCCCGGCCGGATCCTTCAGAAACGCGAGCCACAGATCGTGACTCTTCATCCGCGCCGTCAGATGCGGCTCCTGGACAAACACCACACCTTTTTCCCTGAGCGCGTCGTGCACCGTCTGGATATCTGTCACCTTAAAGTACAAAATGGTCCCGTCCGTGCCGGCCGCCGCCTTTCCCGCTCCAGGCTCCGCGGTCCCCACCAGCAACCGTACCGTCCCGCACTGAAAGAACGCCATGGTACCCGCATCGAAGAGGTGCCGCATCCCCAGCACATCCCCGTAAAAGGACTTTGCCTCTTCCAGGTTCTGCACCGTTACTGCAATCTGCCCAATCTCCCCTAAGTGAACCGCCGTCTCGCTTGCCATTGTTGTCTCCATTTCATTAGCTGAGCTAATGATTTACCATAAAGCCTCCTGCACATGTCAAGAGCCAGCGAACTGAATTCCGAACAGACCGCCGAGTCCCTTCATTCCGCCGCCATCCATCTGCTGCGCAAACTGCGCCACGCCGACACCGCCAGCGGCCTCAACGGGCCTCGCCTGTCGGCCCTCTCCGTCATTGTCTTCGCGGGACCACTCACCCTCGGTCAGCTCGCCCATAGAGAGCAGGTTCGCCCTCCCACCATGACCCGCCTTGTAAACGCCCTCGTCGCGAAAGACCTGGTCAAAAAGACCGCCAACGCGGGAGACCGTCGCACCATTCATCTCTCCGCGACCATGAAGGGCAAGCGGCTCCTCCTCGAGGCGCGCCATCGCCGTGTCCGCTCCCTCGCGCGGCACATCGCCCTTCTTCCCGCTCTCGATCAGAAAACTCTCCACGCCGCCATCGCCCTCCTCTACAACATCGTCCAGGCCCTTTAGCCCTCGCGGGAACGATAAATTCTCCGCCCGGGAACCTCCGCACACGCAACTCCGTACCGTCCCTTCAGATGCGCGCGAGGTCAGCAGCTTCCATGAGGGTCCCCGGTTGAATCTATCCATCGAGAACGTCGGCAAGTGTTATGGCGGAAAAGTCTGGGCGCTCCGTCGCTTCAGCCTCGAACTAAAGCCCGGCGTCCTCGGACTGCTCGGCCCCAACGGCGCAGGCAAGACTACGCTCATGAGCATCCTCGCCACCATCACCCGCGCCAGCGAGGGCAAAGTCACCTGGAATGGCACCGACCTCTCCGCCCACCCCAATGCTCTGCGGTCGGTGCTTGGATATCTTCCCCAGGATTTCGGCGTCTATCCCAACCTCAACGCCCAGGAGTTTCTCGAATATCTCGCCGCCGTCAAAGGCCTCGACGCCGCAGCCGCGCGACGCCGCATCGATCAGCTTCTCAGCCTCGTCAATCTCGCCGACGTGCGCAAGCGCCCCCTCGGCGGATTCTCCGGCGGTATGAAGCAGAGGGTCGGCATCGCCCAGGCACTGCTCAACGATCCGCAGTTGCTCATTGTCGACGAGCCCACTGCCGGCCTCGACCCCGAAGAGCGCGTGCGCTTCCGCAACCTGCTCTCCGATCTCTCCGGCGAACGCATCGTCATCCTCTCCACCCACATCGTCTCCGACGTCGAGGCCACGGCCACCGACATCGCCCTCATCTCCAACGGCGCTCTGGTCGCGCATGCCGCACCCGAGGAACTGCTCCGCAGCATCGAAGGCCGCGTATGGGAGTGGGTCGTGCCCAGCGCCGATCTCCAGGCTGTAAAGCAGTGTTACCGCGTCAGCAACACCATGCGCCGCTCTGACGGCGTCCACGTGCGCGTGCTCGCGCAGGATTCTCCGCCCGGCGCAGTCTCCGTCCCGCCCACTCTCGAGGACGCTTACCTCGACGCGCTCTCCCTCTATCGCGCAGGAACCCCCGCATGAAGCGCAGCCGTGTCCTCTGGCACCTCGTCAAAGCCGACTTCCTCGGCCGCGTCCGCCGCACCAGCTTCCTGCTCACCCTGGCCCTGGCCGTTTTTCTCGGCTACCAAACCTTCGCTGGCAACATCGTGATGCGGCTCGACGACTACCGCGGCGTCTATAACTCTGCATGGATCGGCGCGTTGATGGGGCTCGTCACCAGCTCGTTTCTTACTCTCGTTGGTTTCTACATCGTTAAAGGATCGATCCCGCGCGATGAAACCACCCGCGTCGGCCAGATCCTGGCCGCGACCCCCATGAGCAAGCCTTTCTACACCGTGGCTAAATCACTGGGAAACTTCGCCGTGCTCGCGGCCATGGTGGGTGTTATGGCCTTAGCAGCGCTGTGCATGCAGCTCCTGCGCGGCGAGGATCGCACCCTCCACCTGTGGATCCTGCTCACGCCTCTGCTCTTGTACGCGTTGCCCTCGATGGCGTTCGTCGCGGCCCTCGCCGTCCTCTTCGAGACGCTGCCGTTGCTGCGTGGCGGACTCGGCAACGTGCTTTGGTTTTTCCTCTGGACGGGCCTCCTCGTCGGCGGCATCGCTCCCGCCATGGCGAGCGGCGGGGTGCCCAGCAATGCCACGTATTTCCACGACTTCACCGGACTGCCCACCATGATGTACCAGATGCGTGCTCCGCTGCTCGAAGTCGATCCCACCTTTCACAACAGCTTTTCGCTGAGCATCGGCAGCCCTCCGCCCCATCGACGATTTCTGTGGACCGGCGTCCACTGGGACTTCATTCAGCTCGCGGCGCGTCTGCTTTGGTTTGTCTACGCCTTCGCCGCCGCCCTCCTCGCCGCGCTTTTCTTTCACCGTTTCGACCCGGCCCGCGAGCACATCCTCACACGACGAAAAAGTTCTGCGCACACTCCGACCCGTCCCGTCGTCGAAGAGATCCTCGCTGCGAGGGAACTCGCCCGCCCCGATCCGTGGTCCGGCCGTCTGACCCCTCTTCCTGCAGCGAGCGCGAAAACAAGGTTCACCTCGATCGTCGCCGCCGAGCTGCGCCTCATGCTCAAAGGACATTCCTGGTGGTGGTATGCGGTAGCCGCCGGCCTTTTCATCGCCTGCCTCGCCAGTCCGCTGCAGACCTCGCGTGAGGGGATCATTCTTGTCGCGTGGCTCTGGCCCATCCTGCTCTGGTCACAGATGGGCAGCCGCGAGGCACGTTATGCCACGGGCTCGCTTATCTTCTCCGCGCCTCATGCACTGGAACGCCAGCTCCCCGCCGCCTGGGTTGCGGGCGTCATCGTCGCCCTCATCACTGGCGGAGGACTCGGCGTCCGTCTTCTTCTCGCCGGCGACCTGCAGGGCCTCGCGGGCTGGACCGTCGCGGCCTGTTTCATCCCCAGCCTCGCGCTGGCGCTTGGCGTCTGGAGCGGGTCCAGCAAGTTCTTCGAAGCGCTATATACCGTGTGGTGGTACATGGGCGCCGCCCACCACATGCGCGGCGGGGACTTCATCGGTACCGTCGCCGCGAGCAGCCGTCCCGAGCTGTACCTGGCGCTGACCATTGCGCTGCTCGCATCCTGCTGGCTGCGGCGCCGTACCCAGCTGGCCTATGCTTGATGCCGCGTCAGCAGATCGGCCGCGACAAATACAAAGAAGATCACCGCGATTACGCCGTTCATCGTGAAGAACGCCGCATTCATCCGCGTTAAGTCGCGTGGCGACACGATCAGATGCTCCCACAGCAGCAGCGCCGCGACCGCCGCGATGCCCACACCCGCAATCGCCCCCAGGTGGAAGAGCGCCACCAGCCACACCAGCAGAGCCAGCATGATCAGGTGCATCGTCCGCGCAATCCAGAATGCTGCTGTGACTCCGAGCGCGGCAGGAATGCTGAACAGCCCCGTCGACCGGTCGTGCGCCTCGTCCTGGCACGCGTACAGCACATCGAAGCCGGCTACCCAGAACAGCACCGCCGCCGTCAGCACCACAATGCGCGGATCAAGCGAGCCGCGGATGGCAATCCACGCTCCCGTCGGCGCGAGGCCCAGCGCCAGCCCGAGAAAAAGATGCGACCAGCGTGTGAAGCGCTTTGTGTAGGAGTAGAAAAACAACACAGCGAGGACCACCGGCGCCAGAATCAGCGTCAACCGATTCAGCCGCCATGCCGCCAGCAGGAAAATCGTCGACATCGCCACCGTGAACCCGGCGGCAAACCTCGGCGTCAGCGCCCCCGCGGGAATCGCCCGCTGCCGCGTGCGTGGATTCGCGGCATCCAGATCGGCATCCGCCCATCGATTAAAGGCCATCGCCGCCGAACGCGCCGCAATCATGCAAACCACAATCCACCCGAGCTTCGCGACAGGAGGCCAGCCGTGCGCCGCCAGCATCGCCGCAGTCAGCGCAAAGGGCAGCGCAAACACGGAGTGCTCCCACTTGATCATCTCCAGCGTGACGCCGATATTGCGGAGAAGAGGCATAAAAATGGACCTCATCGCTTCTTGACGAGGTCCATTCCAGTGTAACGGCTCTGGTGCAATTGCTAAGGTTCGGTCCTGCTTCGCTGACAGGCCCGTGTTGGCAGCTGGCTTACTTCGAAGCCTTTTCTGACGATGCGTTCGCAACCTCGAGATCGTTCGTCACGCTGAAGACGCCCCCCACTGAATTGGCCTGGATACCGGCCGCGTCCTTCTGCGCCTGCGTGTCCACCGTTCCGTACAACGTCACGTGTCCATTGGCCACCTGAATACGGATCGGCTTGGCCGGGTCGATGAGGTACTGGTTCAGCATGGGGAAGCCGTAGACCTTGCGGAACACCGCGAGGCGAATCTGATCGTCCATCGGCGAAACCGGATCGATCTGAATGTTGTCGATCACATCCCGCACGCCTTTGGTATTGGCTACCACGGCCACGGCGTCCGAAGCGTCCACCGGGCCATAAGCGTGGCCGCCCAGGCTCGCCACGCCATTCTCCACCTGGATGGAGATCGCATCGAAGGGCACGGTTCCGTATCCGACCATGTCATACGTGATTGCCTTCTGCAGCTTCTGCTGCAGCTGCTGGTCCGACATCTCTCCTCCTTCGACCTGGATGTCATTCCGAACCGCGGTGATGCCGTGCACATGATGTGCCTTCTGATCGGCATCCATTTTCTTTGCGAAAACGTCCACGGTCCCGGTCAGCGTGACCACGCCGCCCTGCACCGATGCCTGAATGCCCTTGAACCGCGACGCACTCAACGCTTTTTGAACCGATGCCTGTGTCTCCGAGTCGTTCTGCGCAAAAACCGCCGGCACGGCAAGGGCCGCGGCAACAATGAACATCATTACTTTCTTCATAGTTTTCTCCCGGGCTGTCTCCTGATTTTTTGGGGATTTCCGGCTATAAGTTGCTTTAGCCGGGGAGACAAGCCTTCCACTTATTCAGACACGGAACGACCCCTTTTGGATGCGCGTTCCAGGCGAAATTTTCGTGAAACGGCAGTCTTTGACGTTGCTACGAACCATTGATTCTGAAGGAATTTGCCGGCTTCCCGGATGAAATCCGAGGCCTGTCAATGGTAGCTGCGGTGGAGCCTGAAAATCAGGCTGAAAACTCCCGATTCATCGCGCACCGCCACCACCGAAACATCGTGCGTTACACGCCACTCGCCCTGGATCAACTGCTCCGCCGTTGAATTGACGTTTGTCGCATACGTAAGGGTAGCGTTCTTCGAAAGAGGCTCTTCGACCGTAATGCGCGCCGTCGCGTTTCCCACCCCGCTCACGAACGTGGGGTCGATCCGCACGCTTCCGCCGCCGAACAGCTTCTGAATCCGGTTGCTGATGGTCGCGTTCAGAGCGCCGCCCAGCAATGAGTCGGCGGTCGAATTCACCCCCGCCTGCTGCTGCTCGGTGCTGTAGATTTGCTGCTCTTCCTGGGTTCGCCCCATCGCCAGCAGCGAAAAAATGTCCTGCTCGGAGAGCGGAGGCTCCGACCGGAACGTCGGATTCAGCTTGTTCGTCGATCCCTGCAGCGCGATCGTGACTGTGTAATTTTCCACCGTCGTCGTTGCCGTCAGATCCAGCACCGGCTGGATGCGCACCGGATTGCTGAAATAGATTTCCCCGTGCTGCAGCTCGAACTTCTCGCCGTTAAACGTTGCTCGGCCTTCCGTGATCGTGACCCGCCCCAGGACCGTCGGCTCGGCCAGCGTTCCGCGAATCGCCAGATCCACATTGCCCGCCAGCCGCGCAAACGAATTCTGAAAGTTGAGTGACGGCGCCGACTCAATGCGAATGTCGAGCCGCACCTTGTTTGTGGGCGAGTCAGGATTTGGCGGCAGCGAAACCCCGCCACCGCTTGCTATCGAGGCAAAATCGACGTCGGGGTTGATCGCAAAACCCGTCAACATCACCTTCCCGCTCACCAGCACGCTGGCCTGGTTGCCCTGCACCCGAATCGTTGCGCTGGCCGTCGACGTGACGCCCTCTGGATAGCGGATGCGCACATCCTTGGCATTTGCGGTCAGATCGGCGTAGAGCCCGTGATGGTACGTTACGAATCCACCCACTTTGATCAGGCCACCGCCGCTGTACGCAGTGACATCCTTGAAATCGAGCCGGTCCTGATCGAACACCAGCTCGCCGTTCATGCGGCTCAGTCCGTTCACGTAATCTTCCAGCGACACATTCACATTCGTGAACTTCACGTTCCCCGTCAGGTCCGGATTCTTCGTCGTCCCCTCCGCAGTCATCGTGAAGTCCACATGTCCCGCGGAAATCAGATCCGTGTCGAGCGTCTGTGCCAGAGCCATATTGATTGAGCCGTTCGCGCTTCCATGAATCGGCATGGGATCGCTGAACAGCCCTATCGATCCCACGGTGTGCAGATCGGTGTCCGGACCCACAATGTGCAGCGGCTCTACCTGAAATGTGCCGTCCTTCAGCATGGCGTGGACCGGGCCGTCGCTGTGAATCGGCACGTCCTCCAGAGTTACCGCCAGCGCGCTCAGTCGAGCATCGCCGTTCAGCTCCTTCGGCTTTCTCAGCGGTCCGGAAACCGTCACCGATCCGGCGATCGACGAGCTGCCCTGGATCCCTGTAACGCTGAACGTACGCAGCAGTGGATCGATGTCGAAGTTTGCGATCTTCAGATTCGCCCGGGTTGCATAGTCGCCCGTCAGCTGCGTTTCGCTGCTCAGATCCAGCTCCGACGTGTTGACATGCGATGTCATATGCAACACGAGCGCGTGGCCTTCGGTGTGCGCATCGGCGTCCGCGGAACCCGTCCACTCGTGTGCCAACCGCATACTCCGCACGTGCATGCTGGCCTGGAGCGATGGCGCCTCCAGCGTGCCGCTGCCCTTCGCCTCAAAATCCACCGAGCCTTCCACCGGATACTGGGCATTTTCGAGACGCTTGATATGCGCCAGCTGAAAACCGCTTCCCTGCAGGTTGAAGTGCGCGTTCTTCGCCGCAAAATCGTACCCGCCCTCGCCCGTGATCCTCCCCCCATCCATCGCGAACATCAGATGGCTCGCGCTCACCTCTTTGCCTCTGAACGCTGCCTCCGAAGTCAGCAACCGATACTGCTCTCCATAGATGGACCCCCCGGCCACGTCGATCTGCCCATTGCCGTTCAGATTTCCGATAGTCCCATCTGTTTGCGCATGCAGATTCAGAATCCCTGATACCGGATAAGTCTTGCCCGTCAGCGCCATCCACTGCGCAATGTCCGCATTCTTAACCTGTACGTTCGCGTGGATGGTCGATGTGTCCGCAAACAAATCGCGCGGCGCGTTGCGGCGGCCCCGCACCTCGCCCGAGAACTGGATGGTCGTCTTTCCCTGGGCCAGGGTCGCCGCCCTCACGGAAAGCGATCCCGCGCTGTACTCCGCGTCGGTGGTCAGGCTGTCGAAGTGGATATTGCTCGCCGCCTGCGTTGCCGAGGACGTCGGCCCCAGCGGTACAACATTGAAGTCCGTAGCCACCAGATGCCCTTCAAAGTCCGGGAACGCCAGACTCCCCGTCACCGTTCCGTGGAACTGCGCTGCTCCATGCAGTTGCGCAGGAATCGGCGTCGGCTGCCCCGGCGCTGCGATTCCGAACGCCGCCAGGATCGGATTGAACTCTGCAATGTTGCGCGTCATCAGCCTGGCATTCAGGTTCGACTTGCGCGTCAATGGATACACGCCCAGACTCCCGGCTGCCTCCACCTCCGACGCCGGCGTATGAATATCGAATGCCCGCACTTCGACAGATCCCGTCCGGTTCGTGTAGTCCGCCTGCACGGCCCCGTTTACCGGCACCTCATTGGGAGTGGGAGGGTGCGGCGGCGCGAGGCTGACATTTACCGAGCCCGTCATATTTTCAAGGCTGCCCGTCCAGTCCACATTCGCCGTCCCCGATGCCGACGTATCGAACCCCAGACGCCGGTAGCGCCGCGGCGCAACCGAGTCGAGAAGCGAATCGAGTGTGAACCCCGCCAGTTTCGTGCGAATCGTCCCCTCTTGCGGCCCCGCGTTGGATACCGTTTGGCCAACATGCGCTGACCCGCCTGGTAGTGTCTGCCAGTTCACGATGCGCATCTCGCCCGTCACTACGCCACCCGTCGCCAACCGCGCATGAATCCCCGTTAACGTAACCAGGTCCTGCGTCACGTGCGCCACCCCGTCCGCCGTAATCCCGGTCACATCCACGGTGCCCGTGCGATAGGCGCCGCCACTAACGCGCCCATTCCCGTCCACGACGAATTGCGTGCCCGCGCCATGCCCATTCGCCTCCAGTTGAGCCGTTCCGCCGTCCAGCCCCGGCGTGCCCGTCAGCGCGCGTATCTCGGCCGCGTCAATCGCGCCCTTCATCCCGAATTGCCAGCGCGGATTGGCAAAGTCATCCAGCGTCCCGCTGGCGCGCAGAACTGTCTTTTCGCGTGTTCCCTGCGGCCCGCTCTGTAACGAAAGTGAAACAAGGGCCGCGCTGTTCCGTCCCATATCCACCGATGCATCCAGCTGCGAATGCACCGGCGTATCGGCTCCGCGCTGCGCTACTATGTCTTCCGCGTGGACCGTCCCCACATAGTGATCCCGCGTCGGAACATAGTTCACCTGCGCCGCCAGATTGTTCACCGCCAGATTGAATGGAATCGCCCGCTGGTTCAGGAGCACCACTCCGTTGTTCAGAACCGTTCTGCCAATGGCCAGATTGAAGATCTCATCCGTGCCGGCGCCTGTCGACGCATGCTTCGGCTTCGGCTGATTTGTCGATCCATCCGGATAAACAATCAGGTGAATCACCGGATGATCGCCCTCGAGGTAGTTCAGCCCAACCTTTGCCCGGAAGAAGGACAGGACCTGCAGCCGGACGAAAAGCCGATCCAAATGCGCGTAAGGAACCTGCCCCGCTGCCTCCAGGCCATGAATCGTCAGGTCGTCGGCCTCGAATTCCAGATGGGTCAGACGCCAGCCGAATCGGCCCAGCTCAACCCGCCCTCCCGTTGTCTTTTCCAGCTGGGCAATCACCGCGCTCCGCACGCGCTTCTCAAATGAGGCCGTACTCGCGTACCACACCAGCGCACCGGCCAGCACCAGCATGACCCCCAAAGTCCCTAACGCGATCCGCAGAACAATCCGGCCCATGCGCTGCCTCGGCGGCGTCTGTATCACACCGGGAGCTTCGCGTTCGTTTTCCGGTTGGGGCATCGCGTTCATTGGCTCGCTTCCGTCGTTCTTGGTTCAAGGTCGGCGCTGTAGGCCGGATCGACGATCTGTACGTTGCCCTGGTCCCGCAAGCTCGCCAGCCAGTCCTGGAACAACCCACTCACCTGCTGTTGCAAGAGGATTTCCTGGACGCGGCCCGAAACCTCCACCAGAGGCGGCGCCTTCTCATTCCCTTTCATCAGAGCCGGCACCAGAGTCTTTTGATAATAAGTCGCGATCTGGTCCTGCGTAACGCGAATCCCGCTGCGAAAGCGTAAATCGATGAAGCGCAGGATCGCCATGCGCTGACTCCAGCGCTGTTCCACCACTTCCTCGCTCAGCTCGTTCGATTTCAGGAATTCGGCCCATCCCTGCCCTGTTTGACAATGAAGCTGGGCGCAGGCAGGGATTTGCTTCTTCAGTTCCGCGAGAGACTTCTGCACCTCAGCATCCGGCGTCGTGATCGGCTGCTGCTGCTCCGCCATCTGCTGCAGGATCAGCGTCCGGTCGATCAGCCGTACGATCGCTGAGTCCGGCGTGTTATGCCCAGGCAGCACCTGCAGCGGTTCCAGCGCGGAAAGATGCATCTCCTGTTCGACATCGCTCTGTAACAGAACGCTGGAGCCGATGATGGCGACCACATGGTCGAGCTGGATCGGCTTGTCCGCCGCCGCAGACGCTGGCGCAGGCGGCGGCGCCTGCGGCGAAGCGGTTTGCGCGTGCGTGATCCCCCCGATCGCAAGCACCGCCACCAGCGCCATGATTCGCCCGCCCCTCGCCATCAGAACGCCTGTCCGATACTGAAAAAGAAGTTGAAGTGACCCGCCTGCCCATAGCACTGGTTCGCTGCATAGCAGGTGAGAGAACTTGAGTTAGAGGCATTGCCCGTTCCGTAGGTCACCAGCACCGGAAATACCGGCGGATTCAGGTTGTAACCCATATCGAAACGAATCGGCCCGATCGGCGTGTGATACCGTGCCCCCACCCCCAGCGTATGCGAGAAATCGTTAAAGTCGCACTGCCCCGTGGGATTGGTGCTCGACGACCGCGTCACCTGTTCCTGCGCCGCGTCCGTCAGATAGGCCGGCGAGGTGCACGTATAACTGTGGGGCTGCTTGATTCGCAGTGCGCTCGGCCAGATATCCGACGAGTTGTTGAATACGTTCCCCATGTCATGAAAAAGCACGAACCCCAGCGAATTCCCGAAGTACGGTAACTGCGGATTCGGCAAACGCAGTTCCGTCTGATTCACAAAGGCCCCCGCTCCTCCAATCGGAAATCCGGTCAGTGAATCCCGCGGTCCCGCCGAGTTGATCGGGAATCCGCGCATCGATTCGGGTCCTCCCGCGTACAGCCTTTCTGGCAAGGGGATGGATTCATACCTCGCCTCGCCGAATACCCTCTCCATGCCAAACCGCGTATTGCGCGCCAGGACATACTTCTTCAGTTTCCCCAGGGTGTAGTAACTCGAATTCGACCAGTCGAAGTGCGCATAGTTCGCTTCCGAACTCAGAAAGGCGTTGTCCGTCGCAAATATCTGGATGCTGTTGTACATACCCGTCTGCGCATCCAGCGGCTCCGGCCGCCGCGTGTCGTGGATCCAGGTCAGTTCCGGACCTCCCACGCGCACCGGCTCCGACAGCAGCGGGATCAGGTTCGGCGCTACCTGAATCGTGTTCGGGTCGACCTTCACCCTTCGATAGGAAACCTGATAAATCAGCGTGTCCATCAGGTTCGGATGCTCTGTCAACC
>Ga0302319_10013764_pt1 | contig 15144 bp, 11 predicted proteins | sample Bog_T0_2_FD_203319 | JGI IMG/M metagenome (GOLD analysis project Ga0302319, IMG submission 203319) | Peat permafrost microbial communities from Stordalen Mire near Abisko, Sweden - Bog_T0_2 | ecosystem: Environmental > Terrestrial > Soil > Wetlands > Peat | place: Sweden: Abisko, Stordalen Mire... | reverse complement strand
TCGTTTGCAGCTTGTGGTCAATGGAGCGGGCAACACAGTCGATAAAGAGGGCTGCAGCGGGTCCGTGGCTCGATGATCCCGATGCTCGCCAAAGGTCGATGCATCCGCGGCCGCCGAAGTCAATATGCGCTCGCCAGCCTTCCTCGGTCCCCCGGATGTGCTGCAGATCATTCAATCGCACCGCGATTCCAGAGAACCCGAATTGAGGATACTTCTGGCAAAGCAGCTCAGAAGATTGCTCCAAACTCATATCACGCCGCATCTCGTGCTCGAATGCTTCCACAGCGAGTTGGGCACCGAGAAAGCTGCGGAAGCCTCCACCGAGCAGGGCCCGACCCATGACACCGAACTCTCTGTAGCCAAGACGTTGCAGTCCGATCCAGCAGCAGATGCATACCAGGATAATCACTAAGCCGCGGTATCTGTCGTGATTTGCGGTAAGCACCAAAGATATGCCGGCGCTAAGAGCACAGATGGCATAAAGCAGCAGCACCACGCGCCGCGGCGTTAATCCCTTAGAGAGCAACTTATGGTGAATGTGCTCAGAGTCTGCTCCGAAGATATGCTTGTTGTTGAGGAAGCGGCGGAATATCGACATGCCCGCGTCAAGCAGCGGTATGGCAAAGACCAGGAGAGGGGTTATCAAACCGACGATGGTCGTCGACTTTTCGCTCCACACCACGCCGCAGCAGCTAAGGATGAAGCCCAGCGAAAGACTGCCACAGTCACCCAAGAAGATGCTGGCTGGGTTAAAGTTGTATCGAAGGAAGCCCAGCAGCGCACCGACCAGCGGCACGGCGACCAGAGCCATGGGGTAGTTATGGTCGATGAGTGCTGCGACCAGCATGGTTAGCGCGGCAAACAAGCTGATGCCGGCGGCCAGGCCGTCCAGGCCGTCGATCAGGTTGATGGCATTGGTGCAGCCCACTATCCACACAATAGTGACGGCAAAGCTGAGCAGTGCGGAGAAGGAGTGGCCCTCCACACTGTTCACATGGATTCCCTCAAACCAAGCAACCACTGCGGCCACGATCTCAACCGCCAGCTTAATCCACGGGCTAAGGCTGACGATGTCGTCGGCAAGTCCCAGCAGGAAGACAATCAGCAGCGCAGGTAGGATGTGCAGCACCAGCGGGAGGTCTTCCAGGATGATGTTGCCCGAGCTAAACCTGACCACTAGCAGAAGCCCATAGGCGCAGAGGATCGAGGCGAAGATGGCCACTCCGCCCAAACGCGGAACCGGCGCACCGTGCAGCTTCCTTTGTTGGTCGGGATGATCCACGATCCCGAACCGCCAGGCAAGCTTCTTGCACAGCGGCGTAAACGCCAGTGCGAGAAGCAGCGAAGCTAACGTGAGGAAGATGAGGGAATACATGGCGAGAATCTCAGGAAGTTAATTGCTCGGGACTGATTCCTGAGGGTTGAGATGATTCGAGGGAGACATGGCCGTTAGACGGGATTGCTTCGGAGTGCGATTCGAAGTCTTCCTAGCCCTACAACCGCTCTACTGACCTTGCGCTACTAGTGATTGCGGCCCTTAGGCATATTTAACCAGCGCAATGTTCGCGCGCGACCGGCTATGGCCTTCGATATTCTAGACTCACTGCGGTTGCAATTATTAACTCATTCGTCTGGCGCTTGTAACGAGTCACCCTAACTTCTAAAGCTCCTTTGGTCAATGATTCCATGGTTCAGTGTGCATGTTTTGAAATATATTCCACAAGGGTCTCTGGATCGCTTATTTTGCCACGCAGCATTTCAGCGATGATGTCATGTTCAAGCATTTCGGGGAAATCGACGTCCACTTTCTTCTTATATTGTTGTCCAGGGAAAGAGATCAAGAGCACTGGTCTGTCGTCGAATTGCCCCTGTGAGGCGCGTTCCTCTTCTGAACTCCAATCTTCACTACTTTTCCACATCGGAACCCGCCACGAATGATCAGACGAAACGATCAAAGTGGTCCGGACGAATGACGAGGACGCGCGAATCTCTTGGATAAGAGCTCCTAAGGTATCATCTGCCAGCACTAGGTTGTCTATATAGGTGCCACCTCGGCGTAAAACATGACGCTGACGATCATAAATTCCGGGTGGATGGGGAACCGAGAGATGTAAGAAGACGAACTGTAGATTGTTGTCATCAATCAGTGCTTGTGCGTGCATCATGGTATTGCGGTACGTCTGGATATGCCCATCTCTGGGCGGCGACGTCTGATGGATCAGGGGAGCGAACAAGGCGATTGGCAACGCGAGAGAGTTTGAGAGCGATGACTTTCCCTCTGACGCACCATACTCTTCAATCGGAAAAACATCGGGAGGCGATGTATAGCATCGATTAATAACCGCCGCAAGGAATCGACAGTAAGGATTGAACCAGCCGTCCACACCAGTATTCCATCCATTTTGCTGAGCCTCACCGAACAGGGTATCTTTTGGATCGTAGGCAAACCACCTGTGAGTAGATTCGTCCTTATACCAGAGTTCCCCACCAATCGTACTTCGAAATTCATCGAATTGCCTACCCAAGAGGAGAGAAGGTATTATACGGTCCGTCCAATAACCAAACGGCTTCACATTGCTGAACGAAAAACTCCGGCCATTCAGTTGGTCAAAGTTTGGGAATTTGATACCAGGAACGGGATCCGCGATTACCTGTCGATAGGAAAGTTCGTCGAAGAGTATCCACACGATCCTATTGCTGGGCCCACCGCTAGATTTCGATACAAGGTATTGAGGGGTGGGACTAGCGGTAGCCTTGCGAACCATCGCGATATTGATCAGTTGGGGCACAATCCAGAGACCTGAGAATGCAAACGCTGCGGTGACTAATCGAATCCCGCGAATAGCAGGTTCGGTAATGTGGGGGAGATAAATGACTAGGAGGGTCATTACTATGGGGACCACTATAATGCTGTATTTCCATATATCCAACCATCGAACATCTATATTTAATAAATGAGATAGAACAACGATCGCGGAGTTCAGTAAACCCCAGAGCATGATACCTGCGAACATCGCATCGAGGCTACTCCGTATAGATGGCGCGACATACTGAGCGGCAACCATTAGGCTAATCAACAATGCGAACACAAATAGAAGGTCTACAAGTAGACCTCCGATCAAGTGTGTGACCGGTAAACCATGAAAGAAGAGTATGTGGTTTTGGTAGGTGAATAATGGAAGGTAGAAAGGAAACAACAACAGGAGGGCTGCACCGACACATTCAAGAACAGTCCTACTTCTCATGTGCCAGCCTCATAGGTGACATTTGGCTCTAGTAAGGAGTAACTATAATAACGATCCAATTCGCGTTGTGTTAGCATGCGCAACTCACTTTGTCGGAACATCATCATCTTTCGCTTCGGATTTGCCAAATAGCATTCGGAGACGTCTGCGTATCACGAAAATCACACCTGCGACTGTTGTACTCATGACCTGAAGTGCAAAAAGCCCAGATCCCGGGTCCACGTACGCATATGCTGGCTCGGAAAGGGCAGATAGAACGAACAGAAACTGTAATACGAGAAGCGCGGCTAGTGTCGTCCTGTATAGTTTCACCATAATGCGTTATCCCTTCCATGAAATACTCACGATTTTAAACAGGCCTCAGTCTAATTAGCCTTGGGTGTACCGCCCGTCCCCGGGGAAGCCTTCGATTTGTACATTGCAGCCCTATGTACTTTCAACACCGATGATGCGAAGAGAGATAGGGGAACATAGTCACCTTGTATCCGAAGTATAGAAGCCCCAATAAATATGAGGTGTTTCAGGCTTTGGACGCAATCGAACAATTGGATATCGAGTTCATTTGCTAGTCGGCCGCAACCTCGGAATCATAGCCACTTTCTTTATACGAGCGCTTGCTTACGTTCCCGTCAAAGAGCGCGGCGTACTCCTTGCAGACACGGCTCCACTTATACTCCTCCTCCGCAAGGGGACGAAGAGCATCCCTCACCTCATCGAGCGCGGCCTGAGAGATATTTTCGATCACCGATCTCAAGGATTCTACAGAATCAAAGAACAAGGCGTGACCGTGCGTCGTCTCACGATTCGTAGGGACATCCCAGCTAATGATCGGCAATCCTAGACAAATCGCTTCGACGAGTGAGGGTGCTGTACCACAATATGAATGGGAATGAATATATGCGACAGCTCTGCTCCGGATGTAATCGAGATGGCGTAAGTCATACATAGCCGGCAGCAAGATAATATTGTCGATATTTTGGTTCTGTTCAAACAGGTCTCTTCCGTATTGCGACACGCACCAGTTTGACACTATGACGAGCTTTTTTTGGGGCATGGCTCTAAAAGCCTCGATCATTACGTGGAGGTTATTATCGATTTGCGCCCTAGCCACACTTACAAAATAGCACTCGGACGCGAACGGATAGCAAGTTACCACTTCCGAGGCCTCCTTCGGGACGCCAGTGTGGTCGCCGCCGTATCTGACAACTACTGAGTCCCGCTTTAAGACCTTCCTGATGCTTCGCTGGAGCACAGTGTTGTCGGCAATATTGGTCGTCGCGTAATGAGCCGCGACGAAACAGCTCATTAGCATGTATTTCCGTTCAACCTTAGAGATCTTCTCGCGCTCCCATTCATTCAGCCCGCCGAAATTAACCAGCAAATTCTTTTCAAAGAGTCGATTTATGGGAAGGAAATAACCTACCACTGGTCCAAGATAGAGAATTACATCTACAGTGATAAAGGCATGGAAAAGTGACACAAGATCGTAGAGCGGACTTTGCCACCCATTGGAATGAAAAGGCAAATAGATCAGGCGTGCGCCAGAGAAGCTCTGACGTCGCTGCGCGCGAGGGGTTTTCTTGCAATAAACCACGAAATCATAGTGGCCATTCAGATGTTTGACAAGATTCTCAGCAAGGGTCTCAAACCCGCCATAGTTTGCTGGCAATCCCGCAGTGCCAGCGATGGCCACTTTTTTTTTCATGCCAAGTAGCCCTCATAATATGTGGCCAAGTAGTCTTTCAATGCCACGCGCCAATCGCGCATGGTGTTTATGCCGCGAAGCTCAAGTTTCCGGTTAATGATCTGTTCACTGGCAGGCCGAGGTGCGAAGTAGTCTTTGCTGAAGTGGGAGCTATCTACCGCGTGCACGCGAACACTGTCCGTAAGGTTTAGGAGAGATATTAGCTCTTGCGCGACATCTAGTCGGGTCGCCTGGCCTCCACAAGCCATATTGTATAGGCCCCACAATTCTTGTTCGATCAGGAGCTTCACATTCCTCGCAAAATCGTGTGTGTATGTGGGAGTGCCTCCTTTGTCGCTGACGACACAAAGATCCGTGTGGCCATCCTTCAGTTGCCTCATAATTTTCTGGATGAACTTCTTATCCTTCGTCGGGCCCGCACCCATCATCCAACCTGCGCGACACACCAAGTATCGATGCGCATGCTCTACAACATATCGCTCACCCAGATACTTAGTGCGTGCATATACGCCAAGTGGATTCGGAATGTCCCAGTCGTCGTAGTGCTCTTTGGATCCGTCAAATATTCCGGCTGTCCCGATGAAGAGAATGGGAATATCGAGTTTGTTAGCTATCAGCACAGCATTTTCCGCGGCCAGCGTGTTTGTGATATAGGTATCATCGCGATTTCTCTCGCAAAACTCAAGATCTGTATACGCACCGAGATGAAAAAGATAGTCCGGGCGGAAGTCGACCACATCCCTGAGGTATGCGTCGTGGTTCCGAAAATCAAGCGACGATAACCATGGAACGTTAATGTCTTTGTCCGTACATTTTAGTTCATACGTCTCTTTGAACTGTTGGTGGAATGCTTCACCGAGCATGCCTCCACAACCCGCGATGTAGATTTTCTTCATATATACCTCTGATAGGTTAGCCTCTGGGTCCGCCTAAGTTCAGGTGCGCTTGGGCGACCGGAAAAGGTGTCATTGACAAGACGAAGCGTTTGGCCGGCCACGTGGACTAAGCGACGGCCGAAGCATAGCTAAGCTCGTCGACCATGTAGCCCAACGGTCTTCCCTGAGAGACCGAGAATTGCCGCAGGTTCACAGGACTGAAACGACATGAGGATGGACTGCATGATCGCACACTTCCCCGTACATGCTGATAAGCTCTGATGCTCTCTGAGTCTGATTGAACTTCCGCTCCACCAAGAGGCGGCCGCGTCTGCCCATTCTGCTTAGGTCGAGTCTGTTGGACCACATCTCGCGTGCCACTTCTATGAGCCTTTCGCAATTCCCAGACGGGAATAGGCGTCCCACTTCCCCTTCGATTACAAGTTCCGGATTTCCGCCAATATCGGCTGCCAAGACTGCCTTTCCATATGCTAAAGATTCCAACGCGGACATCGACGCGTTCTCGTACCACTCGGATGGAACCACTGTAAATGCAGCATTGCGGTACAGAGCGGCTAACCTCGGACCCTCACAAAAGCCCTCCATTGTGACGCTTGGATTACATTCCGCGATGAGGGTGCGGATTTCAGGCTCGAGCGGACCGGTACCCGCGATGTGCAGGGGTATCTTAGCCTCAGCGAGCGCTCGGACAAGGGTGAGGATGCCCTTCTCCGCCGATAACCTGCCAACATATAGGACATATTCGCCCGGTTCATATTGCGGAACATAATCGTCGACTGCGAGTGCATTGGCGTGATAGGTGGTTCGCTCTTCTGATATTCCCGCGTCGATTAGCGCCTGCTGCATAAAAAGGCTGGGACACAGGAAGCGCATGATGGAATCGTACTTTCCGCCGAAACGATTGAAATAGGATTCAGCCGCGTAAACTATAGATGCGCTTCGGCTATTTTTGTGGCATTTCCAGCGCACACAGCGCCAATATCCTCCGTCCCTGCACAACTGGCACGGTTTACCTTGCCGCAAGCCTTGGTAGGCGGGACAGACCAGCTTCAGATCATGTACTGTCATAACGACAGGGATTTCTCGTCGCCGCGCCTCGTCCAGAATGGCTGTCGTAAGACGGCCATAGATGTTGTGGCAGTGCACCACATCTGGATGGAAGTCATCGAGAAAGGCAGCGAAGGCCTGCCCTGCCGACCTTGAATATACTACGTCGATTGCAGCTTTCAGCAGTCCGGTTCCCTGCGCAGTTGAATAGCTAGACGAAGTGGGGAAATAGATGTCTGATGTCGACGTATTATTTCTATCATCTTGATGCGCAAATGGTCGAACCTCATGGCCCAGCGCCGATAGGGCTACTTGATCGCCGAACAGAACTCGTTCGGCTCCGCCTCGCAAGTAGTAGTAGTTGTTGACAAGCGCAATTTTCATCGTCGAGTATCAGGATCACGTTGCGCTTGAGATCGAACAGATTCGAGGACACCCTTGATCTTCATGTTGCTCCCCTAGTGGCGCAAAGTACGATTGACAACTGCTCCATTCGATTCTCGTCGTCTCTGAAGCGCTTCGCCAGATAGCCTCTGACGCTTGAGAGCCTTTGATTATCGAGGACGGTGAGCGGGAGGATTCTAATATCAGTCCAGCCTTCATTTTGAAGAGCTGATTTGTATTGAAAAGGGCGAAGGCGATTGGGTGACCCTGGACACCGAAGAAGATTGTAGATTCTGTCACTATAACGATAGATGTTCAACTCGTCTTTGTCCCGAATCCATCGGGAATGGGTCTGCAAATCTACTTCAGCGATCAGGATCGCTCCGGGCTTTGCTACAGCCGTCAGGTCCGTCGCAAACCGATTGAAGTCATCGAAGTGTTCGAAGGCAGCTTGACTAAAGATCAGATCGACGGATCCAGCCGTGATGCAGGAGCTAAGGTCGAATTCAGGACGATGGACGAATCGAAGCCTTTGGCTCTTTCCCTCTTGTGACCATTTCAGCTCCGATCGCAGAGAATCGATGCTGGATGCGTTGCGGAGCGAGATCAAGCTGAACAAGGCCTCATACAGTTCATTGGGAGCCTTCGACACCAGATTGTTGACGTCTACTCCAACGTACTGTGATGTTTGTTTGGAGAGCAGGTAGAGGCCAGTACCAATATCAGATCCTGGCCCGAGTTCTAAGACATTCTTGTTCGCCACGGAGCGCGTTGGTGCGTACGTGGAAAGGTGCCGAAGCCACTCGTCCACAACCGTGATGTCATAGTTGGCGGACCGCATCCATTCCGCGGTCCCAAAAGGTTTTGGCGTTCGGTATCCGCTGAGCGCACTTTTTACTTTAGACAGGAGAAGAAAAGCAATTCCTACAATCAGGTAAAAGAGATTTTGGATCGAGGTGCTAGTTAGCATTGGCACGACCGTTCACACTTCGCTTCACGCTCGACTGATAATTTGGCTCGCATATACCGAAGTCTGCGAGATGTGGGAACTCAGATGACACGGTCCGCAGGTGGCGCGGCGCCCACTGAGCCGAGGGTTTGTCGCAAGAGACATCACCATACCTGCTAGGAACCAAACGATTGGAGTACAGTCCCTAGCAATCATCTCCAAACTAAAAAATCCTGAAGTGACTAGAACACAAACACTAATCACGCAGGCCTGCGCTAGCACTATGTTCTCAAGATTCTGCTTTCCCTTTCGTACTTTATTAGCCGCCGCCGCCATCGACCAGAAGACGTATCCGAACGCAACTACTCCACAACCACCATAGAGCCCTAAGATCATCACCCAGACAACATCACCAAAGTAGAAGGTCTCGGAGCCTGTAAGGTCTGGCGCTGCCTTCAGAGGAATCCCGCGAGATGTGTTCTTTTCACCGATGGGAATTGCGTCAGACTGTGTGATCGGACCTTGTCCAAAGAATGGAAATGAGGTCAGGAATCGAGGCGTGAGCTGCAGAATCATATAGAGTCGAATGTTGGCGGTACGATCCCCGTGCAACGTGCCCGTGCTGGTCAGCGTTTGGAGCCTATCTTGAAATGCGCTGCCAAAATCCTCCCCAAGACTAACTAGGGCGAATCCAACAATGATGACCAGAAATGCCCCACGGACAAGAGCCGTTGTTGAGAATCTCTTACGCTGAAAGTAGAAGAAAACACCAAGTGAGAGAACCATCATCGGGAGGGAATGTCTCGAGAATGATAGCAAGACGGCCAGCGCCGACCCCGCTGCTATCCACAGATAACGGTTCGCTCCCTTCATAAAGTACATCGCTAGCGCTGCGATCATACTCATCGTCATAAAGAAACCGTACTGGTTATAGTCCGATAGAGTGCCTGAGATCCAAGTTCCAGGATGTATCGACATGTTGGATTGCACAAGCAAGGTGCCGCTTCCCCACCCTAACGCGGGCGCAAACAATGCTTGTACTCCACTGCCACCAAAGAGTTCAAGTGCTCCAACTATCAACTCCACAACAGTCAGCACGAGGAATCCATTTATGAATTGCGCTATCCGTTGGGGTGTAACGATGAGCCTCCACCCAATGTAAGTGAAGGCTGCAAAACGGAAGAAGGACCGATAGTCGCTCAGAACACCGTATATCGATGATGAATTCAAGATGCCAGAAATTGCCATGGTCAGTGCACATGCACAGAGCGGCCAAAGAAGTGGAAACGAGCCAAACTTCTTACTTCTCAGCATAACCATGGCCATGAGGAGGTACAGGAATACATCAGGGAGATAACGGAGCGGGACGGCAACTGGTAATGGAAGAAACTTCAGCAGGCTGTCGCTCAGAGTAAAATAATAGATCAACCAGAGGCACATTCTGATGTGTGAAGACGGTTTTGCCCTTTGGCTATCTACGCGGACCGAGCTTATAGGTCGCGGCAAGCTATTGGGTGTAAGGAGTGCATCGACGGTTCTGGACGGGTACCTGTTGAGCATGATGTTATAAGTTTGGAACTGTTCTGCTGCGAGCCGTCATCCGGAGCAGGTCAACGATTCGAGTCGTCATGATTTCCTCCGCAAACTGGGATTCTATCGCGGATCGTGCCGCACGCCCTACGTACTCGACTCTCTCGACGGAAGAGAGAAGTTCCCGCAACTTTCTAGATAAATCCTCTTCACTATCCGCGAGGTAAGTGAAGCCGGTTTCCCCATCTCGAATGTAGTCTCGGGCCGCCGGGATATCTGGGAGCAGGACGCTCTTCCCGAGAGCCATAGACTGAAGAAACGTCTGCTGTCCGATAGAGAAGTCTACCTTCGGTATTGGAAGTACCACGAACTTTGCCCTGCGGATACGTTGACGCATCTCTTCAATACTGACACGCGGAACACAGATGACTCCGGGTTGGGATATGCGCTCACTATTGGGAATACCGAGCAGTACCAGACGGGTAGTAGTTTTCAAGCTGGCATAGGCTCGAACCAGCAGTTTCCAATCGCGCAACACGTAGCCAACGCAGATCATCTCGTCTTCCTGCGCGCAGGGCTCAGGATGGAACTCTTCTGTATCCACTCCCAGCGGAATGAAGTGCGCTACCTTGGCGACTTCAGGATACCTCTCGCGGTAAAATTCGAGTTGCGGGGAGCTATGGCAAATCGTGGCGGCGAGAGACTTTACCGCATACGTGCATCCTGCGTTGATGAGTGCGCTATTTGAACCGCTATATCCGCCACTAATCGCGCCAACGTCAAACATTACATGCGGCACCCGGGACACATTTGGGAAAAGCGACTGGAGCAGTCCGACCACGAGCCCCATCTGTCCACCGTGAGAAAGGATAAGGTCATACCGTCTCGACCGGAACCAAGCAAGCGTGCCTTTTGAGGGATAGCAGCGTGCCCATCTCCGCTCTGCGCGGTCAATCCTCAAGAATGAGCGACAGTCGAGGACCTCCACATCGATGTCGGAGCTTGCATGCTTGAAGAACCAATACGGGTGACCGGTAACCCGATAATCGGGGCTGAATCGAGTGGCATCCGGTCGATTCAGGCTTTCAACGGGCCAGTTGACGCAAAAGAGAATTCGAAGCGGTCTAGCCGCGTCTGCCTCCAAACTTGCTGCCGAGTTTTCCGCTCCGACACCTTTGACGGGGCTCGATTCGGTGATAGTCATCTACGCTGCATTCTTGATGAAGATATAGAGTTCGCGATACCGGTGACGCGTGAAACCGTGCCGGCGGGTTGCAGAATGGACAGCGGCATAGGCAGCCGGAGAGTGAATTTCTATGGCAATGCTTCGGGTCCTGCTTAGCCACGGATCGGGATTTTCGCTGAAGAGCTCCAGTTCAGCCCCCTCAATGTCTACCTTGAGAATGTCAATTGTGGGTTCAGCCGCCTGATCGAGAATGGTGCCCAACGAGAAAGCCTCGCACCGGTTATGACTGGCTGACTTGTGCTCTACGACCGAGATCCCAGTGGGCGTACTGGGATCGAGAACCAAGTCCAGTTCCCCATCCTGAAACCAGAGTGCGCCATTGAGGGCCTTGACGCGAGAACCATAGGGAGCGCAATTGATCTGCAGCATGGCGAAGGTATCTGGATTCGGCTCCAAGGCAACAACGCGGCTCGCTGGAAACCTCGATAAATACCACGCTGTGGCGTCTCCGATATAGGCTCCCGCATCCACGATGAAGTTCACGTCACCATCCGGCAAATACTTTCCATAGGCTTCGCGGATGACAGAATGGCCAATCTCTACGGCATCGGGCGTTCCTGGTCGAGCGAGGAGTGGGTGTTCCATCCCCTTGACATGTACTTGTACTAGAGCATCTCCGGCTCCCATTTTGCCGCCATAGAGCATAGCAACAAAGCTCTCATAGTCCTCCGGTTGTATCCGGCGCGCGCAGCAGGCCCGATTGTATTTCTCCGCTGCGCGCTGAAAGAGGGCAGCCGGTAGAAAGGCACGGGCAGACTTACGAGCAACATCACGCAGGGTCAAAGTGGGGATTACCATACAGGTTTATAACTTCTTCTAAACGAATCATGTAAGAGGAAGGTGGTTGCCCAATCAGCGGGAGGTATTTGGACGGCCACATTTATCTCTGATCACTTTGCAATAGACTTCATTGATCGTCTCTTCCTTGTACTTCCTAGTAAGACGCCGCGATCGCACCTGGGCCGCAGCAGCCATGCGATATCGACGATCTTCGTCTAGCCACAAGAATTTGATGCTCTTGGCGAAATCCCTGACCACTTGGTGCAGCGAATTGGGCGCGACCTTGACGCCACAATCAGAATCAACTGCATCTTTGAATCCGAAGTGATCAAGACATATGACAGGCAGTCCTAGAGCTAGAGCTTCCGCTATCACATTCGAGGTTGCGTCATATAGGCTCGGCTGCACGAAGCAGTGGCCTTTTGCCATAATGGAAAGAGCTTCGTCCCTTGGAATCCTACCAGTGAATATGCATCGGTCACTGAGTTCGAGATCCACTGAGAGCCGCTTCCACTTTGACCAACACTGACCATCACCCAAAACAATGAGTCTCCAATCCACCTCCGTTGGGTTCAGTTGTTTGAGCGCTAGAAGAACAATATTGAGACCCTTCGTGGGATAACAGCCGCCGCTCCAGATAATGCTTAGGGGTTCCCCAAGTTCTCTGTGAGCTGGCGGACTCGATGTTAGGGAGGGCGCGCTGACCTCACACGAGACCTGGGCCTCCTTGCCCCAAAGTCTGCGAATCTGGTCGGCTACACTGCTTGATGCCGCAAGGATGGCACGCGAAGCAACAGCGGCGCGCTTTGGCCGTCGAGATAAGTGCATTGCCCAGACAACGGAGACGTTTCGCAATATAAAAAAAGGCCGGGACCAGAAGGGTATCGCTCCCAACAGCCTCAAAGGGAAAAACTGTAAGCCACAAACGGGTCCCCATACAAAGGGTTTGCCAATTTTCCAAAGATATCCGGGTTTGCGGAAACCTGTCAGGCAAACGTCGTGAACTAGATCAAAGTCGATTTCGATGTCCAAGATACGACCGAGATAGAGAGCGCGTCGCTGCCAGCCCATGTAGGCGAAATGAAAAGGAATTGCTGACCATGGAAAATCGAAGGATTTCGATGTAAATGGCAAATAGTGAACCGTTACATTCGACATAGCCTCTGGGTGCTTCAATAAGTACTGCTCTGTCTCTTCTCGTTCATTACTTCGGGCAATCACCCATACCTTGTGCCGTGCAGCAATCGCACATGTATAATCCCATCCGACTGCAAATTCCGAGCCCTTGATAGGGCTGAATGCAAACGCCGACACTAGTACCTTCAATGGTGCTGTTTGATCCATAGAGTCTTCTGAACGGAACTCCAGTGCGATAGCCAAACCGCTCAGCTCGCCTCAATACTCGCTGGAGCCGCTGGCCTGTAAAGCATCCTAATCGCCAAGAATACGCGTACACCTCGGCTCAACGCCTCGGCGAGCATGGCCCCAATGGCACCACCAGCAAATATCAGCGGCGGTCCTGTCAGTATAGACGCTACAGCTCCGCTAGCCTGCATGGCGGCGTTCCTTTTTGTTCTTCCGGATCCCGTAAGGACAGCTCCTAAAACAATCATTGGCACGGTCAGTACGTAGACCAAGATGCCGATCCGAACCGAGATCGTTTGGCAGGCGTAAGCAGAAGTACGTCCATAGAACCACACGAGCGCATTGTGGGGCCAGAATAGAAGTATGAAGAACCACGGAGAGAGAATCGCCTCAAATTGCATTGTGTATTTAGCCGCCAATTTAAGCAGCGGCCTCGCTGGCTCGACCTTGTTACCAATGAAAAGAGCCGCCGCCGGCATAACGATCGTTGGAATGCTGACGATGATCGGATTGGCAACCCCCAACACGTTCATTGCAGCCTGGTAGCTCGCTACGGTTTGTGGGCCATGAAACCAATTGAGCAGCCACGGAAATATTGGACCTGTCGCCAAACTTGCAAGAGATGCAACAACCATCCATTTGCCTAAATCCCAAAATTCTGTTGCGCATAAGTCTAACCGGGCCCGTGTCGCGCAAGCAGCTCTGCCCTGCCAAGCTTGGACGATGAGGCCTGCAAGAGACGTAGCAGCCATCACAACAAACACCTCGTCGAGAGAAATCCTCCGTCGTGTCGTTAGAAATCCCAAAATCAGCACCTGCCCCAAGTAACTGATTGAGTCTCCCCAGATTGCATCGCGAAACCGAAGTCGCGAGAGCAATGATCGTCTAGTTGTTTCTTGAAGTTGCCACGCGAGAATGTAGAGGACTGCGAGAGTCCCTGTGATGCCCCTGTGAAGAGACAGACACGCCGCGAATACTACGAGGCCAGAGACCGGTAAAAGGGCGAGAGTAAGAACCAGCGCAGTCGTCAGATAGGTCCTCGCACTGCCCGTACTTTTATTTGAACCGAGCACCACGAGCGGAGAAACAATAAGGTTTGCGTGAAACCCATATACGACCATGCAAGCGGTGAGGATGAGCACGAATGTGCCGAATTCCGATGGAGCAAGACTCCTTGCCACTAGGAGCATGGTTGCAAAATTCCCTGCACTGGCAATTAGTTGATCCGCTATAGCCCAGATCGACCCTGCCCTAATTAGCCGCTGAAGCATCATGCTGCGCAAATTGGAGCTCGCCTATCATTACGATGGATATGATGTCCATGAGCCTATCTGGCCACTGACCTTCTGAGTGCGGATTGTCTAAAATGTCTGACGGCTAATCGCGCTCTTGATATCCGTAGCGATAATATCCGTAATAGGAGTATCCATCCGCTGACGTGTTTTGGCTAACCTGGTTCAAGACTACTCCAATGATGTTGGCACGCACCCGGGACAGCACTGAGATCACCTCGGCAACTGCCTTGCGTTTAGTCTCTGCGGCCCTGCTGACAATGAGCACCCCATCTGCAGCAGTAGCCATTTGGAGACACTCTGCAAAGCCCAGCAAAGGTGGCGAATCCAGAATTACCAGATCGTACTCCTTGGCGAACTCGTCCAGCAGAGGAGCCAGGCGCGGCCCAATCAGATCGGCGGCGCGATGAGAACCCGGCCCAGACGGTAGCAAGCTGAGGTTTGGCCGGCCTGCCACCGGCACCACCACCTCCTGCCAAGGCAGTTCACCCGTCAAAACGTTGGAGAAGCCCACTTGTGGATTCAGGCCAAACTTCGCGTGTAGGCTTGGGCGACGGAGGTCGCCGTCGACCAAGAGTGTCTTCTGTCCACGGTCGGCGTTGGCAATTGCAAGATGGGCAGCCATCGTGGTCTTGCCCTCGCTGGGAGCTGCACTCGTGAGCACAATGGACCGCAATCGTCCTTCGAAGTCGGATAGCAGGATCG
>Ga0302319_10013762_pt1 | contig 15145 bp, 8 predicted proteins | sample Bog_T0_2_FD_203319 | JGI IMG/M metagenome (GOLD analysis project Ga0302319, IMG submission 203319) | Peat permafrost microbial communities from Stordalen Mire near Abisko, Sweden - Bog_T0_2 | ecosystem: Environmental > Terrestrial > Soil > Wetlands > Peat | place: Sweden: Abisko, Stordalen Mire... | reverse complement strand
CCCCGAGATTGATCCCGGCTTGGCGATCAGCGCCATCACCCTGCTTGCTGGATCGCTCGCGGTCATGCGCGCTCGGCGCCAGAAGTAGTCGAAACAAGCATACAGAATGAATTTCGACCCTAAGTGTGTCTCGACTGGGAACGAACGTTCCCAGTCGAAGTTTTCTTTGCTCTTGCCGCGCCATCTTCTTGGGCGGCTTATATTATTGGGCGCTATGGTGGCGCTTGAGTACCTGTTCTGTTATGCGGGCAGGGGCCCGATTCCCGGACATCTGAAACTCTATGGGATGAATACCGATGTGTACGGTCAGATTCCCATCGGTGCATATGTGGTCTACCTGGCTTTCGGCTATTCCAGGTTGAAAGCCCTGCAAGATGAAATTCCCTTCGGCCGCATTTTGTTTGGCGCCCATCTTCTCTGCGTCGCCGCAGTCCTTTCCATCACTTTGGCAACACAGAAGGGGCTAGTGTGGCCGCCCTTCGATCCCTTCAGCTACGCCAAGAGCGCTGTCTATATGCTGGGAACTGTCCTGCTGGCGTTGGCTTGCGTTCCGCTTCGAAGCTGGTTTGGAGCGATTCGCGCCACCGGCCGGTTGTGGCTTTATGCCCTCCTTGCCGGCGTGGCGGGATGGTATATCGGCTCCCCGATCAAATTCCTGTGGAGAGTGACGAGCACCGTTCAAAGCGGCTTCATGCAAAGAGCCACTCTCCATGCGGTGAAGGCGGTTCTCGGCATTTTTCTTCCAAATTTGATCGTCGATCCCGTCTCCTTCACCATCGGGACTCCGCAGTATTCGATCATGATTGTGGGAGGGTGTTCCGGGATAGAAGGGCTTGGACTCGTCCTGGTCTTCACTTCTATCTGGCTTTGGTATTTTAGAAAAGAGTATCGCTTCCCACAGGCGCTTTTGCTTGTCCCCTGCGCGTTGGGATGCATTTGGATTCTGAACATCGTCCGGCTTTGCGCTCTCATCCTTATCAGTAATGCTGGCGGTTCCCTTGAGGTTGTGACCGGCTTCCACATTCAGGCGGGCTGGATAGCTTTCACACTGGTAGGACTCGGCTTTTCCTTTGCTTCTCAAAGAATTCCCTGGGTGCATAGGATCCCTGGTGCTCCTCCAGGCCCGGCTGCCGATCCACTGAAAGTTGGACTGGAGACAGGGAAAGACGTACACGAGGAACTGAATGTTCAGCGTGGAGAATCTCCGGCAATCCGCGCCTATCTGCTTCCCTTTCTCGCCATTCTGGCCGCGACATTTATCTCCAAGGCGGCTTCCGGTCGCTTTGAATGGCTCTACCCATTGCGTTTTTTTGCCGCGGCCATCGTCCTTTTTTGCTTTTTGCCGGAGCTGAAAAAGCTCAACTGGCGCTTTGGCTGGTTCGGCCCGTTCGCTGGCGCAGCCGTCTTTCTGATGTGGATCGCGCCCTCCGCGTTTGCTCTTTTTGGACCGGCTCATACGCGCGCAGCCAGCACACTGGGCGCGGATCTGGCGGCGCTCTCGCCCTTCGCCCGCTGGGCCTGGATTGCGATCCGCGTGGCCGCCGCGGTCTTCACCGTGCCCATCGCCGAAGAGCTGGCCTTTCGCGGCTATCTGGCGCGCCGGTTGATGAGCCGGGATTTTGTCAGCGTCCCGTTTTCCAGCCTTACGCTGCTTTCCATTGGTTTGTCCTCCGCGGTCTTCGGCATGGAGCACATGAAAAACCTGCTGGATTGGCGGCATCTGCTCCTCGGCACCCTGGCTGGATTGGCCTTTGCCGCCGCGCTGCGCTGGCGCGGACGCATTGGCGACGCCGTCGCCGCCCACGCCGTCAGCAATCTCCTGCTGGCCGCCTGGGTGCTCGGCATGGGCGACTGGGCGCAGTGGTAGTATTCTGCTTAAGAGCAAAACCAGAGTTATCATACCGTTGGTGTAAGCGAGGTGGCTTTTTCTTGAGGAAGAAGCCACTTTGCGGCATTGCCCTTGAATACAGTTACTCTGGTTTTGCTATAGAACCTTCGAGGATTCAGCAGATGATCTCACGCCGCAATTTTGTCAAGACCTCCCTTTTGGCTTCGGCCGCCGCAACCGCGGCGCGCTCGACCATGTTCGCTCAGCCAGCCGCGGCCCCGCCCACGCGCTTCGGCGTGAATTACGTGCCGCGCAAGCGCTGGTGGTACTGCTGGCTCGACTGGGACCAGCAGGCGATTCTCGACGACCTGAGGGGAGTTGCCGATCTGGGCCTCGACCACATCCGCATCCAGTGCCTTTGGCCGTACTTCCAGCCCGGCATCAGCAACGTCAGCGAGCGCGCTCTGGCCAACCTTCATGCGCTGCTGGACGCCGCCGACTTGGCCGGCCTGGATGTCGAAGTCACCGTGCTGAATGGATGGATGAGCGGACTCTCTTTCATGCCGGCATGGGTTGCGCCGCTGGCCAATCCCTGGGATATCAAGGTCGGGAATATCTTTACCTCTCCCACGGTCATCGAGGCCGAAAAGCTGCTCTTCAAGCGCATTGCCGAAACCGTCGGCGGCCATCGGCGCTTTCTCGGCTTCGACGTAGGCAATGAACTCGGCGTTCTGCAAACCCCCGGCAGCAACCCGGTTTCCACGGCGGAGGCCGACGCCTGGGCGACTGAGATGCTGCGCTACTGCGATGAGATTGCGCCCAATAAATTCCACGTCAACGGCGTCGATCATTCGCACTGGTTCAACGACTTTGGTTTCAGCCGCGAGCAGATTGCCACCACCGGCCACGCCTCGGTGGTTCACTCCTACATCTTCTTCGACGGCGTGCTGGATCGCTACAAATACAACGAGACCGGGTCGCTGCATCTGGCCGAGTTCGAGATTGAGCTGGCCTGCGCCTATCAAACCGACCTTCAGCGGCGCGTCTGGGTGGAGGAAACCGGCATGGCGAAACAGTGGATGCCGGAAAGTTATATGCCGGAGTTCATGGAACACTCCGTGCGCAACATCATCTCCACCGGCAAGGCGTGGGGCGTCACCTGGTGGTGCTCTCACGACATCGATCCGGCCATCAAGGGCTTTGACACCCTCGAATACGGGCTGGGGCTGCTCGATCGAGAGAACAAGCCCAAGCCCATGGGCCGCAAGTTCGCCGAACTCGCCGCGGAGTTTCGCCGTTCGCGGCCTGAGGCTCCCTTGCGCAAGACGGCCCTGGTGATTCCCGACCGTGGACTCAGCACGAAAGCATGGCCGCCGGATTGGAAGTACGCTACGCCTTACATGAACCTCGTCAGCCGCGGAGTGTCGCCGGCCATAGTGCTGGAGAGCCGCGCCAAGGACGCCGAAACCCTCAGAGCACGCGGCATCTCTGAACTAATCCAATCTGGCGGCTAAAAATCGCTTGATTGTTCAAATTGTTTTTCGGATTCGGTGAAGACGGTTCAAGGGTATTTCTTCAAATTGAAATAGCAAGCATTTTGCCATGAAAGCGAACGGAGAAGAGGAGCTAAGCAGTGATATCGCGTCGTGATTTTGTCAAGAGATCTGTGTTGGGTTCGGCGGCGGTACTTGCATCCCGCTCACCGCTGATCGGCGCAACTGCCGATTCATCGAATAAACCTGGCGGCCCTCGCTTCGGCGTGAACTATGTGCCGCGCAAGCGCTGGTGGTATTGCTGGCTCGACTGGGATCAGCAGGCGATTCTCGACGACCTGAGGGGAGTTGCCGATCTGGGTCTCGATCACATCCGCATCCAGTGCCTTTGGCCCCTCTTCCAGCCCAGCATCAGCAGCGTCAGCGAGCGCGCTTTGGCTAATCTGCATTCGCTGCTGGACGCCGCCGACGCCGCCGGCCTGGATGTCGAAGTCACCGTGCTGAATGGATGGATGAGCGGGCTGGAGTTTTTGCCGGCATGGGTTGCGCCTCTGGCTTATCCATTCGGGAATCGAAAGCCCGGAAATATGTTTACCAACCCCGAAACCATCGAAGGCGAGAAGCTCTTGTTTCGCAGGATTGCGGAAACAGTCGGCATGCACCGGCGCTTTCTCGGCTTTGACATAGGCAATGAACTTGATGTTCTTATGCAAATCCCGGGCTGCAATCCCGCTTCAATGCATGACGCCGACGCCTGGGCAAGAGAGATGCTTCGTTATGCCGAGGAGATTGCTCCGAACAAGTTTCATGTGAATGGGATTAGTCACGCACCTTTGTGGAACGACTTCGCTTTCAGCCGAGAACAGGTTGCGGCGACCGGCCATGCGTCGGTTGTGCACTCTTACCTTTCAGACAACACCGGGGGGCTTGAGCGGTCGGACTCCGCGCTGGTGCATCTTGCCGAATACGAGGTTGAACTGGCTTACGCCTATCACACCGACCTCAGCCGCCGCGTGTGGGTGGAAGAGACGAGTTACGCCCCAGCTGAATTCATGGAAGCTATCATTCGCAACGTCATGGCCACCGGCAAGGCATGGGGAATCACGTGGTGGTGCTCCCACGACATCGATCCGTCCATCAAGGACTTAAGTCGTGGCGAAAAGAATATGGGGTTGCTGGATCTGCAGAACAGACCCAAGCCCAGTGGAAAGAAGTTTGCGGAACTCGCGGCGGAGTTTAGGCGTTCACCAGTTGCAATAGCTCCCCGGAAGACTGCGCTTGTCATTCCCAATCAAGGGCTTTCCGCGCAACCGTGGCCTCCGGATTGGAAGTATGCACAGCAGTACATGAACCTCATCAAACGAGGAGTAACGCCAGCTATTGTGCTGGAGAGCCGCGCCAAGGACGCCGATTATCTGCGAACGCGCGGCATCACTGAACTGCTCCCCTGCGCCTGCTGAGCGCGCCTGTTAGATCTCGATTCCCACCCATTCCGCAGAAAACGCGGAATGGATGGGGCACGGAAGTTTATAGCAGAAGCTAAAAATCTCTAAACTGGCATCACACCGCCGCGACTTCGAGCAGATCCGCCTCCGCGTAATCGTCCATCTTCAGGCTTCGGCCATCGGCGGCATCGCCGTCCGCACCGGACTGCGTTGGCTTCTGCCCTTTGTAATCCGAGTAATGCACGACGCTGTCGTATGCGTCCTTAATCAAATCCTGCAACGGAATCACGCTGCCGTTGACACGCTGCTCGTCGAGCAGATCGAGATCGACATCGGCCACCACCAACTGCTCCTGATTGATGGTGCCCTCGGCGGCGATTCCGTCGCGGGCAAAGAAGTAATCCGAGGGCGTGAGGATGGCGGCCTGGCCGTAGTTGGTGGCCATGTAAGGAACCAGCGGCAGATTGCCCACCGTGCCGGTCATGGCCACGTAGACCTGGTTCTCAATGGCCCGCGCCTGGGCGCAATAGCGGACGCGGCAAAAGCCCTCGCGCCCATCGGTGCAGGAGGGAACAAAGAGAATCTCCGCGCCGGCCTCGGCCATCACGCGCGCCACTTCAGGAAACTCCACGTCATAGCAAATCAGAATCGCGATGTTGCCGAAGTCGGTGTGGTAGAGATAGAGGCCATGGCCGCGGCTGAGCTGGTAAGGGCCGCTCTCGGTGGGCGTCAGATGGACCTTCTTCTGCCGGAAGACCTGGCCGTTGGGCGTGAAGAGGTGGGCGGCGTTGAAGACCTTGCCCCGCTGGAAGACGGGATGGGTCCCTCCGATGATGTAGATGCCGGTTTCCTTGGCGAGGCGGATGAACAGGTCCTCGTACTGCGGCGCCATGCGCGCCAGCCGCCGCACCGCCATTGCCGGAGCCGGCTCGTTGATGTAGCTGAGCAACTGCATGGTGAAGAACTCCGGAAAGAGCACGAAGTGAGCTTTGTAATCCTTGGCGCTGTGCACAAAGAACTCGACTTGGCGCACAAAATCGTCGAAGCTGGCGATGGGCCGCAGCAGATATTGCACCGCCGCGATGCGCACTCGGCGCGGGCGGGGAGTGCCGCGCATGGCCTCGGCGGCGGCCTGCTCCAGGGCCGCGTGCTGCAAGCTGGCCTGCAAGGACACCGACGAAGTGTACTCCGGGTTCAGCCACTCCAGAACCGTAGCAAAGCCGTGCGATTCCAGGTCGTGCATATAGCCGGGAACGACATCCAGAACCACCAGCCCGTTCTCCAACTGGAAGCTCAGCGCCGGATCGCGGCGCTTGCCGTCCACCACATCGGCGACGTACTCCTTGGCCGTCATCTGATCAGCCACCGCTGTGTAGCCGGAGATGCGCCCGCCGGTGAGCAGCCGCTTCAGGCCGCGCTCGCGGATCAGCTCCTTGCGCGCCTCGTACAGCAGCGAACCGATGCCCTGTTTGCGCGCCTCCGGGTCCACGCCCATGTCGGCTCCGTAGAGGGTCTTGCCCAGCGGATTGTGGGTGTCGAAGGAGCCATCGCCGGTGATCGACGACCAATTGGCCGACTCGGCGTAATCGTCCCAGTCGATAATCAGCGAACTGGCCGAACCGAGGATGCGCTCATCCGGGCCGACGACCACCAGCTGTCCCTCGGGAAAGACCGCCAGATGGCGCTCCAACTGATCGGGACGCCAGGGCGGCAATCCCGGAAAGGCGCGCAGTTGCAGCGCGATAATCGCCGGGATGTCTTCACGACTCATCTGCCGGATGCGGAAGTTATTCAGTGGGGCGTCGGTCGTCGCCATGCTCGTGATCCTCAATTCCTTCGTCTAGCTACTCAGGCTCAAGGCTAACGGCAACGTGTGAATCTATCGTGAACGCAAGAGCCGCCGCTCTTACGAACGGCGGCTCTTGCTTGTTGCAGATTGATTGTTACTTGGTCGAGGCGGTTCCAGTGTAATAGAAGAGCACGTACGCCTGAATCGCGCCGCCGCTCTCCGGCACGCCAAAGACCTTGACTCGCGTCTTGTTGGGCACCAGTGCAGCTGATAGTGTCGTCTGGCCAGTGCTAGTGCTGATGTCCACCGGGGTGATGGTGTCAATTCCGTTCGTGCTGTCCACCTGGTAAACCAGCGTTGCGCTGCCGCTGGTCGCGTTGAGGTTGACCGTGACCGGCTGCGCGCCCGGCGCGGGGCAGGGCAACGGCACGGTGTAGGTAAAGCTGCCCGTGGTTCCGTTTGCGCTGGATGCAAACGACAAGGCAGTGGTGTCGGTTCCCAGCAGCGATTGGACGGGAAGCAGGACGGCCCACTCCGCGGCCCAGCTATCATTGGCGGCAGGATCGTCCCAGGTCGCTCTGCTCAAGCCAACCGGCTGCAAGGCCGCGCCCTGGCAGAAGTTCACCACGCCGCCGGTGTCGCTGACAAAGTCGGACGCCGCGGTTGACGTGGTGTCCTCCAGCGTCGGGAAGCCGAGATTCCACCAGTAGAAGCCATTGGGGTCCGCATTGCCCTGCTGGTCGATGGTGGGGCCGGTGGCAAAGGGGATCGTGCCCTTGTAGTTGTCCTTGCCGCCGCGCCCGTCGGTATTCGGGAAGTTGCGCATGAGGTCGATTCCCGCGCTCGATGAGGTGAGCGAGCCGTCGTAGCGCGCCACGTCGATCTCTACCGATTGCGCCGCCTGCGGCGTGGTGGTCGAGGTGGGATTCAGCACCACATTCACCTTGAAGCCGCGCGCCAGGTTGGGCAATCCGCCGGGCGTCAAGCCATCGAAGAACGTGGCGCCGGTGCCGATCACCGTGTTGCTCGCCTTGGAGTAGAAGAGCGTGCCGGAGTCAATCTTGACCGCCGTCGCTCCGCCGTCCTCGGTGCTTACGTGCATCACATTGGTGGTGGTGTTAACGTGCAGCACGTGGCCCTCAGGGTTCTTCCAGATCTTGTCGAAGGTCGAGGCGGTGTAGACGCGGGCGGCCACCAGCGTTCCATCGCTCTGATAGCGCGCCACGATGCGCGTGAAGAGGCCGGGCAGCGTGGAGGCGACCGACGAGAAGTTATCGATGGTCGCCGGCGCGGTGGTGTTGTCCAGATCGTAGTAGAGCGTGCCGTTGGTCGCATCGGCCAGGATGGAGAGGCTGTTGTTGGCGTTGACGCTGGCCGTCTCCGGGCTTGCGATAGGCAGCGTGGGGAAGGCCCGGTTGATGGTGATGGCGGTATTGTCGCTGGAGACCGAGGCAACCTGCCCATAGAGGTGGCGCAGAGCCACTTGGGTCAGATCGGCGCGCGGATGTTGGCGCACCGGGCCGTTGAAGTTCACCACCCAGGTGGGGGCCGTGGCGCCGGCCGGATCATGTTCCACGATCAGCGCCGGATGCCGCAGATCAAACTCCAGATCAAGCGCGTTGCTGCCCGTGTTGGTGACCACCAACGGAGTGGCAAGCTGCATGGTGAGAGGAACCGTCCTATTGGGCGCGCTGCCTGTGGCTCCCGCGATCACGATCTGGCTGCATGGAACGGTCGTGCCGGCCGGCACGTCGAAGCCTGCCTCGGGATCGCCGGATGCGACCAGTAAAACGTCGCAGGCGCTTCCAGTATTGTTTGCGGCCAGGGTCAGGTATGCAATGTTATAGGTTCCCGTGGCAATTGTGGCGTTGGCCAGAATCTCGCCCAGTTGGTCAAGCTGCACCAGGTTGATCATCGGCGGCGTCGCGGGCGCTGTGTAGACGGTCACGGGCGCTGAAATGACGTTGGTATTGGGCGGATTGTAGGCCAGCGAGATGCTCAGCACCTTGACGCCGATTGTCGCCCAGTCTTCCGTGGGATCGTCGCTGAGCATTACATTCACCGTGCCCGCCTGCGGGGGGGGGCGGGTTGTTGTTGTTCTGGTTGGAGGCGGAGCTGCCGCTGCCGCATCCCGACAAAAATAGCAATGCCGCGGCGGCTGCTGCTGCGAAGAATAGTTGAATTCTGCATCTCATCTCGGCTCTCCTGTGTGCAACGGCGACAGTAATACTAGTGCGCGGAAGGCGCTGGATAATCGCCCCGCCTGCTTTCGATTCCCAATCTGGGCTAACCTTCTTGCCTGCAATCTTTCGGCCAAGCCGCACGGCCAGCCAAAAAGTCGTGAGGCCGGAGCCGGCAAGCGCGGCATTTGGGGATTCCTGAACGTAATGACGCTCGTTCAAAACAAAAGTTGTGGCAGATCTGGAATATATTTTGGATTGGCATCTTGACCGGAGAGGCCGGGGAAGGCAGCCGGCGCGGATTCGGTTAATTTACTTGAATTTCATTGCTCATCGCTGCCGCGGGTTGTCTACTGGGGGCATGGTCAACCGCTTCCGCAACTGCGCTCTATTTCTGCTCGGCGTCCTTGCCCTTCTCGCCGCTCCGCTGGCCGCGCTTCATGCCGCGCCAGTTCTGATGATCTCCATCGACGGGCTGAAGCCGGAGTCCGTGACCCATGCCGCCGAGCACGGCCTGCGCGTGCCCACATTGCGCCGCTTTCTCACCGAGGGCACGTATGCCGAGGGCGTGGTCGCGGTGGTGCCGACCGTGACCTACCCCGATCACACCACGCTGATTACCGGCGTGTGGCCGGCTGAACATGGGATCGTCAGCAACACGGTCTTCGATCCCAAGCGCACAATGGACGGCGCCTGGTTCTGGTACGCCGGTGATATTCGCGTACCCACGCTGTGGGACGCCGCGCACCAGAAGGGCATCGGCACGGCGAGCGTGAGTTGGCCGGTCAGCGTGAACGCCACCAGCGTCGATACGCTGATTCCTGAATACTGGCGCACCTCAAACGACTCGGTCGATCCCGATGACGCCAATCCGCAGGACATCGAATTGATGGCGGCTATCTCGCGCCCGGAAGGGATGCTCTTCGCCCTTCAGAAGCGGCTTGGGCCTTACATGATGGGCAACGACACCACCGTTGAAGGCGACCGCGTCCGCACCCGCTATTCGCTCGATATTCTTGCCCGCCAGAAGCCGGGATTCATGACCATCCATCTCAGCTCGCTCGACGAATCGGAGCATATGAGCGGCGTCTTCAGCGATGAGGCCAACCGGACGCTGGAGGCCGTGGACGGCATGGTCGCGCAATTGATTGACGCTGCCAGGAAGAACGACCCCAGCACCGTGGTGGTGATTGTCTCCGACCACGGATTCGTGAATGTGCATCACGCATTGAATATAGCGATTCCCTTTTTGCAGGCCGGGCTGATCGAGGCCACAACCGCCGCCAATGGCAAAGTCACGGTTACTGGCTGGAAGGCGGAGCCATGGGCAACCGGCGGCATGGCGGCGATCATTCTGCATGACGCCGCCGACGCGAAGACGCGCGAGCAGGTGCGCGCGCTGCTCACGCGGCTGGCCGCCGATCCGGCCAATGGAATCGCCAGGATTCTCGACCGGGCGGAGATCAAGCAGACGGGCGGATTCCCCGACGCAGAGTTCCTGGTGGCGATGCTGCCGGGATTCACCATTGGAGGAGCGTTTTCCGGCGCGCTGGTCAGCGATCAACCGTCTGTGAAAGGCACGCATGGCTATCTGCCCAGCTATCCTGAGATGCGCGCTTCGTTCTTTGCCCTGGGTGAAGGCGTGGCGCGGGGACGCGATCTTGGCGTCATCGATATGCGGCAGATTGCGCCCACCGTCGCTGCGATTCTGGGCGTGAGCCTGCCAACAGCCAAGGAGCCAAGGCTGCATCTGGCGCGATAAGAAGCGATGATTATCGCGATGTGAACAAGGGCGACGAGTTAGAAGCTCATTGAAGAACAACCTCAGATCCTTCTCTCACGACCCCCAAGCTGAAAAACGCTTGGGGTCCCGTTCGCTCAGGATGACAACTGTTGTTTTACTGTGATTTTTACAGACAGGCTCTTAGGCGGTTTTCATCAGGATTTCATTGCTATCTAACAGCATCTTCTTTTTCATCCCTCAGAATTCATCCCAATATAGTCCATTTTGCGCGGGCGTTTCAGACCGTTGGAATCCTGCGCGCATCCATTCACTCGCAGACCGCGGAGTACGCGGCTGCATACCCCCAGGAAAGGTGAACCCATGATTCGAGGCCATTTCACTTCCAGTCTAGTGTTGTTCGCGCTGAGCAGCGCCATGATTGCCTCCGCGCAAGGAACCTCTGCCAATGACACAGAGGAAACCGGTTCGCAGCCCAAAATCTCCCACACAGAAACGGTCGTTGTGACCGCGCCCGGCGAGTTTCGCGACCAGCAGGAGTTGCAATCGACCGTGCTGCTTGAGGAAGCTCCGGGAACCAGCCCCATCCAGAGCGTGGCGCAGTTGCCCAGCGTCAACGTGCAGGCCGCCGATCCTTATGGCTCCTATGAGTGGGCGGTGCGCATCTCGGTGCGCGGCTTCAATCAGAATCAGCTCGGCTTCACGCTCGACGACATTCCACTGGGCGATATGTCCTACGGCAACTGGAACGGGTTGCACATCAGCCGCGCCATTACCGATGAAAACATCGGGCGGGTTGTGCTCTCGCAGGGAACGGGCGCGCTGGAGACGGCTTCGACCAGCAATTTAGGCGGCACACTTCAGTTCTACTCCGCTGACCCCTCGGACAAGCACAGCGTGACGGTAAACCAGAGCTTCGGCAGTTGGAGCGCCTATCGCACCTATGCCAAATATGAGAGCGGCCTGGTGGGCCACAGCAAGTTCTATCTAAGCGGCGTCTGGAACCTCGCAGACAAGTGGAGAGGCCAGGGCCAGATCGGCCAGAAATACTGGCAGCTCAACGGCAAGCTGGTTCACTTTGTCGGCAACAAGGGCGTGCTCACGGCATTTGTCGATGTCTCGGACCGCCGCGAGGTGGATTACCAGGACGACAACAAGGTTTGGGTCAATCAACTGGGATATAACTGGGATAACTACGGCAACTGGGCGCAGTCCGTGCAAGCGGCCTGGGCCTGCGATGGCGTGGGAAGCTATCCCGCGCCGGTCAGTGGCCTCGACGCCGACGACGACCCCTGCGACGCCGGCTACTACGGCGGTTCAGGCCTGCGCAAGGACACGATCGGCGGCGTCACTTACAAGCAGGCGCTCACCGATCATCTGAGTCTGAAGGTGATTGGCTACGGCCACCACAACGACGGACGCGGCCTGTGGTTCACGCCCTACCTGCCCACCTATCAGAATATCTACGTCTCCACCGACCCTTCGACCATCCTGTCGCCGATTTCGCTGCGCACCTCGGAGTATCAGATCAATCGCGCCGGCGGCATCGTCTCGCTCTCCTATGAGACTCCCCACAACAAGCTGGAGGGCGGCGTCTGGTTTGAAGGGGAACGCTGGAATCTGGCGCGGCGCTTCTACGCCACCAGCGAGACCGCTCCGCTGCACTCGCTTTATGCCTTTCCCTCCAATCCCTTCTACACGCAATGGGAGTACGTCTTCAACTCCTATCTCTACGACATCCATCTGCAGGATGTCTACAAGGTCAATGACAAGCTCTCCTTCGCGGCTGGCTTCAAGGCCGAGGAGACGACTACCGACGGCGAGCTATCCAAGACCTTCCAATCCAGTCCCGTCTTTGCGCCGGGCAAGTATGCGCAGGGCAAGCTGACCTCCGGCAAGCCGATTCTGCCGCAGTTCGGCGCCAACTTCAAGCTCGACGGTCACAACGAAATCTTCGGCGACGTGGCCTACAACGTGCGCTCCTACGTTCCCGGCGGCTACGGCTACGGAACCTCGCCCTGGGGCACCACGCAAACGGGCTTTGACGCGTTGAAGTCCACCACCAACCCGGAGACCTCGTGGACCGAAGAGGCCGGCTTCCGCTCGACCACGCAGCACGCCGCCGTGCAGGCCAGCTACTTCCACGTCAACTTCCAGAACCGCTTGCTGGCCTTTTCGCAGGGCGCGGGCATCGCCGGAAATGCCTCGATTCTCGCCAATGCCGGCGGCGTCACCACCAACGGCATCGACGGCTCGGCGAGCATCCGCATCACGCCGGAGATTACCTTCTACAACGGCGCCACTTGGAACAAGTCAGCGTATGACAGCAACACGGGCGCGAGCGGCGCTTGCATCTACAGCGGGAGCGGCGGCGCTTGCCTGCCTCTCAAGGGCGATATTGTTGTGGATACGCCGAAGGCGCTCTACAAGACCTCGCTGGAGTACAAGAAGTCCGGCCTCTTCGCTCGCATCGCCGCCGACTATATGTCCACGCGCTACTTCACCTACTCGAATGACGGCAGCGTGGGCGCGCGCTTCCTGGCCGATTGCGGCGCCGGCTACGAGCGCGAAAGGGCGGGCGCCTTCCAGGACTTCAAGGCCCAGCTCAACGTTTCCAACCTGCAGAACGCGCATTATTACGCTTCGGTCGGCACCAACGGATTCATCTACAGCGATCCGCTCTCGGTGAACAACAATACGCTGCAGCCGGGCGCGCCGCGCACCGTCAGCGGAACGCTCTCGGTTCGCTTCTAAGACTGCGGCAACTGTACTGCATAAGGGCGCGGCAACCACCGCGCCCTTGTTTTATTGGGTTATAAACTTGCTGGCGAGCGCCACCTCCAAAATGCTCCCAGCGCGCACTTTCAGCAACTCCCTGACAGCCTGCTCAACTGTGATTATTTCCGCAAAGCGCGTTCATGCGATTGCCCTGCGGATGCGCGCCCCCTCCAGGCCCAGGTTTCCGAGCTTGCTATAATCTGGAAGACTCGCGGTCCGCTGATATCTTCCCCGATCTTCTGCATGGAGCAAGCTAAGCCAATGATTCGACTTCGGTCGAATCCTCCAGGCCAGAGGGCAGCCGCCACGAGTTGCAAGCACTCGATGCCGGGTCATCAGCGCCCGCTTCGGGAAGATTGTGAAGCGCTGGGAGCTTTCAGTACAGGAACGCGAGCCGTCACTGTTTGGTCGACAGGAGAGCCTGATGATTCTTGCCGAAATTATGAGCGCACCAGCCACTGTCACCAGTGAATCCTGGCCGATGCGCGTCTTTCACAAGATTCCATTTTTGAGCGGCGGGCCGACCAGCATCTTCTCTCCGCAGGCGACGCCCGCGCACGCCATCTTTGGAGTCTCGATCTTTGTGCTGGCGATTACCCTGAGCATCTTTCTGGTGGTGGCGGGGCTTCTGGCTTACACCCTGGTGCGCTTCCGCCACCGCGGCGGAGATTCGGCGACGGAACCGACGCAGGTTTACGGAAGCCAGCAGATTGAAGTCCTGTGGACGGCGCTTCCGATTCTCATCGTTCTGGTGCTGTTTCTGGCCACTGCGCGCATCATCAATGTAACGGAACGGGCGCGCAAGCCGGCCAACGCGCTGGACGTGGTGGTGATCGCCCATCAGTTCTGGTGGGAGTATCGTTACCCGGCGCTGGGCATTGTGACAGCCAATGAACTGCACATTCCGGCCAGCGATGCGGCTGCGCCCACGCCCACCTATCTGACGATGACCTCGGCGGATGTGGACCACAGCTTCTGGGTGCCGAAGCTGGCCGGCAAGATGGATCTGATCCCCAACAAGGTGAATGTGATGTGGATCGACCCCTCGCAGCCCGGAGTTTATCTGGGCCAATGCGCGCAGTTTTGCGGCATGGGCCACGCCATGATGCTGATCCGGGTTTATGTGGACACGCCTGGGCAGTTTGCGCAGTGGGTGGCCAACCAGAAGCAGGTGGCAGCCGATGTTGCCTCCGCCGCCGAAGGTAAAAAAATCTTTGAGCACACCGCGTGCATCAATTGTCATAGGGTGGCGGGAACGGCGGCGACGGGAAAGTTTGGCCCGGATCTGACGCACCTGGCCAGCCGCGACACCATCGCCTCAGGCATGGTGAAGAATACCCCCGAGAACCTGCGCATGTGGATCGATGACCCGGAGAGTTTGAAGATGGGTTCATTGATGCCAAAAATGCATTTGAACGAAAGTGAACTGGACGCGGTAACGGCGTACATGACTACGCTTAAGTAAGGCGGGAGAAGCGGATGACAGAGACGACGGCGGTTCTCCCGGAGGACGATCACCCCCACGGGAAGTTATGGCTGGATACGGTTGCTTCCTGGATTACCACCGTAGACCACAAGCGCATTGGATTGCTTTATATTGGCTATGCGCTGGTCTTTCTGGTGATTGGCGGGATCGAAGCGCTGGTGATGCGCGTGCAGTTGTCGATGCCCAACAATCACTTTGTCACCGCCGCGGTTTTCAATCGCATGTTCACCATGCATGGAACCACGATGGTGTTTTTTGTGGGGATGCCGATTCTCTTCGGTTTCGGCAATTATCTGGTTCCGCTGATGATCGGCGCGCGGGATATGGCCTTTCCGCGCTTGAATTCCTTCAGTTTCTGGATTTCGGCCTTTGGCGGGCTTTTGCTCTACTTCAGCTTTGTGGGCG
>Ga0302319_10013760_pt1 | contig 15146 bp, 12 predicted proteins | sample Bog_T0_2_FD_203319 | JGI IMG/M metagenome (GOLD analysis project Ga0302319, IMG submission 203319) | Peat permafrost microbial communities from Stordalen Mire near Abisko, Sweden - Bog_T0_2 | ecosystem: Environmental > Terrestrial > Soil > Wetlands > Peat | place: Sweden: Abisko, Stordalen Mire... | reverse complement strand
CCGGAGTTCATTGAAGCATTCGAGAAGATGGCCAACCTCGCCACCAAGGCAGGTGTGGAAGGCCGCCAGAAGCTCAAGATTCATACCCCGCTGATTGCCATGAGCAAGGCGGAAATTATCCGCAAAGGCATCGAGCTGGGAGTCGATTACGCGCTGACCAGCAGTTGTTACGATCCGTCGGCAACGGGCGAGCCGTGCGGGGAATGCGACTCGTGCCTGTTAAGGCTGAAGGGCTTCCGCGAGAACGGGATCGAGGATCCGTTGAAGTACCGACCTTCTAGCTACTAGCTAGTGTCCTATCCCGCACGGGGGTTGGCGCCCGCGTTTTGAAAGGGCACGACTTTAGTCGTGCCATAAAGGCTCAAGAGAGAACGCGGCTTTAGCCGCTGAGGGATGCTCTTCCAGATTCGGTTGTAAAAAGTAACGAGGGACACCACACCAGCTACTGGCTTCCAGCTTGCCTGCGCCGAAGTGGTCGGTCGCGCCCTCGTACCACGAGCTAGCAGCTAAGGGCTGTACTTATGACCTACGCAGTGAAGGAAATCTTCTACACACTCCAGGGCGAAGGCGCACAGGCCGGCCGTGCCGCAGTCTTCTGTCGTTTTGCGGGGTGCAATCTCTGGTCGGGCCGCGAAGCGGATCGGGCCACGGCCCTCTGCCGGTTCTGCGACACCGAGTTTGTCGGCGTGGATGGAGAAGGCGGGGGAAGGTTTTCGTCTGCCGAGGCGCTGGCGCAGGCGATTGAGGAGAAGTGGCCGCAAGGCTCCCATTCGGGCAAGCGATTTGTAGTCTGCACCGGTGGCGAGCCATTGCTGCAAATGGATGCGACCCTGATCGATGCCCTGCACGCATGCGGCTTTGAAATCGCCGTTGAAACGAATGGAACGGTTGCGGCTCCGGCGGGGTTGGATTGGGTTTGCGTAAGCCCCAAGGCGGGCACGCAACTGGCGCAGAGAAGCGGGGACGAATTGAAGCTTGTTTATCCTCAGCCGGGCGCCGATCCCAGGGAATTTGAAGCACTCCCGTTCCGGCATTTCTTTCTTCAGCCGATGGATGGACCCAGCCGGACAGCGAATACCCAGCTCGCGCTGCGATATTGTCTCCATCGCCCAAAGTGGCGATTGAGCCTCCAAACCCACAAGATCCTCGGCATTTCATAGTCAGCCCACCCTGGTCCCTTAGCCCCTCAGTCCCTTCGAGCCTGTATAAAAACTCCCATGGCCAGGCTGTTTTGAAAGGGCACGACTTCAGTCGTGCCGAAAAAAGCCGAAATGACGCGGGGTTTTAACCCCTGGAAAATGTTCATTTGCCTCCGGTTCCACACCCCTTCGGAGTTTTTGAACAGGTTCTCAGTCCCTAAGTCCCTCAACGTCACCCTCAAGGGATTCGCAAATCCTGCCGATGAACGTTTCGGGAGGGTTCGCATGGCAACGCAAGCTTCGCCGGAAGCGCATCCCGAGTGCGCGGGATCGAATTGGGCAGGCGAAATGCGGTATGTCGCTCGCCAGCCGATCCTGAACCTCAAGGGGCGGGTACATGGCTACGAGTTGCTGTTCCGCAGCGCGCCTGAGTCGGTCGGCGGCCCAGATGCGGTTGCGGCCGCGCGGACCATGCTGGACAACGCGGTGATTTTTGGGCTGGAATGGCTCACCAACGGATTGCCGGCATTTGTCAGTTGCACGGTCGAGTCCCTGACCGAACAGTTTGTGCTTGTTTTGTCGCCCCAGACCACGGTGCTGGCGATACCCGCAAACCTGGCGTTGACGCCCCGCCTGATCGACGCGTGCCGGGATCTGACGAGGCGTGGTTTCCGGCTGGCTCTCGACGATTTTAACTGGAAGCCGGAGCAGACGCCGTTGGCCGAAATGGCCGACTACATCCGGGTGGACTTCACGCGGTTCGGTGCGGCGGAGCGCGAGTATCTGCGGCGGCTGCATTGTCCGCCGATTGCCATGGTGGCAATGAAGGTGGAGACGCAGGAGCAATTCCAAAAGGCATGTTTGGAGGGGTTCACGCTGTTTCAGGGCGACTACTTCTGCCACCCGGTTCTGCTGCGGAAACGGAAGGTTCCCGCCAACTGGCAGTTGCACTTCGAGATCGTGCGGCAGCTGTATCACGATCCCATCGACATTCGGCAGGTAAGCAAGCTGGTGCTGCGCGATGCCTCACTGACTTACCGGCTGCTTCGGCTGGTGAACTCGCCTGTTTATGCGATTCAGCAGGAGGTGCGGAGCATCGACCACGCCATTATCGCGGTTGGTGAGGAGGCGTTTCGGCGCATTGTGAACGTGGCTGTGTTGAGCGAGTTGAACAGCGAGGAGCCGCCGGAGATTCTGCAGATGGCGCTGATGCGGGCGCGGTTTTGCGAACTGGCATCGAGGCTGTGCGACCTGGACCCTGGGGAGCAATACCTGCTGGGGATGCTGAGCCTGTTGCCCGCCATGCTGCGATTGCCGATGGAGGAGCTGACGCCATCGCTGCCTTTGCGCAGCCAGATTTGCGAGGCTTTGCAAGGAACCGTGAATCCGGAACGGCGCCTGCTTTCATGGTTGGAATCCCATGAACGGGGAGACTGGGCAAATTGCGATCGGCTGGCCCAGGCCGGCGGCCTGAGCCAGGACGAGTTTATGCGGCTCTATGCCGAGAGCGTGGTGTGGGCTGAGGCTTCACTGCGATCTGGGGGTTAGGGGACAGGGATCAGAGACTTCGGCGGACTCAAGGCGGCCATTGGGGCGCCCTGAGACGCAATTGAATTCATTTGAAAATCTTTGCTAACCGTGCCGGGGATACCTGGTGTCCAACGTTCAGCACAAGCGGAGAATCATCCCGGCAGTACTCGCTGGATCACCGCCTTGAGGCTACAGGCGGTGATAAGATTCCCTGCTTGAGGGAGCGTTACCTATGTCTCGCACGCTAGCTTGCTGCATTGCCCTGATTGGTCTTGCATCGCCGCTTATGGCGCAAACCGCGACTCCGGACGCGAACACTCCTGTGCCCACGGTGCGAATCAACAGCCGGGCCGTACTGGTGGATGTGGTTGTGACCGACAAAAGCGGGAAGCCGGTTACCGGGCTGAAGCAGGACGCCTTCGCGGTGACGGAGCAAGGCAAGCCGCAGACAATGAGCTTTTTTGAAGAGCATACGGCAGCGCCCCCGTCAGCCCCCAAAGAGATTCCGCAGTTTCCTCCTGACGTTTTCAGCAACTTCTCGCCCTTTCCCTTGCCGGCTGCGGTCAACGTGCTCCTGCTCGACTCGCTGAATACGCGGATTGAGGACCAGAGCATGGTTCATAAGCAGGCGCTGAAGTTTCTGAAAGACTTGAAGCCGGGGTCGCGGATGGCGATTTTCACCATGGACCTGGGGCTGCATTTTGTGCAGGGTTTCACCGACGATCCCTCATTGCTATTCGCCGCCCTGAACAACAAGAAGAATAACGAAGTGCAAGCCTCGGGGTTGATTGGCCAGGAGGAAACAAACGCGCAGGACAACCTGGCGATGATGATGAGCGCTCCAGTGGGAGGCGGAGCCGCCTCGGCAGGCGGAGCCCCAGCGACTTCGGCGCCTCCCGCTATGATCGCGGCGCTACAGAAGTTCATGGAAGAAAATAACGGATCGCAGGATGTGAGTCGCGTGCTTACGACGTTGGCGAATCTGCAGCGGCTGGCGACGTTTCTGAATAGCTTTCCTGGGCGCAAGAACGTGATCTGGTTTTCCGAATCGCCTCTCATCGCCGGGATTCCGAATCAACAGGTGGAAGAGGAGTGGGAGAAGACAAGGAATATGCTGGCCGCCGCGCGGGTGGCGCTCTATCCGGTGGATGCGCGGGGAGTCTCGACCATCGGCTTTTACCAGGCAGATAACGTGTTGCCGGGCGCGATCAGTCAGCAGTCGCAGATGATTGGGGCCGGGGGCGCGCAAACAGTGAGGATAATGAACCAGGACAAGGAGAGGAATTCGGAGCAGTCGTTGATGCAGGAGGTTGCGGATCAAACCGGTGGCAGGGCATTTGTGAATACCAATGGGCTTTCAGACGTGATGGCGAAGATTACGGCCGACAGCGCCGATTTCTACACCCTTTCGTACACGCCCACGAACGCGAAGATGGACGGCGGGTGGCGCAACATCGACGTGAAGGTGGCCGGGGGCAAGTTCAACGTGTCGTACCGTCGTGGCTATTTCGCGCGCGATATGGATTTGCCGGGAGCCGCGCTGGGGATGCGGCAACAGGTGATCAATAAACTCGCGGCGCAGAATCCCGGAGCGGTGGATCCGCTGCTGCCATTCATGGACCTGGGGATGCCACAGAGCGAACAGATTCTCTACATGGTGAAGATTCAGCCGCTGGCTCCGAAAGCGGACGCCGCGGCCCCGGAACCGAAGGAACAAAAGGGCGGGCAACGCTACTCGGTGGAATTCGCCATCGATCTGAAGGATCTCAACCTGAAGCTGGACTCCGACGGGCTGCGCAAAGGCACAATCAACATCTCGATGATTGCCTACGACCGCTACGGGAAGATTGCCGGCCGCCAGGATCACGTAGTGCAGTTGAACCTCAAGCCCGATGTGTATGCTGTTTTCCAGAAGACGGGGGTTCCCCCGCATTTTGATATCGAACTGCCCAAGGGGCAGTACTGGCTGCGCATCGGCGTGTACGACCAGGCGTCGCGCAAGGTGGGGACCATGGAGGTTGCGCTCAGTTCGGTGGTTCCGTTGCAGGCTTCGACACAGTAACGTGAAGAACTGTTGGGGCGGTTCTGCGCAGGGCCATGTCGAGGCGGTTCAGGCAGTGTATCAGGTCTCAGCATCGAGACCTGGTGCACCCGGCACATGGCTTGGGCTGTTGCCTCCGGAATCTTCGATTTACAGGGCGGTTTCCCCGCGTTCGTCGTTGCGGATGCGGATGGCCTCGAGGACGGGCGTGACGAAGATTTTTCCGTCGCCGATTCGCCCGGTGCGGGCGGCGGAGCCGATGGCGGCGATGGCTCTCTCCTTCAACTCATCCGCGATGACCAGCTCGATTTTAACCTTGGGAAGAAGGTCGACGGTGTATTCGCGTCCACGATAGAACTCGGTGTGGCCCTTTTGGCGGCCATGGCCGCGGGCCTCCAGGATGGTCATGCCTTCAATGCCTGCCTCGAGCAGGGCGTCTTTTACAGCGTCCAGTTTGGAAGGCTGGAGAATGGCTTCAATCTTGAGCATATTCGAAATGCCTCGTCTGACAGCGTAACAGGCGGGAGCGGTGGTTGTGCCCGCTTTTGCCCAAAAGTTTTTGTGAGCCTTCAGCTTTCAGCCTTAAGCTCCGGATTTTTGCTCCCGGCCTTTCTAGCCGAAAGCGATGAAGTTGGCGTCCAGTGAGCGCATTCCAGCTAACAGCTTAGGGCTGAAACCGGAAGACCCGTTTATGTATTGAAGTCGTAGCCCTCTTCATTATGCTGCGAGAGGTCGAGGCCTGCGGCTTCCTGATCGGGAGAAACGCGCAGTCCTATGACCTTGTCGACGAGGAACAGCAGCACCAGGGTCCCGGCAATGGAGATGCTCCAGGCAATGGCTACGCCGGCGAATTGATTGAGCAATTGGCCCCAGTGTCCGTCGATTGCGCCCGTGGCCACGTTGTTGCCGAAGGCGGGGTTGATGAGGCGGGTGGCGAAAAGACCGGTGAGTAGCGCGCCGAGGGTTCCGCCGGCTCCGTGAACGCCGAATGCGTCGAGGGAGTCGTCGTAGCCGAGGCGGCTTTTTACCGCGAAGACCATGAAGGAGCAGAAGACGCCGGCGATGAGGCCGATGGCCAGCGCGGACATGGGCTGTACGAAGCCCGAGGCGGGAGTAATGGCGACCAGCCCCGCGACTGCGCCGGAGATGGCGCCGAGGGCGGTCGGCTTGCCGTTGTGAATCCACTCGGCGACGACCCAGCCGATGGCGGCTGCCGCGGCTGCAAAGTGGGTGTTGACGAAGGCGCTGGTAGCCAGAGAGCTGGCGCCCAGAGCGCTGCCGGCATTGAAGCCGAACCAGCCCACCCATAGCAGGCACGCGCCTATGAAGCTTAGAACCATGGAATGGGGCGGCATGGGGGTTTGCGGGTATCCGATGCGCTTGCCGAGATAGATGCAGGTGACCAGGGCGGAGACGCCGCTGGTGACGTGGACGACCGTGCCTCCGGCGAAGTCGAGCGAAGGGAAATGGCCGCCGGAGGAGTTGAGGAATCCGCCGAAGCCCCAGACCATGTGGGCCATGGGGCAGTAGACGAACAGGGACCAGAGAGACAGGAAGACGGCCATGCCGCTGAACTTCATGCGCTCCGCAAATGCGCCGGTGATGAGCGCGGGGGTGATGATGGCGAACATGAGCTGGTAGACCATGTAGGTCTGTTCGGGGATGGTGGCGGCGTAGTCGGGATTGGGAGCGAGGCCCACGCCGCGGAGGAACATGTGATCCAAGCTGCCGATGAAGGCGTTGCCATGGCCGAATGCGAGGGAGTAGCCTGCGACTGCCCAGAGGACGGTGACCAGTCCCATCATGGCGAAGCTCTGCATCATGGTGCCGAGGATGTTCTTGCGGCGGACGAGTCCGCCATAGAAGAGCGCCAGGCCGGGGCCGGTCATCAGCAGCACCAGGGCCGCGGAGACCAGCATCCAGGCGTTGTCGCCGGCAGACTGGGCGTTCTGGACGGCCTGCTGGAGGGCGGCGATCTGGGCTTGAGTGGCCGGGGCGTTTGCGGCTTGTGGAATGGAGGCCGGGGTTTGGGTGAATGCCAGGGCTGGGAAGATTAGAAGGAATGGCGGGAGTAACAGTTTGATCGTGCAACTACGCATTTTATTTCCGCTCCGAAAATGGCATCCGCGTACAAAGAACTGAACGAACGACAGTGTTCGAGATTCAGTGTCCGGCAAAGGCTCCCGGTTATCTGGGACTGGCTCCGTTGCAGGCGAACGCCGGCCCGGATTTTGGAACTCATTGCCACCTGGTTTGAATGAACACTGAAGGATAGCTCATTAACTCGCATATTTTTTATAAAGTTTTCATCGATAGTCCATTGGCTTGGGCTGGACCCGGTAGCAAGCCGTCAGAGTCCTTTCGGGAACGATGGATTTCTGCGTTACCGGGTCTATGCGTGTTAAAAAGTCGCGAGGATTTCTCGACAGCGAGCAAATGTGCTCATGCCAACTTGACGAGAGTCGAGGTATATTACAAATATGGCGGTGACGGCAGAGCGGGACCACTACTTATTCGGATCGTTGGAGAGCAGCGCAAAGAACCGCGCCAAGCTCAAGGAAGTGAGTTACGGCTACGAAGAGCCTGAGGGAGTGTTCCTGACGTCGCTGGATTTTGCCGTGAACTGGGTGCGCAAAAGTTCAGTCTGGCCCATGACGTTCGGTCTGGCTTGCTGTGCCATCGAGATGATGTCGATGGGCGCGTCGCGATTCGATATAGCGCGGTTCGGGGCCGAGGTGTTCCGGCCTTCCCCGCGGCAGTCGGATCTGATGATCGTCGCGGGCAGGGTTTCGCAGAAGATGGCGCCGGTGATCCGGCGCCTTTACGACCAGATGCCGGAGCCGAAATGGGTGATCTCGATGGGGGCTTGCGCCACGTCGGGAGGAGTTTTCAACAACTATGCTCTGGTGCAGGGCGTGAATCAGGTAATCCCGGTCGATGTATTTGTTCCGGGATGCCCTCCGCGTCCCGAGCAACTTTTGTACGCGATTACGCTTCTACAAGAGAAGATACAGCGTGAGCCGCGTAGTTTGCTGAAGACGCTGAATGTCGTTTAACCGATAACCTTCGAGATTCCCGGGCCAAGAGTTACCGAAGTAACCAAAGATTGTCCGGAGATGCAGGATATTAACAAAGTTGGCAACTTGTTGAAAAAATGTGCTCTGCCCGAATCGGGCTATGGTATTTTTGTAAGTGCCGTAGGGTTTGCCCGCGTTTCGTTTGTTGTGCGGAGCCGAGTCGGTGCAAGACTGAAAATTGCGCTTGAAACAACCCCTACCACCAGTTCATTCAGCTTAATTGCGGAGGATAAAACGCATGAGCGGTCGTGTTTTGAGGTCTTTCAGCCGAGTTATCGCCTTGGCACTAGTGGCAATCGTGCCCGTTGCTTTGGCCGCCCAGAGTTCTGCCAAGCCTGCGGACGATTCTCCGTCGAAGTGGGACATTTTTGCGGGCTACAGCTATATCGCGCCCCGCGGTTACATTGAAACGCCAATCGATGGCGTGGGGACCGTTAACGTGCCCTACGATGCTATCGCAAGTGGAGTTCAGTTCAGCATTGCTCGCTATTTCAATGAGTATGCGGGTGCGGAGTTTGTGGGCGATGCACACCTTCAGAGCGAATCCGAACCTGGCGGATGGACTACGCCGAGGGACGATATGAGCGGAGGGTCGCTAGGTTTGATTGCCCGTTACCCGACCGCCGACGTCACACCCTTCGTCCACGCGTTGGTTGGTGCCGAGGTTGTTGGCGGCCCGTACTGGCAAAAGGATACGTTTGGAGCGGCGCTGACGGCTGGTGGCGGCCTGGATTATGGCACTGGGTTATTTCACCATCACCTTGCGCTTCGCCTCTTTGAAGCGGATTACCAGTTCTTCCATGTGGATTATGGCAATATCAATGAGGGCGGACGCGCAAACATCAACGCCATTCGCCTGAGCGCCGGGTTTGTTTACCACATCGGCGGCCAGTTGCCTCCACCGCCGGTGACCCTTGCATGCTCCGCCAGCCCCGCCTGGGTTTTCCCGGGCGATCCGGTCACGGTAACCGCAACGGCCGGCGAATTGAATCCGAAGCTGACGCCGGTGTATATGTGGACCGGAAGCGGCGTGACGGGTAACGGAACGACGGCGACAGTAGCCACGGGAGCCCTGGCAGGCGGCGCCTACACGGTAAAGGGTGAAGTGAAGGAAGGCCCCAAGCCGGGCCAGACAGCGGATTGCTCGGCGAGCTTCACAGTAAAGGCTTTCGAACCACCTACCATTTCCTGCTCGGCGCGCCCCAGCACGTTGCTTCCGGGTGACACCAGCACGATTACCGCAGTGGGTGTGAGCCCGCAGAACCGTCCGCTTACCTACAGCTACTCTGCTACGGCGGGCACCATCACCGGGACAGGGACTACCGCGGCGTTCTCTTCGACGGGAGCTCCGACGGGCACTGTAGGGATAACCTGCAGCGTATCGGACGACAAGGGCCAGTCGGCAACGGCCAACACCAGCCTGACGATTACCGCGCCCTATGTGAAGCCGGTTCCGCGGACACAAGCGCTGTGCTCCATTTCGTTCACCAAGAACGAGAGGATGCCGACGCGTGTTGACAACGAAGCCAAGGCCTGCCTTGACACGGTAACCGAGGCGCTGAAGAGCGATTCGACAGCGACGGTCGTGGTTGTGGGCGAATCGACCGCGGCGGAAAAGGATAAGACCGCCAAGGAAGAAGTGGCCAAGAAGAGGAACAAGCATATCGAGGTTGAGGAGTTTGCAGCCCAGCGCGCAGTGAATACCAAGGCGTATCTGATTGAGGCGCAGAGCGGCATTGATGCTTCCCGCGTCATTGTCCGCGAAGGCACCACGGATGGCAAGACGGTGGAAGATTACCTGGTGCCCTCCGGTGCAACCTTCGACGCGGATATGCCTGGAACCGTCGCAGTGGATGAGAGCGCGGTGAAACCGATGGCTCGCAAGCCGCTGCATAGGACCGTACACCACAAGGCGAAGCCCAAGGCTGCACAATAAGGGAGTTGGCTTCTTGCGGTGAACGATTCGGATCGTCGAGCCCCCATCCCAGCGGATGGGGGCTTGGCGGATGCAAGGCTGAAAGATTCCTCCTGATTCGATTTGAGGCCGACCGGCAAACTGGTCGGCCTCATCCGTTCTGAAAGCATCTTTGATTATCGATATATCATCTTGAAAGCGTGGAGCTTCATTCTCTCAATGAACCGTTTGCGGATTTGTTTTGGTTTTTCTCCCCGCCCAGATCAACTGGCGCGGGCCGTAGTTTTTCTCCTGTTGGCACTCACCGGAGCTGAATTGCCGGCGCAGGGAGTCCCGGCGCAGGGGCTCTGGAATGCGGTAGGTCCGGCGGGCGGCGATGCCCGCGCGTTTGCCACAGTTCCAGGACAGCCCAATCATCTTTACCTTGGCACCACCAATAGCTGGATCTACGAGTCGCTGGACAAGGGCGCATCGTGGCATCGGCTAGTGAAGCTGGACCCGACCGAAGACCTGGTAACAGACAGAATCCTGGTGGATTCCGCCAATCCCGCGGTAGTTTTTGCAGGCGGATGGAAGCCCGACCAGCGGGATGGCGGCCTTTGGGTGAGCCGCGATGGCGGAGTGCGCTGGACCGCGGTGAAGGAGCTGCGCGGCCAGTCGATTTTTTCGCTGGCCCAGGCACCCTCGAATCCGAAAATGTTGTTTGCCGGAACGTGGGACGGGGTCTTCCGCAGCGCCGACGGGGGCGCGTCGTGGACGCTGATTAGCCCGCCGGGAAACACCGAGATTCACGAAGTGGAATCTCTGGCGGTTGACCCGGTCGATCCCAATGTCATCTACGTCGGCACATGGCACCTGCCGTGGAAGACCGACGACGGCGGCAAACACTGGTACAGCATAAAGGACGGGCTGGTCGACGACTCCGACGTGTTCTCCATCATCATCGAACGCGACATGCCGCTCACCGTCTACCTGAGCGCATGCACCGGCATCTACAAGAGCGAAAGCGCCGGCATGAAGTTTGCCAGGATCGAGGGTATTCCAACATCGGCGCGGAGGACACGCGTTCTGAAACAGGACCCTGAGAATCCGGATGTGGTATATGCCGGCACCACCGAGGGTTTGTACAAGACCGTGGACGCCGGGGCAACCTTCCAGCGCATGACCGGACCCGATCTGGTTGTGAACGACATTTATGTGGATCCCGCGGACTCAAGTCATGTGCTCCTTGCCACCGATCGCGGCGGAGTGTTGGCAAGTACAGACGGCGGAACCACCTTCGCGGCCTCGAATGCGGGATTCTCCGGGCGCAAGGTGGAGGCGCTGCTGGTCGATCGGGCCAATCCCAATCGAATCTACGCGGGCGTGGTCAACGACAAGAGCTATGGCGGCGTTTTTATTTCCACCGATGCCGGTGTGAGCTGGAACCAGATTGGGCAGGGGTTGGCCGGCCTGGATGTTTTCGCCTTGGCGCAGTCGGCCGACGGAAAAGTGCTGGCTGGGACCAGCCACGGCATCTTTGCTCTGGATCTGGGAAACGCGGGCGATCCGTCCAAAGCGAACGCCCCTTCCCCGAATGCGTCCAATCCTGACACGTCCAATCCTGACTCGTCCAATCCAGATTTGTCCAACCCCGCCGCGTCCGTTCCCGCGCCCGTTTGGCGGCCAAGGAACCTGATTGCAAACTTCTATGTGAAGAGGTCGATGGAAACGTATCGTGGGAAGCGCATCAACGCTGAGAAGCACATCAAGATTCCCACCGTGAAGCTGGACAGCCGGGTCAATGCCCTCGATTTGTCTTCGGATGTGTGGCTGGCGTCCACCACCATCGATTTGCTGACGAGCCGGGACCAGGGAGCGAGCTGGCAGGGCGGCCCCGTGATGGGCGACGGCGAATACGTTTCGGTTGCCGCGCACGGCCCCACCATGGCGGCGGCGCGGGCCGATGCAGTGATTCTCTCCACCGACGCCGGGTGGAGCTGGGCCCCCATGCAGGTTCCCGCCATGGTCACGCGCATCCAGCAGGTGGCGTTTTCAAAGGATGGCACGCTCTGGCTGGGAGCGCGGGAGGGGGTCTACTTCACGCGCGACACAGGCAAGACCTGGCTTTGGATTCAGCGGTTTCCCTTCCGCGACGTGGACGATCTCTCTTACGATTCAACCCAGGACAAGGTGCTGGTTAGTTCGCGCCAAAGCCAAGAGGTGTATGCCATCGATCCTAAGACGCTGAAATGGAAGTGGTGGGATACGGGCTACCGCATCGGCCAGGTCCGTGCAGCGGGAGAGCGCTTGCTGGCAGCGTCGCTGCATGACGGCGTTCTGGTTGAACCTCAGGCCGCGGGAGTGGCGAGCGGAAGACAGTGATCGCAACCACTGTTCATTGTCCACTATTCATCGCCCCTGAACGGAATAGGCGGGCGGCCAGGGTCTAATACCGCGCATTAGCAAGTTGACGGTGCCCCCGGGCCCTCGCCTTTGGGGACCGGGGAGGAAGAATCGAACTGCCTGTAGCCCGGTGTGAAGCCCCAAAGCTCAATCTACCCATTCCTGCGGACCGAATAGAAAACCACGCGGTCGCCGTCGGCCGGGCCTGCGGCTCCGTGACTGCAAGATCGCCGGCCTGCGATCAGGAGTCGGCGGCAAATGCTGGAATACCGAACACATGCCGACATATCGTTACTGACGAAGTGAGGCTCGCGGCGGGCTAGTCTCGCGCAGCAAGAAGACTATCGACACTGCCATAGTCGGGACGTGCTCGCAGGCGGTCATACATCGGAGCGATATGTGCCCAGGCTAGATAGAGTTCAGCATCGCGGCATGCCGTCCGCAACCAATCCATAGCGGAATCATCCTGACCGAGCGCAAGTTCGAGCCAACAGAGGGTGATGGCGGGAACATATCTATGCTGGCGATTCTGCTTGAGGAACGCCAAGGCGGAAACGGCTTCGTCCCGAACGCCTGCTTTGGCTGCGATATAGGAGTTGAATGCCAACTCGACCGCCTGAAGATTTCCGGAATGCCTGGTCTGCAGGTTGAGCTGTAACGCTTCCTCGGGCCTGTCGAGTTCTAAAAGAGCCAGCGAGGTGTAGATGCCGATATAGACATCAGGGCATACGTCCATTCCCGCTCTGCCAGCGCGAACGCACGCTTCCCATTCCCGTGCGTAATAGAAGGCCATTGTCAGATGCATATTGGCGCGCGCATGCACCGGGTCGATATTTGTAGCGATAGTTGCTTCATGGATCGCCTTGTCATGCTGACCGCGACAAGTGAGCAGCTGCGCCCGGATCATTCGCACATAGGGATTGTCGGGTTCCAGCGCTACAGCTTCGCGGCTCGCCTCGTTCGCTTCATCCCATCGCCGCTCAAACGTCCGCAGCATGGCGAGTGTGTTGTACACCATGCCGGCCTTTTGAGGGCAACGCAATCCCTGCTGAAGATATTCGTCTGCCTTTGCGAGCGCTTCGCGAGGACGCAGATCGTCCAGCAGGCAACGCAAGATGCAAGTCAAGGCGGCTCCGTGATAAGGCAGTGAATAAGACGAATCAAGGTCCATTGCCTCCTGAAAGAAGGCAAGCGCCTTCTGCATGGATTCCGGCGTGTGAGGTGAGATCACGTGGTGCCCTTTGAGGTAGGCCGCGACCGCCGCAGGGCGTGGCAGCGAACCGATGAAACGGTAGCCGCGTTTCGGGACTCTCTCGATCCATGATGGATTCGCGGCGTCGTCCTCCAACACCTCTCGCAGGCGGCTGATCGCCGTGTTCAATCCGTTGTCGAAATCCACGTAGGTGCTGTTGCCCCAGAGTTGCTGGCGGAGCGTTTCGCGCGACACCACCTCGCCGTGATGACGCAAAAGGGCAAGCAGAATCTGGAGTGGCTGCTCGCGTAGCCGCACCTCGACACCGCCCTTCCACAGGCGTTCAACCTGAGTATCGACGACGAACTGCCCGAAGGCGACTCGCATACGATCCCTCCTTCTCCAGTCTACTTGTCAAGGTTTTGTTAAGGTGCAAAAGGTACTGCATCATGGCAACATTCAACCATGATGAATCGACGAATTCTGCTCACCTTGCTTCTCGGTTGCTCACTGCCGCTTCTGGCCCAGACTGCAGCCCCCGATTCTGACCACGTTGCTCTGCAAGCTCTAGTCAACACCTTCGTTACGACGACCAACGCGAAGGACGCCAAGGGATTCAGTGCCTGCTTTACCGAGGATGGGGAGTTCACCAACCCAGTCGGGATGTCCGTAAAAGGCCGAACCGCCATTGAAGCTTTCCACGCACGGTTATTCTCTCCCACTCGTTTTCCGAATACTCCGTCGTTCTACCATGCGCACCTTACAGTACTGAACACCAGTATCCGGATGGTGAGGTCAGACGTGGCTGCTGTCGATGTGCGCTGGCAGCAGGACGGAGCATTGGCGCCTGATGGTTCGCCCTGGGGAACTCGGACGGGCATCCTTTCATGGGTCGCTGTTCGGGATCACGACACGTGGCTGATTGAGGTTTGGCACAATTTGGAGCTACCGAAAGGCCCGGTAGTGGTGCAGTTTGAAATGAGGGGCGACAAAAAGGCGAAGAGGGTCTCAAGTTACCAAAGTGGTATTCAGATGCTTCCTTTCCGTTATTTACGGAATCTAATCAACTAGAGCAAAATATGGGTACTAAAGTGGTAGCGGTGTTGTATATTGGCGGAACATGGCTTTTGGGAGGGAGTATTGATGGCAAAGAGGATTGTTAAAGAGTGGGCAAGTCCTTTGTTGACCGATCTGGATTCATTGATCGATCAAGCCGTTGACTCTATGGATCGTAATAAGTTAGAGAAATTAGAGGTTAGGCGCAAAGCGATAATGGAGAATTTGAAGAAATCGACTATAGGTTCCGTCGGTCCTGTCGAAATCTCTGAATCAGAGAAACCAGTTCTTCAGGCGTAATTTTTGGATTCAGCTCTTTGATGAGTTCAACGAATCCCACTTCATCTCCTGTGAACAGCAGCGCGTTCATATCGTTTCTCAGTTGTTCGCGCATTTTGATCTTATCTTCGTCAAGATGCTTCTTGCTGCGTGGCCATCGCATTTTCATCGTTAAGCGGCCTCCGAGGCTGCGTGCTGGGTCAAACTGACAAGTTCCTCAAGAGACCAGACATGATTGGCCAATCCGGCTTCCATGGCTGGGGTAACTCGCAGTGTTTTGTGAACTCTGCAGAAGTTATAGTGCATAAAGTGTAATGCAACAGCGTGGTCATGATTCTCTATTTTCTTGGAGAATCCATTTGTTAGCCGCGTGAATCGCCGCATTGACATTCTCATGGTGAGATTCTGGCGTTCTACGAATGAAGTGCTAACGTGTTCGGGGTCCGGCACACCGCTAACGGTCTTCATATCGCAACCGATGCAAGTTGCTGGCGAATAGCGGCGGTGATCGTCAGCCGATGTCGCCCCATAG
>Ga0302319_10013753_pt1 | contig 15151 bp, 9 predicted proteins | sample Bog_T0_2_FD_203319 | JGI IMG/M metagenome (GOLD analysis project Ga0302319, IMG submission 203319) | Peat permafrost microbial communities from Stordalen Mire near Abisko, Sweden - Bog_T0_2 | ecosystem: Environmental > Terrestrial > Soil > Wetlands > Peat | place: Sweden: Abisko, Stordalen Mire... | reverse complement strand
CGTGAGGGCGACCGGGGGGCCGGCGCCCACCGCGCCGCTCACGGTCCGGTCCCGGGCACGGCGCCGCGCCGCCGGGGTCCCTGCGGGTGCGTTCCCATGGGGACAGGTTACGAGCCGGGGGCCGGGTGGCCGGGCCTTGGAACGGCGGTCCCGGCGTGTACAATCTCCGGACCACACTTGGGCCAACGTCGTCCCGCGTGGGTAGATCCACTTCCCTCGTTGGAGCGACCCGATGACGACTGGTGCCGGTGAACACATGCATGCACCCGCCCTGCACGGGCCGGTGCCCGTCCCGCCGCCCCGGCGCCGGGCGACCCCCGCCGGGGGGACCGTGCCCCGGCCTCCCGTGGGCGGCCTGTACGACCCCCGCTTCGAGCACGACGCCTGCGGTGTGGCCCTGGTGGCCGACCTCCAGGGCCGTCCGTCCCACACCCTGGTGCGCCAGGCCGTGTCGGCCCTCGAGCACCTGGCCCACCGCGGGGCCACCGGGAGCGAGGAGGACAGTGGCGACGGCGCCGGCATCCTCCTCCAGGTCCCGCACGAGTTCTACGCCTCGGTGGTGGACTTCGAGCTCCCGCCCCGCGGCCACTACGCCACCGGCATCGCCTTCCTCTCCCGACAGTCCGACCAGGCGGCCGACGCCCGGTCGACCTTCCAGAAGCTGGCCGGCGAGGAGGGCCTCGACGTCATCGGCTGGCGCGACCTGCCCATTGACGCCAGCACCCTGGGATCGATCGCCGAGGCGGCCATGCCCTCGTTCCACCAGGTGTTCGTGGCCCCCTCGGCCTCGACGCGCCTGAGCGCCGGCGACCCGGCCCTGGCCGTCGACCGGCTGGCGTTCGTGCTCCGCAAGCGGGCCGAGCACGAGATCGACGACTGCTACGTGGCATCGCTGTCGGGACGGACCATCACCTACAAGGGCATGCTGACCTCCCACCAGCTGGCCCAGTTCTTCCCCGACCTGGCCGACGAGCGGGTGACCAGTGGGCTGGCCCTGGTCCACTCCCGCTTCTCGACCAACACCTTCCCGTCCTGGCCGCTGGCCCACCCCTACCGGTACCTGGCCCACAACGGTGAGATCAACACGCTGGCCGGCAACCGGAACTGGATGCGGGCCCGCGAGGCCCTGTGCGCGTCGGAGCTCATCCCCGGCCTCGACCGCGCCTTCCCCATCGTGACCCCGGGCTTCAGCGACTCGGCCTCCTTCGACGAGGTGCTCGAGCTGCTCCACCTCGGTGGCCGTCCGCTCCACCACGCCGTGCTGATGATGATCCCCGAGGCGTGGGAGAACCACCCGACCATGGACCCGGCCCGCCGGGCCTTCTACCGCTACCACGCCTCGCTGATGGAGCCGTGGGACGGACCGGCGGCGGTGGCCTTCACCGACGGCACGGTGATCGGTGCCGTGCTGGACCGCAACGGGCTGCGCCCGGCCCGCTACTGGGTCACCGACGACGGTCTCGTGGTCCTGGCCAGCGAGGTCGGGGTGGTCGACGTGCCCCCGAGCAAGGTGGTGCGCAAGGGCCGGCTCCAGCCGGGCCGGATGTTCCTCGTCGACACCGAGCAGGGCCGGATCGTCGACGACGACGAGATCAAGTCGGCGCTGGCGGCCGAGGAGCCCTACCTCGAGTGGCTGGAGGCCGGGCAGATCGACCTCGACGACCTCCCGCCCCGTACCATGCTCACCCCGCAGCACGCCTCGGTGATCGGGCGCCAGCGGCTCTTCGGGTACACCAACGAGGAGCTGCGCCTGATCCTCCAGCCCATGGCCCGGTCGGGCATCGAGCCGCTCGGCTCCATGGGCACCGACACCCCGATCGCCGTGCTGTCGGACCGGCCGCGGCTGCTCTACGACTACTTCACCCAGCTCTTCGCCCAGGTCACCAATCCGCCGCTGGACGCCATCCGCGAGGAGCTGGTCACCTCGCTGCTCTCCACGCTCGGCCCCGAGTCGAACGTGCTGGAGCCGACGGCCGAGTCGTGCCGGCAGATCATCCTGCCCATGCCGGTCATCGACAACGACGACCTGGCCAAGCTGCTCTACGTCAACGAGGACGGCAGCACGCCGGGCTTCCGGGCCTTCGCCATCGACGGGCTCTTCGAGGTGGCCGGCGGCGGGCCGGCCCTGCACCAGGCCATCGAGGAGGTGCGGGACCGGGTGAGCGCGGCCATCGCCGACGGTGCCGACGTGATCGTCCTGTCCGACCGGAACTCGACGGGCACACTCGCCCCCATCCCCTCCCTGTTGATGGTGGCGGCGGTCCATCACCACCTGGTCCGGGAGAAGACCCGCACCCGGGTGGGACTGGTGGTCGAGTCGGGCGACGCCCGTGAGGTCCACCACATGGCCCTGCTGAAGGGGTTCGGTGCCGCGGCCATCAACCCCTACCTGGCCTTCGAGACCATCGACGACATGATCGCCTCGGGCATCCTGACCGGTGTGACCCCGCGTCAGGCCCAGAAGAACTACATCAAGGCGGCGTCCAAGGGCATCATCAAGGTGATGTCGAAGATGGGCATCTCCACGGTGGCCTCCTACACCGGCGCCCAGGTCTTCGAGGCGGTGGGCCTGGCCCCCGACGTCATCGAGGAGTACTTCACGGGCACCGTCTCCCGCATCGGCGGGGTCGGCCTCGACGTGCTGGCCGAGGAGGTGGCGTCCCGCCACCGGATGTCCCACCTCGACCGCCCCTCGGAGCTGGCCCACCGGGAGCGCGAGGTGGGGGGCGAGTACCAGTGGCGGCGCGAGGGCGAGATCCACCTGTTCAACCCCAAGACGGTGTTCAAGCTGCAGCACGCCACCCGTTCCAAGCGGTACGAGGTGTTCAAGGAGTACACGACGGCGGTCAACGACCAGTCGGCCGAGCTGGCCACGCTCCGGGGCCTCATGCACCTGCGGCACGGGGCCCTGCCCCCGGTTCCCATCGACGAGGTGGAGCCGATCGAGGCCATCCTGGCCCGCTTCTCCACCGGAGCCATGTCCTACGGCTCCATCTCCGCCGAGGCCCACGAGACGCTGGCCATCGCCATGAACCGGCTGGGCGGGCGCTCCAACACCGGCGAGGGCGGGGAGGACCCCGACCGCTTCACCCCCGACGCCAACGGCGACGAGCGCCGCAGCGCCATCAAGCAGGTGGCGTCGGGCCGGTTCGGGGTGACCTCGGAGTACCTGGTCAATTCCGACGACATCCAGATCAAGATCGCCCAGGGGGCCAAGCCCGGCGAGGGCGGCCAGCTCCCGGGCCACAAGGTCTACCCCTGGATCGCCCGGACCCGGTACTCGACCCCCGGGGTGGGCCTCATCTCGCCCCCGCCGCACCACGACATCTACTCCATCGAGGACATCGCCCAGCTCATCCACGACCTCAAGTCGGCCAACCCCACAGCCCGGATCCACGTGAAGCTGGTGGCCGAGGTCGGCGTGGGGACGGTGGCGGCCGGCGTGGCCAAGGCCCACTCCGACGTGGTCCTCATCTCGGGGCACGACGGGGGGACCGGCGCCACGCCCCTCACCTCGCAGAAGCACGCCGGCATCCCCTGGGAGCTGGGCCTGGCCGAGACCCAGCAGACCCTGCTGGCCAACGACCTCCGGGACCGCATCGTGGTCCAGGTGGACGGCCAGATGAAGACCGGCCGGGACGTGATCGTGGGGGCCCTGCTCGGCGCCGAGGAGTTCGGCTTCGCCACCGCCCCCCTGGTGGTGTCCGGGTGCATCATGATGCGCGTCTGCCACCTCGACACCTGCCCGGTGGGCATCGCCACCCAGAACCCGGTCCTGCGCCAGCGGTACTCGGGGAAGCCCGAGTTCGTCGAGACGTTCTTCCGGTACATCGCCGAGGAGGTCCGCGAGGAGCTGGCCGCCCTGGGCCTGCGCACCCTCGAGGAGGCCATCGGCCGGGTGGACCTGCTCGACGCCACCGAGGCGGTCGACCACTGGAAGGCCTCGGGCCTCGACCTGTCGCCCATCCTGGTCCAGCCCGACCTGCCCGAGGGCGCCGTGCGCCACTGCATCAACCAGCAGGACCACGGGCTCGACCGGGCCCTCGACCACTCGTTCCTCGAGCAGTGCCGGCCGGGCTTCGAGGAGGGCACGCCGGTGCGGGCCGAGGTGGCGGTGACCAACGTCAACCGCACGGTGGGCACCCTGCTCGGCTACGAGATCACCCGGCGCCACGGCGGTGCCGGGCTGCCCGAGGGCACCATCGACCTGACCTTCCACGGGTCGGCCGGCCAGAGCTTCGGTGCCTTCGTGCCCAAGGGCGTGACCATGCGCCTGCTGGGCGACACCAACGACTACCTGGGCAAGGGCCTGTCGGGCGGGCGGATCATCGTCCGGCCGCCGGAGGACTCGCCCTTCGCCGCCGAGGACAACATCGTGGCCGGCAACGTGATCCTGTACGGGGCCACCGCCGGCGAGGTGTTCCTGCGCGGCCAGGTGGGCGAGCGGTTCTGCGTGCGCAACTCGGGTGCCATCGCCGTGGTGGAGGGAGTGGGCGACCACGCCTGTGAGTACATGACGGGGGGCCGGGTGGTGGTGCTGGGTCCGACCGGTCGGAACTTCGGCGCCGGCATGTCCGGCGGTGTGGCCTACGTCTTCGACCCCCACGGGCTGCTGCACGGCGTCTACAACAGCGAGATGGTGGACCTCCTGCCGCTGTCCGATGAGGACCGCATGTGGTTGAAGGACCGGATCACCATGCACCACACCGAGACGGGCTCGACCGTGGCCGAGGGGGTGCTGGCCGACTGGATCAGCACGGCCGAGCAGTTCGTCACCGTCATGCCCCGTGACTACCGCCGGGTCCTGGAGGCGACGGAGCGGGCCATCGCCGAGGGGCGCTCGGTGGAGGATGCCGTCATGGAGGCCTCCCATGGGTGACATCACCGGCTTCCTCACCTACGAGCGCCAGCTCCCGCACCGCCGCCCGGTCCCGGTGCGGCTGCGTGACTGGAAGGAGGTCTACGAGCCCTTCCCGGCCGAGGAGGCCCGGCACCAGGGCGCACGTTGCATGGACTGCGGGATCCCGTTCTGCCACGAGGGCTGCCCCCTCGGGAACCTGATCCCCGAGTGGAACGACCTGGTGTACCGGGACGAGTGGTCCGAGGCCATCGAGCGCCTCCACGCCACCAACAACTTCCCCGAGTTCACCGGCCGCCTCTGTCCGGCACCGTGTGAGGGATCCTGCGTCCTCGGGATCAACGACGACCCGGTCACCATCGAGCGCATCGAGTACGAGATCGCCGAGCGGGCCTGGTCCGAGGGCTGGGTGGCTCCCCAGCGAGCCAGCACCACCACCGGCAAGCGGGTGGCCGTGGTCGGCTCCGGTCCGGCCGGCCTGGCCGCCGCCCAGCAGCTGACCCGGGCCGGTCACCACGTGGTGGTGTTCGAGCGGGCCGAGCGGCCCGGCGGCCTGCTCCGCTACGGCATCCCCGAGTTCAAGATGGAAAAGGCCGTGCTGGACCGTCGCATCGACCAGATGGTGGCCGAGGGCGTGGAGTTCCGGTGCCGGACCTCGGTGGGCCGGCCCGACCCCGAGGTGGCCGCGGCGCTGGCCCCCGACGCCACCGTGGTGGAGGCCCACTCCCTGGTGGAGGAGTTCGACAGCGTCCTTCTGGCCGGGGGCGCCACCCTGCCGCGTGACCTGCCGGTGGCCGGGCGCCAGCTGGACGGGATCCACCGCGCCATGGACTACCTGCGGCCCTCGAACCTGGTCCAAGAGGGTGCCCTGGAGGCCCCGCCGATCACGGCGGCCGGCAAGCACGTGGTGATCATCGGCGGTGGTGACACCGGTGCCGACTGCCTGGGCACCGTCCACCGTCAGGGGGCGCTCAGCGTCCACCAGCTGGAGATCATGCCGGAGCCCCCCCGCCAGCGCGGGGAGGACAACCCGTGGCCCACCTGGCCCCTGGTCCTGCGCAGTTCGTCGGCACTGGAGGAGGGTGGCGAGCGCCTGTTCTCGGTGACCACGGTCGAGTTCCTGGACGACGGGTCGGGCGGGGTGCGGGCCCTGCGCGGCGAGCAGGTCGAGGTGGCCTACGACGAGGACGGCCGGCCCGACTTCCAGGCCGTACCGGGCTCGGAGTTCGAGCTCCCCTGCGAGCTGGTGCTGCTGGCCATGGGGTTCCTCGGGACCGACCGCGGCGGGGTGGTGGAGGAGCTGGGCGTCGAGGTGGGTCCCCGGGGGAGTGTGGTGGCCGACCCCACCTGGTCGACCAACGTGGAGGGGGTCTTCGTCTGCGGCGACATGACCCGTGGCCAGAGCCTCATCGTGTGGGCCATCGCCGAGGGTCGTTCCGCCGCTGCCGCCGTGGACCGCCACCTCATGGGCCACACCGCCCTTCCGGCGCCCATCCGCCCGGGCCAGCTCGCCCTCCGCTGAGGGGCCAGCGGCCCGGATCAGTGGTTCGAGCGGTCGGCGTGGCGGGCGTGGCCCGTGCCCGAGTCGTAGAGGGTGGGGATGGCGGCGCACGCGAAGGCGACGGCCAGCAGCGGCAGCATGATGATCCAGGTCATTGGCTTCCAAGCAGGGTGGTCTCGGTCTGCTTGCCTCCTCTGTCGAGGGTAGGGAGGGTCCTGAAGAGCCCCATCAACGTTCCCTGAGATTCCGATAGGAATCAGGCCGGTCGGGTGGCGCCCACCCGATCGGGCCAGTCGGCGTCGTCGAAGCGGACCAGGGCACCGGTGTGGGGTGCGTCGATCATCTCGCCGGCGCCCACGTACAGGCCGACGTGCTCGACACCGCCGGGGCCCGACCCGAAGAAGACCAGGTCGCCGGGGGTGAGGGCCTGGCCGGTGGCGACCGGGGGTCCGGCGTCGAACTGGTCCTGGGCCACCCGGGGCAGCTCGATCCCGGCGTGCCGGTAGGCCGCCTGGACCAGTCCCGAGCAGTCGAAGCCCCCGACTCCGGTGCCGCCCCACAGGTAGGGCGTGCCCAGTTGGGCGGCAGCGAAGGACAGGGCGGCCACCACCGTGCCCGAGGTGTCGGGATCCTGCTGCAGGGCGAGGGAGAGGGTGAGCACGGTGTCGACGTAGACCTCGGAGTGGTTGTAGCTGCCGATGGCCGACCGCAGCCCCGCCGGCGATCCGGCCCCGTCCGCGCAGAGCAGGGCCGATGCGGTGTAGACGGCATCGATCGGGTCGTAGGGGGAGGGGGGACGGGCCCCACCCGGGCCGAGTACGGCATAGGCGGCGAACGTGGCCGGCTCGAACTGCATGGGGCCCTCGGCCCCGGCGGCGTTGGCCCCTGACCACACCCCGGGCAGGGTGGAGCTGCCGTTGCCGGTCTCCACCGTGCCGATGGCGGCCAGCACCGACCAGTCCAGCCCTGCACAGCGCGAGGCCGCCTGCCGGTAGAGCGTGGCCCAGGCCGTGGGGACCGCCGGCGCCGACTGGCGGGCGGCTGACGGCCCCGAACCGCCGGCCGACCCGCTCGTCGCCGGGGAGCCGGAGTCGGTCGGGCCCGTCGCTCCCGTCGAGCCTGCGGCCACGGCGACGACCAGGATCAGGCCGACCACGGACGCCATGGCACCGGCCAGCGCGGCGGCGAGCCATCTGCCCATCGCGAGGTCCTCCCAGCTGAGTAGGGGACAGCGTGAGCATCAGCTCAGAGGGGCCGGGACGCCGCACTGCGGCGGGGCCGTGCCCCACCAGTCCACCATCGGGCCACCGGGATGGCAACCCCCCTGGCCCAGGAGCCCGATCCGATCCGGTGTCGGTATGCTCGGTTGTCCGGACCACCGGACGGGGACAGGGGAGGACCGCTCGTGCTCAGTACCATGCAGGACGCACCGCTGTTGATCAGCGGCATTCTCCGCCACGGCCAGCAGGTCTACGGCGACAGCAGGGTCATCACCATCGTGGGGCCCGAGGGGGAGTCGGTCGAGGAGTCGTTCGCCGAGGTGGCCGTCCGCTCCGAGCGGCTGGCCCGGGCACTGGAGCGGCTCGGGGTGGGGGACAGCGACCGGGTGGGGACCTTCCTGTGGAACAACCAGACCCACCAGGAGGCGTACCTGGCCATCCCGTCGATGGGCGCCGTCCTCCACACGCTCAACCTCCGGCTGTTCCCCGAGCAGCTGGCCTATGTGATCAACCACGCCGAGGACCAGGTCATCATCGTCGACAGCTCGCTGGTCCCCCTGCTGGCCCGGGTGCGGGACCAGCTGACCACCGTGAAGCACATCGTGGTGGCCGGCGACGGCGATGCCAGCGTGCTCGGGGACACCCTGTCCTACGAGGAGCTGCTGGCCGCCGAGGAGCCGGGCTACGCGTGGCCCGAGCTGGACGAGCGCCAGGCCGCCGCCATGTGTTACACGTCGGGGACCACCGGCAACCCCAAGGGCGTGGTCTACAGCCACCGGTCCACCTACCTGCATTCCTTTGCCGTGACGTCAGGAGCGGCCCTCGGCATCAGCGACCGCGACAGCGTGCTGTCGATCGTGCCCATGTTCCACGCCAACGCCTGGGGGACGCCCTATGCCGCCTTCATGACCGGCGCCGACCTGATCATGCCCCAGCAGTTCCTGCAGGCGGCGCCCCTGTCGGCCATCATCGCCCGGCACCGGCCGACCATCTCGGCCGGGGTGCCGACCATCTGGAACGACGTGCTCCGCTACTCGAGGACCACCCCGGTCGACCTCAGCTCCCTCCGGATGATCACGGCCGGGGGGGCCGCCGTCCCCCGGCAGCTCATCGAGGGGTTCCGTGACGAGCTGGGCCTCCAGCTGGTCCAGGGATGGGGCATGACCGAGACCAGCCCCATCTGCTCGCTGGCGCTCCCGCCCAAGGGCGTACCGGCCGACGAGGAGATCGAGTGGCGGTCCAAGACCGGACGGGTGGTGGCCGGGGTCGAGGTCCGGGTGGTCCACGAGGACGGGACCGTTCTCCCCAACGACGGCGAGTCGGTGGGCGAGTTCGAGGTCCGGGGCCCGTGGATCACCGGGTCCTACTACGGCGAGCCGACCCCGGAGCGCTTCCACGACGGATGGCTGAGGACCGGCGACATCGGCTCACTGGACCGCCGCGGGTACATGCAGATCAGCGACCGGACCAAGGACGTGATCAAGTCCGGCGGCGAATGGATCTCGTCGGTCGAACTGGAGAACGAGGTGATGGCCCACCCTGGCGTGGCCGAGGCCGCCGTCATTGCCGTGCCCGACGAGCGCTGGAGTGAGCGACCCATGGTGGCGGTGGTGGCCGAGCCAGGGTCGACGGTCACCGCTGACGAGCTGGTCGGGTTCCTCTCCGGGCGGGTGAGCCGGTGGTGGTTGCCCGAGCGGTGGGTGTTCATCGACGAGGTCCCGAAGACCAGCGTGGGCAAGTTCGACAAGAAGGGCCTGCGGGCCCGCTACGCCGAGGGTGAATTCGCCGTCGTCGAGGTCGACACCGCCGCGGCCCGCTGAGCCCATGGGCACGGATCCCGACGACATCGCCGAACGCCTGTCGGCCATCGGCGAGGAGCTCGCCGACCTGGCCCTGGACCGGCTCCGTGAGGCGGCCGACGGTGTGCGTTCGGGCGGCTCGCCGGACCCGGCGCTGGTCAGCGAGGAGAAGCGGATCACCCGGGCCCGCCGTTCGGTGGAGAAGGCGGTGCAACTCCTGTCCGGTCCGTCGGCCCGTGGCGCCGGCCTGGACGACGGCCCCTAGGCGGTCCGGGCTGGTTCCGCCCGGTCGTTGGGGGCACGGGCTGGGCATTCACTTTTCCAGGGGGCTGACCCGGGGTCCGTGGCTGACCCCGGGTCAGCGAGACGCCATTGTGACGTGCGGGCGAGGAGCCCCACCCCCGCCACCAGGGCATCCGTCCCGACCGACGGGAGCCGGGCTCAGGCGGCGATCCGGTTGAGGGCGTCGATGAGTTGGCGCAGGCGCCCGTAGTGGATCTTGTCGAAGCGGAACACCAGCCGGGCCAGGTCCAGGTGCTGGCCGGCCGACCGCTCCGGGGGCAGGGGCTTGGACAGGCGCATGGAGCCGCTGGCCACGATGTCGGCGAAGGACCGGTTCAGCCCGGCCAGGTCGGACGGTGACGGCGCCCGCTGGAGCCGCATGACCAGGAGGTCGCCCACCCACCGGCACGAGTGGTAGTTCCGGTAGAAGCCGAGGATCTCCGCGGTGGCCTTACTCACGTCGTCGGTGATCAGGAACAGCGAGCGGTCGTCGGGGGAGATCAGGTCCCGGGGCTCCACCTTGCTGCGCAGGAACTCGTCCCACCCGTCCCAGTAGGTCCCGCCGGGGACGTCGAGCATCACCACCGGCGCCGGTTCGGCCTTGCCCGTCTGCAGCAGTGTCAGGATCTCGTACCCCTCATCGAGGGTGCCGAAGCCACCGGGCATGACGACGTAGCCGTCCGACTCCTTGATGAGCATGAGCTTGCGCGTGAAGAAGTACCGCATCTCCACCAGCTTGGGGTCCTGGGCGATGAAGGTGTTGGCCCCCTGCTCGAAAGGGAGCCGGATGTTGACCCCGATCGACTTCTCCCGCCCGGCCCCCTCCATGCCGGCGGCCATGATGCCGGGGCCGGCCCCGGTGACGACCATCCAGTCGGCGTCGGCCATGGAGGCGGCCAGGTCACGCGTGCAGCGGTAGGCCGGATGGTCGGGCTGGGTGCGGGCCGAGCCGAAGATGGTCACCTTGCGCTCGTCACGGAAGGGACGGAAGACCCGGAAGGCCTCGGCCATCTCGGACAGGGCGGAGTCGGCCACCTTGAGATCGATGACCTCGGTCCCCTCGGCGGCCAGCCCGGCCACCGTCTCCAGCATCGACCGGTACAGCCGGCGCTGGGCCCCCGAGGTCCCGTCCGTGGCCAGGGCCTCGGCCAGGGCCTCCAGGGCCGGGGCCACCGCGTCGGATGGCGCCGCACCCGCTCCGCCAGGCTCGGGACCCATCAGTTGACGGCGGCCAGCATCTCGCTGTCGGGACCCCGTCGGGCCACCCGTCCGTACAGGGTGGTGCGCTGGGCCAGGGTCCGGCCCAGCGGTGTGACGATTGCCGAGAACTGCTCGGCGTCCATCATCTGGCCGTGGCTGGCCCCGGCGGCCCGTGAGATGTTCTCGTCCATGAGCGTCCCGCCGAGGTCGTTGACGCCGGCGCGCAGGATCTGGCGGACACCGTCGGCGCCCATCTTGACCCAGCTGATCTGGATGTTGTCGATGGCACCGTGGTAGGCGATCCGGCCCACGGCGTGCATCAGCAGGGTCTCCCGGAAGGTGGGACCCCGCCGGGCCTTGCGCTGGAGGTAGATCGGGGTGGCCATGTGCACGAAGGGCAACGGCACGAACTCGGTGAAGCCCCCGGTCTCCCTCTGGAGGTCCCGGGTCCTGACCAGGTGCCGGGCCCACGAGCGGGGCTGCTCGACCGCCCCGAACATGATGGTCACGTTGGAGCGCAGGCCGACGCTGTGGGCGGTCCGGTGGGCGAACAGCCACTCCTCGGTGGTGATCTTGTCGGGGCAGAGGACGGCCCGGACCGGGTCGTCCAGGATCTCCGCCGCCGTGCCCGGCAGCGTCTTGAGCCCGGCATCGCGCAACAGCACCAGGTAGTCGGCCAGGGGAAGTCCCGACCGTCGCGCCCCCTCGGTGACCTCGAGCGCGGTGAACCCGTGGATGTGGATGGTGGCCGAGGCCTCGCGCACCGCCGTGATCACGTCGAGGTAGTACTCGCCGTCGAAGTTGGGATGGATGCCCCCCTGCAGGCAGACCTCCGTGGCCCCGAGGGCCTCGGCCTCCCGCACGCGGTCGGAGATCTCGCTGAGGTCCAAGAGGTAGGGGTTGCCCCGCAGGTTGAGGGACAGGGGCCCCTTGGAGAAGGCGCAGAACTTGCACTTGAACGTGCACACGTTGGTGTAGTTGATGTTCCGGTTGGCCACGTAGGTGACCTCGTCGCCGACCGTCTCGAGGCGCATCTGGTCGGCCACCGCGGCCACGGCCCGGACGTCGGGGCCCCGGGCCCCGAAGAGGGTCACGATCTCGTCCTCGCCGACCACCTGGCCGTCGGCCACCCCGGCCAGGACGTCCCCCACGGCGCTGTGGGCCGTCGGCACCGTCACCACCGGCGGCGGCACGGGCCCCGGCCCCCGGGTGGCGCCCGACGGGTGGACGGCGACCTCGGGCCCGAGCAGGACCGGGGGCGGCACGTCGCCACCGGACACCCAGGGGTGGTCGCGCCCGAGCCCCTCGGCGTCCGAGGCGTCGAGTACGGGGAAGCGCATGGTGTCGTCGAGCCAGCGGTCCGGGTCGAGGGCGAACGACGGGTAGAGGGTCAGGCGCGGGGCCAGGGCGAAGCCGCCGGCCTCGGTGGCGCTCCGCAGGATGCCCAGGGCCGGCCAGGCCCGCTCGGGGTTCACATGGTCGGCCGTCACCGGCGAGACCCCGCCCCAGTCGTCGATGCCCGAGGCCATCAGCGGGGCCAGGTCGTCCGACAGGTTGGGTGGCGCCTGCAGGTGGATGTCCGCAGGGAGGAGCACTCGGGCCACGGCGATGGTCCACAGGAATTCGTCGGTCGGGCAGGCGGGGGAGCGGTGCATGGCCGTGCCCGGCTTGGGGAGGAAGTTCTGGACGATCACCTCCTGGACGTGGCCGTGGCGGGAGTGGCTGGCGGCGATGGCGCGCAGCGCGGCGATGCGGTCGGCCCGCGACTCGCCGATGCCCACCAGCAGCCCGGTGGTGAAGGGGATCTGGGCCCGACCGGCCGACTCCAGGGTGGCCAGGCGCCGCGCCGGGACCTTGTCGGGAGCGGCGCGGTGGGCGGCCAGGTCGGGATTGAGCGACTCGAGCATCATGCCCTGGCTGGCCGTGACCGCACGCAGCCGGACCAGGTCGTCGAACTCGAGGGCCCCGGCGTTGGCGTGGGGCAGCAGCCCGGTCTCGTCGAGCACGGCCCGGCACGCCTCGACCAGGTAGTCGACAGTGGAGGCATGGCCGTGCTCGGTCAGCCACCGTCGGGCGTCGGGGTAGCGGTCCTCGGGGGCCTCACCCAGTGTGAACAGGGCTTCGTGGCAGCCGGCGGCCCGGCCGGCGCGGGCGATGGCCAGGACCTCGTCGAGCGGCAGGAAGGGCGACTCCACCCGGGCCGGGGCCTTGGCGAAGGTGCAGTAGCCGCAGCGGTCCCGGCACAGCATGGTGAGCGGGATGAACACCTTGGGCGAGAACGTGATCCGGTGGCCGTGGGCCCGAAGGCGGACGGCCACCGCCGCGGCCTGGAGGTCCTCGAGCGACGAGTCCATGAGGGCCCGATCGGTCGGTTCCCCCAGCAGGGCGGCGTGGTCGGGCGCGACGCCGAGCGGTTGTGGACCGGGGTCGACGGGCATCGGCGACACCTTACCGGAGGAGTCCGAGGAGGCGACCGATCGGAACGAAGGGACCGGGAGGCCCGATCAGTGCGAACCGGGTCCGGCAGCACCGCCGGCCGCCTCGGCGTCGACCAGCCACACCACCTGGTCGGCGGTGACCCGGGCGGCGGGGAGGTCACCACCCGAGGCGATCCGGCCGAAGGCGTCGGCCTTGGAGCTCCCCGAGACCGTGAAGACGGCCAGGCGGGCGCGGGCGATGGCCGGCAGGGTGAGGGTCACCCGGTCGTGGGGGTTGTGGGCGAGGGGATCGCGATTGGCCACGACCAGCAACCCGGGATCGTCGATGTCGAGGGCAGTCGACCCCGGAAACAGGGAGGCGGTGTGTCCGTCGGGGCCCAGGCCCAGGTGGACCAGGTCGAAGTGGGGGAGGGGGGCGATCAGGCGCTCGTAGTCGGCCGCCGCCCGGTCGGGTGGGCCCGACCGGTACATGGGGTTGTCCGAGCGGACCGGACCGACCGGGTCGAGCAGGGTGCCGGCGATCATCCGGTGGTTGGAGTCGGGGTCGTCGGGAGGGACGCAGCGCTCGTCCCCGAGGTAGACATCGACGTCGTCCCATGCCGGGGCCCCCGCCGCCGTGCCCAGCTCGGCCAGCCGGCGGTAGCACTCCTCGGCGGTCGAGCCGCCCGACAGGAAGAGCGAGAAGGGCCCCGGGGCGTCGGCCAGTCGGGCCAGGACCAGCTGGGCGAAGGCCTCGGGCACCGAGTCGACCACACGGACGTCACCGTGCATGGCCCACCCCGCCGGTCGTCGTGGTCGTCACTGGGGCAGGTCGGTGATCCGCCCACCGCTCAACTCGAGGTCGACCACCGGGTTCCGCCACTCGTCCCCGGACCGCTCGACCAGCAGGTCGGCCATGTGCGGGCCCCAGGTCCCGGCGGCATAGGTGTGCATGGCGCCACCGGGCTGGGACCAGGCCTGCAGGTAGGGGTCGACGATCTTCCAGGCCTGCTGGACCTCGTCGGATCGGATGAACAGGGTGGCATCGCCCACCATGGCGTCGTGGATCAGCCGCTCGTAGCCGTCGGCCGCCTCGCTCCCGGCGAAGGCGTCGGCATACGAGAAGTCCATGGCCACCGAGCGGATGTGGAACTTCTCGCCGGGGATCTTGGCCCCGAACTCCAGGCTGATCCCCTCGTCGGGCTGGATCCGCAGGATGAGGGTGTTCGGTCGCAGATCCCGGCTGGCCCGGTGGTCGAAGAGCAGGAACGGCACCTGCCGGAAGGTGAGGGCCACCTCGGTCACCCGGGCCGGCAGCCGCTTGCCGGTGCGGACGTAGATGGGGACGCCGGCCCACCGCCAGTTCTCCACCCGCAGCCGCAGGGCCAGGTAGGTCTCGGTCTGGCTGTCCGGCGCCACGTCGTCCTCCTCGCGGTACCCGATCACCGGCTCACCGTCGATGGTGCCGGCGGTGTACTGCCCGCGCACCGACTTGTCGACCGCCTCGTCCGGGGTCGGGATGTCGATGGCCTGGAGCAGCTTGACCTTCTCGTCCCGGATCCGGTCGGCGTCGGTGCTGGTGGGGGCCTCCATCAGCGTCAGGGCCAACACCTGCATGACGTGGTTCTGCACGATGTCCCGGAGGGCCCCGGCGGTCTCGTAGAAGCCCCCCCGGTGCTCCACCCCGAGGCTCTCGGCCACGGTGACCTGGACCTGCTCGACGTACCGGTGGTTCCAGATCGGCTCGAAGATGGCGTTGGCGAACCGGAGGGCCAGGACGTTCTGGACCGTCTCTTTGCCCATGTAGTGGTCGATCCGGTAGATCTGGCTCTCGTCGAACGCCGAGTGCATCTGCTCGTTGAGGGCATTGGCCG
>Ga0302319_10013752_pt1 | contig 15151 bp, 3 predicted proteins | sample Bog_T0_2_FD_203319 | JGI IMG/M metagenome (GOLD analysis project Ga0302319, IMG submission 203319) | Peat permafrost microbial communities from Stordalen Mire near Abisko, Sweden - Bog_T0_2 | ecosystem: Environmental > Terrestrial > Soil > Wetlands > Peat | place: Sweden: Abisko, Stordalen Mire... | reverse complement strand
CCCAGGCATGTCCCTCCGAAAGATTAGTTGCCGCGCTCGCCTAAAACCCGATTCCAGCAAGGGTTCAGCAAGTAACGAATCGAGCAACTTCTCTGTCGAAACTAGGGAGCTGGCCATAAGAGTTTAGCCGAACCACCTATCTGAAGCCCAGACTGCTTGCCAATAGCTGTGGCCCCGCCATTCATGTTAATCCATCGGTCTGCGCTGAATTGCTGTCCTTCCCATCGAGAAAAAGCGCTCTCGGAAGACTTTATCTCAAACCCCCAATTTACACCGCTGGAGTCGGTCAATACAGCATCGTAACGCCTCATTCCAAAAGGCGTGTTGAAACTCACTTCTTTATCAACAAGCGAATATCCATTTTGCGTCGCGTTTTGAATGAAATTATCGACAGCAGAAGAGCCTGGAGCAGCTTCACCGCCCACTTTAGACGTAAATTGGCCCAAAGCATTTCGGCCCTGCTCTGCCACTGTTGTCTCTGCGGCAAGAAATCCGGCGGTAGAGGCAAAGAGAGGGCGTATGCCCTCGGAAGATGGTTTTTCGCTACCTGCGGAGTGATTTATGGGATAGTCGTACGCGGAGGCTGGGTGTGCGGGGCAGTCATACCCGTGGATTGCCTCGTCGGGAAGCGCATCGTATCCGCAATTGGCCGGAAGGATTTGCTGGCAGAGCGCCGATGCCTGAGCATAATACCCAGATTCGTGACAAATCCCGGTCATGCCAAAACCCAGCGTCTGCCCAATGAGCCAGACGACCAATAGCAGTTGTTTCCAGAACGTTCTCATTTTGAATCGAATCGGCGCGACGCACAGCAACACCACAAGGTCATGTGGAAGGTTTCGCGACGTACCATCCACAAGTGATTCCCTCAGCCGGCTTGTCGTTAAGAAGGTCTTTCTCCTGCAAGTTCAATGCTCTGTCGAAACTATCCTTGACAGCCGAAAGCCTGAACAGACGTCGTGTTTGGTCCTCGGTTTTTACGTAGGGAACTACTTCGATACCGGATAAACCAGTGGCGATGCCAGATTGGATCAGAAGTTTAAGAGCTCTGAGGCACATTTGCATTGCTTCAATGGCAATCAGTTCGGAATCGTCAAACGTCAACGAGGCGAGCAAATAAAACGACTCCCTGCTTTTCATGAAAGGAATCAGCATGGCACCTGGTTGTGTTAAGAGCCTAACGTTAAGCAAGCGATCCTCCGAAAGAATCGTCGCAACCTTGGCCGATAGTTCTAGATCGCTCATGGTTTGCCTGGAAGTGGCACATACGTGCCGGGTTTGACAACTGCTCCATTGATGAATTCTTGCACGCCACCCAAATTAGGGACGTTGACTGGAGTGAATACCGAGGAAGGAGGATGAGTCACAAATGCGGAAACATCACTACCGTAGCCAGCCGCGCTCGGCCCGACAACAAGTTCCTGATATTCGGGCAGTGTCATGTGTGATACATCTCCCAACTGAACCCAAGAACTTCCTTGAAACACACCTGGCGTTGTATGCGGCGGTGTGAAATTTGGGAATGTCGCAGTAGCCAGTTCATCTTCTGTCGCAGTCGTAAGGTGAATCATTGTGTCCGATGAATGTCCTGCCAAAATATCGCCAACTGTCACTGGCCCCTCTGCGGCAGGCGGAGGCCCAGCCGGCGCTTGCTGCTGCTGCACCGGCAGAGCCATCATTCCTGGCGGAATGACAGGTTCTTCAGCCTCTGCATTAGGCGTTGTTACATTGACGGAAGGCGGCGAATAGCTGCCACCGGAAAGGGGAAATGGACTAGACGCATAAGTCAGAGCCCCACCTATCCCAAACGACACGGCCACATCCCCAGCGCTTCCGCCCTGGCTATATGTGTAAACTCCGTTCGCAGCGCCACCAGCCAACACATAAGTCCAAGGATTTACCGAGGCGTTGACGGCTGCCACATAAAGAGTGGGCGAACTCATTGCTGCTCCATACGCTGCCCCGCCCGTTGCCAAGGCTGCCGCACCTATGCCAACATCAGCAAATCCACGCGACCAATCATAGACCCCGCCTTGAAGACTGTTGCCATAGTCTGTATGTGCAATGATGGACGCACCATCGCTGGCCCCCTCGCCAAAAGCACTGGTTACGCCACCTGCCATATATCCGTTCATGAATGCCGGGCTGGCATTGGCGGGAACGGGCGCATTATTCCATCCGGCGACCGCCCCTTCTATGCACCTCCCGTCACTGTCAAAGCCGTTGATGGGATCACCGCCGCAGAAAGTATAATAATTCGGGTCGCTTTCGTTCCACACAGAGTCATACGTGAGCCAGCGGCCGGACACCGGATCGTATGGCCGCAGGCCGACGTTGTAATAGCCAGTAATGTCCACCCAGCGTCCCCGCCAGACGGATGAGAGCGAAATGCTGGCGCCATATCCCAGGGGCACGGGCCGGTAGCCGGGCACGGCACCAAATCCCGTTGGCCGGGCTGGATTCCACGACACCACGCCATTGGTCACCACCGCGAGGATGTTCCCGCGCAGGTCGCTGATGGTGGGGTTGAACACGCTGGCACCGGGCGAGACAGCATCAAACCCACCCGTGCCGTTCATCCCACCGTATTGCCCGTTCAAATCCGGCCCGTAAAGTTTCCATTCGGCGCCGGCACCATAGGCCACGCCCAGTTCCAGGAATTCCACCTGCGGATCGTAATAGGAATTGATGATCGCGGGGAGGTTGGTGAAGGCCAAACTGTTCGTCACAAGGACACTTGAGGTCGAAAGCCGGCGGCTCAATCCATCATAAGTAGCCGTCCAGTTGTAGCCGGAATTATTCGTGCCGCGCTCGATCACCTGATGCAACCGCCCGCGCGCATCCCAGGAAAGAGTTTGGGTGCGCTCGACCGCGCCGCTGGGATTTTTCCAGACGCGATTCGTGATGTTGCCCGCATTATCATAGCTGTCGGCGGTTGTCAGATAGGCAATGCTGTTTGAAAACGAATTGGTCGCCCAAGCCGTGTACAAGCCGTTGGGATTCAGGGCGCTGACGGTCAATTGATGCGTCCCCGGAGTGACTTCCATCATGGCGCGCCACAGCATGGCGTTGGTGCCGTCCACGAAAATGGGTACTGGATGGTTGTCGAGCCAGGCGGCGTAGGTGGCCGGACCGTTCGCGTGTCCATTGGCGGGATATGGGATGGTGTTGTTGGTTTCGGCGCTGACCCGCGAGAAGGCATCGGTGGCGCCGCTCCATTCGTTTGAGCTGCTATTGGCCTGTCCCATTTGGGTGAGCGCGCCCGGTCCGGCGGCAAGGCCGCTGTCATAAACCAGGGTGTTCGTCCAAGTTGTGCCGGCATTGAGGTTGAGTTGTTCCTGGGCCAGCCGGCGGCTTAAATTGGCGTACGCATAGGCGCGTGAATCGGTAAAGTCCGCCCGTGCCAGCGTGTGGCTCGCGAGCAGGCCATCGGCCGACCAAGCGAGTGTCTCGGTTAATTGCGGCGAGAAGGTCACAATGGGTGTTTTGCCCAAATGTGAGAGCGAAGTAAGCGTGGTGCCAATCGAGAGCGGCCGACCTTCGCCATCGCGTGATGCAATGCCGGTCATGCGGTTGCCAACCATGCGATTGGTCAGCAACCCGGCGGTATCGTAGCTGTACGCGCCGCCGCCGGCAGTATCGCTGGCCGCCACAAGCATTCCATCCGCACGCCAGCCGAACCCATAGCTCCAGGAGCCAAAATTCAAGACCGAACGGCGTCCGGCGGCATCCCAATTCTGGCTGATACTGGAGAAAGCGGAACCGCCAACGCTGACGGATTCCGATGCCAGCTGGCCATAAGCATCGTAGGCGCGCAGCAGGCTGGTCGCCAACCCCGTGTTGGTGCTGGCGAATTGCTCGGTGATATTCGTGGCGAAACCTCGCGGCTCATAGCGCCAGATCGTGGTCAGGTTTTGCTCCGGCAATGAACCGGCATAAATGTTGGTGGTGACGCGGAGCCGGTCGTCATAAACGTTGGTACAGGTCACGCCTCGCCCATCGGTTTTGGTTTGCAGCATGCCCGCAAACGGACCGCCGCTGGCGAAGTACGCATAGCGGTTGGTGCGGGTCGCACTGTTACCACTGACGTTGCGTTCCTGCAACATCTGTCCGGCGTTATTGTAGGTCGCCTGCCATTGCAGACTTCCGGGCATGGTGCGGTTGGTCAGGTCGTTCAACCGATCATAGCCGTACATGGTCAGGGCGTTGTCCCGGTCAGTGGTGCTGATCACCCGGTTCAATCCGTCATAGGCAAAACTGTTGGTCGTCCAAATGCTGACCACGCCGCCGGCGGAGGAATCGTGTTGGGCCGAAATCAGGTTCCCTGCGAGGTCGTAGCGATTTAAGGTAAACTCATTGACCCCGCTCGATGGATAGGAAACGGACAGCACGGTATGCCCGTCGGTATCCGTCCAACTGGTGCTGGTGATGGCGGCGGCGCCGGAACCGTTGGTAACCATTACACTGTTATGGTCCGGTGAGTAAGCCATGTAGGTTTCACGCACCAGGGTGCCGGACGCACCATAAATTTGCGTACTGATCGGGCGGCCGATGGCGTCCATCTTCGAAACGGCGGCTTCCCCCAGCGCGTTGACATTGGTCGTCACCCGCCCGGCGGCGTCATAAAAAATGGACGCGATCTGTTGCAAGGTATTGCCTTGCGACAGCGGGCCGGTCTTCGTTTTAACCCGATCCAGGCCATCATATGTGGTGGCGAAAACATTGCCGCCGGCGTCCACCTGGGCAATGGCGTTGCCACGCCGGTCAACCTGCACGGAATTCGTCGCCTCCGGCACTCCCGCCGCCGAATAGAAAGTACGCGTGGTAATGCGGTTCACGTCATCATACGTTGTCTGCCAGTAAGCCCCGTTGACCTGGATTTCCTGATGAATGCGGCCGTCCAGATAATACCGCCAGGCATTGGTTGAGCCGTCGGGATTGCGCTGGCATTCTGGTTTGCCGGCAATGGTGTACAGGTTGGTGGTGAGGCCGCCCAGTGCATTGGTGTAATACCGCACCTGGCCGCCCGGTTCGTAGCCGAATCCCTCGGTGCTTAAAACCGTCACGCCATTGGTGTCCAAATACGTTCGCTGCGCCACCCGGCAAAGGGCATCCCAGGTGTTGGTCGTCATCGCGCCGCGCGGGTCCACTTTCAACAAAAGGTTGCCGAGCGGGTCATACTCAAAAAATGTTTGGGCGTATTGGTTGTAACCAGCGGGGGCTTCAACCCCTGTGCCCGCGCTGTTGGCCTCCGAGCGCCAGTGAATTTCCGTCGTGACGCGCCCCGCCCCGTCGTAATCGTAAAACATGTAGTCCTCGGGGTTGTAACGCGGACCGTCCACCCAGTTCAACTCGCCGTTGTCGTTGTAATAATTGAAGCTCCAAGCCAGGGCATTGCCCGACTCGTCGAAATTTTCCTGCTCGATGGGCCGGTTCAGGGCATCATAATCAAAGAAGGTGACCGCCCCCAGCGCATCCACCCGGTTCACCATCTGGCCACGCTCGTTGTAGTAAAATGTGTTGGTAACATTCGGGTCCGTGGTGCCGGTGTAACGGATGCTTTGCGCGAGAAATCCATTGCCATTATAGGCCAAATCGTTCGTGGCCGCCTCGGGTGCCCCATAGGCCCGAATCTGGCGCACGGGCAAACCAAAGGCCAGGTTGGTTTGCGTTATACTGCCATCGATCACCACATTGGTGGCATTTCCGTAAATGGTGTAATTGGTGCTGACCGGCGTTGACCCGGCATAGCGAATGACTTGTTGGGGCAGGAAATTGAAAACCGGATCGTACACGATCACCGTGCCGTTGCCGGCCGGGTCAGTCATCTGCACCGGCAGGCAGTTGGTATTGTAAACCGCTGTATTGGTCGCCGTCTGCGTGGCGATGCCGTTGCCGGTCAGGTCGCCAAAGATGATCGTGTTCGTCACATTTCCGTTGGCATCATACCGGAACTGATTCGTCATCCCTCGTTTGTCCACCATCTGCGCCAGACTGCGCGGATAACCAGGCGCGGTGGCGTTGTCGGGATACCACGTCTGCTGAATGGTCTGCCCCAGCGGGTCAGTAATCTTGGTGATCAGGCTGTTGGTGTAATCGTAACGGTTGGTGTTCCCGTTGCCATCAATGATGAGCGTGTAACCGGAAATGCTGTTGGTATAGGAATTGGCGAACGCGAAATTATTCGCAAAAATGAAGGTAGCCGTGCGAATCGGCGTCAGGCTCGTGCCAGCCGTGGACCACTGGTTGGTCACGCGTCGCTGGCTGTCATAGACGTTTTGCAGCACGCGACCCTCCGGCTTGTCCTCCTCAATAATGAGGTGCGTTGAATACGTGGCCACACCATTGGTAACCGCCTGCGTGGCGTGCTGGTAAACATAGGAGCGCATGGTGTTGTCGGGCAACGTCACCGTCAGGAGGTCGCCGTAGGCATCGTAATCGTAAGTCAGGCGGCGGCCGTCCCCGCTGTAGGCATCAATGATGTGGGCATTGACGTCGTAATCGAAACCGAGATAATTACCATTGCTACATTGGATCCGGATCACCTGCCCGAAATTGGGCTGGCTGGAATTCGCACCGTACGTGAATGTGTAATAGTTGCCGCGGCTGTCGGTCCAGGTTTGCAGATAGGGCCGGGTCTGATTGAGGATGCCATTGTTGAACGACATCACCGTGAACAGACGCGTGCTTCCGTCCGCGCCATAAAGCGTGTAGTTGGTGGTGGAACCAGTGACAGTTTGGATGATCCGGTCGCGCAACCGGTTGACCAGGCCGCCCGCGCCGGCGGTGGTATTGTTGTTCAATTGCGGATTGGCGGCCAGGGTCGGCACCCAAATTTTGCTGCCATTGGTGCACACATAGGCCAGCACGGCGCCGTCCATGTCCGCGGCAAAAATGTTGGTCAGGCCGGCGGTCACGCTCAAATAGGGCATGATGCTGAATTTCCAGCCGGCACCGAACTGGTTGTCGGCCAGGTTCTGGCTGGAATAGTTGCGGCTCAGCGTCAGCGGCAACGGACCGGGCAACTGCAAATCCGTCTCACTGATGTAATGCTCGCCTGTGATGGTATCCACTGGATCGGCCATGGATGTTCCAGCCTGGCTCATCCCACCCCAGATCTCGCCGAGAAAGCCGTTGCTCTGGGCAGCCTGGTAGGCCGCCGCCTCATTTTGCGGCGTCGTGGCCGTGGGGATGTTAAACGTCGTGGTTACCTGGTTATAATAACTGGTGTCCAGGCTGCTATTGACGACGTCATTATTCAGGATTTGATTATAGTTATTGGCAAAATTCAGCGGGGATCCGGACGTGGGGGTGATCGTGGTGTCCGGCATGGGGGTTGTGAAAGTAAACTTTAATGGCGCACCCGGGGTCACCGCATAATTGGGTGCGTTGCCGGCGGACACGGCATTATTCGGCAGCGGCGTCCCCGTGCCACCGTTCAAATTTTGCGGCGAAATCAGGGCCTGCCATTGGTTCCAGCCCAAAACCAGCGCCGCCATGCCCGCATACGCCGAATTGGTGATCGGCCCGGGCGTCATGTAGGCGATGGTGTAAGGCGAGTTTTGCAGCGCGCTGGCGGTCTGCGACCAAATACCCGCATCCCAACTTTGAAGCGCTTTGCCCTGATAGGCCGCCTGTCCCTGGCTGGCAAAATTGTTGTAGTTCAGCGGCACGATGCCCGTTCCCTGGCTTTGTGACAACTGCAACAGCCGCACGGTGGAAACGGCATTGGTCTGCTGATAGAAATTGTTGATGATCTGATGCTCCTCCGCGGAGTTGTTGATGATGGCGAGGAGGTTGTAGTTTTGCTGCGCCAGTTGCAGCGGCTCATTGGAGTCGGGCTGCACCGTGCCGTTGCCCGCCAGCGCCGCTTCATAGTAAAACATGTCCACGCTCGGCAGGACCGGTATCACCAACCCGTTCGTCAAGTCGCCGAATCCGTCCCGGGCCGCGCCCAGTTTGGAGAGTCCCGCCGCCCAGCAGGACAACACGTTGACCTTGTGCAGGTTCTCGTTGACCTGGTTGAAATCGCTGATGTTTTTGTAATAGGACATCCCCGCCAGATACATCACCGCCCCTTCATAGACGTCCGGCGAAAGGCTGTTGGTCAGCGACGGGTTCAACTGCACCGCGTTCTGCATCTGCCAGAGGTCCGTGGCATGGGCATTGAGCATCTCTTCGGTTACCCGTCCGTAATCCAGGCAGATGGCCGCTTGATCGCCCTTCAACAGGGGGCGCTCCAAACTGATGTTCTCCGATCCTTCATAGCCCAGGAACGCCTGGCTGGGATCAATCGGATAGGCCGCTCCCAAGGCGCGGTGCCGCGCGTATTGGAAACGCACGCCCAGTTGGGTTTCCGGCGCCCCGAGTTTCATGGTCAACACTTCCCGCGACAACAACACCGGGTCGTTGGTGAACGCAAATTGCGTGGTCACGCTGGTGCGGAACGGCAGCAAAATAAGGCTGAGTTGCACCGTGCCGGGATTGGCCGCATTGGTGGTTTGATAAATGTAAAACTCCCGGTTATGCAAATCCACCAGCCGCAACGGTCCGGTCTGAAGGTTGTTGGTCGGGTTGCTGAGACTGTAGATTTGCACGCTGACCGTGTCAAAAATGTTGGTCAGCGTCGGGCTGACACTCGCCAGGTTGGGATCAGTCAGGCTTTCCAGGGAGGTGCTCACGTTGGTCACCCAGGTGGGGGTGGGGAAATCCTGCCACCGCGCATAGTAATGCTGCCGGTGCAGAATCTGCACTCCAATGTCGGCCACCGAAACGCCCGGATGATGTTGCTGCAGCGTCTGATTCAGGTAGGCCGGGAAAATGACGCTCGGTGTGTTGTCGCCGTTGGTGGCCAAAGCCGTGAGGCTGGGACTGCCGTAGATATAATCGCGCACCCACGGATAGGCGCTGGAATAATTCGTCGGCATGTAATCATAAAGGTTGAAGCCCTCGGTGATTTCATAGTCCTTCAACCAGGGGAAGATGTGCACCCAATTGGTCCCGATATACGCGGCCACCCACGGATAATTCACCGCAATCATCGTGTTCGTGGTGTATAACTGGCCCGCCTCATTCACCGCGCCTTGCAGCTGGAGTTTCAGCATCTGACTCAACCGCGCATCCAGCATTTGCAGCCCGTTGCGCGGCGCAAATTCATACACAGCCGGCACGCCCGCCTGCCGCAACAAATAGACCAGCAAGGCGCATTGATCCACCGCCGAGCCCTGCTTCTCCATGAAGGTGCCCAAGGCGCCCCGGCTGACACCGCCGGGATTGATGGCCTGCTCCGCAATGTTCCCGCTGTCGCTGTAGTCCATCGGGTCGGTCAGGTCGATCTGGTTGATCACATAATTCGCCAGCGCAATCGGGTCGTTCCCCAGACTCGCCACAAAACTGTCCAGCGTCGGATGCCGTTGCAGTTCGGGGCTGTCATCCACATTCAGGGCCGCGGAGGGACTGAAATTCACCGCGTTGGTCACCGGCGGCGAGTTGGTCAGCATTTCCGCCAGCGTCTTGCCCGCGTAATACGGCGGCAGCGGACTGCCCGCAAATTGCGGCTGGTCGAGGAAGATCGAACGCCACGGCGGGCGCGCCTCGAATTCCAACGTGTATAGCAGCGAGGGCGCCACTGCCCCGCCCGCGGTGATGACCATCGCGTTGCTGCCCGCGGCCGGATACCCGGAGACTTCCACCAGATAATAGTAGTTCGACGCCAGCGTGCTGGCCGTGTGTGTGAGCACGTATGCCCCCAATGATGCGGCCCCCCAGTTCAGGCTCGGCGAATCGGACAGGGTCGTGCTTAATCCAAAGGCATTTGTGGTCACCTGAAACCCGTTCGTCGCATAACCAACCATCGAGTTCGCATTGAAATAATTCGGCGGCGTGACCGTGATCGAGCCCGCCAACTGGTTGTTACTCCGGTTATAAACCTGAATCACGATTGGGTTCGTCGCCAGCAGCGCATCGCCCGCATATACCCCAAAGCCATAGGGCTGGCTGTAATATAACGGCGTGCCGCCCGTCCGTTCGCCAAAGGCCACCAGCGGGTTGTTGAAGGAAATGCGGTTGACCGGGTTGGTCTGCACCAATACATTCGTCGCGTTGTAATGGTACAGGGTCTGGCTGCTCCACGCGCCCGAAGAGAGTCCGGGATACAAGTTGCTCGCATTGCCATTCAGGTTGCTGTAAACCGTCCCCCCCTCGTAATCCAGCGGGATGACCTCCGACCAGTATGTCGGGTCACTGCCGCTGCCCCGCCAGTAGCGTCCGGAGGGAGCCGCCACGGAATTGGTCAGGGAACTGTTGGGCAGTAGCGTCACGACGGCCTGCGGATTGTAGCCCAAAGCGTAACTGTTGCCCGGGTTCAGCGTCAAAACCACCGACTGCGCTACGGTCAACGGAGGGTTGGTCAATTCGTAGATCGACAGATTCGTGCCGGTCTGGTTGGCCGCAAAGGTCACCGATCCGGGCAGGACCGTGTAACTGGTCCCGGCCACCGCCGTGCCGCTGACCGTGTAGCTCACCGTGAAGGCGTTGGTCCAGCCGCTGCACGTAATCGCAAACACGCCCGGCGTCGTCCCCAGCCCCGTGGCAAATGGCGCCACGGCCTGCACGTTCACCAGGGGAACCGGCAAACCCGAACTGGCATTGGTCCACGTTCCGCCCGTCGTGCCGTTTCGCTGATTGGCCACGTTCACGCTGTCAAAGGCGGGTGTCATCGGTTCAAACGCCTGCGCCGCCCCGCTGTTGGGCGTTCCGGTATCCGTGACGGTCGGATAACTGCTGTTGGGCTGGAAGTTGATCGTCACGCTGGACGGTGTGCCGATTTGATACCCATCCGTATTCGCGGCCAGGCTGACGGTCAGCGTCTCAGGGACGGCCACGTTTGCCCCCGTCAAAACCGGGATCACCAGCGAGCCGTTGGCGTTGAACGTAACGGTGCCGATGCTTCCGTTCCACGGCGCGCTATAAGCCCCACCGTTGACCGCCGTCCCGCTCACGGTGTAATTCACGGTGGTTTCCGCCGCCAGATTAGCGGCCGAGATCGTAATCGGTATGGTTTGCGGAGTCTGGTTTTCCACCACACTGGTGCTCGCCTGCCCGCCCGCCAGCGCGATGCTTATCTGCGGATCGGGCTCGAACCAGATCGTGGCGCTGTAATACTCCGGATCCACCTCGTAGGGGTCCGTGGCGTAGACCGGGGCGCTCGCCAGGGTCAGCGTCACATAGACGGGTTGGCTCAAACCGGGATTATGGGTGGTCACCGGGATGTCAATATAATCCGGGCCGCCGGCCGTGAAGCTGACGCTGCCGCTAAATGGGGCGCTATAGTCCGTGCCGTTGACCGCCGTGCCGGCGATCGTATAATAAACCGTCCGGGCATTATAGGCGTCCGTGCGCCAGATGCGGAAGGTGCTGCTTTGCGCCGGCGTGCTCTCCACCAGGTATTGTTCGGTGTACCCGCCGGTGTCAACATACATGTCCGTGTTCGGATTATAAAATGTGTAGCTCGCAGTTCCACTCGCGTTCCCGGCCGAATACACGTAATCCGGATCGCAGTAATACAGATATGCATCGTCCGCATTCGGGTCCGTATCTTCCACCGTCAGCGTCCCCTTCACATCCGGTCCCGGGTCGCCATTATCGCCATAACTCAGCGGAACCGTGAGCTTGTCGCTCAGCCCCTCAAACGTCAGCGGTCCGTAATAGTAGTTATTATTGCCGACATTATCGGCAAGTGTGATCGAAGTGTCCGCCGCCCGGTCTGCAACCGAAAGTCCCAACCCGTTATAACCTCCGTAGATGGACCAGGGCGCGAAATCATAATAAAGGGTCTCCGTCTCAATTTTTTCACCGGTTATTTCCTGAACGTACTCCGCCGTCTCCTGGGCCACTTGCTGGCCGTTATACTGGGCCAGTATCTTCTGATCCAGCTTGTCCACCAGTTGATCACGCAGGACAAAACTATATTCCGCATTGTCCTCATATTGCTCGTCGGTCAAGAAGCTTCCCACATAAGAACCATTTTGATATTCGTCGTAGTAATATGAACCTCCCGGATAACTATCCGCCCATTGGTAATCGATGAAATCACCGTACACATCGAATTCCGCGTATTCATCCAGGCCGTTGTAGACGTCGGTCCACCCGCTGTCATATTGACATGCGCCGGAATAGGTGTCGGTCCAATGGGGGTTGCCCGCTGCTCCGGTCGCACTGTACGCCTGGTACTCATAAGTCCCGCTGTCGCTGTCGGTCCAGGACGTGGCCCCGGTCCAGGGATCGATATACTCGTAAAGGCCGTAATCCGCATCGCTCCAGCTATACACGTACTGGCTTCCGTTCCACTCCGCATACTCGTAAATGCCATCGCCCAGGGACACATCGGACCATTCATCCACCCATGTCGTTCCATTCCACAACTGATACTCATAGTCGTTGACATACGTGCTGGTCCACCAGGTGTTCCCGGTGGCGGGATCATTGTACTGGTAATCTCCCTGATCATTATTGTCCCAGTAGGTGTCCCCATTAGCATAGGTGTACTCGAAATTGCCATTATCGACGTTGGTGGTCCAATATGTCTGCCCGGTCAGCAAATCCTCATACTCAAACAATTTGTCGTATACCGACCCAATTTGGCCATAGGTCTGGTCCGCATCATTGCCATCAAAGTCATTGGCCCCGTCATTGACCGGTTGAATGGTCACCGAAAAATTCTCGGTGCTGCCTAATAGGCCCGTATAGCTGCCGGGGGCAACTGAAAAACCGATGCCTCCCGGCGTGGTGAACGTTTGCCCGGCGGCGGGGTTCAAGGCCGCCGCCAGCCAACCCAATACCGTTCCGATCAAGGCCATCCGGATGCCACGCGGGAAAAAGAGTGATTTCATAATCGTCAAAAATTTAAACCGGTCAGATTTCATTGCAGCACCGCTCCATTCGCCGGACTGTCAATGATTACATTGAGGATGCCGTTGCCGTCGCTTGCCACCGGGATGTTGATCACCCCCAGCGCAGTCAGCGGATAATTGTACGTCTCCAAATCATCGAAGGCACCCCGGGCCTGGTTGTTGCCCGCGGCGTCGCTGCCGATCCGGAAGCCCTGGCTTCGCTCGCTCAGGTTGGGATAGTAAACTGCCCCAACCCCGTTGGTTGCCACCGCCCCGCCATCCAGATACAATGATGAGTTCGTCGGCCCATAGGTCAGCACAATCTGGTGCCATTGGTTCGCAACCCACGCAATGGGTACCGTCAAATTTACGGTTCCCGCACCATTGGTGGATGATCCAAAACTGAGCTGTGTTCCCGTTGGATTGACATACAACGCCCACCACCCATTGGTATAGGCCGGATTGTAATTACCCATTTCCAGCAACCGCCCCATCACCCCCGGACCGGTTCCGCTGTTCCAATCCGGCCGGAACCAGAAACTCACCGTGCCGCTGCGGCAGTTGATGTTGGCGCTGCCACTGGTCTCCACATCCCGGTATGCCAGCAGGGCCGCACTCGGGCTGTCAATCAACACCGCATTGGTGATGCCAAACAACCCGGCATTGGTGCTCCCCGTGACAATGCCCGCAATATTGCTAAAGGCCAGTGGCAATTGCCCCGCGCTGCCCGACCAAAGATTGGTGTCATTGAACGACCAGGCCCCGAGCAACACCGGCAACACGCTGTTGGGATTAAGGGGATCCGTCCCATCCACCAATTCCTGGCCGTCACTGCGGCCGTCATAATCGGTATCCGCCGTCGGCTTTGTGATCACCGTCAGGCTGGCAAAATCGCTTACCGCCAGGCCGGCGCCGTTGCTGACCAGCACAAAGTAGTCGCCGGCATTGCCCGCCTGAACGTTGCTGATGGCCAGGGTCGCGCCAGTGGCGCCCGCTATGGCCCCGGCACCGACTTCATACCAACGGTAGGTGAGCGGACTGGAGCCGGTGGCAACCACCGTGAACGTCACGTTGCTGCCCGACAGTACGCTTAAATTGGCGGGTTGTCCTACGATGACCGGCGCCACCAACACGGTCAGGGTGGCCGGCACGCTGGTCGCCGAACTGTAGTTGTTGGTCACCACCACCGAGTAGCTGGCGGTGTCAGCGCTCTGTGCGTTGGTGAATAGCAGGCCAACATTGGTGGCCCCAGCCAGCGCCACATTGTTGGAATACCACTGGTAATACAACGGCTTGGTCCCCGTGGCGCTGACGTTAAAGGTGGCGCTTTGCCCGACCTCGATGGTCTGGCTGACGGGTTGCTGGGTGATCGTGGCCGGCGCCTTCAGTTGAACATTGACCACCGCGGACGTGGCGGCCAACCCGGCATTGTTAATGGCAATGGCGGTCAACGTAAATGCCCCCGTCGAGACATTGCTCCACAACGCATTGTAGGGGAGAGCCGTGGCCGTTCCAAAATTGATCGCGCCCTGATAAAATTGAACCTGGGCGATGCCCGTGGGGTCGCTGGCCGCCGCGCTGATCAGATTGGCCGGGGTCAGCAATGTAGCATTATTGGCCGGGCTCGTGATGCTCACTGTGGGCGGCGCATTGGTGGTGAAAATGATCAAGGCGGGATTGTTGCTGCTGTTTTCCAGCGCGTTCAGGCTGATCAACGCCGCCGAATTCGTCGGCCCGTGCAGCGCCAGGCTGATCACCCCGCTGTTGGTCCGCACATACGCCGTCACGTCAAACTGATACCACACCCCGTTCGTCCCGCTCAGTGTGTTCGTGCTGAGCGCCACCACCCGCGCCGGCTTGTTGCTCCACGTAATCGTCGATTCCTGCCAGCTCGTGTTCGTCACCGTATACACCGCCGCACTCACCGCCCCGGTCACGCTCAAACTTGCATACACGCTCAATTTCGCGCTGATCACGTTGGTCAGGCCACCCAGATTGAACTTGAAATACGCGTCCCGGTTCGTCCCCGTCCCGCTGCTCTCCACGTTCAAAATCGTGCTCCCGCCAAAATTCGCGTTGCTGTTCACCCCATCCCACACATACGCGTTCGCATTCGCCACCACGGTGCTGCCCACTGTGATGTTGGTCACCATGGCCGTGGAGGCCAGCCCGTAATCGTCCGTCGCCACCACTTTCAACGTATAGGCCCCCACCGTCGGATTGTTCCAGACGAAACTGTAGGGCGCCTTGCTGACGGTTCC
>Ga0302319_10013751_pt1 | contig 15151 bp, 8 predicted proteins | sample Bog_T0_2_FD_203319 | JGI IMG/M metagenome (GOLD analysis project Ga0302319, IMG submission 203319) | Peat permafrost microbial communities from Stordalen Mire near Abisko, Sweden - Bog_T0_2 | ecosystem: Environmental > Terrestrial > Soil > Wetlands > Peat | place: Sweden: Abisko, Stordalen Mire... | reverse complement strand
CGTGAGGCCGGTGAATCGAAATGTGACGGTGCCTTTTGAGGTGGCGGCGAACCACAGCCGTCAACTGGCCCCGGGAATATCGATTGGCTTGACCTCGGCCGATACCGCCGACCAGCGGGTCGACGGTTGGATGTGGGTGATGCCAGATCGGCGCACCATTTGGCTGCGCGGACAGGGTGCGCGCGATCCGGTGGTCTTTTATGGCCGCGAAGATGGCCGGCGTCGCGAACTGGTGATCACCAGCGTTTCATCGAAAGCCGCACGTGGTTATCTGGTGATATACCCGGGCTAAGGTATTTTAGAGATCTGACAAATCAAGGTCATCCCGAACCCCGAAAGGGATTGTTGCGCAAGGCCGCCGAGTCCGCCGCCATGGCGCTGATGGGCTTTGCGGCTCTGGCTATTCCGCTTCACCTCGTGTTGCGGAGGGAACTTAGAGATGCGCCGAAGGACGTGCAGGCCCAAGGCTGGCCGATAAGGCTTTTGCAGGTCCTTTTCGCGAAATACGTGATTCAGTGGATCGATGTCGAGGGGGTTGAGAACCTGCCCGACGGCTCTTACGTGGTGGCGGCGAACCATGCTTACAAGTCGGGTGTCGACGGTTTTATCCTCGGGCATTTGCTGGCTACGCGTGCCGGCCGCGTCCCTCGCATTCTGGTAACTGCGGACAGCCGCAACTGGATGGTTCGCGTGGAGCGATGGGTGCTGCATCATTACGGGATCGCTCTGCTGGTTCCGGATGAGCCTTTGGTGCGCCGGCGCCGAGGGACGTCGGATGTGATCGCGGCTTATCTTAAGCAGAGCTCGCGACAGGCCGTGCTGATTTTTCCGGCGGGGCGCGCGATCGCCGACCCGGTATTGCAGCTGAAGAACTGGAGCACTGGCGCGGTGGTTGCGGCGGAAAAGAGCGGCTGTCCCGTGGTGCCGGTGGCAATCGGCGGACTGCGGCTGGACTGGTCTCCGGAGACAGTGATCTTCGCGGCGATTGAAGCGGAAGGCCCCGAGCCTCCGTTCCGTATCTCGGTGAGGATCGGCAAACCGATCACGCCCTCGATCGACACGCATGCGGATCTGGAGAAGGTGCGCGACGCGGTAGCGGAACTGATGCAGGGCATTCCTGGCTTGCGCCCGGCACCCGGCGAGTCCGACCCCGCATTTGGCAAGATCACGCTGCGCGACGGACGGACCCTGGCTTATACGGACCGGGGTCCGCGGACAGGCACGCCGGTACTTTACTTCCACAGTTTTCAGGGATCGCGGCTGGAGCGTGTTCCCGGTCTGGAGAGGATACTCACGAAACTGGATATCAGGCTGATCACGCCGGACCGGCCGGGTATCGGGCTTTCCACTCCGGTGCGCGGCCGAACATTGCCGGGATGGGCGGATGACGTGCGTCAACTTACGCAGCAGGTCTTAGGAGCGGGACAAGGTTTTTCCATCCTCGGATTCTCGGCGGGCGCGACCTATGCTTTGGCATGCGGGCAGCTTCCGGGACTGCGCGCGATAGCGATGGTGAGTGGACTCGGCCTGCCTCATCTGATTTCGGACTGGCGCCGCTATTCGAGTGAGGCGCTGAAGATTCTTCTGTCGGCGAAGCTGGCCTATTTTCGAGCGGGCGTATTTCTGAAGATCGAGAAGAAGCAACGGGACCGGGCCGTTAACGACTGGGGTGCGTACTACAAGGACGTTACGCACGATCTCTCGACCGACGACCGCAAGATCCTGGCGCGGCCGGAGGTGGAGGAGCTGTTCCAGGAGAACCGGCGCGAGGGCTGTGCCCAGGGCATGGGTTGCCTGCTGCATGAGGTTCAGGCGTTTTATTCCGATCCTCGGATCGATGTCGGCCACCTGTCGGCCTGCAGCGTAACCATCGTGCATGGAGCCGAGGACACGATAGTGCCGGTTACGGTTGCCTGGGATCTCCATCGGCGGATACCGTCGAGCCGCTTTACGGAGGTTCCAGGCCGCGGCCATTACTTTATCTATGAGGAAGAGCAGATGGAAAAAGTGCTGGCCGAACTGCTAGCGGCGCACCGCAACTGCGCGGCCCAGGAACAGGGTGTGCCAGCCGCCTGAGTTGGTGTGGGCGCGGCAACGCTGAACGTCGACTTCGAACCCGGCAGTGGCCATGAGCTTTGCGAAGGCGTGGTTTGGGGCCGCCGACCAGAAGGCTGCACAGCCTGCGGGACGCAGCGCGGCATACGTCCTGTTCAGGCCCGCCAGGTTATAGAGGCCTCGATTGCTTTCGGTGCTGAGGGCGGCGGGGCCGTTATCTATATCGAGGATGATGCTGTCGAAAGCCCCCGGAAATCCGGCGATGACATCTCCGACATCCTGCTCCGCGACGGTGACGCGAGGGTCGGCAAGCGCGGCGGCGGCGAGGGGGAAGGCGGAGTTTCTATTCCACGCGATAACGGCGGGGGAGATTTCGGCTACGGTCACCGCAGCATCGGCGGGAAGGCAGGCCAGAGCCGCTTTCAGGGTGAAGCCGAAGCCGAGACCTCCGATCAGCACGCGGGCTCGGCGGATGTGTTTCGTGTGGAGGCAGGCCAGTTCAGCGATGCGGTCCTCAGAGGCATGTCGGCGGGTGGACATCAGTTCGGCGCCGTTTACCCGCACTGAGTAGGTTCCGTCATGTTCGTAGAGCAGGATTGCGCTGCCGTCGGGCATGAGAGCTGAATCGATCAGCGTCCGCTTCTTCATAGTCGGGAGCCAGTACCAGCGTAGCGGTCACAGTGAAAAGGCGCGATAATGAAGGAAGGTGATGTATGAGAAAGCTCGTCGTTTACTCGCTGCTGGCGCTGACGCCGGCGCTTTATGCGCAATCCCCCAATAGCGATCAACCTGTAAAGAAAGAAAAGGTCAAAAAGAAAGGGAAGGGAGCGGCATCGGAGGTGGCAGGCGGCGTGGGTTCTGCAGCCGGGGGCGCCGCTAAGGGTGCCGCGGACCTGGCAACGCTGCATCCGATTGACGCGGGCGCCGCTGTGGGAACCGGGGCCGTAAAGGGGGCGAAGGGCGTCACGGTCGGCACTGCCAAAGGCGTCGGGCATGTTTTGAAGAAAATTTTCTAACCTGCGGTCCGGCTGGAATCTCCATACTTTTCGTCCGATTCGCAATTTTTTTGAAATATTGATTGCGTTGGCGGGCGGTATAACATGCTACAATTTCGGAATCATTACCAGGGTGTAATCATTTTGTAGAGTGGACCCAGGGCGCCTCGTCGTTTCCTGGTCTGTCGAAAGACGATTGTCCGTAGACCTTGTCAGTCTCACCTTAAATCTGCGTCGGATCTCATTCCGTTACACAAATTTCCAGAAGGGGAGATTGCAGCATGTTCAAATCGTTTTCCAGCAGGCACATGCGAGCACCGGCAGCATTGCTCGCTTTGTTCGCCGGGGCTTTAGCGGCCTACGGCCAGTCTTATTACGGAGCCCTCCGTGGTAACGTTACCGATCCCAATGGCGGAGCTATCGTTACCGCTAAAGTCACCTTGACGAATGAAGGCACGTCCGAACAGCGCACCACGGTGACGGCCTCTGTGGGCGAGTTCGTATTCAATGAAGTGAACCCGGCGACTTATTCGGTTTCGATCGAATCGCCCGGTTTTAAGAAACTGGAGCGGCACGGCATTATTGTCGGCACCCAGCAGCAGATTTCGCTCGACCTGAAGATGGAAGTCGGGGCGGTGTCGGAGAGCGTGCAGGTGACGGAATCGGCTCCGCTGATCGAGGCCGCGACGGCTTCTCAGGGGCAGGTGCTCGATAACCAGAAGCTTTCGGATCTGCCGAATCTGGGGCGGAATCCGTTCATGCTTTCGAAACTGGCGGCGAACGTGATTCCTGTTGGAAATCCGGCTTATAACCGGATGGAGGATCAGAGCGGATCGAGCTCAATCTCGATTGCGGGCGGTCCGGTGCGCGGCAATAACTACCTGGTGGATGGCGTGCCGATTACCGATGCGGACAATCGCGCCATTATTATCCCCTCGCTGGAAGCCGTTCAGGAAGTGAAGGTTCAGGCCAATACCTACGACGCGGAAATGGCGCGTACTGGCGGCGGAATGTTCAACACGCTGATGAAATCCGGCGCTAACGAATACCATGGCAGTCTTTACGGCCACGTGCGCAGCACCGACTGGGATGCCAACAGCTTCTTCAACAACGCGGCTGGCGCTCCCATTACCCCGGAGCCTAACACCACGTGGGGCGCCAGCTTTGGCGGCGCTGTGATTATTCCCCATCTGTATAACGGCAAGAACAAGACTTTCTTCTATCTGGGCTATGAGCACTATGACGATACGCAGTCGGCATCGGAGCTCTTTAATTCGCCGACTGCCGCCGAAAAGTCCGGAGATTTTTCCGGCGCGGGGAACCCGATCATCTATAACCCTCTGTCGGGCACAACGCGCACGCCGTTTACCAACAACATGATTCCGGTGAGCATGCAAAATCCTGTCGGCATGGCTCTCGCCTCATATTTCCAGGCGCCTCAAACCACGCCCGCATACTATGGCGCGAACGATATCACCGGTTCCGCGCAGCTTCCCTGCAGGGCCGCCCAATACACCGGCAAACTCGATGAAGACTTCACGCAGTGGTGGCGCGCCAGCATAAGCTATTTGCGGTACTTCTCGCTCGAGCCGGGCAACAGCTGGTTCAACAGTCCGGCTACACCGGATGGCTGGCGTCTGCTGCGTCGCGTGGATGCTACGCAGATTAATAACCTGATCACGGTGAACCCGACTACGGTGGTAACGGTTCGGTACGGATTCAATCGTTTCCCGAACTACTCTTACGACGTGAGCCAGAACTTCAATCTGGCGGGTCTTGGCTTCGCGCCCTCGTTCGTTTCATCGATTCCTACGGCCAAGTCTCAGTTCCCCCCAATCCTGATGACCAACCTCTATTCTCTGGGCGTTCAGGACAACAACTCTTTCGTGGATCTGGCTTCGAACAATTTCGGAACGAGCGTCGCGAAGTATCTGGGGCGGCACAGCCTGAAGATGGGCTTCGACTATCGCAAGATTAAGGCTGCCGGTAACGACTTCAACGATGCGGAAGGGAACTATAGCTTCAATGGCATCTTCACCAAGTCGGCCCCGACCGCGGCCGGAACCGGCGGTGCGGATCTGGCGGACCTTCTGCTCGGTTATCCTTCGAGCGGCAATATTTATACGTCGACTAAGCTGTCCGAATTCTCGAACTATTACGGCGCTTACATTCAGGACGACTTCCGCTTCAGCTCGAAATTGACGATCAACATGGGCATGCGCTGGGAACACGAGTCCGGCCTGCAGGAAGCCAACAATGGAATCGTGGTTAACTTCAACGGCGCTGTGCCGAATCCGCTGGCGTCCGGCGTTACGGGAATCTCGCCCATGGGAGAGATCGTTTACGCGGGCAACGGTAAGAACGCGGCCGGCAATCCTTACAGCAGCAAATGGGGACCGCGTGTGGGTCTGGCTTATCAGCTGAATTCGAAAACGGTCCTGCGCGCGGGGTACGGGGTCTTTTTCGCTCCGCAATTCGCGCTCGGCTCTCCGATTGCTACGGTCGGCTACAACCAGACAACGTCTTACATCGCATCCACCAACAACAACGTGACTCCGGCCAACTCGCTGACCAACCCTTTCCCGACGGGAATTATTCAGCCGGTGGGTAACACGCTGGGGACCTCGACAGGTATTGGGCAGAGCTTCAATCTGGTGGATCCGCATGCGCGGTCGCCCTATGTGGAGCAGTTCTCGCTCGACGTGCAGCGAGAGCTTCCATTCGGTATCGCGGCCGAAGTCGGCTTCGTGGGATCGAAATCGAGCCACCTGAGCCTGGGATCCTCCACGCTGAACGATAACGCGTTGAATCCCAGCCTGCTTTCGATGGGTTCGGCTTTGACTCAGTCCGTTGCCAATCCGTTCTACGGCCATGGCGGATCGGGCGTGATCGGCACGGCTACGGTCCAGGAATCTCAGCTGCTGTTGCCGTTCCCGACTTACGGGACGATCGGGTTGCAGTTCAACGACAACAACAAAGCGGTCTACGATTCCATGGTCATGAAGGTGCAGAAGCGGTTTAGCCACGGGTTAACGCTGCTGTCTTCGCTGACCTGGTCGCGCAACTGGGATGAATCGAGCGGCGGCGTGGGCAATACGCTGAACACCGGGGGCAAGGGTCCGCAGAATCCGTATAACCTGGCTGCAGACTATGCGTTCTCGAACATCGATTCCCCGTGGCGCTGGTCTCAGTCGGTTTCCTATCAGCTGCCTTTCGGTAAAGGGAAGCATTGGCTCGACGGCGGCGGCGTTATGAACTATGTGGTGGGTGGCTGGAGCCTGAATGCGGTTTCGATTTTCCAGACCGGCTTCCCGCTGCAGATCGAGCAGGCGACGAACTACAACTCGTCGTTCGGGTACGCCAGCCAGCGGCCGAATGCAACGGGCACTTCGCCGATCACCAGCGGAAGTCTGGAAGCTCGCCTTAACGATTACATTAATCCGGCAGCCTTCTCGACCGCGCCTGAGTACACCTTTGGCAATGTCGGGCGCACGATCGATATGCGCGGTCCGGGTCAAGTCAATTGGGATACGTCGATATTCAAGGACTTCCTGATTAAGGAAAAGGTCAAGGCGCAGTTCCGCTGCGAGGCTTTGAATATGACCAATACGCCCCTTTTCTATGGGCCGAATACGTCGTTCGGCAGCAGTTCTTTCGGGAAGATCACATCGCAGGCGAACTTCTCGCGGGAAATGCAGCTGGCGCTTCGGTTCTCTTTCTAAAGCAAAGGGGGGGCAGACGCTTGCGTGAGACGCTTGCGTGCGTCTGCCCCCTGCCTGTGCCGACTGCCCATTAGTCCGGGCGGCGGCATGGCTTTACGTGGTAAAATCGAGCGCTTTGGAACGTACTCGCCCGCCGCTCAGCCACGCCGTTTTTGAAATTCTGGAGCGTTTGGGACCGGGTTGGCGGCAGTACCTCGGCAGCGCCGGGCTGGGCCTGAGCGACGCCACCAAACAGGATTTTGCAGCTAGGCTTAAGGCTCGCATCCATATCAATTTCGATCTTCCCGGCCTCGAAGATTTTTCGCGTGCCGCCTGCCGCGGAATTGAGCCAGGCGATCCTGCACGAAGTCTGCTTTACCATGTATTGGCCTCACCGGGCGTGATTCCGGAGGGCGTACCGGACGATCTTTATCCCCTGCCGCACGAGATCGAGATTGTGGAGAATTTCGTGTTTGGCATCGTTCCGCCCTCGGCTGAGGATCTGCGGATGCGGGCCGAGGGCGGCAGCCTTGCGATTGTTGTGTTCGCGTATGAATATGCGCCGGCCATCGATACCGTCCATCGCCGCCATGCCGATATCTGTTTTTCGCGCGCAGGCATTGCGCGCATCGGACGCCTTCCTCCGCGTTATGTCCCGAAGGCGCGCGGTTACCTGCCGAACCACGAAAGCGACGACACCCTGGTCCACGTGGTCCCTTGCCGGTACGGGGCTTTCATTGCCGCGCAGCGAAAAGGAAATCCCGCGACCATCGGTCCGGAGCGGTTTCAGGACGGTGATGAAAAACGAGATTTTTGGATCCCGCTGCACAAGCTTTTTGACGGACCGGAATGCATCGACGGCCTCAATATCAATCTCAAACTCACGGCCCATCACGTCAACGAAAAAATTCGACGCATTCATTGGGCGCTGTCCGGGTTTCCCCGTCACGGCGGGCACGTTCACCTCCCGGCCGAGTACGATTCGGCTCCCTTCGTGATCACGCAGGGACTGGCGGACTTTGAAGACGACGGCCACTTGCTGGTTCCTTTCCCTCACGAGAAGATGATCGAGTTTGCGAAGCGTGCGGATGGCACTTACGTAACCTTCCGTATGCCGCCGCATTTCGCCCACTTCTGCCAGGCCACATTCTGGATTCAGGATCAGCGCGAGGCACGGCGCGCGCCCGAATTCGTTCACGCGAGGTATGCGCTGCAGGACGGCGAGCCCGTTTACCTGGGAGACCGCAAGGATAAGACCCTCAACGACATCGTCAATGAAGGCGGGTACGAAGCCGTTAACCTGGTCGACTATACGGCGGACGGTTGGGTGGAAGCCCGATGCGACGCTCTGGCGCCGGAAATTGCGATTCGCCTGAGCGCTTATTCGATTGTCGGGCCGCCCGACTTTTTCCCGCTGGTGAAGCAGCAGGACATCCAGGACTGGTGGGAAACGGCTTGTCCGCCGGCGATTCGGGAGAACCTCTGGCCCGATCAGGATGTAGCTCCGCGGCCGCTTTCCGGAAGTCGTTTGGCGCCCAATCTTACCCTTACCGGCGCCCAATTCGATTCGGCGGACCAAACCTATACCGCGATCGTGGGTCTGGACCGCTCGGCCACGCCGGCCTGCAGAATTCGGCCCACCCCGGCTTTACGCTCCAGTACCCTTTCCTACAGAGGCACGAATCTGTTTGAGCCCGGATGGGACTGCAGCCAGGATTACCATTTCGACGCCGATACAGGACGATACCGGGGACCCATGTACCTGGCCAACTACGGCCTGAGTTCGCCGTTTGCCGAGGACACGCTGATCTGCGCCGCGGAAGGCGCTACGTGGCCGGGAGCCGTGCCGGACATCTCCCGGAGTTTCGGGCCGCTCCCCTATCCCTCGGTCACGCCGATCTTCGACAGCGCGCTCGGCTGGGACGGATTGCCGCCGCCATACAAGAGCAAGGGCAAGTTCGTCTTTCAGCGGTTCGCCTATGCCGACTATGTTCGCACCGTTCTGGCGGGGAAATTCAGGTTCGGGCGCTTCGCCTCCCTGCAACTCCAGGAATACCTGGCGATAACGCTGAGCATGTCCAGAGTGTTTCAGGTTATGAATGTTACGACCACTGTCGGCCGAGCCGCCTGGGTGGTCTTGAGCTTCAAACCGGTGGGTGGGAAAAGCTGGCAGATTATGGCCCGAAAACTGGGTGCGGAGGCTGCCAGCGCGCCGGCTTTCGAGGTTAAATTGATGCTGCCGGCGAAAGAGGAAGACGTACCAGGCCGATTCGATCTGGTTCAGGTGGCCGCAAAGAAAATCCGGCGTTTCATCGCCGGCCCGGCCTTCGCTCTGCAATGGAACGGGAAAACGCGTGACTGGGACGCCGCGGAGTTTTGACGTTCTGATCGCGGGGGGTGGCCCGGCGGGCGCCGCGGCTGCCATCGTCTGCGCCGCCCAGGGACTCAGGACCCTTATCCTGGAAAAGTCCACAAGTCCGCGCCAGGCGTGCGAGACGCTGCATCCGGGAGCGGACCGGCTGTTTGCCCGTCTCGGCGTGGAGGAGGCGATTCGGAAGGCTCATTTCCCGCGGCATCGGGGCCATGTTTCGATTACCAGCGCGGGCTCGTCGTTTTCGGCGTATGGGTCGGATGAGCGCGGAGAGTGGCACGGGTATCATGTGGAGCGCGCGGTTCTTGATGAGATTCTGTTGGCGCGGGCGCGGGCAAGCGGGGCACGGGTGCTTGTAAGCACTGCGCGGGAGACTCTCCGCGCGGGCCTTCGGGTTCAGGGGATACGCACTGAGGCAGGCGAGTTCCATGCGCCTTTCACGATTGATGCCGGCGGCGGCGTTCACTGGCTGCAGCGCCGTTTGGGGTTACCTGTTCTGGAGGTCTCAGGGCGTTTGGTGGCGCGGTACGGAACGCGCAGCCAAGTCAGCGCCCGCGATACAAACGCGCCTGAATTCCGCGAGACCGGATGCGGCTGGGAGTGGGCCGTTCCGCTGGAACAGGCGAGAGAGGCGTGGGTGAAACTGAGGCTGGACGGAACAAAATCCGCCAGGGAAGCGCGATCGGGCGGGCGCGACGTTACCTGGCGCCTGGCATGGCCCTGCGCGGGGAAAGGCTACTTCCTGGCGGGGGACGCCGCGTTCGTGCTGGATCCGGCGTCGTCGAAAGGCGTGATCCGCGCGCTGCTCTCCGGCATTGCCGCGGCCGACGCGATCGTGGAAATTGCAGCGGGCAAAATCGACGCCGATGCCGCGCAGAGGCGTTATGCTTCCTGGCTCAGAAGCGTATTCTGCGCGGACGCGACAACCCTGGGGTCCCTGTATTCCCGGATGAATTCGCCGCCTTCGTGGCTCGCCTCGGCGGCCGGCGCTATCCGGAACATCTCGACATATCCTTTGGCGTAGAGCCCTTTCAGGAGTTCCAGAGAAGCCAGACGGCGGTCGCCGGGAGCGTTGAGCGTCGGGAAGCGATCCGATAGCGTGTACATGAATTGCTCGAGATTCGAATCGCCATCGCAGAGCAGCAGCGCGGCGGCGGCGAGCGGCGAGATTCCGGCCACGCGCGCCAGTGCGTCGGAAACCGGCTGCCGGAAATAATACCTGGCTACTCCTTCGAATTCCGGCTCCTCGCCGCCTCTGAGGCTGGCGATCACCTTCGGCAGGTCCCATTTGGCCTCAATGACGATTGCGCCCCCACGACGCGCCGGAATGTCATCGGACCGCCATTGCGAGACCGGGATCGAATGGTAAGCCCTCCAGCACCTCGGCGGCTGCAGCTTCTCGGCGGAGAGGGAGTTTTCGTAGTATTCCAGCATCGCGGCAACTCCGCGGTCTGCGTATTCGCCCGCGATCAAACTCATGAAGCCAATGAAATCTTTGCGGGAATCCTCTCCCAGGTAGTACTCGCGCACAGCCGTTCCCTGAAGCCCGGCATGGATCGATATGCGATGCTCGCGCCAGCGGAAGAAGAGATTCACCAGGTTCGGTTGGGCGCGATGCAGGGCCACCATCAGCCAGCCCAGATGTTCGCCCGCCATGATAAAAAACTCGCGCAACTCGGTGAGGCAATCGCGATCGAGGAACGGGGTCCGAATGACGTAAAAATTCGGGAAAATTCGCGGATAGCGCCTGATCATCTCCAGATCGGCCTCGTCCTGGCCGCGGCCCTGGTGAGACATATCGGAGCAAAGCTCGGTGAGCGTCAGTTCGTCCTGATGCCTGGTGTATAAAGGCGTCTCGGCAAGGGGCGCAAGCAGGTTAAGCTGCGGGCTCGATTTCGCACACCGCAGCGAATGCATGTAAAAAGCCACCGATTCGCCAATATCTTCCCAGGTTTCTTCCGGAAAGCCCATGATCAGCGAAACGGTGGTCTTGATACCTTTGCGGTCGGCATAGGCCACCATCTCAAGAGCGCGTTTGGGATCCAGGTTTTTATCCATGATCCGCTGAATTCGCGCCGAGCCCGATTCGATTCCGAAAAAGAGGCCGATGCAACCCGCCGCGACCATCAGGTCGACCAGGGCTTCGTCGATACAGTCGGTTCGCGCGCTGCAGATCCATTGGTAGCCGCCTCCGTCGGCAAGCAGAGCTTCGCAGAACGCCGTAACTCTCTTGCGGTCCACGGTAAACATATCGTGGACCAGGTCGAATTTGCGAATGCCGTACTTCGCTTCGAGAGCGTGCATTTCTTCCAGCAGGCGGGCGGGACTTTTTAACCGGAAGCGGCGCCTGAAAAAATCGTTCGTCGAGCAGAAGGTACAGGCAAACGGGCAGCCGCGGCCGGCGTCGAGCGACGCCCAGTCCAGACGGTCCAGTTCGCCGGTCAAATGATAAGCGGGCAGGGGAAGGGATTCCAGGTCTTCGATTACGGGTGGATTGCCGTTACGAACCGGCCCAAAAGGAGCGCGATAAGTCAGACCCGGCACCGACGAAAAATCGCGGTGGTCTGAAAGTTCTTCGAGGAAGTTGGGTAAAGACCTTTCAGCTTCCCCGCGCAGGATGAAATCCACGAACGGAAAGGCGGTAAGTGTTTCCCGATCTACTACCGAGGCCTGTGGACCTCCCAGAACTATCGTGGAATCCGGTCGCAGCGCCTTTACCCCCTTTGCCAGCCGGAGCGTGAGCGGATAGGAACTACAGATGGTGCTGAAGCCAAAAACGTCGGATTCGGAAGCGGCTATGTGACGGATGGCCAGTTGCTCGAATTCCGGAAACGAGCTTCCGCCGCGCTCTACATAGCTGTGAAAGAACTGGTTAAGGCTGGTAACTTTCGGAATGTAGCCGCGGCCTTCGAGGACGGCTGCAAGACTTAGCACTCCCAGGTTCGGATGATAGACGGTTTGCAGGACCGCCTCACTAAGAAGGTCGGTCCTGTTGGTGAATTCCGTAGCCGTGGGCGCGGTAAGAAGATGAACGTTCATCGCACGGCGCAAGGCATGTCAGGCAAGTCTTTCTTAGTGTGGATAGTAAAGTTGTTCAGGGCTTCGATGCCTTCGTAGGATTCTTCGAGAGCCTGGTGGACAAGGGTTTGAATCGACTTCCTGTCTTTTGCTTCCTCAGGAAGTGTAGTTGCTGTGTTTGCTTTCTGCGACATAGTTTGTGCCTCTGCACGAATAGTATAGTTCGAGCCAGCAGGAACTGCAATCCTTCCTTTCGGGCGACCTTAGTTCAGCCAGGGCATTAGCCTGGTACCTAGCCTGCCGAGCCAGATGCTGCCGGCTGCTTCCGACACATTTATGTAAATTGAGTCCTGAGAGACCGAAAGTCCAAGCATCTGGAACTCAACGCGGTTAGGGGATTGCCGGGTGTTGTGGTAATGTCGCACCGCAAAGGCGGGCGTAGCCGGAGATTGGCGCGCTAAATCGAAGCGGCGTCCCCAAACACAGTAATATCCGTCCGATCCCGAGAAAAAGTAAATCGATTTTCCGTCAAATGACCAGCGAGGGCGGTCTATCCACTCAGCTTTGTCGCTCACAGCAACCCATTGCCCGGTGGCTTCCCCTCCGGTTGCGGGAAAAGCAACCGAGTAGGCTCTCCGAAACCTGCCCGTCTCGGCCTTTGTGAGCAGAATGCGTTCATTAGCCGGCGACCAGTCGGCGCCTTCCAGAGAAGCGCCGCCGGGGTCTTCAAGCACTACCCGCGACTGACCGGTGCGGACATCCAGCAGCGCAATCTTCCCGCTGGACGCCCGGTAGAAGACGCCGCGATCACCCGCAAACCAGCTCATGGGGTTAGAGCAGTCTGCGCACAAACGCCGGGTTTCGCCCCCTTCGGTGAGGAGGTAAATTCCTCCTTCTACCGCGCTGCCGCGAACCTCGTAGACCAGATTTTTTCCCGCATCGTCCAGTAGAGGCCAGTACTTGTCGGCGGTCGATTGCACCAGCGCGGTTTCGACGCCTGAGACGACATCTTTGCGCCAGATGTCCCGGAATTGGTTGGCTCGTCGCGCGAAGACCAGTGTTCGCCCATCGCGAGAGACAGCAGGACACGTATCTGCCGCCGCCCCATCGGTCATTTTTCGGGGTTCACCCCAGGGGGTTCGCGGACTGGCCGGAAGCTTCCAAACGTGGATGGCCCCTGCCAGGTGCTCGAGCGCGAGAGTGCCACTCGCCGCTATGCTTGGGTCTACCTCTTTTACATCCCGCGACTGCGTTGTGGAGACCCTGATAGGGTCGCCGGAGGCTCGCATATCCTGGGAAAGACCGATCTCCCATACATTGAAGCTTGAGCCCTGTCGGCCGCCGAACAGGATTCGGCCTCGATACCAGGCTGTGGCTGGCCGGTAGAGTTCGATTCGCGCCCTCCGCACCTTCTCCATCGCAAAAGTCCGCTGGATGCCGCCGCCTTTCTTATCTGCCACCCACCAGTCGATGCACGAGACAGGGCCACGCACCGCATCCGCGCACCCCTGGAAAAGAAGCCTGGTGCCATCGGGGCTCCATATAGGTGCGCGCGCATCGGGAAAACCTGGCGCAATGCGGCGCGGCGATCCGCCCGAGGCCGGGATGATGTAAACCTTGCCTGACATCACCGAATCGTCCTCGTCGCCCACCCAATAGGCCAGTTCGTTTCCGTCGGGTGAGAATCGTGGCTGTCTGCCATCCGCAGCGACCAGCCGTTCGGCAGCGGTGCCGGTATCCGAAATGTAGATGCCGCCGCCTGCGCGCTCGGATCGAAACGCCACCATCCTGCCATCGGGCGAAATACTCGGGTCGATATCTTCAGCGGGATGAGTCGTCAGCCGGCGAGGCAGACCATTCGGCAGCGTCTGCAGCCAGATGTCGAGATTGCCGGGCGCGGCTCTGTCGGATGCATAGGTCAAAAACTGGCCGTTGACGGAAACGCTCGGCATGCCCGCCAGGTCCATTTCCGAAGTCAGCTGGGTCGCGTCCATGATGCGATCCTGCCGCCCCAGATAGACAACCAGGCCGCCCCCCAGAAGCAGAACGAGGGCGACAGTGCCCATAGCGATCTTTATGTTTCTCGATCTGGTGTCGAGGGCGGCGAGAATGTCTTTAACCGAGTGAAACCTTCGGACCGGGTCGGGGTTTAGGCATCTCTCGATCGTCTTTCGCCACGGGGCGCTGAAACGCGGTGCCCGCATGGTCCGCTCGATCCATTGCCCGCGCCCGGTGGCCAGTGGCTTATCGCCGCCAAGCATCTCAAGCATGACGAGCCCCAGCGAAAACTGGTCCGATGCGCAGCCTACGGTGTCGCCCGCCGCCTGTTCCGGCGACATGTAGGCCGGGGTGCCGGCAGCCGTCTCCTCTGCTTCCGGCGAGGCGAGAAGACTGTTGCGGGCGAGACCGAAATCCACGATCACGGCGCGCTCGCCACCGCCTTCGCCAGACGCCAGCATGATGTTGCCCGGCTTCAGATCGCGGTGCACAATGCCGATTTCATGCGCGGCCGCCAGGCCGAAGACGATATCCCTGACGATGGGTAGCGCCTCGGACTCGGTACACTTCTTGCCGCCCCGCAACCGCTCCGCCAGGGTCTCGCCTGCCAACAGTTCCATGGTCAGGAACCACACCACTCCGAAGTTCCCCAAGCCGTCGTCTTCCCGATGGCAGGAAAGGTCGTGGATCCGGCAGACGTTCGGGTGAGTGATGCGCCTCGCCTCCCTGACTTCCTGTTCGAATCTCTCCAGGACGGAGGGATTCAGCGCGACGGCGGGCCGGATGGTTTTGAGAGCCAGCGAGCACTTCAGCTGCCGATCCCAAACCTCATAGACTTCGCCCATGCCACCCCTGCCGATATACCGACGGACTTCAAAGCGGGCGGCGAGCAACTGGCCAGGCGCGAAACGAGCACTGTTCCCGGCTTCCACCAGATCGCCCGCCCGAACCAAAGCAGGCGCCAGAAACTCGTCGGAAACCTCCGGTGCTTCCCGCAGCAGAAGCAAGACGTC
>Ga0302319_10013750_pt1 | contig 15152 bp, 13 predicted proteins | sample Bog_T0_2_FD_203319 | JGI IMG/M metagenome (GOLD analysis project Ga0302319, IMG submission 203319) | Peat permafrost microbial communities from Stordalen Mire near Abisko, Sweden - Bog_T0_2 | ecosystem: Environmental > Terrestrial > Soil > Wetlands > Peat | place: Sweden: Abisko, Stordalen Mire... | reverse complement strand
TCAACTGAAAGCTGCCGGCCGAATTGTCGGCATTGAGTTGCTGGACCACATCATCTTCAACCGAACTGCCTACTTCAGCTTCCTGGAAGAGGGCAGCCTTTAGGCTGCGCCGCTGCTATTAGGTCCCCTGTGCTGCTCGGGAACGAACGGTCACAACATCGACGGAATTATTTTGAGGCGCTAACTCCCATCCGCTCAGCGACATATCGTCCGGAACCTCCAGTCTGCAAAACCGCGCCGGACCGAACCTATGCAACAATACGCACGGGTCCACCCCACCTCTTCCCCGGAAGCGCATTCCGCCGCAAAAAGTAGTTTTTTCCGCACGAACCCCAGAAGTTACTGATTTAAAACGAAAATCATAAAAACGGAACCCGAGCGGAACCCGAGCGGAACCCGGCAGAACCCAGCGGGAACCCGGGGGAACCCGAGAAATTCTCTATAAAGCGCAGTCTGTGGCGAGCAGCGCCAACACGGGAGGATCCCACATTTTGCCCGGCGCGATTCCCGCCGCAACGCAGCCGCACCGCGCGAATCCCAAACTGCCCGTCAGACCGTGCCTGAAAACTCCGCAGCGCCCCCGCAAACGCGCCCCGGAGCAAATCTGGAGCTAGCGGCTCACCTTCGCAATGGTTTCCGGCGAAAACACCGAAGGCGCACCCTCCCGCTGAAGAGAAACCTGCAAACTCGACAACTGCTTGCTGAACTCCGCCGGCGCAACCGCTAAACCCGCAAACCATACCTCTTCGCGGTTATAAGCCGTCGCCGGAACCTGTGACCACGCCATCCACGCGGACTGAAACCGTTTGCTCATCGACTGAATCGCTTCCTTCATGACAACTTAATCGGACGAACGGCTCGCGAACTTTACCCCCTAAGGCAAATAACTACACACTAAACTCAAAACTATGCCATTCCAAGGCGTAGACTACCTCCTCATCGATTCCCAGCTCTCCCCCCAGGAACTCCTCGTCCGCCAAACCGCCCGCCGTTTCGCCGACGAACGCGCCATCCCCCTCCTCCGCGACGCCTTCCGCAACGCCGCCTTCCCTCGCGAACTCATCCCTGAAATGGCCGAACTCGGCTTCCTCGGCGCCAATATCGAGGGCTACGGGTGCGCCGGCATGTCGAACGTCGAATACGGCCTCGTCATGCAGGAAATCGAGCGCGCCGATTCCGGTCTCCGCAGCTTCGTTTCCGTTCAGGGCGCCCTCGTGATGTACCCCATCCTCACTTACGGCGACGAAACCCAAAAATCCCACTGGCTCCCGCTCTTACAGCAAGGCAAAGCCGTCGGCTGCTTCGGCCTCACCGAGCCCGACTTCGGCTCCAACCCCGCCGGCATGCGCACCCGCGCCGTCCGCGACGGTTCAACCTGGGTTCTCAATGGCGAAAAAACCTGGATCACCAGCGGCTCCGTCGCCGACATCGCCGTGGTCTGGGCTCGAGCCGACGACGGGATCCGCGGCTTCCTTGTCGAACGCGGCACCCCCGGCTTCACGACCTCCGACATCCATGGCAAATGGTCGATGCGAGCTTCCGTCACCTCCAGCCTCGCCTTCGCTGACTGCCGCGTCCCCGCCTCGGCTCTCCTCCCCAACGTCAAAGGGCTCAAAGGGCCCCTCGGCTGCCTCTCGCAGGCCCGCTATGGAATCGGCTGGGGAGTGATCGGCGCCGCCATGGACTGCTACGAAACCGCCCGCTCTTACACCACTCTGCGCAAACAGTTCGACGACAAACCCCTCGCCGCCCACCAGCTGGTGCAGGAGAAGCTCGCCAACATGATCACGCAGATCACCCTCGCCCAGCTCATCGCGCTCCACTGCGGCCGCCTTAAAGACCAGGGCAAGCTCGACCCCGCACACATCTCCATGCTCAAGCGCAACAACGTCGCCATTGCCCTCGACACCGCCCGCGCCGCCCGAGATCTACTCGGCGCCAATGGCATCACGGACGAGTATCCTATAATGCGACATCTGTGCAATTTAGAAACGGTCAAAACCTATGAAGGCACCGACCACATCCATACCCTCGTCATCGGAGAGCGCGTCACTGGCCTGGCCGCCTATAAGTAAGGTCTCTCCGCTATTCTTCGCGGTCACCATCCTCCTCAGCGCCTTCCTGCTGTTCCAGGTCCAGCCGCTCATCGCCAAGCTGATCGTTCCCTGGTTCGGCGGTTCTGCCGCCGTATGGACCAGCTGCATGCTCTTCTTCCAGATGGCTCTGCTGGGGGGCTATGCCTACGCGCACTGGCTCAATGGCCAGCCCGAACGCCGCCAAACGATCATCCACATCAGCCTGCTCGCCGTGGCCATGCTCACACTCCCGATTCTGCCCAATCCCTGGTGGAAACCTACGGCCGCCGATGACCCGCTGCTCCGCATCCTCGGCCTTCTTACCGCGACGGTCGGTTTGCCTTATTTCCTGCTCGCCTCGACCAGCCCGCTTCTGCAGACCTGGTATTCGCGCTCGAATGGCGGAGTGATGCCTTACCGCTTCTTTGCGCTCTCCAACGCGGGCTCTATGATCGGCCTGCTGGCTTATCCGGTGCTGGTCGAACCGTATCTCACGGCCGGGCAGCAGGCGTGGTCGTGGTCCATCGCTTTCGCGGCGTTCGTACTGGTCTGCGCCTCGGTGGCGTGGCGTTCCCGGCAGGGGCGCGCTGAAATTGCCGCCGTACCGATCTCCGACCCCGGGTTCGCGCCCACCTGGCCCGACCGGCTTTTCTGGATGGGTCTCGCCGCCTGCGCCTCGGCTTTGCTGCTCGCGGTCACCAACCACCTCACTCAGAACATCGCCGCCATTCCGTTCCTGTGGGTGCTCCCGCTCAGCCTCTACCTGCTCAGCTTCATCCTCTGCTTCGACAGCGACCGCTGGTATAGCCGCTGGCTCTTCCTCGGCCTCGGCGCTGTCGCACTCGGAGGGATGGCATACGCCGTGTCCGAACGCAGCGACATCTCGGGACTTGCCCCGGCCATCGCCATCTTCTGTTCCGCCACCTTCATCGTTTTCATGGTTTGCCACGGCGAGCTGGCTCGCCGCCGCCCCGCGTCCAAATACCTCACCGGTTTTTACCTGATGGTCTCGGTCGGCGGCGCGCTCGGCGGACTCCTCATCGCCTTCGTCGCCCCCTATACGTTCAACGCCCTTTACGACTTGCCCGTCGTCCTGTCAATCACCGCCATCCTGCTCGTCGGCGTTCTCTGGCGCGATACTCAGACCACGGCGACACAGGCGGACGGGCCGCCGGGACCGTTTGCGTGGCAGCCCGCCATCATCGTTGGCTGCGCCGGCGCGGCTTTAGGCTATGGGGTCTACACGGCGTCGCCCTTACGGGGGGGCGCTATCGGCTTTGCCTCCGGGGCAATCTTCGCTCTCGCTATCGAGTACATCGGAAGATCTGTCGGCAAGACGATGACCGCCGTCACATCCAATGAGAACGTCCGACTCTTTTCGTTCGCGATCGCCGCCGGTCTCGCGTTCGGGCTTGCCGGCTTCCTCGCCAAAGACGCCTGGATCTCCTTCAAAGATAAACGCGTCCTCGCCCGCAATTTTTACGGCGCGCTGGTTGTGTATGACGATCAGGGCTCCGGTTCCATGGGCCCTTTCCGCGTACTTCGCCACGGCACCATCGACCACGGCGAGCAGTTCCTCTGGCCGCAGAACCGCCGGTTTCCGACCACTTATTACGCCAAAGGCTCAGGCGTGGGGCTGGCCATTCAGTCGCTGCAAATGCAGGGCCCGATGAATGTCGGTATGATCGGCCTGGGCGCGGGAACGATCACCACCTACGCCCGCCCCATCGACCGCTATCGCGTCTACGACATAAACCCGCTCGTGCTCAAAATCGCCCAAACCCAGTTCACTTTCCTGCTCAACTGCATGGCGCCCGAGCATCCTGTCGTCCTTGGCGACGCGCGCCTCTCGCTCGAAAACGAATTGAAGTCGGGACCGGACAATTTCGATGTCCTGGCGGTGGATGCCTTCTCCGGCGACGCGATCCCGGTTCACCTGCTCACGCGAGAGGCTTTCACTCTCTACTGGAAGCACCTGAAACCGGACGGAGTCTTAGCGGTACACGTCTCTAATCGCTATTTGTCTTTAGCCCCCGTAGTCGCTCTTGGCGCCGCCGAAGACCACAAAACCGCCAGGATGGTCAACTTCGCAACCGACGACCGCAACGATAAAGAAGAAAGCGATTCCGACTGGGTGCTGGTCACCTCAAGGCCCGGCTTCTTCGAGCAGCCGGAACTGAAGGTGGATTATATCCATAACATCGATCCGATTCCGAATCTTAGAATGTGGACGGACGACTACAGCAATCTCTATAAGATTTTGCGTTGACCAGTCTGTTGTAATACTGTGGATTCATGCGCAATATTACAGTCTCGGCAGACGATGAAGCCTACACCCCAGCTTGCGTAGCCCCTCGACAGGAAACCGACACCGAGCGCCTTAAGCGCAGAGAACGTGAGCTCAGGAGCAATATCAAAACCTTCCACGCCTCAAATAGACTCTCGCGCGAGGACCTGCGCGACCGCTGCCTCTGACCTTCCTTGATGATTCCGCGCTGCCGAAGCATCCCTCATTTACGTGCCGCCGCTCCTCCAATTTTCGTTCGTAGCCTTCACCTCCATCTTCGTATTGGTAGATCCGATTGCGGCCGTCCCCTCATTCCTCGCCATGACAGGGCCGTGCGACCGCGGCAAGCGCCGGCACATGGCGGTTCGCGCGGCCTGGACGTGCTTCATCGTTCTGGTGGCGTTCTCGATGGCGGGGACGTACATTTTCAAAATGTTCGGCATTACGCTCGGCGCGTTCCGGATCGCGGGCGGGCTCATTCTGGGTTTGATCGGTCTCGACATGCTCAGGGCTCGGCGCTCCCCCACCAAAGAAACTCCCGGTGAAGCGGAGGAAGGTGCCGAAAAGGACGACGTTGGGGTAATTCCGCTCGGGATTCCCATGCTGGCCGGACCTGGCTCCATCTCCTCGGTGATGGTGCTGATGAGCCAGAATACGGACTGGCCGCACGCCAGTATCGTGATCGGCGCGATTGCCGTGGTGTCGGTGCTGGCGTTCCTGATTCTCGCCGCGGCCGACCGGGTAAGTTCCTACCTTCATGAAACCGGTATTCGGATTCTTACCCGGCTCATGGGGCTGCTGCTTACCGCGATCGCGGTGCAGTTTGTGCTGAACGGTCTTACGGACGCGGGGTTTCTAAAGTAGCCAGTTTATAGAGCGATTCGTCGATGAACGCCTGAGGCCGTCCGCCGAAGAAGTTGCTGGTACGCTGCAGGCGGATCGAGCCGGTAGAGTCCACCATCCACTGCTGGCCCAGCATGAACTTCGGCAGGATTTTCTCCGTGTAGGGCTTGCTCATCATTACCGGAAATGTGTAGCCCTTTTCTTTCACGAACGCTGCGAGTTTGGCCGGGTCTTCATCCGCGCTTAGGGTGACTATCTGAATATCGCGGCGGTCTTTGATGCGGTCGTAGAGCGCCTGGATATCGGGCAAATGCTGCCAGCAAGAGCCGCACAAGGTGGACCAGAGGTAGACCAGTGTCTTGCGACCTTCGAAATCTTTCAGGGTCCAGGTGCGGGAATCCATGCCGGGAACCTCCATCTCGGGGAGTTTGTAATCTACTTTGACCCAGGGCAGGAATGAAATGCCAGGGTTGCCTGCGGGAGCGCCGGGCGGGAGCGGCTCGACTTTCGAGAATTCATTCCAGCCGTCTTCGGTGCCGCCGGTTTGCGTCCAGAGCGCGAGGGTTTGTTGCACATATCCGCCGTATTCGCGGCGATACCAGGGGTTGGTAATCAGCGAGCGGTAGAAAGCCAGCGCGTCGACATTGCGCCGCTCCGCCTGTGCCAGTTCCGCGGACAGGATGTAGAATTTCGACTGATAATCGGGCACGGTTTCGAGCGGGTCCTGGTCGTAATAACGGACGAAATCGCCTTCCAGCCAGGTTTGGATGCGGGCGATGGTGGCTCGGGCCTCTTTGAACTCCTTCAACTGAATCTGCGCGGAGGCGAGGGTTTGAAGAGATCCGAATGACCGGGACGACCAGTTTGCTTCGTCGATCAACCGATCGAGCGTGCCGCTGGTTGTGTCCGGCTTCGGCTGCGCGTCCTGCCATGCGATCTCCGATACCAGCAGTGCCTCGGCATCCTTCACGTTGACTTTGGCGGTGACCCAGTCATACGCGGCGAGACTTGCGAATGTGTGCGGAGGCGAAAGGGCGATGAGCTTTTCATCCACCTGCTTCCATAGTTCGGCCGAATGGCTCATCGACTGGAGCACAGCGTCGCGGCGCCACATCCAGGCAGATCTGTTATCGGGCCATTTCGCAACCCAATCGGCCGAAACTTCGAGGAAAGATTGGGTGCGCGCCTGGAAGTCCGACATGGGATGCTGCCGATTCCAGGCATCATACGCTTCGAACACCGGATCAACCTGTGCGCTCAGAAGAGCGGGAGCAAGAAGAACAATCCGAAGCCAACCGTGCATACTGCAATTATGACCCGGAACGAGCTCGAGATCCGGCCGGCGCAGCGCGCGGATCTCACGGCAATTCTCGATCTTCTCGCTCAGGATTCGATGTCTGAAACCCCCGAGCCGTCCGGCCCCAGGGCGGGGCATCTTGCTGCCTTCGAGGCCATGTCCGCGCACCCGGATCACCAAATCGTAGTCGGGACAATCGAAGGCCGCGTTGTGGCAACCCTGCAGCTGAGTTTCATTCCGGGCCTGAGCCATGACGGGCGGTGGCGGGCGCAGATTGAAGGCGTTCGCGTCCATCGGGATCTGCGCGGCTCCGGAATCGGAACAGCCATGATCGAGTGGGTGATCGCCCGCGCCAGGGAGCGCGGGTGCTGGCGGGTCGAGCTTACTTCGAACCAGGCGCGGGAGGCGGCGCAGCGTTTTTATGCGCGCCTGGGATTTCGCGCCACCCATGTCGGCATGAAACTTCAGCTATAAAAGAATTCTGGATCACAAATCACAACCTGGGCGAATGAATTACGCAATACAATACAGGAGGGCAATTACATGAGTGAAGAGAAGATAAAAACTGAAGACGAGCGCGAGCCGCTTTCGCCGGAGGAACTGGACCAGGTTAGCGCGGGCACGGAAGAGTCCCAAAAGCACAGTAATGAGGAACAGCATGTTAAGACACCGCAGTAGGCGGCGATACCGGCATGCGCTTTTGTCTCGTCTCCGAAGCCAGCGTCCCGGAGGAAACCGGAAGGCTCCTGCGGGAAGCTTGTGAGGCGCGGGGCATCGCGTTTGAAGCGGTAATCGCCAAAACCTTCGACTTCGACCCTGCACGCCGGCTTCATGCCGGCGACCTTCTCTATAAAGCCGCAGCTTCGATAGCCGCGAGCCGGGCGGAACAGTTTCTCTTTGCGCCCGGCGTGGCCACTTTCCACTCCGGCGACGGCGGCATCTTCTTAACCATCGATAACCAGACTCTGCTCGCGGAATCCGCCGGCATCCCGACGCCGAAAACGGTGTATCTGGCCTCTTCCGGTGCAGCGCTCCTCAAAAAACATGTCGAAAGCCTGGGCGGTTTCCCCGTCGTGGTCAAGGTGCTCGGCCGCTCCGGCGGAATCGGCGTGATGCTTGCCGAATCGATGGCGTCGCTTCGTTCGCTGGCTGATTTTTCCATTGCACAGGGCCAGAATCCCCTGCTCTGCCGGTTCATTCCGAATGCGATTCACTGGCGTCTGATCGTGCTCGGAGATCGCGTGATCGCGAGTTACCGCAACAAGCAGGTAGCCGACGATTTTCGCAGCTCCGGAAGTACCAGCCGGGAAGACTTTGAAGCCAAACCACCGGCAGCGGCAGTCGAAGCCGCGGTTCGGGCTGCCCAGGCTTTGCGCCTTGAATTCGCGGGCGTGGATGTGCTCGAAGATCGGGCGGGCAGCGTGTTCTTTCTCGAAGCCAACTTCCCCTGCTATTACCCTCATGCGCAATTGCACGGCGGCGTGGATATCGCGGGGCAAATGGTCGATTTCCTGGCGGCTAAGGTTGGGCACGCCCGGCGATACGACATCCGGAGGCTGGCCAAGACGCCGGACGTTTGTCTTATCGATAACTTCGTGGATGCGCGTGATTGCGAGCGGGTACTGGCTAAAGCCGCCCGTATCGAGACCGAGCAGCCCGCGGATATTCCCGTCAAACGCGACTCCACCGGCTTTTCCTTCGAGATGCCGATTCGCGGCGATGCGATCCTGATGCGAATCGCCTGTGATATCGACAGCGTGGTCGGGATGAAGAACGACCTTGCGCTGACGTTTCGATTCCGGCGTTATGCCGAAGGAGAAAGCCATCGCCCGCACCTCGATGAATACGAGATCTCCGGACGCCGCCTGGTGGCGACTGCGATCCTCTACCTGACCGACACCGAAAGCGGGGGCGAAACCCACTTTCCCCATGCGAAGCCGGCGCCACTGCGCATAGCGCCCCGTCAGGGTCGGTTGTCGGTGTGGTTCAACTGCCGGGCCGATGGATCATCGGAGGCGGCGGCTTTGCATGAATCGCTGCCGGTGGCGAAGGGCGTGAAGTCCACGATCACTATGTTCATCTACAAGAAGATAGAGGACTATGCGGCCGCCCTCAAAGCGGTTCCGCAGCCGAGCACGTTATAACGTCCCTTAACTTACAGGCACTCCGGCAACGACGCAAAACCCTTCTTGAGACCGGCTGTCGCCAGGTCTTTGACCGTGTGGTCATGTTCGTTTCGGGACGCGGGGCTCGTTTCCGAGCGAGGAGCAGTGTTTACACAAAATATTTGACACTACCTCGCTGCGGAACTAAATGAACAAAAAATAATTCCTCTACCCATTGAATTCCACCCAAACCCTCCCAATACTGAATACAACACTTCCCAAGGGTCTCCATGCTGTTAACATCCCCCGACTACTACGCCTTCCTGGCAATCGTCTTCTTCGCCTTCTGGATCCTCCGCGCTAAACCCCTCCCCACCCTAATCCTAATAGCCGCCGCCAACCTTTTCTTCTACGCTCGCTGGAGCCCCGCCTATCTCATTCTCATCCCCGCCGCCTCCACCATCGACTATCTCCTCGCCCGCCAAATCGCCGCCTCCGCCAACCCAACATTCCGCCGAGCCGCCATCATCCTAAGCATCCTCCTCAACCTCGGCCTCATAGTCCTCTGTCGCTACGCCACCATCCCCAACATAGCCCTCTACCTAACCCTTTCCTTCTACGCCTTCCAGGCGCTCACCTACACTATCGATATTTATAGACGAGACTCCAAACCAGCCCCCAACTACCTCACCTACTTCGCCTCCGTAACCTTCTTCCCCACCATAATCGCCGGCCCCATTACCCGAGTCAGCTCACTCATCTCCCAGTGGAAATGGAAAGGCACCACCCTAAGCCCCGAAGAAGGCAGCCGAGCCCTCTTCCTCATAGGTCTTGGCCTCGCCAAAAAATTCCTCATAGCCGACTACCTCGGCAACAACCTAATCAACCGAGTCTTCGACCTACCCACCCTCTACTCCGGAGGCGACGTCCTAATAGCCGTCTACGCCTACGCCTTCCAGCTCTATTACGATTTCTCCGGCTACACCGATATCGCCCTCGGCTCCGCCCTCCTCTTAGGCATTCGCCTCCCGCCCAATTTCAACACCCCCTACCTTGCCTCAAACTTATCCGACTTCTGGAAACGCTGGCACATCTCATTCTCCAAATGGCTGACCGAATACCTCTTCTTCTCGCTCCCCGGCAAGCGAACCCGATGGATGCCCTACCTCGGCCTCATCATCACCATGGCCCTCGGCGGAATCTGGCACGGCGCCGGCTGGACCTTCCTCATCTGGGGTCTCCTTCACGGCACCGGCCTCGCCATCTATCGCCTGTGGTCCACCACCTTTAAAAACCAACCCGGCCGCCTGGCCCGAATCGCATCCACCCTCCTGACCTTCCATTTCGTCCTCCTCGGCTGGGTCTTCTTCCGATCCGCTAACGTCGACACTGCCCTCAACATCCTCCGTCAGATCACGTCATTCCTATACACCAAATACACCGTCGACAACACCACCCCCGCCTTCCTCTTCGTCCTCGCCCTCGCCATCCTCGCCCACTTCATCCCGCAATCCTGGTTTAAAGCGGGCACAGAAACCTTCGCCAAAACACCCGCACTCATCCAGGCCGCCGCCCTCGCCCTCCTCGTCGTCGGCATCCGCCACGTAGCCGCCACCGGCGCCGCCCCCTTCATCTACAGCAAATTCTGATCCCGCGCGAAATTCATGACCGTCCCCGAAACCCTCCCGCGCAAAACAGCCCTCACCATCCTGGCCCTCGCCCTCATGGCCATGCCCCAACTCATTCGCCCCCTGCTGATCCCGGCCGCACCGAAATCCATAACTCCCCCCACCATCGCCAAAATCCCCCTCCCCCAAGAGCCAGCCGACCCCACCTTCCTCACCGTGCCCCCCGGCAGTCTCGACGCCTTCTTCTCCGCCCTCCGCCGCACCGAGGCAAAGGAACCCGGAGCCATCACCCGCGTCCTTCATTACGGAGACTCCCCCACGACGGCCGATTCCATCACCTCCGACGTCCGCCGTCTCATCCAGGCTCGTTTCGGCGACGCTGGCCACGGCTTCCTCCTCATCGCCAAACCCTGGGCCTGGTACGGTCACGCCGGCGTCGAACTCTCTGCCTCCGGCTGGAAAATCGAACCCGCCAGCCAGTCGCGCGCCAAAGACGGAATCCACGGCCTCGGCGGCGTCAGCTTCCGAGGCGGTAAAGGAGCCAGGTCCACCGTCACCCTCGCCGAACCCCACACTGGCGGAGTCGTCTATTACCTCGCCCAACCCGAAGGCGGAGACTTCTCCCTCCACACTGACGACACCGAACTCGCCACCATCCACACCGCCGCCGACCAGACCCAACCCGCCTTCGCCGACTTCACCTTCCCCGCCGGCGCTCAAACCCTCCACCTAACCGTCGATTCCGGTAACGTCCGCCTCTTCGGCTACCGTTTCGACCGCGACCAACCCGGCATCCAGTACAGCAGCATCGGCATCAACGGCGCCCAGGTGGAAATGGTTCAGCGCTACTTCGAGGTCGATCAGTGGACTCAGGCCCTCCGCCACGAAAACCCCGCCCTCGTCATCCTCAACTACGGAACCAACGAAAGCGTCTACCCGCAATACGTCGAGAAACAATATCCCGACGAGCTCCGCATCGTAATCGCAAGGATTCGCGCCGCCCTCCCCAACGCCTCCCTGCTCATCATGTCCCCCATGGATCGCGGAGAAATGAAGTCCTCAGGCGATATCGAAACACCCGCCGCCCTCATCAGCCTCGTCGAAAAACAGAAACAGGTCGCCGCCGAAACCGGCTGCGCTTTTTTCAATACCTTCGAAGCCATGGGAGGCGCCGGCACCATGGGCCGCTGGTACAACAAAAAACCCCGCCTCATCAGCGCCGATTTCATGCATCCCCTCCCCGCAGGTGCCGCCATCGTCGGCAAACTCTTCGAAGACGACCTTATGCGAACCTATGAGCAGTCGAAGTAATGACGGCCTTCCGGATCGCCTCCCTCGTCGCCCTCACTGTCTGCACCTGCACGATATTTACCGCGGCCCCGCAAACCACGCAAAAAAAGAAAACCTCTAAAAAGAAGAAACCAGCCCCCCCACCTGTCTCGCCCGCCCAGCGCCTCGCCGCCCGCAACGAAATCGAACGCCGCATGGCCGCCGTCACCACCGGCATCGAAAACCCCGCCCCACTCGCCAACTATTTCCGAGCTCTCGATAACGCCGCAGCCCCCATCCACATCCTCCAGTTCGGCGACTCCCAAACCGCCTCCGACGACTGGGTTAACGCCATCCGAACCCTCGCCCAGGTCAAATACGGCGATGGAGGCCCCGGCTTCATCCAGGCCGGCCGCCCCTATAAAGGCTACCGCCGCTTCGACGCCTCCGGTTCCAATTCGCTCGGCTGGAAGACCGACGGCAACACCTCCCATCCCGCCGATCCCGACCAGGGCCTCAGCCACGTCAGCATTTCCACCCAATCCCCCGGGCAAACCGTCCAGCTCAAAGCCACCGGAGAAAATCTAGGCATCTTCTTCCTCCGCCAACCCGCAGGCGGCCAGTTCGAAATCATCGCCGATGGAGGCCAGCCCGTCGTGGTCTCCACCAACGGAGACCTCGGTCCCGGCGACTTTTCCCTGCCCCTCCCCCCCGGCCCGCACGACATCGAACTCCGTACCCTCCATTTCGCCCCCGTGCGTCTCTTCGGCTGGACCCTCGACAACCCCAAAGGCATCACCGTGGAAACCCTCGGCGTCAACGGCGCTCAAACCACCATCCTGCTCAACGCCAATGAACAAATCTGGGCCTCCGAAGTAGCCGCCCGCGCACCCGCCCTCATCATCCTTGCCTACGGAACCAACGAAGCCATCAGCCACCTCTGGACCGCCGAACAATACCGCGCCGATCTCACCGAAGTCATCGCCCGCGTCCGCCGCGCCGCCCCCAACGCTTCCATCCTTCTCATCGGCCCGCCCGATTGCGGCAAACTCGCCGCCCTTCCCCACCTCACCGAAGTCATCGACATTCAGCGCGATCTCGCCAACACCCTCAACGTCGCCTTCTGGGACTGGCGCACCCAAATGGGAGGCCCCCGCGTCGTCACCCTCTGGGTACGCGCCGGACTCTCGCAACCCGATTGCATCCACTTCACCGGCGAAGGCTATCGCCTCCTCGGAACCACCCTCTTCAACCAACTCGAAAAAGCACACCAACAAACGCAATGACAGACGATCTCGAAAAACTAGCGGCCATCGTCCGCCGCGTCTCAAAGTCGGACGCCACCCCCAGCCCCGAAGAATCCCTCTTCGACGCCGGCTACCTCGATTCCTTCTCGCTCACCGACCTCGTCGCCGAAATCGAGCGCGACTTCAGCATCCGCATCCCCGATTCCGACCTCAACCCGCGCCGCTTCGATTCCCTCGACCGCATTGCCGAATACGTCCGCTCCCGAGCCGTCTGATGGCCTTCATCCAGTCCTTCGGCCGTTACCTCCCCGAGCGAGTGCTGGGCAATGCCGAACTCGCGCGGCTCCTGGGCTGTGAATCTTCCTGGATCCTCGAAGCCTGCGGCATAGAAGAACGCCGTATCGCCGCATCCGACGAGACGATAGCCATCCTGGCCGAACAAGCCGCGCGAAACTGCCTCACTGGCCAACAACCTGGCCTCGTAATCCTGTCCTCCGGTACTTCAGAACGCCGCTTCCCAGGCCCCGCCGCCCAACTCGCAACCCGCCTCGGCCTCGCCGGAATCCCAGCCATAGACCTCCCCATCGCCAGCGCCGGATCCCTCTTCGCCATGGCCCTCGCCGCCCAACTCGCGCCCGCCTACGGGACCGTCCTCGTAGCCGCCGCCGAAAAGATGTCGGCCCCGGCCCTCACCGAACCACTAGACCGCAACACCGCCATCCTCTTCGGAGACGGAGCCGGAGCCTGCCTCATCACCAACGAACCCGGCGAATTCGAAATCCTCGACTCAGTCGTCCACTCCGACGGAGCCTACGCCGACGACCTCCGTCTCGACCTCACCGGCCCCATCCACATGGATGGACGCACCGTAATCATGCAGGCCTCCCGCAAACTCCCCGCCGCCATAAACGAAGTCCTAACCCGCCAAAACGTCGCCCCACTCCAGGTCGACACCTTCCTCCTCCACCAGGCCAACCGAAACCTCACCGAACGAGTAGCCAAAGCCGTAGGGGCCCCCGCCTCCCGCTTCTTCTCCAACATCCAAAAATACGGAAACACCTCCTCCGCCTCCATGCTCATAGCCGCCGCCGAATGGCACCAAACCGCCAAACCAGACCCCGGAGCCAAAATCTGCTTCGCCGCCTTCGGAGCCGGCTTCCACTACGGAGCCCTCCTCACTCAAAAAACGTGAGGCAGTCGCTTCCGCCCAATACCACTTGAATTTTCTGCAGCGGCACGGTCGACTGCTGGTTCAGTTCGTCCGCGACACGATCGAGAATCGCGGCATCGCGGGCGTCGAGGTCGGATTTGACGCGCTTGCGATGTAGGCCAAAGCGGCACGTTCGAGAAAGGCCGACCGATTGCGGTCAGGACGATCGATCTCATTGCGGAGCGCGCTCGGCAGGGTGACAGACATCTTGACTCGCAACCCACGACTATAGTCGTGGGTTGGCGGAAGAACCGAGACCCAACGATGGTTGCATCAGCCCTGGAGTTTGCGGGGAAAGGGTTCCACGTCGAGGGACCGGTCGACGAAAAAGATCTCCCTTTTAAGGCACCGGCTCGGAGTGAGATCTTCGAATGCGGGATTATTCGGGTAACGACCGAGTATCAACCGGTCGGTTAACAGCCTGGCCGCAGAGTAGCGGAACCGAACCAACAACTCGCGCACCCGAACGACGCAGCTTTCGCAGCGTGTCCATTACGGCCGGCAATTCGTCGCAGGCTGCGAAGATTTACCAGGGCAGTAATACAAGCTTCAAGGACAAGCGTCGCGCGCCCTGGACAACGCAGCTTTCGCAGCGTGTCCAGACGACTGGAGAGGTCTCTTTCAGTCACAGTGTTTTCATCTTTATTTTTGTAATTGATTAGCGCGTTTTGTGGCAACTTTGGTAGCTGGGATGTCAGGCAGGTGCTGGAGGGCTTAGTAGTTTTATCAAGGCGGCGACGAGTCCGGCGGGATTTGTCTTTCGGATAGTTTGGAGCACGCTGGTAAAAGCTTCGAAGGCCCGTGCTCCGCGTTCGTTTCGGGAACAATGCGAGACCTTGCGTGCGACAACCGCGGGGCGCAGATCCCGTTCCGCCCGGTTGTTGGTCGGCTCGACGCCTTCCTCGGTGAGAAACGACAGGACACGTGCCCTGTCGTGTTGCGCGCCGACTCCGTCCAGCAGGCGTTGATTGTCTGCATCACTGAGAACGCGGTCCCGGAGGTGGAGGGTGAGTTCGTCCCTGAGTTCCTCCACCTGCTGCGTGTAATCCGCCACGTCCAGTTCCTTCTTCTTCGCCCACAGCGCCAGCGCCTGCTGCAACAGTTCCTTCAACCGCCTGCTGAACTGCTGTGCGCGCCCGGTTTTGCTTTCCTCAACCGCCCTGGCATTGCGAATCAAATGGCTCAGACATT
>Ga0302319_10013748_pt1 | contig 15152 bp, 13 predicted proteins | sample Bog_T0_2_FD_203319 | JGI IMG/M metagenome (GOLD analysis project Ga0302319, IMG submission 203319) | Peat permafrost microbial communities from Stordalen Mire near Abisko, Sweden - Bog_T0_2 | ecosystem: Environmental > Terrestrial > Soil > Wetlands > Peat | place: Sweden: Abisko, Stordalen Mire... | reverse complement strand
TCTCGATCTCCGGGATGACGGTCTTGCCGCGGATCGGCAGGGCGGCGGCGTCATCGGCGTCGATGACGCGCTGGATGCTGGCGACCAGGCGCTGCAGAGCGGCGCGGTCGAGCTGGTCGGCGCGGCCAAAGCTGTGCACCACCCGCGCTTCGGAGCGCTTGGTCTTGGCGTTCCAGACGTTTTCGGCGAGGGCGTAGTAGGCGACTGTGGAGCCGTCGCGGTTACGCCGCTCGGTGACGCGCAGATACCTGCCTAGACGCTAGGCGTATATGCGGCGATTCGCAAGGGGTTTCCGAGGCCGGCGTGTGTCTAGGTTTTTCGGCCGTTACGACCGCTGGCCGCGGCAGAAACCCAGCAATTCCGCGGCTTTCCCGGCGCCGACCCACCCCGCGTGTGCCCCGTGACCGCGAACCCCGGCCGAGGTCACTTTCATCCAGCCATGGCGCCGCCCTCCGGTCCGGCCGGGATCAGTTTACCTGGCGGCCTTCCGGGGCCGCCCGACGGGCTTGTCGGCTTGCGCCCCAGGCCGATCGCCTTGGCAAGCGTCGAGCGTCGCTCGGCGTAGTTTGGCGCTACCATCGGGTAGTTGGCGGGGAGGCCCCACTTGGTCCGATACTGCTCGGGCGTCAGGCCGCAGGCCGTGTGAAGGTGGCGCTTGAGCGTCTTCAGCTTCTTGTCGTCCTCCAGACAGACGATGTGATCAGCGAAGACCGATCTTTTGATCGGTATTGCCGGCTCCCGCTTTTCTGGTTCTGGTGTCGGCGCTTCCGGATATACCAGCGTGGCGTAGACCGACTTTATCAAAGCAGGCAGATCTCCGACAGGCACCGCGTTATGCCCGAATGGGCGGAGACGATCTGTGCTGCGAGGCTGAGAAGTTGGTCACTCATGGTTTCCATCTATTCCGGGCTCAGCCGTCGGCTCCCGCCCAGACCGATCGCCTTCGCGAGCGTCGAGCGCTTCTCGGCGTAGGCCGGCGCTACCATCGGGTAGTTGGCGGGCAGGTTCCACTTGGCGCGATACTGCTCAGGCGTCAGGCCGTAGGCGGTGTGAAGGTGCCGCTTGAGCATTTTCAGCTTCTTGCCGTCCTCCAGGCAGACGATGTGGTCGGCGAAGACCGACTTCTTGACCGGCACTGCCGGTTCCGGCTTCTCCGGCTCTGGCGTTTGGACCCCGACTTGTGTGTGTGTCGCGTAGACTGTCTGTATCAACGCGGGCAGCTCGCAGGCCGGCACAGCGTTGTTCTTTGCGTGGGCAGAGACGATCTGCGCCGCGAGTGTGAGGACTTGTTCGCTCATGGGTTCCAGCTAAGTTCGATGGCCGCATTCTAATCGATCCGCCTGCCAACAATCCAGTCCCGCCGCGTCGAGGCGTGGCATTCTTCCAGTAACCTCGACGTAGCTCATCCGTCTGGAAATCGCTGATCCGATAATTGCTTGTTGCAGCTTCGGGCGATGGAGACAGCCGCCTGCGAGTCCGGCGAGCGCACATCGGCGGGTATTGGGATTGGCCGCGCGGTCCGTTCGCGTTCAGAGCCACCGGCTTGGACGGCCTCGGCCGACCGCGGCAGATGGAGCAGACGACGGCGTCGACTGGTATCGGGCAGAGACGCCGCAATCACCATCCTCTGGCACTCCGCCGGCAGCGCCTGGGAGAACCGGCCACACATACGAGCTTCAGCCCGCGGCCGCCGTGAACAAAACCATCTGGCGCGGCTGCGCGGCGCTCATCGGCAGATCGCCGGGTTCCTCCCGGACATAGGTCGCTAGCGCCGTTGCCGCGCCCAGCGCGCCGTCAGCCGCGACGCGTGCGGCGATCGCATGGCCGCGCAGCTCCGCCCGCGCGGCTTCGAGACCGCGCCGCGCTTCCGGTGAAAGTCCGGGTGCCCGCGCGGCATCGACCTCCTGTCGCACCAGGCGCTCGGCCGCGGCCTGGTAGTCGCGGCAGAGCTCAGCCGCATGTGCAACATGAGCATCCACCAGTCCACGCAGACGCATTGTCGCCTCGTCACGGCCAACGCCCGCCTCAAGGGTCCGTGCCTGATAGGCGAACTCCCGGGCGTAACCAGCATGTGCATCGTGGTGCGCGCCACCACGCCCGGCGGTCAGTGTGTCCACCAGCGAGCGCGGCGGTGCCAGCCGGGCCAACAGCTCCACGCTCGGCGCTTCGCGTCGAACGGCGGGAAATTGCAATATGTTCGACCCCAATTCGGCAGGCATCCCACGCTCCTTATCCGGAGCGGAATCGTACGAACTGCCGGGCTGAGTCGCAACTACCTCGTGCACCCAGCCATCGTGCCAAACCGAAGCGCTGGTTCGTCGGCCGCCACAAGACCCGAAGTCCGGCAGGCAACTCAGGCGGACCGGGCAGCTTGCCGAATTGCCTAACAACGCATGGCCGCTTGCGGTTGGCCAGCTCGTCGGGACTGGTGTATCGCTGGGGACCTCGCAGAACGTCGGAACCTCAACCGACCGCAGATTTGCCGCCAGCCGGTCAGAGCGGACTCTGATCCGATGTGCGCCGCGGCGCTTCTGCGCTATCCGGTTTCAGAAAGGACGGCAGCAGCTCCGCTGCCATCCACTCACGCAGCGCCTTCGCAGCCGGCTTGTTGGACTCTCTGACCAGGAGGCCGAACCCTTCCTCGGTGATCGCGGTCACGGACTGCACCATGCCCTTGGTCAGCACGGTGGCGTGGCTGCGGAACTGCTCGGGCAACAGCCGGCTCACAGCGTCCGTCCGTATGCCGATGATCCGACAGACATCACTCGCGATAATCCAAGGACGTCCGCCGCGGGCAAACAGACGAATCGGCGACGCCTCGCCGCCGCGGGGTTTGAACGTGACGGTGACAGTCGTCTGGATGGCGGGGGCAGCCATGTCGATACTGACTCCTGAGCAGAACGAGATGGCCACGGAGACCCGCCCGGTGTCCAGCGCAGGAGGCGAGGGGGCGACCGTGGGGCTGGTTATATCCAACCATAGCGGAGCACCTATCAACGCGGGGCCCGTGTCGAACGGCGCCACCCAGCCGTCCGACCGGGATCAGTTCACTTGCCGACCTTCCGCGGCCGCCCGACGGGCTTGCGGACCACCTCGGGCTCCGGGGCTGCCGGCTTGCGCCCCAGGCCGATCGCCTTGGCAAGCTCCGAGCGTTTCTCGGCGTAGTTTGGCGCCACCATTGGGTAGTTGGCGGGGAGGCTCCACTTGGCGCGATACTGTTCGGGCGTCAGGCCGAAGGCCGTGTGAAGGTGGCGTTTGAGCATTTTAAGCTTTTTGCCATCCTCCAGACAGACGAGGTGGTCAGCGAAGACCGACTTCTTGATCGGTACTGCCGGCTCCCGCTTTTCGGGCTCTGGCGCTTGCTCTTCGGGGTGTGCCAGCGTGGCGTAGACCGACTGTATCAAGGCGGGCAGATCCTTGACCGGCACGACATTGTGTTCGACGTGGGCTGAGACGATCTGCGCTGCGAGGCTGAGAAGTTGGTCGCTCATGGGTTCCATCTCTGATTGACGGCCGGATTTCAGGCCATTACATGCCATTAACCCACATACTGCGCATCGTGTCGAGTGACTATTAGAGGTGGCTGAAGACTTTTCCAGCGGCAGCGCGTTCACAACCGGAACGGGAATTTTAGCCTTTGAGGCAGGACAGTCATGGGCGAAGCCAAGCTCATACCGGCCGCGCCGTGTACTGATTATTCCGTTCGGCCACTCGCCGGGCGGCTGGATTCGACGCAGGTCGGGACTGCAGCGACAAGCCGCCTGACAAAAAGAGCTTGTCGCTAAGATACTGGGTTGTGATCTGTTGCCGATCGTGATTCTGTTCTGTGGAACAGGAGCTTTCAGGAGGCGATTCGGTCATGGCAGTAAAGCAGGCTGTGGCGAAGGCGGCGCCAGCCGAGGTGTCCCATGCGCCGGCAGAAAAGAAGCTGCCCGCCAGCGCACAGACGGCACTCACCAAGCCGTCAGCATCCAAGGCGGCGGAGGCGCAGCCGGCAAAGCCTGCGGCGGCCGCTACGATCACGCTGAAGCAACTCGCTGCCGAAATCGCGGAGCGCCAGCAGATCGCAAAGCGGGGGGCCGAGGCGATCCTGACCGGCCTGGCCGGGCTCCTGGCGGATCACTTGAAGAACGGCGACCGGCTGCGCATCGGCGGCCTGGGCATCCTCGAAGTGAAAGACAGGCCCGAGCGGACCGGCCGCAACCCCGCAACCGGAGAGGCGATCACGATCAAGGCCAGCAAGAAGATCGCGTTTCGCCCGGCGAAAGAGCTGAAGGAGGCAATCTAGCCGAGGCAGACCGCACGCGCTGAGGGCTGGGGAGCAGACGTTATCGCACCTTGCCTGCGCGGCGTGGGACAGGCTTGGCATGGCGGCGGGCATCACTGTGCCGAGACCCGCTTCCCGAGGGTCATCGCCCTGGCAACCGCCAGAGCCTGCTGGAGCTGGAAATCCGTCTCGTCGGGCCTGGCGGGGTCGAAAGCGGGGAAATTCGCCGGCGGCGCTTCGGCGATCCCCTTCGCAATTGGCGCCACATCCAGGCGCGCCGGCAACTCCAACTGGTCGGCGTCGCCCTCGTTGCTCAGCACGTGGTTGAGACCGGCCTCCCGTTCGTCGCCAAACAGGCGCGCCGGCTCGCGGCTCTCGGACACGGTGATGTCCGGTTCGATGCCAAGTGCCTGGATCGAGCGGCCGGATGGCGTGAAGTAACGGGCAGTCGTCATATCGAGGGCGCCACCGTTCGGCAGCGGGAACAGGGTCTGCACCGAGCCCTTGCCGAAGCTGCGCGTCCCGACCAGCACCGCCCGCTGATGGTCCTGCAACGCGCCGGCGACGATCTCGGAGGCCGACGCCGAGCCGCCATTGATCAGCACCACCATGGGCAAGCCGCCAAGGATGTCCCGGCCCTTGGCGACCCAGCGTTCGCTGTCCTCGGGGTGGCGGGCGCGGGTGGATACGATTCCGCCCTCGTCGAGGAAGTCCGAGGCGACGGCGACCGCCTGTTCCAGCAGGCCGCCGGGGTTGTCGCGCAGGTCGAGGATCAGAGCCCGCAGCGCGCCGCCAGCTTGCGCCTTCAGCCTGCGGACCGCCCGCCTGGTCCCGGCATCCGCCGGCTCGGTGAATTCGGCGAGGCGAATATAGCCGACGTTGTCCGCCAGCAGCCGCGACTGAACGGCCTCGATATGGATGGTCTCGCGCATCATCGAGACGTGGAGCGGTTGGTTGGCGCCCGCGCGCTTGATCGTCAGGGAGACCCTGGTGTTGGGCGCGCCGCGCATCATTCCGACCGCGTCGTTGAGGGTGAGGCCCCGCACGCTCTTGCCGTCCACCGCGGCAATGATGTCATCGACGTTCACCCCGGCCCTGGCGGCCGGCATGTGGTCCATTCGGCTGACCACCTTGATAAAGCCGTTGTCCTGCGCAACCTCAATTCCGAGGCCGCCAAACGCGCCCTTGCTCTCGATCTCCAAGTCGCGGAACTCGCCCGTGGTCAGATAGGATGAGTGCGGATCAAGGCCGGTGAGCATGCCGTCAATCGCATTCTCGACCAGGTCCCTGTCGTTCACCGGGTCAACGTAGTCGCGGTGCACCAACCGCAGCACGTCGCCGAACAGGGTGAGCAGACGGTGCTTCTCGGCCTGGTCGTCGCTCTCGGCGAGGGCGCTGGCGGTTCCGGCCCGCGTGGCGAGAAATCCCGATACCGGCACGAGAGCCCCAGCGGCCACAAAGACAGTGCCGATCAGCAGGGCAGAGCGGAGACGCCCGATGCGGCGCGTGGGGCGGGGATCCATTCGTCCGTTCCTCTTGCGCACGCGCAGATGGGCACGGCCGCCCATCCGGCCAATGGCAAACCGCCGGTGCGCGCCACGCAACATCCTGTCCAGAGGCGCGATCCGCGGCCGCGGATGCAGCGCGCCAGAATGGCCTGATCCGGAAATCTAGAAAAGCGAAAGCTGAGGGGCCCGTGTCTGGGGAGGCTGCTCGAGGTTGGAGACGGTCACTCCGAGCAATCTCACGCCGAGACGAGGCGGAAACTGTGGGCGCAACAGGTCGCGGCCGGCCTCCTCCAGAACGGCGCGCGACGTGATTGGCTCGGCCAGAGACCGGCTGCGTGTAATCTGCTGAAAGTTGGCGTACTTGACCTTCACCGTCACCGTCCGCCCGGTGTGGCCTGCTTTGGAATAGGCCGTCCATAGCTTTGCGAAGACTGGCTCCAGCGCCGGGGCGACCTGATCCCATCGCTCGAGGTCGCGTTCGAACGTCACCTCCGCGCCCACCGACTTGGGAGACCGGTCCGGGTTCACCGGCCTGTCGTCCTGGCCGCGGGCGATGCCGTAGTAGAAATCGCCCGCCTTGCCGAAGTGCCCGGTCAGGAACGCACGTGTTCGGCCGCGCAGGTCGAGGCCGGTGCTGATGCCGAGCGCTTTCATCCTGGCGGCCGTGACCGGACCGATACCATGGAACTTGCCAACGGGGAGGGGTTCAACGAAAGCGGGTCCCATCCGTGGCGTGATGACGAACAGGCCGTCGGGCTTGCGATGGTCCGATGCCAACTTCGCGAGGAACTTGTTATAGGACACGCCAGCTGATGCCGTCAGACCGGTCTCGGCCGTGATGGCGGCCCTGATCTCCCCGGCGATCGCCGTCGCCGAGCCGCGGTCCAGCAGTGGCGCCGTAACGTCCAGGTAGGCTTCGTCCAGCGACAGCGGCTGGATCAGCGGCGTGTAGCGGGCGAAGATGGCCTGGATCTGGTGCGACACGGCCCGGTAGACGTCGAAGCGCGGCCGCACGAACACAAGCTCCGGGCATTTCCGGCGGGCGGTGACAGATGGCAGCGCGGAGTGGACGCCGAACCGGCGCGCCTCGTAGCTGGCCGCGGCCACCACGCCCCGCTCCTTGTTGCCGCCAACGGCGACCGGCCGGCCGCGCAGGCTCGGGTCGTCGCGCTGCTCCACGGACGCGTAGAACGCGTCCATGTCGATGTGGATGATGCGCCGCTGGACAGATGGCTGGTCAGGCGAAGACATGCCGACTCGAACCTTACCACGCGTTCAGCGCCATGAGAACGAAACGGGATTGTCGGCGCCGTCGGTTTCCGCCCTATGGTAAGGTTTGGGACATACCGCGTGCGACGCTGCCCGGACTTGCGGCCGACCGTCGTCAGCAGGCAGACCGGCGCGCCGGCAAGCTCGTCAGTCTGGCTCACGCCGCCTTCCCCGATCGTTGGATCCGGTCGCACGATGCCAGGACAGGCGATGTCGCGGGAAGCGGAATGGCCGTCTTTCCGCAGCGCGGCGTCTCAGCGGGACGCTTCGGGTGGCCGACCGACAACGTGTTGGTGAGTAACTGAAAGGTCTGGCAGGATTCAAGCGGCGCGGCGCTGTGGGTGCCTGGCGCAGTCCGCCGACACCGGGCAGCAGCGGAACGGGCTGGAACTCCGGTCTCCCGGCCCGTCACGGCGTTGCCGCTTCCCATCTTCGCGGTCTTGGGGCTCCTGCTCCGCTGTTCACCAAGGCCCGCTATAATCCGTCAGTTCAGGAAGCTAAGGTGCTTGTGCGCAAAGAAACAATGGTAGGTGTGATGAAAGCCGTTTCGATCATTGCCGTGGTCCTCCTGCTGGCGGTTAACGCGCTCGCACTGCTGCCCGCGACGAGCGTGTTCCAGCCCTATCTGACGGGTGCCACGATCGCGCTTGGACTCGTGGCGCTGGCGTCGATCGTGGCCGCGCGTGGCTCGAAAGGCGGGAGCGGAGGTCCCCCGGCCGAGGCAGCCCAGCCGCTGCCCGCCGGGACTCGCGAGAAGCAGGGGGACGCCGAAATTGTCAGCTTCCTTGCGACCCTCCAGGAGAAGGGCAGGCTGGTCGATTTCCTCATGGACGACGTCAATGCCTATGACGACGCCCAGGTCGGGGCGGCCGCGCGCGCCGTGCATGCCGGTTGCAGGGCTGCGCTGCAGGAGCACTTCCGAATCCACCCGGTGCGTCCGGAGAGCGAGGGATCGACGGTGCAGGTTGCCGCTGGCTATGTGGCGGACGAGTACCGGCTGATGGGCAGGATCAGCGGCCATGCGCCCTTTTCGGGCGTGCTTGTCCATCGCGGCTGGAAGACGGACTTTGTGAAGCTGCCGCGCATCGTGCGCAGCCCGGGCGACCCGTTACCGACGATCGCCCCGGCTGAGGTGGAACTCAAATAGGCCGCATGAGACGGCTGTCATTCGGCCAAGCCGGCAGCCGGGTGTGCCCCTCCAGGGAAGTCAGGATGCCGGCGGCACCGGTGCTTCCCGCCAGCGGCGCGCCGCCGCTGGCGGGACTCTCACTGGCACGGCGCAATGGACATTGACCCATGGACGCTCGCTTCAGCCTCGGCATCGATCTCGGCACCAGCAATAGCGCCATCGCTGTCGCCGATCTGGAGACTGGCCGCGCCGGGATCGTTGAAATCACGCAGGTCCTCGGTCCGAACCAGGTGGGCGAGAGGCCGACGCTGCCGTCGGCGCTCTATCTTCCGCACCCTGAGGAGTTCCCGCAGGGTTCCTTCCCGCTGCCATGGAGTGAGCCCGGGGAGGCTTCAATCGTTGGCCAGTTCGCACGTGAACACGGCGCGCTCGTGCCCGACCGCCTGGTCACGTCCGCAAAGTCATGGCTCTCCAACCCGCATATCGACCCGAAACAGAGGACGCTGCCCTGGCGGTCCGACATTGCGGAGGAGAAACTTTCGCCGTTCGAGTGCTCCCGCCGCTATCTGCAGCATCTCCGGGAAGCGTTCCTGCACGAAGAGCGTGCCCAGGGGCGGGACTGGGCCCTTTCGGAGGGCCAAATCGTCGTAACCGTTCCCGCCTCGTTCGATGAAGTCGCACGGGTGCTGACGGCCGAGGCGGCCGAGGCCGCGGGGCTCGGGAATGTCACATTGCTGGAGGAGCCGCAGGCGGCGTTCTACGCCTGGACGGGGCAGGCGGGCCGGATGTGGCGCGACCTGGTTGCCCCCGGCGATGTCGTCCTGGTCTGCGACATCGGTGGCGGAACCGCCGATTTCAGCCTGATCGCGGTCACCGATGTCGATGGCGCCCTGGAGCTGGAGCGCATCAGCGTCGGTGAACACATTCTTCTCGGCGGCGACAACATGGACCTGGCGCTCGCCTTTGCGCTGCAGACCAAGCTGGAGGCTGCGGGCAAATCGCTGGACGCCTGGCAGTTCCTGGCGCTCGTCCACGCCGCCGCCAGGGACAAGATTACGCTGTTCGAGAATGATGGGCTGTCGGAGGTGCCAATCGCGGTGCCATCGCGCGGCTCCAGCCTCCTTGCCGGGACGGTCTCGACAACGCTCGATCGCGCAACCCTGCAGCAGACCGTTCTCGATGGCTTCTTCGCCCGGACCGGCCTTGGCGATGTGCCGCGTGAGGGCAGGGGTGGGCTGCAGGAATTCGGCCTGCCCTATGCGTCCGATCCGGTGGTCAGCAAGCACCTGGCGCGCTTTCTCCGCCGCAGCCTGGAGAACGTGAAGGCGAGCGGCAAGCTCACCGCCTTGGTCGGGCCGCGGAGCGGGGCGGAGGCGCTCATGCCGACCGCGGTCCTGTTCAACGGCGGCGTGTTCAAGGCCGCGCCGGTCCGGACCCGCGTGCTCGATCTCCTGGCGTCCTGGAACGGGGGCCAGCCGGTGCGCGAACTGCAAGGCTTCGAGCCGGACCTCGCCGTCGCGCGAGGCGCCATGATCTATGGACGCCAGCGTGCCACCGGCAAGGGGATGCGCATCAAGGCCGGCACCTCGCGGTCCTATTACATCGGTCTGGAGACCTCCGCGCCCGCCGTCCCGGGCTTCAGGCCGCCGGTGAAGGCGCTGTGCGTGGTCCCGCAGGGCATGCAGGAAGGCACGGAACTTCTGATCGAGGGGAACGAGTTCGGCCTCGTGACCGGTCAGGCGGCGGAGTTCCGGTTCTTCTCCTCGTCGGTGCGAAGCGGCGATACGCCGGGGCGAATCCTGGCTGACGCCGAACGGGAACTGGAGGAAACCAGCCTGCTCGAAGTCGAGTTGCCCGCGATCGCGGGCGTCCCGGTGGGACAGGTCGTGCCGGTGCGTATCAACGCCGTCGTAACCGCGCTCGGGACACTGGAGCTTTGGATGCAGCACACCAACTCCGAACGCCGTTGGAAGGTCGAGTTCCAGGTCCGCACGGAATAGCGCCAGCCTCCGGCAGCCGGTCTCCACGATGGCGCAACCCCGTTTCTCAATCGGCATCGATCTGGGTACGACGAACTCGGCGCTCGCTTTTGTGCCGCTGTCGGGCGAGGCGAAGCCCGGGAGCCTGCTTATCCCGCAATGGGACACCCTTGCCGGCCTGGCGGAGGAGGCGGCGCTTCCCTCCTTTCTCTACCTGCCGGAGGACGCTGTCGCCGCCCGGCTTCGTGGCCGGGCCGCCGGGACAGGGGAGTGGGTCGTCGGCCGCCTGGCGCGCCGCAAGGCCGCCGAAACGCCGGGACGGGTTGTCCATTCCGCGAAGTCCTGGCTTTGCCACCACACGGCCGACCGGTCGGCGCCATTCCTGCCCTGGGCATCGGAGGACCTCTCACCTGAGCAGAAGATCTCGCCGGTTCGCGCTTCAGCCCTCATCCTCAACTGTCTTCGCGCTGCCTGGAACGACCGGTTCGCCGCCGAGGGCTTCACATTCGATGACCAGATCATCACCATTGCCGTTCCAGCGTCGTTCGACGCCGCCGCACAGCGGCTGACGGTCGCCGCCGCTGAGCAAGCGGGTTTTCCGGAAGGCGTCCGGCTGATCGAGGAACCGCAGGCGGCATTCTATTGCTGGCTGGAACAACACGATGCTGCACGCGAGCTTTGGCACCAGCTGCCGGAGCGCGACGCCGGGCAGCGTCATGTGCTGGTGATCGACATCGGCGGCGGCACCTCGGACTTCAGCCTCTTCGAACTGCGCCAGGACAGCCCGCCTGCGGTCCCCGGGATCAGGCGCGTGGCCGTGAGCGAGCACATCCTGCTGGGCGGCGACAATATCGATCTGGCTATCGCTCACCTTGTGGAAGCACGGCTGGCCGGGGAACGGGGCCAGCTTGCCGGGCCGCAATGGGACCATCTCGTCGCCGCCTGCCGTGATCTGAAGGAGACGGTGCTGGCAGGTTCGGGCCCTCCGGACCAGCATTTCGCCGTCTCGCTCCCCGGTCGCGGATCGGGCCTGATCGCCGGCACACGGACAGCAACGGTGACGCGGGCGGAACTCGAGGGCATGTTGCTGGAAGGGTTCTTTCCCGTCTGCGACGCGCGCGCGCGGCCCTACCGGGCGCAGGCAGCTTTGCGGGAATGGGGCCTTCCCTATGCCGCCGACAGCGCGGTCACGCGCCATCTGGCCGACTTCATCAGGGATCGCCCGCGGGTCGACGCCGTGCTGTTCAACGGCGGATCGCTGCATCCGCCGCTGCTGCGCCGGAGACTGTGCGACCAGTTTGGCGCCTGGCAGGACGGCTTCGCGCCGTTCGTTTTGGAGAACGCGGAGCCCGTTCTGGCCGTGGCGCGCGGCGCTGCGCGATCCGGCACGCTCGTCCACCGGAAAGCCGGCCGCATCGCTGCCGGCGCAGCCCATGCGGTGTTCCTGGAAGTGCATGGGCCGGCGTCACAGGATGGCGGGGCGGGGCATCCCGCGCTCGTGTGCGTGCTTCCCCACGGCGCCTCGCCGGAGCAGCTGTTCGAAATCGCCGATCCTGCGCTCGAACTGCGCATCAATCGTCTAGTCCGTTTCCGGGCCTACTCCTCGAGCAAACTCGGGAACTGCCGGGCCGGAGAGTTGCTCACGTGGCGGGAAGGCGATTTTCAGGCGCTGCCGCCGCTTCAGACAATTGTCGAAGTGGGGGAGGCGATCCGCCCCCGGACGAGTGGAACCGTGCCCGTCCGCCTGGCCGCAAAGATGAACGCGCTGGGCCTGGTCCAGATATCCTGCGTCAGCGCGGACCCGGCGATCCAGCGGTCGTGGCCGTTGGAATTCAATCTCCGCCCGCGCGAGCAAGGCGGCGCATGGTGGCCTGACGCGGCGGCCGTCCAGACCGAGCCGAATGCCGCCCGGGACGCGCTTGAAGCGGCGCGCTCGCGCATTGGGATTATGTTCGCCAACGCGCCAGTCGGACGGGACAGGGTGACCGCCGCCGGGGTACTGAAGAGCCTGGAACGCACCTTCGGTTTGCCCAGGAGCGAATGGAACGCGTCCCTCCTGCGCGCTCTCTGGCCTTTCCTGGAGGCGCGGTCGGACGGCCGAAGGCTTTCGGTGGATCACGAGGAGGCTTGGCTCGCCGTCGCCGGGTTCCTGCTGCGCCCTGGCTTCGGCGTTGCCGGCGACGGCCTTCGCATCGACAGCCTATGGCAGCTGTGCGAAGCCCCGTTCTTCCGTAGTCGGCGGATCAAATGCCAGGAATACATCCTCTGGCGTCGGCTGGCTGGCGGGCTGCCGCGGGAGCGCCAAGAGAAACTTCTGGCCGGCGAGATCGACAGGGTCCGCAGCGGCAAGGCGCCGGCCGAGTTCGTGCGCCTGGCCGGGTCCCTGGAACTGATTCCTCTCGAAATGAAGACGGAACTGGCCAGCCTGTTCATTGATGCGGCCGTGTCACTCGCTCGCGCGCGGCGGCATTGCGCGCCCTATCTCGCCGCCCTCGGTTGCCTGCTGAACCGGGTTCCGCTCCATGGCGGCCCGGAGACCGTCGTTTCGGCGGCCCTGGTCGAGCAAGCATACGCCGTGTTCCGGTCGTTCGACTGGGCCGAACCGGAGCTGCTCGGTCTGCAAACCCTTTTCCTTCGCGCCGCGCGTGTCGTTGGCGACCGGAGCCTCGATGTGCCCAAGGTGCTGCGTAGCCTGATCGCCGGCAAGCTGGAGAGCTCTGGCGTGGCGCATCTGCGAACTGCGAAAATCAGGGGTTTCGTGCCCGTCGGATTGGCGGACCGTAGCAGTTTGTACGACGAGCCATTGCCTCCGGGGTTGGTGCTCGCCACGGAGAACAACGTTCCGGCGCACTGATTCCCAGCTCGATACGAATATCGAGGAAGGATTGGAACTGCGGAGGGCCGACGCCGGCACCGTCGGCACAGCGCCGGTCCAGTCGTCACCGCGGTGTCGGCGATCGGTGTGTATGACGGGCCGGTTGCGGTCCCCTCCGTGCCTCGTGTCCAAACTTGCGCGCTGCCGACCCCGGTTGGCGTTCGCCACGCGCAGTCGCCGAAGTTTGCCCGTGCGACTACGCAATGATTATTCGCGCGAATGCGATGCGACGCGGCGGAAGCTCGGCAAGCAGGCCCATGCCGCGGCCATGGCGGCGGCGGCCAAGCCTCAGCGCTGGAACGGCCGAGGAGCGTCAGTTTCGGCCGCAGCGCCCACCAGTTGGAGGGCGCTGCGGCGTCGGCGGCAGACTCTCACTGGAAGTTCACCGGCGTTTCAGCCCGGCAGGCGCATAGTCGGCGCCGTCATCCGCTGCTGGGTATCGGGTGGCGAGTGCAGCGCCGCTTGGGCCTCCCCGCCTTGGCGGCGTTGCCATATGTTTCCGGCCCTTCGCCGCCCCTTAATTCCAGCCGTCGCATGATCAGCCCTCACAGCAATCTGCCCCATCCCGGGGTTGCGGAGGGCTTTTTTGAACCCCGCTCAGGCAGGCGCGACGGATCAGCCGCGCGAGCGCCCGGCGGCCCCATCGTCGAGCGCCGCCGCCGGATACCAGCGGACGACCATCCGGGCGGCCGCCTGCGCATCGTCGGCGCTCAGGCTGGGGAAACAGGCGGCCCATTTCCGCGGCGGCCGCCAGCGCGCCGGAACGCTCAAACGCGGCGCGGACCTTGGCAGCCTCATAATCGGTGACTGCAAACATGGAGACGAATATGGGCGCCGGGATGGCGGCGGTCGAGGCAGTCCTTCTGCCGCCGTCAGCGCTTTCTTAACCCGGCCGCGCGCATTCTGTCATCAGCCAGCCCGCGAGCTGGCACTGCCCCCGGCCGCTTGGCGGTGTAGGAGGCTGAGCGCCGCCGGGTTCCAGCAACTTTCGGCGGCGCTCTCCATACCCTGCCATCGCCGCGCGACCTGACACGCACCGCCTCCTCTGCTGCAGTCGGGCCAGCAACTTCGCGAGCCGCGCCACAGCGAAAGGTAGGCCCCCGGCGCGCCGGGCCAATTTCAGTGCTCCGGCGCATTTCCGGCTTTCTTCATGATGGCCACGAAGCTGAACCAGGGCGTTGTGGCGGGCAGGCCCATGGCCTCAGTGAAAATAAGGATATCGCCGCGGCGTATAACAGTATAGTCGTCGCTCATTTTGTTGCCGACCGCCACTGGGTTATCAATGTGGATACGGTCGCTTTCGAGGTAGCCGACATGGACGTCACGAAAATAGATTTGACCTTCTTGCCGAATATCATAGGCGTCGGCTGACGGAAAATCCTGGCTTGTGTCTCCACACTTGAATGATGCTCCGGCGAACTTATAGCTCGCCGGCGAACCAGAAAATTTCATGGTCACCTCCTGGCAGTTGGTGAGCTTGTCTTCCATCTGAAGGACACCCGTGCCGACCCAAACTCCGGAAACAAAAGACGGGTCATTATTGGCGTGCGCCAAGCTACAGGGCAGCGCCAGGATTGCGACCAGACATGCCAGCCTCACAGTCTTTCTCCTCATTTGGCGATCGGGACTCACACGCAAGTCGTCTCGGCCTCATCGAGGCTCGTGAAATAATAACACAATGCGTGCCGCATCACAGCGGCCAAGGTTCGGGGGCAATGTTTGTTCCCCAGGTTGGCGATGAAGGTGCAGGCACGCGGCATTGCCGCCCCGGTGTATGCCGCCGACAACCAGCGCCTATCACCTGCCGCGCTGCGTGCTGCTACGCTTGGCCAGGGTGAGCGCCCGCGCCTGGCCGCGCGCCGCGCGCCGCGCGCCGGCGGCGCAAGCCTATGCCAACGCTGGTACTGGCGGCTGCGCAGCCTTCCTGCTCGGCCCGCCTCTGGCGCGGCCTTCCGTGACAAGTCAGGCCGACATGTCGCGGTCCGAGCGACGGGCGGTCAGGCAGCAGCGCCACCCGATGACGTTGCGGCGCGGCTGCTGCGGGCGCGTTGCAGCACCTCCTGGTTGGACAGCGGCGCCGGCGGGTGATGGCTGAGGCACAGCGTTGTCTGGATCCGCTCGGGCG
>Ga0302319_10013747_pt1 | contig 15155 bp, 9 predicted proteins | sample Bog_T0_2_FD_203319 | JGI IMG/M metagenome (GOLD analysis project Ga0302319, IMG submission 203319) | Peat permafrost microbial communities from Stordalen Mire near Abisko, Sweden - Bog_T0_2 | ecosystem: Environmental > Terrestrial > Soil > Wetlands > Peat | place: Sweden: Abisko, Stordalen Mire... | reverse complement strand
GTTGTCTTTCGCGTCTGCTCGGCGTTGTTAGGTGACCAGCGGGACCGAGTTGGCCCGGCGCAGCTTGCCTGACGGGGTCTTCGGGATGGTCCCGGGACCGAGTACCACCACGTTGCGGGGTCGCACATCGACCTCTTTGAGCACCTCGTGCGCCACCTGGTGTTCGATGCGGCGCACCTCGGTGGGGTCTTCGAAAGCGTTCGACTCGACCGCGACAGCGAAAGTCTCCCGCGCATGTCCCGCGTCGAGTCGCACGGCCACCGCGCAACCCGGACGCACGCCTTCGACCCGGCCTGCCGCCCGCTCGATGTCGGTCGGGTAGATGTTGCGGCCGGCCATGATGATGACGTCCTTGACGCGACCACACACCACGACGTGGCCGTTCTCCATCTGGTAGCCGAGGTCGCCCGTGTCGTACCAACCCTGCTCGTCCTGAGCCGGCATGAACCCGCCCATCGTGAGGTAGCCAGGGGTCAGCGACTCGCCACGCAACTCGATGACGCCCACACCGCGGTACGGCAAGATCGTGCCGTCCTCACCGACAACGCGGATCTCCAGGTCCTTGAGCAGAGGTCCCAGGGATGCCAGCCGACGGGTGTTGCCTCTGGTGGCGGGAACCGCGCGGCGCAGCGCGGCCAGCAGGTCCGCATCGACCTCGTCGACCACCAAGCCCGCATTGCATTCGGAGAAGGACACGGCCAGGGTCGTCTCGGCCATGCCGTAGGCCGGCAGGATCGCCGACGGGCTCAGGCCGAACGGCTTACCCGCGTCGAGCAGGTCCTCGACGTCGGCGGGTTCGACGGGTTCGGCGCCGGACAGCGCGAAACGCAGGGTCGACAGGTCGAAGTCGCCGGGCTTCGCGTTCCGGCGCAGCCGTTTGGCGAGCAGCGCGTAGGCGAAATTGGGCGCCGCGGTCATGGTGCCCTTGTACTTGTCGATCAACTTGGCCCACAGCAGCGTGTCACGCAGGAAGTCCATCGGGGTGACTTTGACCAGCTCGGCGCCGAAGTACATCGGGATGGTGAGGAAGCCCACCATGCCCATGTCGTGGAAGCAGGGCAGCCAGCTGACCATGACGTCCTTGTCGACGTCGTACTGGGCGCCGATGAACATCGCCTCGGCATTGGAATAGATATTGCTGTGGGTGATCTGAACGGCCTTGGGAGATCCCGTCGAACCGCTCGTCAGCTGCATCAGCGCCAGATCGTCCTCGCCGACCTCGATGGGGTCTATCGGCTCCGCCGCGAGCAGGTCGGCAACGGTGAGGACTTTGATGCCCTTCTCCTCCAGCACCGGGATCGCCACCAGGAAGGGCTCGGAAACGATGACGGCCTTGGCCTCGATCATGTCGATGACGGTCATGGTGTCCTCGGCCCACAGCACCAGGTCGGTACGCGGGGTGGGCTGGTGCAGCATGGTCAGGCTGGCGCCGCGCATCCACAGACCCTGAGCGGTCGGGGCGATCTCTACCGGCGCTCCGGCCAACACGCCGATCGCGTCGCCGTGGCCCACTCCGGCGGCTTGCAGCCCTCCGGCTACCCGACGCGCCCGCTGATGCACCTCGCCCCACGTTTGGCGAACGGGGGCCTGCGGCTCACCCGTCACCATGCCCTTGGAGCCCTCCCGGGCATTGCGGAACATCGTCTCGGTAAACCTGCTCACGAAAGCCTCCTCGGTTCCGGCAGTTGCCCCAAGGCACCGGATTTCATAGTCCACCTGCCAGGCGCCGCTGTGTAGCAGGCGCGTGAGCACAATTCGGGAAAAGTTATGTCTCGAAATGGCGATGAGCCAGCAACCTCGCGTTCGGTTGCCCAATCAGCAGCAGCATGGCCGGGCCGTCCACCGGGGCGACCGGCAGACGACGAAGCCACGCGCTCTTGCTCAACGCTAATCGTCACCGCGAGATATCTTAAACTCCCCTTAAGTAACTGCCAAACTCTTGCGAGACGTGAGTTTCATTTCACACTTCAGTGGGGGCTGGCACGACACGGGCACCGGGCACCGGTCCGCTGGCGACCCGAACGGTGCGGCAGACCCCGGCCCCCGACAGCTGGATGCCGACATCGACGGCCGAGGCCGCCGAGGCACACAGAAACGCGCACGTAGGGCCTGAGCCGGACACAATGCCCGCCAGTGCACCCGCGTCCACCCCGGCGTCCAGCGCACGCCGCAGCGTCGGTTTCAGGCTCACCGCGGCCGCTTGCAATTCATTGCCCAGCAGCGGCGCCAGCTGCTCGGGATCGCCCGCCGCCAGTGCCGCCAGCACCGGCCCGGCTTCGGCGAGCCGGGGCGGATCTCCGTCCGCCCTGAGCCGATCCAGCTCGCCGAACACCGCCGGAGTGGACAGCCCGCTGTCTGCGAACGCCAGCACCCAGTGGAAGGTGTTCCGGGACAACACGGTGGCCAGCTCCTCGCCGCGGCCGGTGCCCAACGCGGTGCCACCGTGCAGCGCGAACGGCACGTCGCTGCCCAGCCGCGCGGCGAGCACGCGCAGATCGCGGCGGGGCACGTTGAGCTCCCACAACGAGTTCATCGCGACCAGCACCGCCGCGGCATCCGCGCTGCCACCGGCCATCCCACCGGCCACCGGAATGGATTTGTCGACCATGATCGAAACATCCGGTGCGCGGCCGACGTGTTCGGCCATCAGCTCGGCCGCCTGCCAGGCGAGGTTGCGTTCGTCAGTGGGCAGCTTGTCGGCGCCCTCGCCGACGAGTTCGAGGGACAGCACATCGGCGTTGCGCACCGTCACCTCGTCCAGCAACGAGACGGCATGAAAAACGGTGGTCAGCTCGTGATAGCCGTCGTCGCGGCGATCGCCGACCGCCAGGTAGAGGTTCACCTTTCCGGGCACCCGAACGGTGACCGACCCGGTGGGCACCCACTGCGCGGCGGTACTGCCGTCAGAAGCGGACACCGCAGCAGACTATCGCTGCACCAGGCGAACCAGGCGTCACGAGGCCCAGAAAGGCCCCGGAACTTCGGTCAGTTCACGGTCAGCTGGCTGACGCCGGGATCGGCGGAACGTCGCAGCAGCCGCACGAAGTCCTCGACGGACAACGTCTCACCGCGACGGGAAGGGTCGATGCTGGCGGCGAGCAACCGGTTCGCCGACTCGTTGCCCGAGCCCGCCCACTCCAGAAATGCATTGCGAGATGTCTTGCGCCGCTGCGCGAATGCGATATCAACCAATTGGAAAACCTGCTGGCGAAAGACTTCGTCGGTGGGCCACGGCGCAGTCGGATACCGATCAATGCGCACCAGCCCCGAATAGACGCGGGGAATCGGCCAGAACACGGTCGGTGGCACCACGCCGCAGCGGCGAACCCGTCCGTAGAACCGCATCTTCACGCTGGGCACGCCATATTCCTTGCCTCCCGGCTCGGCGGCCAGCCGTTCGGCGACTTCGGCCTGCACCATCACCGTCAGGGTCTGAATGGACGGGAATTCGGCCAGTAGATGCAGCAGGGCCGGCACCGCAATGTTGTACGGAAGATTGGCGACTACTGCTGTTGGGGCTGTCGGCCCCGGTGTCAGGCCGGGTGCCAGCTCGTCACGGCGAACCGACAAGACGTCGCGGTTCAGCACAGTCAGTCGCTGGATCTCACTGTTGGAGTGTTCGGCTACGGTCTGCGGCAGCCGATCCGCCAGCACCGGGTCGATTTCGACGGCGATCACCGTGGCGCCGCGATCGAGCAAAGCCAACGTGAGCGACCCGAGGCCAGGACCGACTTCCAGGACCAGGTCAGACCGACTGATCCCCGAGGCTAAAACGATGCGGCGCACCGTGTTGGCGTCGTGGACGAAGTTTTGGCCGAGTGATTTCCGTGGCCGAAAGTCGAGTTCGTTGGCCAACCGCCTGATTTCGGTGCGCCCGAGCAGCCGAATGGTCAGCGCGCACCGGCTCTTCCGCCGCACACTGGCCACGCTCCCCAACCCTGGCGCGCCTGCGTCACCGAAGCGACGGCGATCTGCTCTTCCCGGGTAGCCAGGTCGGCACGCGGGGCAAACCGCAGGCCGCCGCTGGCCTCCCAGGTGCCTTGGTCGAATTGCACACCACCGTAGAAGCCGTTACCGGTGTTGATGGCCCAGTTCCCACCGGCCTCGCAACTCGAGATGGCGTCCCAGATGGATCCGTTGCTCACCGGGGGCACCTCGGTGCCGGGCTTGGCGCCCACCCGCAGCACAGCGTCACGGGCCGGCGCAATCACGGTGTTGGCGACCGGCAGTCGGCCGGTCTCGACACCGTTGACCATGGCCACCGCGAACGTCACGTCCTGCGTACCCGGGTTGCCCGGATCTTCGACGACCTGCCGGCTCATGTTCATCTCCGGATCCTCGACGCGCCGCGACGTCGGCGGCAGCGGGATCCGCTCGGTGACCCGCTCGATGCGGTTACGGGTCACCTGGATTTGCATGCCGTCGACGATCGGCGCCGCCGCGCCCGGCTCCACCTGGTCGCTGTCGAGCAGCGGCGCGCCGGCGACGTTGAGCAACCCGGCGACATTAGGCGCCGCCAGGTGCACGGTGCGGATCGCGCCGCCATCGTTGAGCTGGACGGTCTTGGCGCTGACGACCGGAAGGGCCATCCCCGCCAGCGGAACCCGGCTGGCGCGAGACGCCGCGGCTGGGGCGGTGTCGGTCATCGCAAGTTGGGCGAGCGCCTCGTCGACGGTGGTCGCCGTCGTCCACACCTGCTTCACGTCTTGGCCATCCAGCGAGACCTGTAACGGCCGGCTGCGCCGCAGCACGATGTTGTCGGCGTTATGAACCCGCGCATCGGCGGCGGGGTACACATCGTCGCGCCCGTCGACGCCGAACCCGTTCTCCCGGATGATGTCGATCACGCGCGACTTCATGGTCGTCACCCGCATCGCGGTGCCATCGACAGTCAGCGTCACCGTCTTGCTGGCAGAAACCGCCATGCCACCGGCGAACGCGAGCACCACCAGCAGGCCGCCGATTACCAGCCGCAACATCGGTGACGGGGTTTGATGAAGTTTCGTCAGGACATTCAACGGACGCAGACCTCGACCCTCAGCAACCACTTCAGCGACCTTTTCAACCCACATAGGCAATAAGGGGCCCGCAGGCCCACTCGTTTGATCACAAGACGGTAACGAACCCTCCAATGTTGAGCAACCCGCGCGCGATGTTTGTCAGGGAAATCACGCCGCTTTCACACCGGTCTTCCGGCCAGCCCATAGACGCGACGAGCATTGCTAGTGGTGGTTCGTGCGATCTCTTCCGCAGGGCGACCTACCAGCTCAGCGACAGCCCGAACCGTGTAAGGGAGGCAATACGGCTCGTTCGCTGCACCCCGGTAAGGATGCGGGGTCAAAAAAGGTGCATCGGTTTCTACCAGGAGCTGCTCTGCGGGTATCAACGGCACGGCTTCCCGCAGGGCATGAGCGTTACGAAAGCTCGCCGTCCCGGACAGGCTGAGCAACCAACCGGCGTCGACGCATTGGCGGGCCATCGCGCTGTCCGACGAAAAGCAGTGAAAGATCACCGTGCCGGGGGCGCCCTCTGCCCGTAACACGTCGAGTACCTCGGCGTCGGCTTCCCGGTTGTGGATCATCAGCGGCTTGTCGCAGCGCTTGGCCAGGTCGATATGCCAGGCGAACGCTTCGCGCTGGACGCCAGGCTCGGCGCAGCCGTCGAGGCGGCCCGGCCAATACATATCCATTCCGGTCTCTCCGACGGCCACCACCCGCGGGTGGGCGGCCAATTCCTCGATCTCGGCACGGGCGGCATCGGTGAGCGCGTCCACGCGGGTCGGGTGCAACGCCACCGCCGCGTAAACCCGGGGATCCCACTCGGCGGCCCGGGTCACCCAGCGCGCCGAGTCCAGATCATCGGCGATGGTGACCATCGCCAGCACGCCGACCGCCTCGGCGCGGTCAGCTATGGCAGCGACGTCGGAGGCGGTGCGGGCACCGCACGCATCGAGGTGGGTGTGGGCGTCGAACAGGGGCGCCAGCGGCTCCGGTGGGGGCGGCGCTTCTCGTCGACCGGATCGGTTGGAGCTCACGCGCTCACAATAGGTTCGCGCGAGAGGACGAGGGCAAGCCATAGGGTGGTGTCTCAATGAAGCCCTATTACGTCACGACCGCGATCGCGTATCCGAACGGTGCGCCCCATGTGGGTCACGCGTACGAATACATCGCCACCGACGCGATCGCCCGCTTCAAGCGGCTCGACGGATTCGACGTGCGGTTCCTGACCGGAACCGACGAGCACGGGCAGAAGGTCGCCGAAGCGGCGGCGGCCGCGGGCGTACCGACGGCCGAACTGGCGCGGCGCAATTCCGACGTCTTCCAGCGCATGCAGGAGAAGCTGGGCATCTCCTTCGACCGGTTCATCCGCACCACCGATGCCGACCACCACGACGCGTCGAAGGAGATCTGGCGCCGGATGGAGGCGGCGGGCGACATCTATCTGGGCACCTATTCGGGCTGGTACTCAGTTCGCGACGAGCGATTTTTCACCGATTCCGAGACCGAACTCCGCGACGACGGCACCCGTATCGCGGTGGAAACCGGAACACCGGTGACCTGGCGCGAGAAGGAGCGGACGTATTTCTTTCGGCTGTCGGCATACACCGAGAAGTTGCTGGCCCACTACGACGCCCACCCGGACTTCATCGGACCTGAGGTGCGGCGTAATGAAGTGGTCAGCTTCGTCTCCGGCGGACTGGAGGACTTCTCCATCTCGCGCACGACGTTCGACTGGGGAGTCCAGGTACCCGATCACCCCGACCACGTCATGTACGTGTGGGTCGACGCGCTGACCAACTACCTCACGGGGGCCGGCTTCCCCGATACCGGCTCGGATTTGTTCCAGCGCTACTGGCCCGCCGATTTGCACATGATCGGCAAGGACATCATCAGATTTCACGCCGTCTACTGGCCGGCGTTTTTGATGTCGGCCGGAATCGAGCTTCCCCGAAAGGTTTTCGCGCACGGGTTCTTGCACAACCGCGGCGAGAAGATGAGCAAGTCGCTCGGCAACACCGTCGACCCGGCGACGCTGGTCGACACCTTCGGCTTGGACCAGGTCCGCTATTTCCTCCTTCGCGAGGTGCCATTCGGCCAGGACGGTAGCTACAGCGAAGAGGCCATCGTCAACCGGATCAACACCGATCTGGCCAATGAGCTCGGCAATCTTGCGCAACGGTCGTTGTCGATGGTGGCCAAGAACCTGGGCGGGGTGGTGCCCGAACCGGGCGAGTTCACCGACGCCGACACCGAGCTGCTGACGACGGCCGGCAGCTTGCTGGAGCGGGTGCGCGCGAGTTTCGATGGGCAAGCGATGCACTTGGCCCTGGAAGCGATCTGGCTGATGCTCGGAGAGGCGAACAAGTACTTTTCGGCGCAGCAGCCGTGGGTGCTGCGCAAGAGTGAATCCGCGGCCGACCAGGTGCGGTTTCGCACCGTCCTCTACACCACGTGTGAGGCGGTCCGGATCGCGGCGCTGCTGGTCCAGCCCGTCATGCCAGCGTCCGCCGCCACGATGCTGGACCTGCTCGGGCAGCCGCAAGACCAACGGGCGTTCACAGCGATCGGCGCTCGGCTGGCTCCCGGCACTGCCCTTCCGCCGCCTGCCGGCGTGTTCCCCCGCTACCAGCCGCCGGATCCCGAAGTCGAGTGAGTGGAACGAAATGCTCTTCTATCGCTGATGTGCTATGCCCAAATTAGCGTGGAGCGACGACGAAACCAGCATCACAGCCAATCGTCGATGACCAGCTTTAAGCAGTTGTCCGCGTTGCTCGCGCTGGCGAGGTTTCCTATTCCCGTGCTCGCTATCACCACCATTTGCATATGAGGGAAACCGTTTACGTTCGCCGTTTATCTTGCAACTGCCGAATAGACGCGATGGTGATGCTCCGATCGCGGAACTGGCTGCAATATCCCAGCTCCAAGCTCCGAAACGTAGGCCAGGTCAGGCCGTTGCCCCGCAACAGAAAAGCCTCATTCAAATTCTGTTCAGGCCACATGCAAGCGAGATCGCCTGCGCCCGATTTAACATTCCGTATATTATTTTAAGCAGACTCGGATAAGCTTCGTGATGGTCGTGATCTAACTCTGGGATTAAAGCCTGCACGATCGAAACCGGCGTAAACGGGGCGTTCCTTTCCAGTGCCCTCCCGATGGAGCTAAGGAATTCGAATCCTCACCTTCCCGATGCGAACGATCCTCTCTCGACGTTTGGTCCGACAAGCTAGGGCGCCGGGGCTAACACATGCCGTTCACAGGGTTGCTGCCAGTTACGAAGAGTGGCTGTTAACTCTACTGCGGACCGGCGGTGCGCCTTGGCCAGCAAACAAGCCTGAGCCTTGCACTGCGGGGGTCCTCCGGTGCGGTTTGTGGAGCACAACGTTCGCCGTCGGGAGCTGAAGGTGCGAAGGGTCACGAGTTGGCCACATTGACGAAGTCCCGGTTTTCGGCTAGGCACGCGCCGTGCGGGTATGTGACCACGGCCAGATTTGTAATATGATCACCAATCGGTAGGATCGGCCGTTTTTTGCATTCCTTGGTTCTGGATTTCGGCAATGAGAAAGGTTCCACCCCGCTTTTAGTATCCAGCAGGGGCATGGTTCGTAAAACGTGCCACCCAGGAGGGGCATGGTTTGCAGAAGGCTCAAGAACCCACCTAAACGTACTCAAGGCGCTAGATTTACCAACTGGAAGTTGGCGCCCTTGGCACGAAGGGATGCCAATGACCGTTATTTCGATGAATACCACAAGCGTCGAGGAATTCCTCCTGGAGGAGAGCTTCACCTGGCATGATCCGGACATCGACTGCGAGTTGGTCATTTCGCAACCGTCGACTGATCCGGCCTTATGGGCCGAGTATGCACTCGGCGCGCGTCGCAGCTATCGCAAACACGGTGTCGAGTGTGCTCTCGATGTCGACGCGCTGCGCACCGGAGCCGACACCCAAATGTTCTTTGCCGTGATCGATCGCGCCGGAAAGATGGTGGGGGGTGTGCGAGCCAAGGGCCCGCTGCAGTCGGCCGACGACTCGCATGCGGTCGTCGAATGGGCAGGGCAGCCAGCCCAACAAGCGGTCAGCGATATGATCACCGACCGGGTTCCGTTCGGTATCCTAGAGATGAAGTCGGCATGGGTGACCGACGATCCGGATCAGAATCGCTGTGTTGCCGCCGCTCTGGCCCGCAGCGGTTTCCATATGATGGCTCTGCTTGACCTTCAATTTTGCATGGCCACAGCCGCCGCATACGTCCTGAACCGGTGGCGCTCGTCCGGAGGGGTGATAGCAAGCATTCCCGCGGCGCCCTACCCAGACGAGCGCTACCAAACAAAAATGATGTGGTGGGATCGGCGCGATTTCGTCAATCATGCAGAACCGGAACAGGTTGCCAAAATACTCAAGGAAACAACGCAACTGACTCAAGAGTTTCACCGCCAATATGAGACAGGAGCCCTTCTTTTCGGTGAAGCGTGAGAATCAACCGAGCGGCTGCGTCCTAGGGCGAGTGGACATTCCCCGAGGGGATCTTGCCGATCCCGTGGCGGTTGGATGTAACCGAATTATCAGGCGACGAATCCCCCGTCGTCGAGAAGTCCATTGGTACGACGGGCCTGGCGAACAGCGACTCCATTGCAGCGGCATCCACCGGACGGGACAGCAGAAAACCCTGCGCCCGATGGCATCCCAAATCAAGGAGTGCCCTGGCCGCGGCGGCAGTCTCGACGCCCTCCGCGACGACCTCAAGTCCAAGAGCGTGCGCTAAGGCGACGATGGCTTGCACGATCGCCAGATCCCTTGTGTCGGTGCCGAGATCGCGGACGAATGATCTGTCGATCTTGAGTATGTCGACCGGAAGAGTCTTCAGATATGTCAACGCACTGTAGCCCGTACCGAAGTCGTCGATAGCGATCTCCACACCAATTTTCTTCAGTCGGTCAAGTGTCCGGCGTGTGGTGTCGATCTCTTGGACCACAACCCTTTCGGTGATCTCTAGACATACCGCGCCGGGATCGATAGCGAACTCGTCGAGGGTTTTGGCGACCGTGTCGACAATGTCGTTCGCGACGAGTTGCATTGGCGATATGTTGATCCGCAGCACCGCATCGCGCCCCACGCCGCCTGCGCTCCATTGTCCGAACTGTGCACAGGCCGAGCGCATTACCAGACGGCCGAGCTTCCCCGCCAGATTGATCGATTCGACCAGCCCGATGAAGGAGTCCGGCATCAGCAGCCCCCGAGTTGGGTGTTGCCAACGGACGAGCGCCTCGGCCCCGCGGATCTCGCCGGTACGCATGTCAAACTCCGGCAGGTAATGCAGCACCAGGGCGCTGTTCTCGCTGTTGGACGTCTCCAGCTCCAATTCGATGTCGTTACGGATCGTGTCCCGTTCGGACATCGCCGCGCTGAAAGCTCCTACTTTGGCGCCGCCGGAACCCTTGGCCGACCGAGCGGCCTGATCGGCGCGACGCAAAAGCTCCGAAGTGCTATCGCTTCCCGGTACGCCGAGAGCGACACCGACACTGACAGAACGGCGGAGCTTCTCACCGTCGATCACGACCTGCTTGTCAACTCGGTCCTGCAGCCAATGCGCAAACGCGACGGCGCTGTCGGTGTCCATCGGTGCAGAAGGCACGACTATAAACTCGTCACCGCCGAGCCGGGCGGTGACCGAGGACGCGTCCGCGGCCTCACCTAGCAGCTCGGCGAAACCCTTGATGAACCGGTCGCCGGCGTCCTGACCGAGGTGCTCGTTTACGACCTTGAAACGGTCCAGATCGAGGAATAACACCGCGACTTGACCCGGCTGACCCTCAGCCAGGCGTTCGCCGAGGTGGGCGATCAGCGCCCTGCGGTTCAGCAGGCCAGTGAGGTCATCGTGTTCAGCCAGGTAGCGGACTCGCTCTTCGGCGACGATGCGCGCCTGCAGCTGAGCGAATAGCGTGGCAACCGCTTGCAACGCATTGAGTTCCTGCGGTAACCATTCGCGGTCGCCGAACTTGACGAAGCCCAGGATGCCGGTGGTGACGTCCCCGGAAAGCAGCGGCACACAAGCAAGCGAGCTGGCAGGGACGCCCGTGCCCTCCTCGATATTCTGCTGATAGTCGGCGTTCTCAGGATCGGGACGCAAAACGTCCGGCTCTTTAAGGTGTTCGGCTCTGGCAAAGACGGAGTCGGCGTCGGCGAAGTACACGACACCGATCGGGTCAGGGTCGGGAATGTACTCGCGTGGCGGCCATCCAGCGACGAGCACTGTCGCATGGATCGTGTGGTCGTTGTGGCGCAGGAATCCGAAGTCCACGCCAAAGTGGTCAACCAAGTTGCCGAGCACCCGTTCACTTATAGCGACAGAGTTGCCAGCAGTGGCCGCCATCAATTCGGCGGCCGCCGCTGTGACCAAGTCGTCCAGCGAGCTAGACATCCCTACACGGTAGCCGGTATTGACGCTACGGCAACCGAACCCGGTCGAGACTGCGACGGCTCCGCACCGAAGCTGGGCCGCCGACAGCGAATCGCAGCACAAGGACAGGGGAGGTGCTGGCCGGTACGCGGACGAGTTTCCGGAACTCTTGCTGCAGTTTCCCCAGTTCGTCGGCGAAAGACGTCGACAATTCGGTGAGATCTTTGTCATCGCGGGCGTATAGGAAGACCGGCGAGATGGGTTGGACAGCCAACCCGTGCTGCTGTGCGGTAATCCACACCGCCTCCGCGGCAGATCCGCCGCGTGCAAAGTCGGTCAAGCTGCTCCCGGGCACCGAAATGACGGCTATGGCAGAGCTCGCCATCACGCGAAGGCGAGTGTCCCCGCCCAACGCGGTTCCAGCATTCCACTGCGCCAGGTGAGCCATCACGTCCGGACGCTTCAAGATGTCGATCGTGGCGAGATCGCCGGGGTCGAGTTCGAGGCTAAGCACGTCGATACCGGTGTCGGGACAGGGATCACCGGGCCAGCGCAGCTCAGAAACCATCTCTGCATGGAGTCGCGGCGTCAGGTAGCGGGTGCGGTCGGCGGCGGCGAGAATGTTTGCCAAACCGGCGATGTCGTCGCGCTCGGTCACGAGGTACAGTCGGGCTGCCTCGCGTTCGGCGACGGTGTGCAGCAGCTCGATCGTGTGGGCGGGAATCGGGCGCGACGTCCCGAGGCGGCGGTTGGTTTCACGCGCCAGCATGGGTTCATAGAGTGCCGCGAGTTCGCGATCACCACCGTCAGACAGTTGCAGAGTCGCCTGCAACGGCACGCCGCCAACGTCATTCAGCAGGCTCACCGGCCCCAACACCTGTTGGGCGGCAGCGGCTACCTTGGCGTTGAAGAAGGCCGCTCCGAGCGCGACCGCGCTGGCGCGCAAACCGACGTCTGGTGTCGAGGTGTGTTCGGGGGCAAGCCGGATGGTGATGGCATCGGGGCCGCTCTCCACCTGCCAGGGCTGCGCGTTGGAGGCAGAGGGCGCACGAATAGCGGCGGCGGTGATGAGGCCCGACACGCCTGGCAGCGCCGGGTCTGAATACTCGGCTGGCGGCGTGGGGCGATCCGTGGCCATCTGCGGGTCGTCGAGCCGATTGAACGCCCGGCCGACGTCAATGCGGGTCCGACCCGACCGCAGGTCTTCACCCAATCCGAGTCTGCGTACTGCCTCGGCAATCGCGGTCGCTCCCAATACAACGTCACCGGAGAGCTGCGGCCAGGTCGACACCGTGTGGTCGATTTCGACCACGGACGCCAAACCGCGGGGTGACCACTGTTCGGCCTCGAGGAAACGCTGGATATAAGGGACCTTTTCCCGGCTACTCATGCCGTGGAGCTGCGCGAAATCCAAGTCGCCGACGAGACCGTGCAAAATCGGACGCTGCGGCTCTAGATCAAAGCGTTCCACATCCAGCAGACCTCGGTCGCTCGTCGCCATCAGCACCGGTAGCCGACGGGCACGGGCACCCTCCCGCACGCTGACCTTCATGTCCAACGAATCGCACTCTTCGACAACGACGTCCAGTCCGTCGAGGAATTCGTCGACGGTGTCGACCGTCAGCCCGACGTCCAGAACCCGGACGACGAGGTATGGATCGAGTTCGGCGATTCTGCGGGCGGCCACCTCAGCCTTGTTCAGCCCGAGGTCCAGTACGGTCGCCGGCACCCGGTTGAGATTGGACAGCGCGATGCCATCGAAATCCGCCAGCCGAAGCTCGCCGCACATACCCTGTGCGGCCAAAGTGTGTGCGATGACATGTCCGGCGCTCAAACCGGCTACGCCGATGCGCAGCGCGCCGAGCCGCGTCTGTTCCTCGGCGGTGATCAGATTCCTGTTGCGATCCAACCGCACCGCTCGAAAAGCCCGCGGCCCCAGCACCGCCACGACGGCCCTCCGCCAGGGGTAGTACGCCCATCGACAGGGTTCGGCAAGCAGCTCCGCACCGGGTGGCGGCCGCAGACTCCGCAGTTCCTCGAGTTGTTCCTCGCGGTGGTCAATGAATTCGATGACAGGATCGGCGCGCAGCTGCTCCAGTACCGCGTTGTCTGTGGGGTCTGCCGCGTCGAGAACTTGAGCGGTGCAGGAACTTATGGTCATCTCCTCAGTGTTCCGCCGCGTCAACGAATGCGGGCCCAGATCGGACCGCGTGCCACCGTGCTCGACGATGTCGCCAACGGGAACTCGTCTTCCAGCGAATAAAGCTCGGCGCGCCGAATGAACACAGCCAGGTCCGAGGTGGCCTCCAGTATTGCAAAATGATCGCCGCTACAAGACCGCCGGCCGCCGCCGGGTGGGATGTACGGCAGGTTAAACAAGCCGTCGCCAAGTAGGCGGCGAAATCCGGAAAAGACACGCCCGGCTTTGTCGACGGCGCCGTCCTTATTGCTGAGGATGTCGCGGATGGCCTTCGGGTCCCTTCATCGGGCGATAGTTTGACCAGCGTGTCAGGATCATAGCGTTAGACGCTTGCGTCGGTATGAGGTTGGTCTCTGAGTCCCGCGGACTCCCCCGATGATGTGCCTGAATCGGTCCAGGCTGTCCGCACCGCCGCGATCGAGGCGCCCTGCCGCGCAGCCTTGATTTCGTCTACGCGGATGGGCCTCCTATCGTCATGTGTCGGCGCTACGATCAACCCATCATCTACAGATCCGAGTTAGCCATCAATCGCACGCGACGCCTCCTTAAAGCGCTCGCTACGGCGGCGGCCATCGGCGGTCTGATCGGTTCTCCGGTGGCACTGGCCGACGATGATCCACCACCTCCGCCGCCCGCCCCAGCGGCGGCTCCTGCGAATGTTCCTCAGATACCACGGGAACTGCACTGCATATACGTCGACAACTGGCTGCCGTGTGACGAAGTGCCTTCACCGCCGCCGCCAGACGCGCCCCGAACCACTGACGGGCCGTAACGGACTTCGAAATTGTCCGCTAGGTGGCAAACCCGTCGCGTTCACTGTTGTTGCGGCGACGCTTGGCCGCAGCAATCATGGACTTACGCGGCACAAACGGATGAGCCAGCTTTTGTATAGTATACATACTTTTGGTATGATCCTAACCATGCAACGAACTTGTGGTATTCCCGCCAATCGAGCGAGTGGCCTCGGCGCCACATCGTCAGATCAGGGGGTGGTGCCGGAGCGGGCGCTGCGCGACCAGGGACAACTCGCGGTGCGGGTCGGGCCAACGATGGTGGGCGCGGCTCCGCAAACACCATGAGCCCGGCTGAAGGGAGCGATGACGCGCGCCTTTCGACGGACGGTCCGCGGCGCCGGCGTCTCGTTCCACGATGGCTTGTGTTTTTCTGCACGCTAATCATCGTCGCCGTAGTGGCAGGGCTACCTGTCTATGTGCGACCGCAGATCGATCCGCTGCGTCACGCTGACGCGATTCTCGTCCTCGGCGGCCGCGATTATGATCGGTATCCTTTCGGAATAGGACTCGGCGAACACGGCTGGGCTCCGACCGTTGTCCTATCTGTAGACCGTTGGCGGACGGGGCTTTGTGCGACGCCGCACCCACACCTCAACTTGCGCTGCTTCATCCCCGACCCGCCAACCACCAAAGGGGAAGCGCGGGAACTACACAGCCTTGCAGCTACTTACGGCTGGCGCACAATCATCGTGGTCACGTACCGTCCGCATATCTCCCGCGCCCGTTTCATTCTCGAGCAATGCTTCGATGGCAACCTGGTTATGGT
>Ga0302319_10013744_pt1 | contig 15156 bp, 9 predicted proteins | sample Bog_T0_2_FD_203319 | JGI IMG/M metagenome (GOLD analysis project Ga0302319, IMG submission 203319) | Peat permafrost microbial communities from Stordalen Mire near Abisko, Sweden - Bog_T0_2 | ecosystem: Environmental > Terrestrial > Soil > Wetlands > Peat | place: Sweden: Abisko, Stordalen Mire... | reverse complement strand
CCGGCGAGCAACTGCGCACCTTCCTGCCGGCCGAGATCGAGGTACGTGAGGATCTTGCTGAGCTGCTCCTTCGAAGCCTGCGCGCCCATCATGGTGTCGGTGTCGAGCGGATTGCCCACCTTGATTGCCGCCACGCGCTCGAGCGCCCGCTTCATGAAGCGGTCGTAGATCGATTCATGGATGAGGGCGCGCGACGGGCAGGTGCAAACCTCCCCTTGGTTGAAGGCGAACAGCACCAACCCCTCGATGGCCTTGTCGAAGAAGTCGTCGTCCTGGTCCGTCACGTCGGCGAAGAAGATGTTCGGCGACTTGCCGCCGAGTTCGAGCGTCGCCGGAATGAGGTTGTTCGCCGCCGCCTGCGCGATGACACGCCCGGTGGTGGTCGAGCCGGTGAACGCGATCTTGGCGATGCGGCGGCTCTGGGCGAGCGGCAGGCCCGCTTCGCGGCCGTAGCCGTTCACGATGTTGAGCACGCCCGGCGGCAGCAGGTCCGCGATCAGCTCGGCGAGCACCAGGATGCTGATCGGCGTCTGCTCCGCGGGCTTCAGCACCACGCAATTGCCCGCGCCGAGCGCCGGGGCGAGTTTCCACGCCGCCATCAGGATCGGAAAATTCCACGGAATGATCTGGCCGACCACGCCGAGAGGTTCGTGGAAATGATAGGCCACGGTGTTCTGGTCGATGTCGCTCAACGATCCTTCCTGCGCGCGCACGCAGCCTGCGAAATAGCGGAAGTGATCGACGGTGAGCGGAATGTCCGCATTCAGCGTCTCACGGATCGGCTTGCCGTTGTCGATCGTCTCCGCATAGGCCAGCAACTCGAGATTCTGTTCGATCCGGTCGGCGATTTTGAGCAGCGCGTTGGCGCGTTCGGCGGGCGGGGTGCGGCCCCATTGGTCCGCGGCTGCATGCGCCGCGTCGAGCGCGAGCTCGATGTCCTCCGCGGTCGAGCGCGCCGCCTTGGTGTACACCTTGCCCGACACCGGCGAGATGACGTCGAAATACGCGCCCTTGACCGGGGCGGCCCACTTGCCGCCGATGAAATTGTCGTACTTCGGCTTGAATTCGGTTTTGGCGCCAGCCGCGCCGGGTGCTTTATAGATCATGGGGACTCCGTTTGTTGAGGGTCGCAAACCACCGCAGCTCGATTGGCGCCAGCCGCTCCGGTGAATCCGTGTGAGGCGCGCCGATTATACGGCGCCTGACCGCAGTGCGCGAACCCATCCCCAGCGGGGCCGCGATGCATCACTGGTCGTGCGGGGCCCGGGCGGGCTCGACCCGGGCGGCGCGGGCAGGCTGCCTGACCAGCGGCGTGATCACGGGGTCCGTCACCGGGGCCGGATCATTCTCATCTCGGCCGCGGATCGTTTATTCTGATCAGCCGTCGCTCAAACCCGAGAGGCGCGCTCAAACTCGAGAGGCACAGGTCCGTGCACGAGATTCCAGTCCTGCCGGCAGCCGCCACGTCCGGCTCCGCCACGTCCGGCTCCGCCACGTCCGGCTCCGCCACGTCCGGCTCCGCCACGTTAGGGGCGCGCCCATCCGCGGGACCCGGCGCAACGGCCGCCGGCCTGACAGGCTGGGCGATTGCGGCCACGGTCGCCGGCAACGCCCTCGAATTTTACGATTTCCTTGCCTACTCGACCTTCGCCACCTACATCGGGCGCGCCTTTTTCCCCGTAAGCAACGGCCTCGCGAATCTCCTCCTGGCGCTTGCCACCTTCGGCGTCGGCTTCGTCACCCGTCCCCTCGGTGGCCTCCTGATCGGCGCCTACGCCGACCGCGCCGGGCGCCGTCCGGCGCTCACGCTCACCATCGCACTCATGACGATCGGCACCCTGGCGTTGGTCGCCACTCCCACGTATGCCGCCATTGGCGTTGCCGCCCCGCTGATTCTCATCGCCGCGCGCCTTGTGCAGGGTCTTGCCCTGGGTGGCGAGGTCGGCCCTGCCACGGCGGTGCTTCTCGAATGCGCGCCCCCGGGGCGCCGCGGTCAGCTCGTCAGCTGGCAGAACGCGAGCCAGGGTCTCGCCATCCTCGCCGCCGGCATCGTCGGTACGACGCTCTCGCACCTGCTCGAGCCGGAGCAACTGCGCGCCTGGGGCTGGCGAATACCCTTTGCACTCGGTCTCGCCATCGTACCGGTGGGCTTTTACCTGCGCCGGCGCCTGCCCGAAACCTTGGAACATCCCGGCACCCACGGCAGCGCGGCCGTGCTCCGCCTGCTCTGGGGCCGCCAGCGCCGGTCGCTCCTGCTCACCGTGATGATCATCATGTGTCTCACGGTCTCGACCTACGTGACGAATTACATGACCACCTTTGCGCTCACCACGCTCGGCATGGCGGCACGCCAGGCCATGTGGGCAACCATCGCGAATGGCGCCCTGATGGCACTCGGCGCCGTTTGGGGAGGCCGTCTCTGCGACCGGTTTGGCCGCAAAGCCACGATGATGCTACCGCGCATCGCGCTGACTTTCGCAGTGTATCCCGCGTTTTTCCTGCTCGTGCACCATCCCGGCACGCTCATGCTCGTGGCGGTGACCGGGTCGCTCACCTTCACCGCCGTTTTGGGCGGCGCCGCCGCGCTGACGGCGATCACCGAATCATTCCCCAACGCGACGCGCAGTTCGGGACTCGCGATCTCCTACGCGACCAGCGTCGCCGTGTTCGGCGGCACCACGCAGTTCGTCATCGCCTGGCTGATCAGCGTGAGCGGGGATCCCCTCTCCCCCGCCTATTACGTCATCCTCACGAGCCTGGTGAGTTTGTGGGCGATGGCGAAGCTACCCGCAGCCGCCGATTGACCGCTACGCCGCCGCGGCCACCGGCAACGGCGATCGGATCAGATGATCGAAGGCGCTCAAGGAGGCCTTCGCGCCCTCACCCACCGCGATCACGATCTGCTTGTAGGGCACCGTGGTGCAATCACCCGCGGCGAACACTCCCGGCACGGAAGTCTGGCCCCGCGCATCCACCTCCACCTCGCCCCGCGGCGACAGCTTCACCGTGCCTTTGAGCCAGTCCGTGTTCGGCACCAGGCCGATCTGCACGAACACGCCCGCGAGTGCGACACTGCGCAGCTCGCCGCTCTGCCGGTCCTTGTAGTGAAGCCCAGTCACGCGTTGACCGTCGCCGACCACTTCGGTGGTCTGTGCGCCGGTGATCACGGTGACGTTCGGCAGGCTGTGGAGCTTGCGGGTCAGGACCGCATCGGCGCGCAGCTGCGGGTCGTATTCGATGACGGTCACATGGCTCACCAGGCCCGCGAGATCGATCGCCGCCTCGACCCCGGAATTGCCGCCGCCGATCACCGCCACCGGCTTGCCCTTGAACAGCGGCCCGTCGCAGTGCGGGCAATACGCCACGCCGCGATTGCGGTATTCGCGCTCGCCCGGCACGTTGATTTCGCGCCACCGCGCGCCCGTCGCGATCACCACCGAGCGGGTCTTCAACGAGGCGCCGCTCGCGAAGCGAATCTCGATGAGTTCGCCCGGGATCAGCGCCTCGGCCCGCTGCAGATTCATGATGTCCACTTCGTAGTGCTGCACGTGGGCCTCGAGCCCCGTGGCCAGCTTCGGACCATCCGTCTCCTTCACCGAAATGAAGTTCTCCACTCCGACCGTGTCGAGAAGCTGTCCACCGAAGCGCTCCGCGGCGACCCCGGTTCGGATGCCCTTGCGCGCCGCGTAAATCGCCGCCGCCGCGCCCGCGGGGCCGCCGCCGACCACGAGCACATCGAACGGCGCCTTCGCACTCAGCTTCGCCGCCTCCCGCGCCTCGGCGCCGGCGTCGAGTTTGCCGATGATTTCCTCCAAGCCCAGCCGGCCCTGGCCGAACGGCTGACCGTTCAGGAACATCGTCGGCACCGCCATGATCTGGCGCCGCTCCACTTCATCCTGGAACAACGCCCCGTCGATCATCGTGTGCCGCACGTTCGGGTTCAGCACCGCCAACAGGTTCAGCGCCTGCACCACATCCGGGCAGATCTGGCAGCTCAGCGAGATGAAGGTCTCGAAGCGGAACTCGCCCGTGAGACCCCGGATCTGCTCGATCACGGACGCATCCGCCTTCGGCGGATAACCACCCACCTGCAGCAACGCCAGCACCAGTGAAGTGAACTCATGCCCCATCGGCAGGCCGGCGAAGCGCACGCGCGCCTCCGAACCCGGCTGACGCACGGCAAAGGACGGCTTCAGCTCCGTATCGTCGCGCGAAACCACGAGGCTCACCAAGCCCGACAACGAGGCGATGTCGCCGAGCAACTCGAGCATCTCGCGCGAGGCATCGCCATCGTCCACCGAGGCGACCATTTCGACCGGCTGCGTCAGCCGCTCGAGGTAGCCCTGCAATTGTGTCTTGAGATGACTGTCCAACATGATGTGATCCTCAACCGTTGTCGTAACCCAACCTTGTCGTCATGGTGCTTCGGCGTGCCAGTGCCGGCGTGCCAGTGCCGGCGTGCCAGTGCCGGCGTGCCAGTGCCGCGCCCCCCTTTGGTTGCGCTGCGGCGCCGTGTTCCTCGTCGCGCCGCCCGCCGCGTAACCCTCCCTGGACGCGACCTGCGCTTCGCTGCCCATGCCCCGGTTACAGAACAACCGGGGCATGGCTTCTTGACGCCTCACCGCGCCCCTCAATCAATCTCGCCGATCAGATCTTACCGATCAGATCTTACCGATCAGATCTTGCCGACCAGATCCAGCGATGGCGCGAGCGTCTTGGCACCGGGCGTCCACTTCGCCGGGCATACTTCACCCGGGTGGGAAGCAACGTACTGGGCAGCCTGCACCTTGCGCAGCAGCTCCTTCGCATCGCGCCCGATGCCGTTGTCGTGCACCTCGATGATCTTGATCTTGCCCGCAGGATCGATGACGAACGTGCCCCGGTAGGCGAGACCCTCTTCTTCGATCAACACTTCGAAGTTCCGCGACAGCGCCAGAGTCGGGTCCGCAACCAAGGGATACTGCACCTTGCGGATCGTGTCCGAGGTATCGTGCCAGGCTTTGTGCGTGAAATGCGTGTCGGTCGACACACCGTAGATCTCGACCCCCAGCTTCTTGAACTCGGCATAGTGGTCGGCAAGATCGCCGAGCTCGGTCGGGCACACGAAGGTGAAGTCGGCCGGATAGAACACGAACACCGACCACTTGCCCTTGAGGTCTTCGTTCGACACGGGAACGAACTTGCCGTTGTGATAGGCCGTGGCCTTGAATGGTTTGACTTCCGAATTGATCAGAGACATGGACTGCTCCCTCGAGAGTGGGTGGTGGAAAGGCACCCATGATGTCAGGAATCCACGATTTATGAAATGAATATATTCTATGGATCCAATAGAAACCATCTATCATCCCGAGTGCAACGCGGCACCGCTTCGGTACCGCAGCCCCCGTTCATCCCCAAAAAGCCGACCCCGGATTACGCACTGACTGATGTATGAAAACTGTCCGGGGGGCATTTCCGTCCAGCAACCAGCAGTTGCAGTTTTCCCGTCAGCATCACAAGACTCCCTGGCCGCGCCGGGCACGTCAAGCTCAGAAACAAGCCGCTTCGCGGAGAAATGCCACATCCGAATCGCCGCGCTTGGCCATCCCGCCGAATCGCCGCATCGCCGCATCGTCGTCTCAGCCCCTGGGCGCCTCAGGGCCACAGCGCCAGCGACTCGATGAGGTCACGATAGCCGGCGAAAGGCGGCGGCCCGCCATCGGCAGCCTTGCCGGCATCGTCCCAGCGCCGCAGGCGCACGGCATCCTGGCAGAATGGCTCGGCCTCGAAGGCGACGATCTCAGGAGCCGTCATCGGGCCGCCCTGCAGTCTCAGCGTGTGCACCGAGGCGCTACTGAGCGCATCGAAATAGTCCGCATCGACGGCACACAGATAGCGCTTTGCCGGCACATGCAATCTCACCGGCTCGCTCACCGACGCCGGAAAGCGTTGCGCCAGCCAGCGGCTCCCGCTGATCTCATGGCGCGCATCCACCGTCCACTCGGCGATGTCGTCGGGCACAGGCTCGATGAGGTGACCGATGTCGTGCAGCAGCGCGGCAAGGATCAGCGCCGGCGCCCCCCCCGCGCGCACGCCCGCATGGGCGGTCTGCAGCGCATGTCCGGTCACCGACACCGGCTCGCCGAAATACGCGAGCACGCCGTTCCGTTCGAAGATCGTGAAAATCTCATCGGCAATGCCAGCCACAATCTTCCCCAACTCAGAAGCAACCAGGCAGCGACGCCATCGGGCGTCCGCGCCATGAATCATCATCCCATGTGCCGCACGGCGCGACTACCGCATCGGAATGCACCGCAATTAAGATACGGAATGACATACGCCTTGTTCGCGGCTCTCGCCGCCGCGCTCGCGATCGGCGCCGCTTCCACCGCCGTCCCCCGCCCGCTCACGCCGGACGACTTTTACCGGATCCAGGTCCTCAGCGACCCGCAGGTGGCGCCCGACGGGGCGTGGGTCGCCTACGTGGTGACAACCAACGACCGCGATGCCGATGAACCGCGCAGCGCCATCTGGATGGTGAGTTGGGACGGCACCGAGCATGTGCCGCTCACCAATCCGTCGAACGGCCTCCGCGCACCTCGGTGGAGCCCCGACAGCCGGCGACTCACCTTCATTGGAACTCCGCCCGGTGCCGACCACGAGCAGATCCTGGTTCTCGACCGCCGCGGCGGCGAAGCCAGCACGCTCACCAGTCTGACCGATCAAATTGCCGACTACGCGTGGTCGCCCGACGGCAAACGACTCGTACTCGTATTGCAGCCGCCCGGCGACGACGACACAGCCACCGGCAAGAGCCTGTCCGCTCCCAAAGCACCGAAGCCCCTCGTCATCGACGACTTGCATTTCAAGCAGGATGTGGATGGCTACCTCACCGTCGGCGACATGCGGCACCTCGCGCTGTTCACCCTCGATGGCGCCCGGCTCGAACCGCTCACCGCCGATGCCGGCTTCAATGACTCGCAGCCCGTCTGGTCGCCGGATGGCAGCCGGATCGCATTCGTTCGCACTCATCAACGGGGCCCGGATGACGACGCCCGCGCCGACATCGCCGTGGTCGCGGCGCAGCCCGGCGCGACACCGACCACGCTGGTGCGCCCGTTCGCGCCGAATGACGGGCTGGACACGCTCGCCTGGTCGCCGGACGGCCAAATGATCGCCTATCTCGAAGGTCGTGAAGCGAGATTCAACGCCTACATCCAGGACCGGCTGCGGGTGGTGCCCGCCACCGGCGGCCCGCCGCGTCGTCTCACCGACACGCTCGACCGGGCCGTCAAGGCGTTCGCCTTCGCCCCGGACTCCGCATCGCTCACGATCACCGTGGAGGATGACGGCACGCTGTACCCCGCCCGCATCGATCTCGCCGGCGGCCGCATCACGCGCTTGGTCGCCTCACCCGTGACGGTCGCCGCCCTGTCCACCGTCCACGGCCACACGGCGCTGCTCAGCTCGGACGACCGGACCCCGCTCGAAATCAACACGCTCGAGGACGGTCGGCTGCGCCGGCTCACGGCGCAAAACGCCGCCTTCCTCGCCGACTTGCAGCTCGGGGCAGTCGACGATCTCAAGTTCAAGAGCCGCGACGGCACCGAAGTGCATGCCATGGTCGTGACGCCGCCCGGCTATGTCGCCGGCCGCAGGTATCCCACCATCCTTTGGATTCACGGCGGCCCGAACGGCCAGGATGAGCATTCGCTCGATTTCGACGGCTACCAGTTCAAGCGCCAGCTGCTCGCCGCCGGCGGTTACGTCGTACTGGGGGTGAACTATCGCGGCAGCAGCGGGCGCGGCAGCGCGTATGCAACGGCCATTTTTGCCGACTGGGGCCACAAGGAGGTCGAAGACCTGCTGGCGGGAATCGACACGCTGGTCGCGCGCGGCATCGCGGATCCGGCGATGCTCGCGATTGGTGGTTGGAGTTACGGCGGCATACTCACCGATTACTCCATTGCAAGCGACCACCGCTTCAAGGCCGCGGTGAGCGGCGCCGGCAGCGCCAATCAGATTTCGATGTACGGCAGCGACCAATACATCCTGCAGTACAACGCCGAGCTCGGCCCGCCATGGCACTCGCAGGCGCTCTGGATCAAGCTGAGTTACCCCTTCTTCCACGCCGACCGCATCCGCACACCCACGCTGTTCCTGAGCGGTGAAAAGGATTTCAACGTGCCCGTTGCCGGAGGCGAACAGATGTACCAGGCGCTGCGTGTGCTCGGCGTGCCCGCCGAGCTCGTGATCTACCCCGGCCAATATCACGAGTTCACCCGCCCCAGTTTCCTGGTCGATCGGGCCACGCGCATCGCCGCCTGGTACGCCAAGCACCTCACTCCGGCGCACTGAGTCGACCGACCGCGTCCGCCTCCGCCCCAACCCGAACCCCGACCCCCTCGCCACCGAGGCCCCCCGGCCCCGCGCGGCGCGATCCGTGTGACGCAGTCGGCAAATTCGACCGGCGCCTGCGCAATTGGGTGGTCCCGCACCGGCCCCTGCCGATACCCCAGGAGTGCCGGCATGGTGTAGGTGAGCGCAATGATCGCCCCACACGCGCGGCCCCATGCGCAGTGAGGAGACTTCCGGAGTGAAAAAAGTGACGCGGGCTACTGCATCGGCGGACCCGATGTTCTCCTCTTACGCCGCCCTGGCGACCAGTCTGATCGAGAATTTCAGCGGATTATGTCTGCTCGATGCGGATTTCGAGCCGCGCGGCAACTCGAGCACATTGAATCCAGCGCAGATCCGCCAATGGCTCGACACCCTCGGTTGGGACGGACCCACGGATCGCAGCCCGGCCGCCATGACGCAGGGGGGAAAGTGCCTCGTCGCCATACCTGTGGAACAAACCGACGGCACGCTGCTTGGCGCGTTCTGCGTGCAGCAGATGCTCGCTGCCCCGCCCACCCAGCCCTCGCGCCATGCCGCCGAGGTGCAACGCAAGCTCAAACCCCTGCTGGATTGCGTGCATCGGGAGTTTGCCGCCGCCCTCCCGATCCGCTCGCGGGTGCAAGCGCTCACCGAGCGCACGGCCGAACTCGAATGGCTGTTCCAGGTCACCGGGCGCCTGAAGGGCTCTTCGGACGAACGCCGGCTCGTAGAGGAATTGCTGAACGCCGCGACGGAACGCCTGCAATGCGCGCTCGGGGTGCTGTTCGTCCCGGACAAGCGACTCACGATAGAGCACGAGACCGACATGCTGGCGGCGGTGCCACTGCGCGAGGTTTGGCTCAAGATCCAGCAACAGCTCATCGTCTGGGCACAGCGCCAACAGCGTCCTCTGGTGGTGAACCGCGCCGGCAAGGATGGCGTCAAGCTCGCGCGCTGCAAGATCCTCTCGGTCCCGATCGTGCGCGAAACCGGCCGGGTTCTCGGGGTCATGGCTTTCTTCAATCCGGCGGACTCGCCGGACTTCGAGAGCCGCCATGTGTTTCTTGCCCGCCATCTCGGCCGGGAAACGGCCGCCCTCGTCGATGCGCAGTTCGACTTGATGACCGGACTCTACACCCGCGGCGGCATCGAGCAGATGTACGGCAGCCTCGCCGACGACCCCACGGCCCCGGACCGCACCATCATCTATCTCGACGTCGATCACATGCACGTGGTCAACGAACTGCACGGCTTCGAACTCGGCAACGAACTGATCGTGCGCATCGCGGATCTCATGGCGCCGCCGCTGCTGCCCGCCGGCGCCATGGCCGCGCGGGTCTCGGGTGACCGCTTCGCCATCATCGTGCCGGAGTCGGATCCCCGCGAGGCCGGCAAGATCGCCGAGAAGATCCAGGCGGCGGCCGCGCGGCTCGTGATCGGGCCGCCCCTCAACACGGTCGAGGTCTCGGTGAGCTGCGGCGTCGCCTCGCTCGTCATCATGCCGCAGGGACTCGCCCGGGCGATGGCCGCGGCGGAGCTCGCCTGCAAGACGGCGAAGAACCGCGGCCGCAATCGCGTCGAGCTCTATGCCTGCGAGGACAACAGCATGATGCGCAGCCACGACGACGCCGTGGCCGTCGGCAAGCTGCGCTCGGCACTCAAGACCGACCGGCTGCTGCTCTACGCACAGCGCATTACGCCGCTGCAGAACCGCTCGCTCCCGGGCGGTTACGAGTTGCTGCTGCGTCTGCGGGACGAGGACGGCTCACTGGTGGCGCCTGGGCCGCTGATAGCGGCGGCGCAGCGCTACCAACTGTTGCCCACGGTCGATCGCTGGGTCGTCAAGCATGCGCTCAAGACCCTGTCAGCCTACCGCGGCATGCTGAAAACACGCGGCATTTCGATCTCGATCAACGTCTCCGGCCAGTCGATCGGCGATGAAGATTTCATCGAGTACTTCAAGCAGCAGATTGCCGGCGTCAATCTGCCGAGCGACTGCATCTGGGTGGAGATCACGGAGCAGGCGGCGGTGCATAACCTCGCACGCGCCAACGACATGATCGCCCGGCTGAAGGTGCTCGGCTGCCGCTTCGCGCTCGATGACTTCGGCACGGGCACGAACTCGCTGACGTCGCTGAAGAGCCTCGCCATCGGCCGCCTGAAGATCGACGGCAGCTTCGTGCGCGACATACTCACCGATCGCAACTCGCAGGCCACCGTGCACGCCATCGTGCAACTCGCGAAGAGTCTCTCGATGGACACCGTTGCCGAATACGTTGAGACCGAGGAGATCGCCCAGGCGGTGCGCAAACTCGGCGTCGACTACGCCCAAGGCTACGCGTACGGCAAGCCCGAGCCGCTCGATGGGCTGCTCGAGAGTCTTGGCCAGGATGAGTCCCGCCGATTGCACAAATTGTTCCTGGAAATGTGACGCCGTTCGCGGAAACGCCAGGGAAGGAGCCGCCCTGTCTTGAATCACCGACAGTTTGCGTGTTTTGTCAAATCACCTAGTATTTTTATCATCGTTAGTCTGATTCACTGATCAACCACGGATGGTCGACACGGAGCCCTTAATCATGAGTCATTGGCTGGATAGCACACTGAATCATCTGCATCTCGGTGAAGCCCTCGTCACGGGCGGCGTCGAACGCCTGTTCGAAGGCTGGCATTCCTCGGCAGAGGTCATCGGCAAGCTGTGCACCGGAGCGGAACGCTGGCAGGCAGCGATCCGCGCGCAAATGCAGGCACCGGTCAATGTCGCCGAGATCCTGCGCTCGAGGACGTTCCGCTAAGACCCACGGACGGCCGCGGCTTCGGCCGACTCGGGGTTCGCTTGACCCCGCATCCCCTCCCTGCCCCTGTTGCCGCCGCCGGGCACCCAAATGGCGCGTCGGGAAAAGACGATGACGCAAACTGATCAGCCGTCCGCGGACCCTTGAGACCATACTGGGTTACACGAAGCGGGGAGAGCGATCATGAGTGAGCAGCCAGCGGAAACCACGCGCGCACGCCGTCCCAGCGGCCGCGACGCGAAGCGGGCCTCCCGGGCCGCGCGCGCCGCGTCGTCAATCCCGTATATCACCCGCAAGATTCCCTATTACGAAGTGCTCGACGAGGAGGGTCTCGTCAAGCTCGAGCACAATGCCGACACCATTCTCGAGGAAATCGGCATCGATTTTCGCGATGATCCGGAGGCGATCGGGCTCTGGAAGGCGGCGGGCGCCGACGTGCAGGGCGAGCGCGTGCATTTCGCCCGCGGCATGTGCCGCGCGCTGATCCAGCGCAGCGCGCCCCGCGAGTTCACGCAGCACGCGCGCAATGCCGCCCGCAACGTCGTGATCGGCGGCAGGAACACCGTCTTCGCACCGGCCTACGGCTCGCCATTCGTGCGCAATCTCGACGAAGGCCGCCGTTACGCGCGCATCGAGGACTTTCGCAATTTCGTCAAGCTCGCATACTCATCGCACGCCCTCCACCACTCGGGCGGCACGATCTGCGAGCCGGTGGACCTGCCGGTCAACAAGCGCCATCTCGACATGGTGTACAGCCATTTGAAGTACAGCGACAAGGCGTTCATGGGCTCGGTCACCGCGCCTGAACGCGCCGCCGACTCGGTCGCCATGGCGAACATCGTGTTCGCGGACGAACTCGACGATCCGCTCACCGGTCGCCCGAAGACGACCATCATCAACCTCATCAACGTCAATTCGCCGATGACCTACGACGCCACCATGCTCGGCGCCGCCAAGGTCTACGCCCGCGCCAACCAGGCGACCATCATCACGCCGTTCATCCTTGCCGGGGCGATGTCGCCGGTCACCGTCGCCGGCACCGTTGCGCAGACGCTCGCCGAGGCACTCGCCGGCCTCGCCTTCGTGCAGATCGTCAATCCCGGCGCCCCGGTGGTGCTCGGCAGCTTTGCCTCGTCGATTTCCATGCAGTCCGGCGCCCCGACCTTCGGCACACCCGAACCAGCGCTGGTCCTCTATGCCATGGCGGCGCTGGCGCGGCGCCTCGGCGTCCCGTTCCGCTCAGGCGGCAGCCTTTGCGCCTCCAAGATTCCCGACTCGCAGGCGGCATTCGAGTCCGCCAACACCCTGCTGCCCACCTGCCTCGCCGGTGTCAACTTCGTTCTGCACACGACCGGCTGGCTCGAGGGCGGCCTGACCATGGGCTACGAGAAGTTCGTGATGGACGCCGATCAGGCCGGCATGATGCACACCCTGCTCGCCGGCGTCGACCTCTCGGACAACGGCCAGGCACTCGATGCGATGCGCGAGGTCGGACCGGGCAAGCATTTTTTGGGCTGCGCCCACACCCAGGCCAATTTTGAGAATGCCTTTTATCGCTCACCGCTTGCCGACAACAACAGCTACGAGCAATGGGAGGCGGAAGGCGCCCCCGATATGACCAAGCGCGCGAATGCGCTGTGGAAGAAATTACTCGCCGAATACGTCGAGCCGCCCATGGATCCCGCCATCGACGAAGCACTGCGGGACTACATGTCGCGACGCAAGGCAGCCTTCCCCGACTCGAACGTTTGATCACGCCGCCGGCGCTGCTCGGTTCCAGCGCCGGCGCGGCGCCTCAGCCGGCGAGCCATGGCCCAAGATGCCATCGAATAGTCCCATGAGTATCTCCTTTACTTCATTGCCGTTGTTTTAAAATGCATACACGAGATTCAGCGTCTCCAACGTATCAACCCGCTTCAGTCCCGCGGGTGGCTTCGTGTTGTCCTGAAGCGCGTAGCCCACTGACAATGCCAGCTTCGTCGAAATCTTGACCGCCACCGCGAGCGCGTTGGTCACCAACGTATCCGCCGAACTCGAGGTCACCGCCAGCTTGTCCGTCAGTGTCGTCGTGGCGGACAACGCCTGGGAGTAGTTGACCGCCGCCGTCTCGGCGATCCCTTTCTCCGACGGTAGCAGCGTGCGTCCCGCGACCGCGCCGTTCAGCTTGATGATGTCCTCCGGTCGCAACACCTGGTACCCAACGCCCACTTGCGCGTCCAGTTTCGTCGTCTCGGTCGCGATGATCTTGTACCCGAATCCGGCCGAGGCGCTTGCCTGATAATCAAACCCGCTGAATAGGTCGTGCCGGTAGGACAGCAACCCAAACGTGTAAAGCTCCGCCGTCAGCGCGTAGTTCGTCTGCCAGGAAGTGTCCCAGCGCTCCGCCGACACGAGCTCGGCGCTCTGGCCGTACAAACCGCCCAGGTGAAACGCGTGCTTCCAAGGATCGTCGAGATACGCCATGTCGATTGCCGCATTCGCCGATTTCCCCTCCGAGTTGCCAGAGGAGGAGGTGTACCCGGCTTGACCCTTGCCGGTCCATACATTCTGCGGGGGCGGTGGCGGGGCGTCATCAGCCCACGAAATGAGGGGCGTCATGCCAGAAAGCACCAAAATCCATGCGGATCGCTTCATGCGATATCCCTTCGGTTAAATGCGATGGGCGTAGTCTGGCCACCCTCCGCCGGTGACACTGTAAAAGAGTGTCAAATGACATGGTCGCCGCGGCGGAAGCACGGCTCGCGGCCGAAGCATGAGCGCGACTTGCCGCCGAGGCCTTCAACCACCAATGGCGCGCGCTGAGCGGGTGCGCCGCGGCGGCGGCGCCGGGTCGGCGAGCCCGGCGACGCCCGGGTACAGGTCCCCCAGCCCCTCGCTGCAGCCAGCCTGCAGCATCCCCAAGCGCGTGGGTTCGTCATCGACGCCCGCCGCCACCGCCACGATGCCGAGCGCCGCCGCCACGGAACCGATCGCGCGGCACGTCGCGAGCGCGGCGGCACTGCGCCGCGCGCCGACCACGAGTTCGCGGTCGATTTGCAGGGCCGCGAGCGACAGCCGCGGCAGCTGTGCGAGCGAGCTGCAGCCGCGCCCCATCTCGTCGAGCGTGAGACGCGCGCCGGCTTCTGCGAGCTGCGTGAGCATGCGCTCCGGCCCGTTCAGCGTGGCGAGCGCGCTCTCCGCGATGCGCAGCTCGAGCCGTTGGAAGAACCCCGGGAACCCGGCTGCGAGCCGCCGACAATCCTCGAGAAGTTCGCCGGAAGAGAGGTGCTGGCGCAGCGCGCCGAAGGACACCGGCACCGCCGGCCCGTATTGCCGCCCGAGCATGTCCAGGTCTCTGGCCAGACGCTCGAACGCACAGCGCGAGATTGACGCGGCGAGGCCGGTGGCGTCCGCGATCGGCAGGAACTCGGCCGGCGGGATCTCGCCCCGCAGCGGATGCGTCCAGCGCATGTACGCCTGAACACCGACGACACGGCCGCCGTCGAGTTCGTGGCGTGCCTGATAGCGCAGGCCGATCTGGCCTTCGGCCACGGCCCGCCGCAATTCACGCTCGATGTCGAGCCGCGCCACCGGCAGCATGCGCAGCGTGTCCGAATAGAACTGGATCGAGCCGCTCCCACCGCGCCGGGCTTCGAGCATCGCCGCGCGCGCGTGATCGAACAGCGCCGCCGGGCGCGCAGCATCCTCGCCCAGGATGGCGACGCCCGCGGCAGGTGCCAGATGAAATGTCGCGTCCTCGACCCGGATTGGGCGCGCGATCGCCTGGCACAGCGACGCAGCGATGGCTCCGATGCGGCCGCGGTCCGCAGTCTCCTCGATCACGACGCCGAGCAGCGCCTCGCCGATCTCGCCCACGTACCAAGCGCCGCCGACCGCTGCGTCACGCTCCTGCGGCAGCTGCGCCAGGGTCTGCGTGAGGATGCGCTCCCCGAGCGCGAAGTCGAGCAGCCGCCCGATGTCGGCCATGCCGTCGAGATGCACGATGCACAGCGCGAGCGGCCGCTCA
>Ga0302319_10013743_pt1 | contig 15156 bp, 12 predicted proteins | sample Bog_T0_2_FD_203319 | JGI IMG/M metagenome (GOLD analysis project Ga0302319, IMG submission 203319) | Peat permafrost microbial communities from Stordalen Mire near Abisko, Sweden - Bog_T0_2 | ecosystem: Environmental > Terrestrial > Soil > Wetlands > Peat | place: Sweden: Abisko, Stordalen Mire... | reverse complement strand
CGGCAAGCATTACAACTCTCCTCGCTCATTCCGTTCGCCATAACCGATGGCCTTTCAGCAGCTTATCCGTCGCCCGCACGGTGCCTTAAGGAATCGCTGCCCCCCTCCTTACCTTTCGTGACATTTTCGTGACACGGGTTTACAATGCCTGGGCGGCGTTCCGTGATACTCTAACCTCTTTTGGGTGGTGCGGTCCGCACTCAGCCCCGAATACCGTAAAAAAACATGAGCGACGCACAAACAAACACTACATCTGCCACCCCAGCCTCCTCCGGAGGCAGCAGTTACCTGCCGTTGCTCCTGCTCCTTTTCGCCGGCAGCGGCTGCTCGGCGCTGATCTATGAAGTCGTCTGGTATCAGGCGCTGCAGCTGGCGATCGGCTCCACTTCGGTGTCGCTCGGCGTCCTGCTCGCTACGTTTATGGGCGGCCTCTGCATCGGAAGTACCTTCTTTCCACGCCTGCGCATCATGAAGGGGCATCCGCTGCGCACCTATGCGCTGATCGAAATCAGTATCGCCGTATTCGCGGTGCTGGTGCAGGTCAGCATGCCGTTCATCAACCAGGTCTACTTTGCCGGGGCTGAAAGCGGGCTGCCGGGCATGTTGCTGCGCGGCGTTGTGGCCGCCGTCTGCATGCTGCCGCCGACGATTCTGATGGGTGCCTCCCTACCCTCGATCGTGCGTTGGCTGGAAGCTTCTCCGCGCGCCGTGGCGTGGTGGGGATGGCTGTACGGCGGGAATACGGCCGGAGCCGTGGTCGGTTGCCTGCTGGCCGGGTTCTGGCTGCTGCGCGATTTCAATGTGATGACCGGCACGCTGTTTGCAGCGGCAATTAATGTGGTGGTGGCGCTGGTGAGTCTGGCGCTCGCGGCATCGACGCCGAATACGATTCCGGTATCGAGCGTGGAGACTGCTTCGGATGCGGCTATTGAGACGGCACCGGTCGCGGCGTCCAACGCTGGCCTGCCGAAATGGCCGGTTTACGTAACGATCGCTCTTTCGGGCGCGGTGGCGCTGGGGGCGGAGGTGGTCTGGACGCGGTTGCTGGGGTATCTTCTGCTTGCGACCGTCTATGTATTTGCCATTATCCTGGCAGTGTTCCTGACGGGCCTGGCCCTCGGTACGGCAGGCGGATCGTGGCTGTTGCGCAAGGTCAACCCGCGCAATGCGCTGGGCTGGTGCCAGATCATGCTGTGCCTGGGCTTCGCGTGGACGGCTTACACGATCGTCAACACGTTTCATCTGCCGTTCTGGAACGACGCTGTCCTGACCACGCAGGATGGCTGGTACATGTACCTGCTGGATCTGAAAGTGGTGGCGACGGCGATCTTCCCGGCTACGCTTTTCTGGGGCGCGAGTTTCCCCTTCGCCTGCGCGGCGGTTTCCGAGCCCGGGCAGGATTCGGGCAAGACTGCGGGCGGGATCTATGCAGCCAACACGCTGGGTGGGATTTTCGGCGCGTTGCTGGTGAGCCTGGTACTGATCCCCGGGATCGGAACGCAGGATTCGCAGCGGGTGCTGCTGATTGTTTCGGCACTGAGCGGGTTGTTACTGCTGGCTCCCTCGGCTAAGAAGACGATGGGCGCCTTGGCGCTGGCGGGCTCGATTGCCGCCGCCGCTCTGCTCGCCTGGAACATCGACCCGACGCCGGGCGAACTGATTGCCTACGGGCGGTTTATGGGCCGGAATCAGGGGATGTCGGAAATCCTTTATACGAAGGAAGGCCGCAACTCTTCGGTGGCGATTTCGCGCTGGAACAATGGCGCGATTTACGTGAACGTCAACGGGCACGTGGAAGCCACGACCGAGATCTTCGATATGAAGCTGCAGAGAATGGTCGGGCATCTGGCCGCGATTCTGCATCCGGACCCGAAGTCGGTACTGGGAATTGGATTCGGCGCGGGTGTTTCGGCGGGGACGTTCACGCGATACCCGGGCATCGAACATATCACGGTTTGCGAAATTGAGCCGGTGATTCCGCCGGCCTCGACCCGGTTCTTTGCGCCGCAGAATTACGCGGTGAAGAATAATCCGAAGACGCGGATCGTGTACGACGACGCGCGGCACTATCTGATGACGACGAAGGATAAGTACGACATCATCGCATCGGATCCGCTGGATGTTTTCGTGAAGGGGACGGCGGCGCTGTATTCGCTCGAGTACTACGAGTCGGTGAAGCGGCATCTGAATCCGGGCGGCATTTTCACGCTGTATGTGCCGCTGTATGAGACGGACGAACTGACGTTCAAGAGCGAACTGGCTACGTTCTTCAAAGCGTTTCCCGAGGGCAGCGTCTGGTCGAATACGCGCGACAATCTGGGTTACGACATGGTGTTCATGGGGCAGGTGGGCCCACTGCACATCGATCTGGACAAGGCGCAGGAAAAGTACGACCGGCCCGACTTCGCATTGGTGCGGGAGTCGCTGCATGACATCGGGATTGAATCGATGGGCGACTTGTTTTCGACGTTCACGGGGACTTCGGCGGATCTGAACCGGTGGGTGGGGGAATCGCCGCTCAATACGGACGCGGATCTGCGGTTGTCGTATCTGGCGGGCTGGGGGATTAACTCGGATCTGGCGGATTATCTGTACCGGCAGATGCTGAAGTACCGGAGGCCGCCGCAGTTCTTCACCGGGACGCCGGAGCATATGGCCGCGGTGGTCGACCATTTGACGAAGTAAGCTGTCAGCGGTCAGCTATCAGCCTTCAGCTTTTGCTCTCATCGGGCGTAAAACGGGCCACGGAGATTTTCTCTTCGTGGCCCTTTTTGTTTTTGCAGGGACCAGCCAGCTTAGTAGATCTGCTACCAATGCTGGCCGAGGGGGAATTAGCTGACGGCGGTCCGGCGTCAGCCTTGCTCTCATCGGACACAAAAAAGGGGCCAAGGAGCTTTGTGCTCCGTGGCCCCTTTTGCTCTTGCTCGGGAGTTGCTTAGCGGCGGAAGCCGCCCCGGAAGCCGCCGTAGTAGCCGGGGCCGATTACTACGCCGAAGCTCGGGCCGTAGTAGTACGGGCTGTAGTAATAGGGCGGGTAGGGACCGTAGACTGGTCCGCCAACGGCAACTGGCCGCGGAGGGTACTGGGAGGTGGCGATACGCGCGGGCGGACCGCCAGGCATGCCGTAATCGTCCTGATCGGCGTAGTGGAAAGCCGCCGATGCGCGGGCGGTCGAGATGGTGACCGGGGCTTCGAGGCGGAAGGTCAGCATCGTTTCGGGGTAGACTTCGGTGGGGCGTCCACGAGTGAAGAGAACGCCGACGGTGCTAGCAACGGCGCCTGCGCCCGCGCCTACTGCTGCGCCGAAGGGTCCTGCCGCGCCCGCGCCGATGGCGGCTCCGACTGCGGTGGTGCCCCCGATGGCGGCGGCATCACGGCCGACCGACGTGGTTCCCTTGCGGTCGACTACCTGAGATTGGACCGAGATCTGGCTGCCATCGACCAGGGAGAGCGTGGTCAATTGCAGGCCGAGTCCGGAGGTGCCTTCGACGCGACCCGCCTTGTGGGCTTCGCTGACGCGACCGATTACAGTGGAACCCTTGCGGGCGACCACGACGCCATCGACGATCAATGGCTGGAGGAGGGTCGCGTAGAAAGTATCGCCCGTCTGGTTGCGGTCCGAGGAGAGCCATTGATTGACCCGAACCGAGACGAACGCGCCGGAGGGCAGCGTCAGGGTAGCGGGAATGTTGGCAACGGCGCCTGCCGGGGGAGGAGGCGGGTCATTGTATTGGGCACGCGGGGCGTTGGGATCGGAGGCGGCACCGCCCTGATCGGCGATAGCGACGTCCGGTGCGGGTTCGGGTGCGCCGATGGCAGCGGCGTCGGGTGCCGGGAATGCCATGGGCCGTGGAGAATCCTGCGCCACGAGACCTGCGGCACAGGCAACAGAGACGATCACGATTCGGAGAGAGTTGGTTCGTAGCATAGCGACCTTGAAGAGGCACGCGGGATGCCAGAATTTTGGGGCTGTAAGTGATTGGAAATGCTGGATGGAGGGTTGGTGGGATTTGGCGAAGCGCCACCAGGCTGGTGCTTTTCAGCCAGAATGGGGGAATGGCCGAGGCAGCCACTCCCCCCGTCCGGTTATTCGCCTTTGATAATGGCCGGTTTCACCGTGCGCTTGATTGCGGGCGCGGGAGCCGGGGCCTTCAGTGAGTTGATGACGTTTTCCAGTTGAGCTTCGGGAACGCTCATGGTGAGGTTGACCGTCGGCCCGTCGGAGGTCACTTTCATGTTCTGGAGCAGTTGGGCGAGGGATGCCATTTGGGAGTTCGCTCCCGCTCCGGTTTGTCCGCCCGACATGGCGGCGATCGAAACGAGGGCGGTCATGAGATCGGCAATCGATTTGGCGGTAGCGGCATCGGTGGTGAGAGCCTGGCCCGTGATCAGAACGGTGGAGCCGAATTTCACGCCGCCGCTCGACGACTGAATGCCGTTAAACATCTGGCCGATTTGCCCGAGACCACCGGCGGCGCCCGCGGGTCCGGCGGCAGCGCCGGTCGTGGGGCCTCCGGTGAGTCCGGCAAGCAGCGAGGCAAAGGGGCTGACGGTGGCGATCCAGGCGTCCTCGGTAGTGCTGAGACTTTGAACCTGAGTGGCCAGGGCGGGGCTGATGGAGTTCACGCCGGAGGAGCGGTCGACCGCGGCCTTGACGGAAACGCTGTCTCCGACGGCGGCGATGGTGCCACTGAGGAACGCGACCGAGTATGCGGGCTGGGCAGGAGTGGTGGCGGTCGCCGGAGTGGCGGCCGACGTGATCAGGGTGGCGCCGTTATACGTCTGAACGGTGAGTTGCGGCGCCTTAGCGGCGATGGCGGCCGTCAACTGGGAAACCGGGAAGTTACCGATGGCGACCACGAGACCGGACGGGTTGGCCGCGCTGCCGGTGGACGCGCCGAGGATTTCGCTGACGTCCTGGCGGGGGTCGAAACCGGTCGCGGTGACGAAGCTCTGGAGGTTCTGATTCATCGTCGCCGTCATCTGGGTCAGGATGTATTGGCCGAAGGGGGTGTTCTTCGCATTGGCGACGTTGGCGCCGACAAGCGTGGTGGAGTCCGGCATGACGAGGTTCATCAGGCGGGGATCGGCGCCCGGGGCTGCGGCGACGGAAAGCAGGGCGGTCAGGGTGAAAGTGGCGAACAGGCGATAGGTACGCATGGTGTCTCCTTTAATGCTAGCGCGAAACGGGAGCGGCTGGGATATTTGGGGCATCTGCTTCTGAGACCGGCGAGGCGACCGTTTATTACCGGGCGATCATTTGGACAGGTTATAGATGAGGCCTTGCGGGTCCTTTACGTAACATCGGGGGAAGCCCGGTTCATCTTTAACGACTTCGCAGCCGGCCGCGATGAGTCGTTGTTTTGCGGCGGCTACGTCTCCGACAAAGACTTCGAGGACGGGACCGAGGGCCGGGCCGCGTTCGATGTAGAGGCTGATGCGGTCGCCACGGAGGCCGATGAGGTCGGGGGTATCGTCTGTGATGGAGAAGCCGAGTTGATCGACGTAGAAGGCCGCTGAGGACGCGGGGTCGGGGGATTGGAGGAGGATATCGGCGCCGAATTTGTTTGCCATATCGGTAGTATCGCGCGGTTTTGGCGGAAGCGGCGCGAAGGTCCCTGCGGATTTCTGCTACATTGCTGGTATGGCTCGGGGAATGTGTCTGAATTTAGCTGTCGTTTGCGCGGTCGGCTGCGGGATTGCGGTCGCGCAGTCGGATCGGGATTTCGCCGGTTCGTGGCGGCTGGATCCGTCGCGGAGCAAGATCGACGGAATGACGGCAGATCCGGCCTTTCGCGCGGAACAGAGCGCCGTTTCGCTTACCCTGACGGTGCCTGCGCAGGATGGTAGCGCGTCGAGCTATTCCGTTTATCCGCTGGATGGCCGGTCGGTGAAGTATCAGAAGGACGGCCTCGATATGAACACTGCGGCCAAGTGGGAGGGCGCGGCGCTGCTGGTGAATACGATCGTTTCGGGGCCGGAGAATTACTCCATTACGGAGCGCTGGAAGAAGTCCAACGACGGGACCATGCTGACGATTACACGCACCGTGGTGCGCACGACGGGCGAGACGGAGTGGACTCTGGTGTACGCCAATGCGGCCAGGATACCGGCACCGATGTTGCGTCCAGAGGCGGCGCGGCCTCAGACGCTGGTGCCTCGGGCGGAGCCGACGGGCGCGCCTGTCGCCGGTGCGGATTTTGTTGTGCCCGCCGGGACGCATATTCTGTTGCGGCTGACCAATGAGATCGATACAAAACATGCCAAGGCGGGCGACCATGTTTATCTGGAGACTGCGTCGCCGGTGTTCATCAATGGCCGGATGGTGATTCCGGTGGGAAGTTATGTGAACGGATCGGTGGCGGATTCGAAGAGGGCGGGCGTGGTGAAAGGGAAATCGACGCTGACGCTTTACTACGATTCGATCACGCTGCGCAGCGGCATTGCGCGCGATCTGCGTTCGCGGCCGGACAGCGCGGGGTCGCAGGGCAATCTGGATAAGACCGAGGGGACGATCGACGGCGGCAAGAATGGCGTGAATGCGGGGCGGGTGGCGCAGACGACGGTGATCGGGACGGGCGTGGGCGCGGGGATTGGCGCGGCAGCCGGGCACATCGGAGCGGGCGCGGGGATTGGCGCGGCGGGCGGCGCGCTGGTGGGCCTGGCCGGAGCGTTGGCGAAGCGCAATCCCGATGTGGTGCTGCGGCCGGGCAGCACGATGGACATGGTGCTCGACCGCGATTTGCATTACAGCGACGACGATTTGCGGGCGCGGGTTCAGTAGGAAACCGGTTCAGACGGACGCGGAGAGTTTCAGGTACGAGGCGTAGCGGCCGTGTTGGATTTGGGCCGATTCCACGGCGCTGATGACTCCGCAGCCTGGTTCATTGCGATGATGGCAATCGCGGAAGCGGCAGGGGAATTCCGCGAATTCCGGGAAGGCGGCGAAGAGTTGTTCGTATGTGACTACGCCGGGTTCGAACATGCGGATGCCGGGCGTATCGATGATGCGCGCGCCGTTTTTCAGTTCGTAGAGGCGTGAGGATGTGGTGGTGTGCGTGCCTTTTCCGGTTTCGGCGCTGACGCTGCCGGTGCGCGCCGTTGCCTCGCGGGTGAGGGCGTTGAGCAGGGAACTCTTCCCTACCCCGCTGTGTCCGGCCAAGACTGCGAGGTTGCCGGCGAGGAGGTCGCGGAGTTCGTATATTCCCGTGTTGGTGGCGGTGGAGCAGCGGATCACGGGGACTCCGGCTTCGCGATAGGTTTCGGCGGCACGCGTGTCGGGATCGAGGTCGATTTTCGTGACACAGAGGATGGGCTGAATGCCTCCGCGGGTGGCGGCAACGAGGTAGCGATCGACGAGGCCGGGGCGGAAAGGCGGATCGGCGGTAGCGGCGACGATGACCAGGGTATCGATGTTGGCGGCGATGATGCGTTCGCGACGGGGATTGACCGGGTCGGTGCGCGAGAGGGTGGTGCGGCGGGGGGCGATGGCGGCGACTTTTTCGTGGCGGATGGCGACGCGGTCGCCGGGGGCTACCGTGACGTCGGTGTGGACGAGGCGCTGTTCGGAGGCACCGTCCACGGCGATGGTGCAGACGCCGGGACCGACGCTGATGACGAGGGAATCGGTTTCAGGGAGGTCGGCGGGTTGGGTCCGTTTTGTTTTTTTTGCTTTGGCGGCGAGGATTTCGTTGGTGCGTTGGTGGCGTTTCATGGCGCGGAGGTCGTCCATGCCGGGCTGTTCCTGTCTGCTCATTTTGGGTTCGCCTTGCTAAATGGTTGGAAGCAGAGACACGTCGAGTGGACGGTCCCGGGTAAGATGCGCTGGCGGCGTTGAGGCCGCTGTGGTATTAGCGGGCAGACATAGGCTTATTGACAGGATAGCGCAATTCAGGCAGCGGGATCGAGTGCGAAACGGTAACCCGGACGCGGCAGTCGAGTGCGCCCAGCAGACGGATTAGAAGGTCGCTGGACACGTTGTCCAGGTTGCCGTTCAGAATTGCCGTGACCCGGGTGCGGGATGACCCGGCCTCTTGCGCAACGTACGCGTGGGTCAGGCCGCGCGCCTTTACGATCCGGCGGAGGCTCTTCAGCAGCGCGTATTGCACCTGCCATTCCTGCGATTCGACGCCGCTCAGGCCGAGGGTCTGCGCCAGTGCGGCAGGGGTTTTCGCGGTTCTGGTTTTGGTCCTCATCGTTCCTCTCCTTCCATCGACCGGGCGCAGGACATGAGTGTATCAGAATTGAGACATGGGTGGGCGCGGTGAGGAATGCGGACGCGGCTGGCCGAGCATCGGGTACGGCGATTCGATACGGGTGAGGCGCAGGGAAGTCCCCGGGCGTCACCGTACCGCTCCGTTACCGTCGCGGCTCGGTATGGAGTGGGTGGCTCCGGGCAGAGTAGAAAGACACTTATTCCGTAACGCTGGTAAGACGTCGTTGCGGAGGGGGATCGGATTGTTAAGCCGTCGTGTCCCTCCGCCCATGAATCGAGCGGCATCTATGAGGCCGGAAGCCCGCGGTTAGTGTTGTACATATGCCCGCCGGCAATAGCCCCGTTATTTCGATGTTCCGCCCTCTGGAACCGTGTACCACGTCTTTCGCTCGTACACAGCTTTTCGCACGGCAATTACACCGCGTATATCAGACATGCATGACTGAAAGTATCTCTCGTCGGCGTGATCTTCATGAGTCAATCGCCGCAATCCGGTAAAGGATCCGAGAGCCCAGCTTCACCCTAAGTCGACGTTTCCTGCGCAGGAAATAAATGTCGGAAGCGACCGGTGAAAGGCCGCTTCCTGATTGAAAAGTAGCATACGAGGTCAAGAAAACCGGGGTAATTTAGTGCGTCGGGCAGGGTTTGGATTTGGTTAAGTTACGGCGGATCAGATAGATACGGGGACTAAAAATATATTTTCGATTTTTGTGACCGGGAAGATCGCCTGGGCGAAAATGTGCCGCTCAATCGGGCCGGGCGGAGATGAAATGCAGGAATTGCGTGATCCGGGCGATGAAATCGGCGTGGATGGCGTCCACCTTCGCTACGAGGGGCCCGAGTTTGTTCCAGCGCATGAGCATGATCGATGCTCCGCGGTAGAGGTGCCGGAAGGCGAGCAATTCATCGAGGGAAGTCGCGAGTTGGGCCGAGATAACGGGCGGGCGGTTGGGCCGGGTTGCCGTCATCTGATTCAGGAGGTCACGGTGCCACGAATCCGAAGAGGGTGCTTCCTTGTCCCAATCGCGTGCAATGACTTTGAAGATCTTCTCTATCTCGGTGTAGTACGAATGGAGCAGCGCGCACGCGGCGTAGACCTGAATCGCGTCTAACGTGGGCTCGGAGATCTTCGCAGACAAGGGAGACATTTCGGCACGAACGGCGGTCAACTCATCAAGGCCCAGCCGGATGCGGGTGGAGAGTTCAACCGACATGGATCAGTTCCCCGCTACCGAGGAGGTATCTGACGAGGGGCGTTTTGTCGTCGAGATCCACGAGATCGACGGGACGGCCGATCAACCGGGAAGCTTGGCTGACTGCCGAGAAATAGACGCTCGGCGGAAGGCCGGAAACTGCCATATCGATGTCGGAATCGGGGCGCAGTTGGGAGGCAGTTGCAGAACCGAAGATGAAGACGTCGGAGGCGCCCAGATTGCGGAAGAGCTTTGCGGCTTCGACTACTCCGTTACGTTCGTGGGTCGTCATGCGGGAACTTGCTGCGGGCGCGGGACTGGCGGTGTCGGAAATATGAAGCTCCTATGAAGGAATTTAGCACGTTTGGTGGGGTGGCGTTGGCGAATTCGCGAGTGCGGATTCGGGCGAAGACCCGGGCGGAAGTTGTGCCCCCGAAAATCGCGGACGGCGCTTCGCGCCGTAAAGGAAAAAGGGAAAAGAGCTAAGCTTCCCGCACGACTCGAAACCCAACGATGTAGCTCCAGAGGACAGGCTCGAAGTAGAAGCGATCCGCCGCCAGAAGGAGCCTGTCGAACCAGCAGCCCCCGCGCAATACTCGACTAGACTTTTTCTCGTCATACCAACTGGCCGTCCACTCCCACACGTTGCCTGCCATGTCTTCAAGGCCCTCCGGCGTCGCGCCGTCTGGGAACAGGCCGACTGGAGTTGCCGCATGGATGCCTGCTCCATCGTAGTTCGCACGATTCGTATCCGGTGGTTCGTTCCCCCAGGGGTACTCGCGGCCTGCCGTCCCGCGGGCAGCGTATTCCCATTCGGCTTCCGTGGGAAGCCGTCCACCCGCCCAATGGCAGTAGGCTGCGGCGGCAAACCACGTTACGTACACGACCGGACGGTTGGGATGGAGAATCTGTTCGTCCCAGTCCCTCGGGGCCGGCTCGCCCTTGAAGCCGCCTTCCGTCCAGCAGGTCTCCGTTGCGTAGCCGCGCTCTTCGTCGGCGACGAATTCTGCGAATTCCTGAACGGTCACGGGGTAGCGGCCCATTCGGAACGTGGCGCCCGGGATGGCGATCCAGTTGTCCTTGTCCTTATGCAAGCGCGGATCTCCCGCCTGGCCGAGGGCCTCGGCGGCTTCCACGCGGACTTTGAGATCGATCTCGCTGGCACGGTCTTTATCGAAGATGCCGTCGATTTCCGTGAGCAGATCCCTGTAGCGGGATTCATTGGGAAGGCGGTAGTGCCACGGAGCGAGGTCGCGCAAAGCGGACCCAATCAGCCCCACCGCCCGCGCCTGCACGGCGAGCGAGCATGACGTGTTTTCGGTCTGGTCCAGGATCGCGCCGAGCAGCGCGTCCACACGCTTCATACCGTTGCGAATCAGGACTCCGGGCAACAGCAGCACGACCTCGCGCCACTCCTGGCGCAGCCAGCGGTCGTCTTCGAGCAGCAGCTTCGCGGGATCGGCGAAGTCGGCGCAGGCGCGCGCGGCGAGGTATTCCTGAAACGTCAGGTGCCAGAATTCCAGGCTATCGCCGCGGCTGGAGACGATGCCGCTATCCACGAATTCGTTTTCCAGAAACTCCAGGGCTTTGGCTAGCCGCCGTTCTTCCGAGACGTCGCGGAATTCATCGGCGATCAGCTTCGCGGCTTCGGCCTTCTCGATCTGTTTGACGCGCCCGTCCTTGTAGCACTGCATGGCCAGGGCCAGCGCGCCGAAGATGGCGAGGCACTTGGGACCCTGGGGGCGATCCTTCTTATAATCCTGGGCTTCGGAGAGCCATTTGAGGATGGATTCGTAGAGATCGGCACGCTGTTCGGGGAGTTGGCGCTCGTTCCACTGGATGACAGCGAGGGCGGTCAGCATGAGCGGGTTGCGGGCCATGCGGCGGATTTCGGGGCGGGCGGCGAGGGCTGCGAGGAGGTCGGCTTTGTGCTGGCGGGCGCGCTGCTCATCTTCGTTGAAGAGGAAGCCGGCCCAGCGATCGAGAAAGCCTGCGACAGCTTCGCGCTGGAGTTCGCCGATGCGGACGGTTTCGAATTCGAGGAGCGTGGACTTGCCCTCGTAGGAGGCGGGGCGGGTGGTGACGACGAAGCGGGCGTCGCGGTAGGCTTTGGTGGCGCGCTCGAAGAGGCGGGCGATGGCTTCGCGGCGGGCTGCGTTGGGGACTTCGTCGAGACCGTCGAGGAGGATGAGGGTGGAGCGTTCGCGGAGTTTGCGACGGAAGAAGTCGGCGTCGAGGCCCCAGTTGGAGTCCTGCGAGCGCTGGGCGAGGTAGCGGGGGAGCCAGTCGGCGGAATCGGCGTCGGGCGTATCGGGGAGGCCGCCGTGGACGCGTTGGTGGATGAATTCCTCGAGGAGGAAGATGCGGATGAGGATGGGGAACTGGGTGGCTCCGGAGCCGCTTTGCTGCCAGGCGAGGCGTTTGAGGAAGGTGGATTTGCCGCCGCCGGGGTCGCCGACGATGACGAGTTTGCGGTGGTGGAGGGTGGCGTCGAGGTTGACGGGTTTGTTGTGGTCGCCGCCGCCGGCGGCGTGGAGGGGGATGTAGACGTCGGCGATGGGGAGGCGGGGGGCTTTGCCGCTGCCGACGATGAGGCCGCGGACGTCGATGTGGGCGTTGTCTTTGTGGAGGAGGTCGAGGTAGGTGGTGGTGTCGGGGGGCGGGGGTGCATGGCAAGGACGAAGGCCGAGGTCGGTGGCGTCAACGTTCAGTTCGCGGATGATGGTCTGGGCAATTGACGCGTCAACGCACTCGCCCTTCTCGGCCTTTTGAAGGGCGGAGAGGCCAATACCGATTTTTTCGGCCATTTCGGCCTGGGTCAGCTTTCGCTTGTTGGGATCGGCGGGGTCGGCGCGGAACTGCAGTTCGCGCTCTTTTCGGAGGCTCGGCCCATCGAACCGGAAGGTCTTGCGCGGAGTAATCGGGGTTTCGGGTGCGGCCATGACTTATCGTGGCATGGAAAATCGGGGAGTGCCAGGGGCAGGCAACCAAGTCAACGATTTCAAGTTTGTTTGCGGTAGCTACCGGATTTAAGATTAGGCTTCGATTCGGTGGATCCCGGATAGAAAGCAGATGCAAGCATATGACGAGAAAGAACACATCGCCGAACGACCCTTGTTCACACCTTGAGTCCCTGCGAGCCGAAATCGTCGCCTTCGGGGTGCTGGGAACGGTTCTTGGCTCCATGTGTCTGGTGACGAGGTTGACAGCAGGATTTCCGCCGAAGGATCAGGTATGGATCGCTGTTTTCAGCTTCCTGCTTCACGCCCGGTTGCTGGTGACGCTGACCACCCAGCTGGTTCGGTCGCTGCAGCTTCTCTCGTGCGAGGTCGGTATCGGCTGGCCGGGGCGTCCGACCGTGAAGGGACACACTGACGAATGCCCGGACGACCGCGAAGCTCAGTCGGCGACCGTGAAGCAAAGAGGCCGGGCAAAACGTGGAGCGGAGCACGTGCACCACGACCGGGGACAGCCTACGCGAGTTCCAGACGGCGCAGTTTCAGACGATCCGTCCGAACATGGGCGAGATCGTACTGCACCTGCTGGAGGAGCCAACTCTCGGCGCTGCCGCCGAAAACCTTCGACAGTCGCACAGCCATAATGGCCGAGATCCCGCGCTTGCCGTTCACCAGCTCGGATAGCGTGGTGCGGGTGACACCAAGGGCGGCCGCGGCCTCGGTGATGTTCAGACCCAGCGGTTCAATGCACTGCCTGAGGACAAAACCGCCGGGATGGGGGGGATTTTTCATGGGCATGGTTGCAAGCTCCTGTATTAGTGATAATCCACGTAATCGATATCAAATGCGTCAAAGCCGGCGAAGCGGAAGACTACCCGCCAGTTAGCGCGGACCGTCACGGCCCAGTACCCTTTATACTCGCCCCGCAATGGATGGAGGCGGAAACCGGGGAGGTCCATATCGGAGACCGCCCGGGCGGCGTCGAGGCGGGCGAGGATATCGCGAAGCCTGGGCGCGTGTTCGGCGATCACGCCTCGGGCGTCGTCGGTATCGTGGAGACGCTTCAGGCCCCGGTGACGGATCGAACGAATCATTGCTAACGGCGTAATGCGTCACGTAACGCATATCAAGAACAATATTAGCGCAGGGCCGGAGTTTGGCTTAAACGTGCTGGATACTGCGTCCGGGATACAAGAAGCGACAGATTCGGCCACGGATTGGCCATCGCGGCCTGGTGGTGCGTTAGCGTACCGCTCCCTCGCGGTCGCGGCTCAGTAACCGGTTTCGCTCAAGTAGCAGGTTTCTGGCACGAGTTGAAGGCCATTCCACAGGAGCTAATCGTCCGGCCCGGAATCGCCGACTTTCAGCACGGCTAAGAAGGCTTCCTGCGGGATATCGACGCGGCCTACGCGCTTCATCCGCTTCTTGCCTTCCTTCTGCTTTTCGAGCAGCTTGCGTTTGCGCGAAATGTCGCCGCCGTAGCATTTGGCGATGACGTTCTTGCGCATCGCCGCGATCGTTTCGCGCGCGATTACCTTCGCTCCAATCGCGGCCTGCAGCGCGATTTCGAACATCTGGCGCGGAATGAGCTTGCGCATACGCTCGATCAGCACCTTGCCGCGTTCGTAGGCGTGCTCTTTGTGGACGATCATCGAGAGCGCGTCCACGGGCTCGCCTGCAATGAGGACGTCGAGCCGCACCATGGGCGAAACGCGGTGGCCTGCGAGGTGGTAATCGAGCGATGCGTAACCGCGCGAGACGCTCTTCAGCTTGTCGTAAAAATCCATCACGACTTCGTTGAGGGGAAGTTCGTAGGTCAGCATCACACGGCCGGAGCCGATGTATTCGAACTTCTTCTGTATACCGCGCTTGTCTTCGAGCAGCGCCAGAATGCCGCCGAGGTACTCTTCGCGCGTAATGACGGCCGCTTCGATGATCGGCTCTTCGATCTTTTCGATCTCGGTAGGCGTGGGGAAGCGCGTGGGGTTATCCACTTCCAGAACATCGCCCTTCGTGGTGGTAATGCGATAACGAACGCCGGGCGCGGTGGTGATGAGGTTGATGTTGAACTCGCGCTCCAGGCGCTCCTGCACGATTTCCAGATGCAGCAGGCCGAGGAAGCCGCAGCGGAAGCCGAAGCCGAGGGCGACCGAGTTCTCCGGCTCAAAACTCATGGCGCTGTCATTCAACTGGAGCTTTTCGAGCGCGTCACGGAGCAACCCGTGTTCGTGCGATTCGATGGGGTAGAGGCCGGCGAAGACCATCGGCTTGATTTCTTCGAAGCCCGGCAGCGGTTCGGCAGCGGGGTTGTTGGCATCGGTGATGGTGTCGCCGATTTTGGCGTCGGCAACGTTCTTGACGTTGGCGTAGATGTAGCCGACTTCGCCGGCGACAAGTTCCTGCGAAGGCACCGCGCGCGGCGACTGGTAGCCGAGACCTTCCACGTCAAACTGCTGGCCATTGGCCCAGAGCTTGATGCGCTGATTGAGCTTCAGCTTGCCATCGATCACGCGCACAAGGACGATGACGCCCCGGTAAGGATCGAACCAAGAGTCGAAAATCAGGGCGCGCAGAGGAAGGTCTGGGTTGCCGGAGGGCGGAGGTACACGCTTGACGATGGCTTCCAGAATTTCGTGGATGCCGATGCCCTGCTTGGCGCTGCACAGGATAGCGTCGGTGGCGTCGATGCCGATCACTTCTTCGATTTGCTCGCGGACGCGTTCGGGTTCGGCGGCGGGGAGGTCGATCTTGTTGATGACCGGGATGATTTCGAGGTTGTGCTTGAGCGCGA